>Ga0208492_1000344_pt1 | contig 41908 bp, 33 predicted proteins | sample Subbioar_CSW14AB_FD_184820 | JGI IMG/M metagenome (GOLD analysis project Ga0208492, IMG submission 184820) | Serpentinite rock and fluid subsurface biosphere microbial communities from McLaughlin Reserve, California, USA - CR12Mar_CSW14AB (SPAdes) | ecosystem: Environmental > Terrestrial > Deep... | reverse complement strand
GCGCCCCAGCGGCACATCGAGGCGCACCTGGCGGAACAGGTGGGCATCGGGCTTACGGTGCACAAGCGGAAGCTGCGGTGGCGCGAGATCGGTCCGGCGTGCAACTTCAGCCTGACCAGCCGTGAGCCGGAGCTGTTCAAACCTGAGCTGCTGAGGGATCAGCGGATCCTGCACTACCACGACGCGATGGAAGCGCACACGTGGGAATTGCTGCTGTCAACCCTGAAGCAGTCGCACCCGCAGGTACACGAGTGGCTGTCGAAAGAAGGCCCCGTGTCGGACCCGACGCGGGGCGTGTGGAAGCACGTCCGCGAGGCGTTCCGCGTCTGGCGCGGCGTCCACCGGCGGCGGTACTACGCCAAGGCGGGTTTCCGGCGCGACTCGTGAACGGGCATCAGATGGACTCTCGCGGGGGTTGTTCAGGTCGGCTGTGACCGCCGCAGCGCCACCGTGCCGACGACGAACCCGAGCACGCCGATCCCCAGCAGCACGCCCACGGGCAGGGCCATGTCGGCGAGTGTGTAGCGCCGCCACAGGGCGCCCTCGGTGGCCATGATCGCCCACTTGAAGGGGCTGAAGCTGCTGACGGTTTCCATGAACGCGGGCATAAACATCAGGGGGATCGTGCCGCCGCCGATCATCGCGAGGATGATGATCACCGCCCGGCCCATGCCCGACGCGGCCTCCTCGGTCTTGGAAAGCCCGCTGAGGATCATCATCACGCCCGTGAAACCGGACGCGTTGGCGAGCACCGCGAGGGTCATCATGGCCGGGTCACGGACGTAGACGCCGATGAAGGGAATCAGGCCCATCAGGATCAGCATCACCTGCACCATGATGCACGCGATGAAGCACCCCAGCGCCTTGCCCAGCAGCACCTGGTGACGCCCGATGGGCGCGACGGAGAGACGCAGCAGCGTGCCGCGGGTGCGCTCCGAGGCCATGGAGGCGCCGAAGCCGACGACACACCCCATGAGGCCCCACACGACGCCCTGCGGGAAGGAGATCTCGAAACTGTTCTTGGGGCCGGGCTTGTCGTCGGCCTTGAGCTCGGTCACGGTCACCTGCACCGGCGACCACCCGCCGGCGGATGTCGCTTCACCGGCGTCCGCATCCGTCGCGGAGCCGCCGCTGCCCATTCCAACGCCTGACTTGGAGACCTCGTCCAGGCTGTTGAACAGGGACCGGAGCACGCTCTTCTGGAGCGGGTTCAGGTCGTCGCTGCCCGTGAGCGAGGCGCGGGCCTGGTCGAGGTTCTTGGTCATGGCCGCGGGGTCGTTGAACGTGCGCGACATCTGCTGGAAGGCGATCTGGTTGAGCTTGCCGGTGAGCAGCCCCGCCTCGGCGCTGCGCGAGGGGTCGACGAAGGCGTCGATCTTGATGCCGCTGCCCGAGAAGATCGAGGATTCCTCGAAGCCGTCGGGCACGATCACGCACGCGACGGCTCGGCCCTTCCGCACGGCGTCCAGCCCTTGGTCGCGTGTGTAGGGCGTCTCCACCGTCTGCCCCTCGGGGGTGTTCCCGGTGCGCACGTTGAGGGCCGTGTCCGCCTTGAGGTCGCTCAGGAACGCGACGGACGCGGGGCCGCCGTCCTCGTTGACCGCGACCAGCTTCATCTTCCCGGTCCCGCCGCCGCTGCCGCCGCCGAAGACCAGGCCGAAGAAGATCGCCAGCATCAGCGGGAAGCCGAAGGTAAAGAACGCCGCCGCCTTGTCGCGGCACAGGAGCCGCAGGTCCTTCAGAGCAATCGCCCAGATCGCGCCCATCGTTGACTCCCCAACACACGCCGCGGCGGTGCTTAATCGATTTGTTGAACAAACTCAGTCCCGCAGGCTCCGCCCCGTCAGCGACAGGAACACCGTCTCCAGGTCGGGCCGGTCTACCCGAAGGTTCTGCACGTCACCACTAGAGAGCAGCCGCGCCGCCTCGGCCGCGGGGTTGTCGGTCTCGACGCGTTCCTCGCCGCTCGCGCGCGTGACGGTCACCACGGCCATGCTGCCGTGTGAGGCGATCAACTCGGGCACCGTCCCAAGTGCCAGCAGCTTGCCCTTGTCCATGATGGCCACGCGGTCGCACAGCTTGCTTGCCTCTTCCATGTAGTGCGTCGTGTACACCACGGTGGTGCCGCCGCGGGCGAGCTCGCGGACGAGCTCCAGGATGTTGTTGCGGGACTGGGGGTCCACGCCCGCGGTGGGCTCATCCAGCAGCAGCAGCGGGGGCTCGTGCAGCACCGCGACGCCCAGGTTGAGCCGCCGCTTCATGCCGCCGCTGTAGTTCTTCACCTTGTCGTTGCGCTTCGAGGTGAGGCCGACGAGTTCAAGCACGCGGTCCACGCGCTCCTTCAGCTTCGCGCCATGCATCGCATAGAGCTGCGCGAAGAAACGCAGGTTCTCCTCGCCCGAGAGATCGTCATACACCGCGAGGCTCTGCGGCGCGAGCCCCAGCGACCGCCGCACACTCGCGTCCGACGGCGACCCAAACCCCTCCAGCTCCACCGTGCCCGAGTCGGGCCCGATCAGGCCCACGCACATGCTGATGGTCGTGCTCTTGCCGGCACCGTTGGGGCCGAGCAGCCCGAACACCTCGCCCTTGCGCACCTCGAGCGAGAGGTCGTCCACGGCCACCAAGGCCCCGAAGCTCTTCCGCAACTTGGTCAATCGCAGCATGGGGAGCACGCTAACGGATCAGGGCTTGGGACGCAATGCACGGGAAAGCGAAAAGCGAACACCGAAAAGCGAACATCAAGGCACGCGCCCCGCTTCCTTCCGATTTTCGCTTTTCACTTTTCGTTTTTCGCTTTACAGATCCCCAAAGCTCGCCCCCACCGTCCGCGCCGCCCCAACCAACTCGTCCGTCTCCGCCGGGACCACCCGCTGCTTCCCCGCCGGCTCTTCCAGATCCACATCCGTCAGAACCCCCTTCTGCACCGCCACCATCCGCCCCGCCTTGCCCTCGCGCAGCAGCGTCATCGCGTGGTGCCCCAGCAGCGTGCTGAGCACGCGGTCCGCGGCCACGGGCGTGCCGCCGCGCTGCGTGTGGCCCAGCACCACGTATCGGCTCTCGACGCCCGTCGCGTCCTCGATGTGGTCCGACAGGTACTTGCCGATGCCCCCCAGGCGGATCGGGTCGGGGCTCGTTTCAACCACGCGGGCCACGATCTGCTTGCCGCCCACCATCTTCGCGCCCTCGCTCACGCACAGGAGCGACGAGCGCTTCCCCATCGACCTGCGCTGCCGCACCTTCTCGTACACGCTCTCCAGACTGAACGGCACCTCGGGGATCAGGATCACGTCCGACCCCGACGCCACGCCCGCGTGCAGGGCGATCCACCCCGCGTTGCGGCCCATCACCTCCACCACCATGGCGCGGTGGTGGCTGTCGGCGGTGGTCCGCACCTGGTCCAGCGCGAGCGTCGCCGTGGTCACGGCGGTCTGGAACCCGAAGGTGATCTCGGTCCCCATGATGTCGTTGTCGATCGTCTTGGGCACACCCACGACCGGCAGCCCGCGCTTGGCGAACTTGGCCGCGCCCGTCATCGTGCCGTCCCCGCCGATCACCACCAGCGCCTGGATGCGGTGCTGCTGCAACGTCACGAAGCAGTCGTCCATCACGTTCTTATAGATCAGCGACCCGTCGGCGTTCTTGCCCACCGCGTGCTTCTCGGGGTTGCTCTTGTTGTTGCTGCCCAGGATCGTCCCGCCCATCGTCAGGATGCCCGACAGGTCCGTGTCGGTCAGCGGCCGCACCCGGTTCTCGATGAGCCCCAGGTACCCATCCTCGATCCCAACCACCTCCACCCCGCAGTTGAGCGCATCCTTCGCCACCGCGCGGATCACCGCGTTGAGCCCGGGGCAATCGCCCCCGCCCGTCAAGACACCGATCCGCCGAACATTGGGGCACGTGGTTGAGAGTGACATAGAGGGAAGACTATCGGGCGTTTGGACGCGGGGCTCCAGCGGATGGCCCTCAGCGGCGAAGAGAACTCCGCCACGATGGTTGGGACGCGTGCCTCAAGTCTTGGGGCACGCGTCCCGGCCTTTGGGGCGCACGCCCTGCGCTCTGATCCCCACGCCCCCCGAACAGGCGCGGGTGCCCTTGCTCACAGGCCCGTTGCCCACAGGAAAAATCCACGCGGACCAAAGTCCGGGGCGGCCTGCGCCGATGGTGGTTCTATGCGAACGCTCCCCAAGTCACGCACGCGGCTCATGGAGTTCCTCGGTACCCGCATTGATCGGTGGGCCCAAGACCCCGCGGGGGCGGGCCTGACCCCCGAGCAGGTCGCGCAGCTCCAGGAGCTGCTGAGTGAATCCAAGTCGGCCCGCCTGAACATGCTCCAACTCCACAGCGCGGCCAAGAGCGCCACGAGTACTTTCTACAACAAGTCCGACGCGCTGCGCAGCGCGGCCTCCGCGGCCGTCGCGAGCGTCCGTGCCGCCGCGCGGACCGACCGCCACGTGTTTACTGAGGCCCTCATCGACCCGCCCCAGGCTCCCCAACCCGCGCAAGCCCCCGACGCCCCCCGCAACATACGAGGCGCCGTCAACACCTGCGGCCACCTGACCCTCGAGTGGGACGCCGACCGCACCGGCGTGACCAGCGGCGTCTTCTTCCTGATCGAGCGCTCCCGCCCCGGCGAACAGCCCTACACCTTCCTGGGCGCCACGCCCTCAACGACCTTCACCGACACCGCCTTCACCGCCGGCACGACGTACTACCGCGTCCGCGCCCAGCGCGGGGACCTGCTCAGCGAGTGGTCAATGGTCGTCAGCATGACCGTGGCGACAGGCCCGCGGGTGGAGCACACGGCCAGGCCCGCACGGGCCGCGGCCTGAGGCGCTGCACCAAACTGAGAAGACTTTGGGGGGCTAGCGCTGGGTGGGGGGCGGGGGCGCTCGCTGGACTCTTACGCTCGCGGGCCCCGCACCCGGGGAGGACTCGGTCTGCGCTCCGGCGATGCCGGTCAGTGGTGTGGGGCCGGGGACCGTTCGACCCACCACCACCACCCACGCCCCACACCTCAGCGGCAGCAATCCAAAGTCTTCTCTTCTTCTGCCGGGTGCCACTGGCGGAGGCTTCGCCGCCAGTGCCGCGGTTGAGGAGGAAGGCGAAAGACTCTTTGGTCGGCTCCGCCCAGGTGTCGGGTGAGAGCTCTCCGTTCACCGGATGACTCTTGCCCGACACCAGCAGGCGAACCGTTGCGCCGGTTGCGCGGCCGGTGCGGCTGATGTGCCTTGAAGGGGAATCCCTCGGCCTGACTGGTGTCGGTCAAGTTGTGACAGGGCGCGAGTTGCGTCCTCCCTCGACCTGGGCGGAGCCGACCAAGTCGTCTTTGCATTCCCACCCTGCCGCGGGACGGACAACCCTCACCGCGCACCTGCGAGCTCAGGCCTTTGCCTCTTTCAACTCTTCCTCGATGGGCCGGCAGAGGTAGAGCGTAGTGAAGAACGTGACGAGCACGATGGCGGCGGTGATGCCGAGCACGCCGGGGACGTTGGCCTGCGCCGCGACGTACGAGAGCTGATAGAACATGAACCCGATGAACATGATCGGGATGTGGATGCCGAAGAGGCGGGTGCGGAGGCGGCTGGGGTGCTGGCGGTGCCGGGGTGGGGTGAATCGGAGTGGGCGGCGGGCATGGAGGAAAGTATAAGGCATTGCCCAGCTTCACCCTCCTGCCGGGCTTGACACGCTTTGCCTCCAGGCCGCGAAAATGGTGTCAGGCCCGGCATGTAAGTGTGCTACAAAGGAGACCACCACACTCCTCGAAGGGAACCGCACTATGAAGATGATCTGCCCGCTGGCCACCGCGTGTACTGTGCTGACTCTTTCCGCCGCCGCGGCCTGTGGGCAGCTCACGGTGGTGTCACAGTTCCCCAGCGGGGGCGGGCATGTGGGGATGGGGTACTCGGCCCAGTCCGACCTGGTGTGGGTGTACGACTCCTCCGGGAGCTTGCTGCGGTCCTACAGCACGGCGGGGGTGGCGGGCGTGACCTTGCCGCGGCCGGGGGCGTCGGCCAACGACGCGGACATCGAGGTCGCGCCGGTGGACTTCATGCTGAACAACGTGAACGTGCCCGCAGGGTCGCTGCTGTACATCGACGGCGAGACCGGCGTGGCGGAGGTGTACGCCGTGAACCCGACGACGGGCGCGGTGATCGCGACGCTGGTGACGCAGTACGGCAGCAGCCACGTCGTGGGCGGGGGGTACCACCCGGGGCGCGGCACGCTCTTCCTGGTGCAGGACAAGGTCGCGGCCGCGACGGTCGAGAACCGCGTGGGGGAGGTCAACGTCACGACGGGCGCGGTGCTCAACGTGTTCCATGTGACGGCGATCCGCCCCACGTTCACCATCAACTACGGCGACCTGGACATCGCGAACAACGGCAACCTGCTGATCGTGTCCAGCGATGAGAACACCATCGCGGAGTTCACGCCCGAGGGCGGCTTCGTCGCCGAGCACGCGTTGCCACCGGGGCCGTCGGGCCTGTGCGGCATCGGCGTCCGCCCCGGCAGCTGCGACCTCTGGGTCTCGAGCACGGGCGGGACGACGTGGCGGCTCACGATGCCCAGCGGGCACGCCCTGTGCGGGCCCACGTGCGGCAACCAGGACTTTAATGGTGACGGGGACTTCGGCACCGACGCGGACATCGAGGCGTTCTTCGCCTGCCTGGGCGGGACCTGCTGCGCCACCTGCTGGCAGGGCGGCAGCGACTTCAACGGCGATGGGGACTTCGGGACCGACGCGGATATCGAGAGCTTCTTCCGCGTGCTGGGCGGGGGGAACTGCTGAGGCACGCTGGCTTGACGGGCGCGGTACGCTGCGGGTGAGCCGCGAGATGGGCTCGCTTGTGAGAGGAGCCCGCGGATGTGGAACCGGATCGTTCTTGGCGCGTGTGGTGTGGTGGCGTGCGGGGTGCTGGCGGCGGAGAGCGTGGCGCAGTCGCCGTGCGGGGTGCGGAGCACGTACCGGATCATCACGAACATGAGCGGGGCGACGGGGCCGGGGGAGCTGATCGTGAACCTGCCGTGGACGGTCGCGGGCCCGGTGGTGGGGTCGGGGGCGATCACCACGACCAACCCGACGGGGCAGACCTCGTCGATGTCGGCGGTCGCGACGGCGGACTATGGGCCGCTGTCGCTGCTCGCCTCGGGGAGCGCCAGCAGCGGCTCGGGCAATGGCGTGTTCTTCCGGCTGGATGAGTACTTCGGGGCGGCACCCAAGGCGGAGTTCTCCGATCGGCTGGTGGTGGTCTCGGGCACGCTGCCGGCGGGCACGCCGGTGTCGCTGGTGTTCACGCTGAGCCTGGAGGGGAGCGCGGCCCTGAACGACACCGCGCCCTACAGCGTGTACAGCGCCAACCTGCGCGTGGACAGCGCGGGGCAGCCGGGCATCGTGCTGAGCACGGGGCTGGGCACGCAGACGGCCACGTTCCCGACCTTCGTGGGGCGGACGGTGAATATCACCGGCGGGCTGTTCGCGACCTTCCACGCCAACGGGCTTCTGGGGGGCGCGCCCCTCACCGCGTCGCTCTCGTGCGACCTGCGCTCGCGGGTGTCGCTGGCGGTGCAGACGGCGGGGGTGGGAATAACGTCGTGCTCGGGTTCGACGTACGCGGCCCCGCCGGTGTGCGGGACCAGCGACTTCAACGGCGACGGGGACTTCGGAACCGACCAGGACATCGAGGCGTTCTTCGCGTGCCTGGCGGGGAGTTGCTGCGCGACGTGCTTCAGCGGGGGCAGCGACTTCAACGGCGATGGCGACTTCGGGACCGACCAGGACATCGAGAGCTTCTTCCGCGTGCTGGGCGGGGGGGCGTGCTGAGGTCACGCGTCCGGGTTGAGGCGCCAGAGCGTCCAGTTGAGCACGGTGGCGAAGGTGACCCACGCGAGGTAGGGCAGGAGCATCGCGCCCGCGAGGGGGCGGACGCGCCAGAAGAGGATGATGGTGGCGAGGATCGCGGCCCAGAGCAGGGCGATGTCGATGAGGGCGAGGTCGGGGCGGTGGAGGCCGAAGAACAGCGGCGACCAGAGGGCGTTGAGCACGAGCTGCACGGCGTAGGCCGCGAGGGGTGCGCGGGTACGGGGGCCGGGGTGCTGACCGCGCTTCCAGACGAGCCATGACGCGACGCCCATCGAGAGGTACAGCGCCGTCCACACGGGGCCGAAGACCCACGAGGGCGGGTTCCACGTGGGTTTCGTGAGAGATTCGTACCACCCGTCGGGCCGGGAGCCGGCGCCGATCATCGCGGGGATGAACGCGATGACCACGGCCAGCACGAGTGAGATCGCCGTGCGCATGCTCAATCGTACCGGCGGGAGTGGGGGGTGGGGGAGGGGGGCGGGGCATGAAGGCCGCGTCATGTGCCGTCATGCCGTGTCATGCCGCGCCAGCGGAGCCTCAGCGCGACTCCGCGAGCATCTTGTCGATGTTGTGGATGACGCCCGGCAACTCGCCGCGGACCGTCTCCCACACCAGCCGCGACTCCACGCGGAAGTAGACGTGAACGACGAAGTTCCGCAGCTCGCGCAGGTCTTCCCACGGCACGCCGGTCGCGCGGGCCGCGATCCGCGGCGGGGTGAACCGGGCCGCCTCGCCGATGATGATGAGGTTCATCTGCACGGCCTTTCGGGTCTTGAGGTCGGCCTGGAACTGCTCGAGGGTCATCCCGTCGGTGAAGTGCAGGCACTCGCGCGAGGCGATGATGATGTCGTGCAGGCGGTCCTGCCAGTGGCGGAGGTCCCGCTCCTGGAGCCGCCGCCCCTTGCGCCGGAAGCGCCGTTCACGCGACAAGGACGCGCTCCTTCATGACGCGCTCGCGGGAGGCTTTGGACAGGCTCTCGGGCGTGCCCAGCTCGACGTCACGCCTCAGGGCCGCCTGGAGGCGGTGCTTGACGCGGGCGAGGGTGAACAGTGACGCGGGGCGGTCGAACTCGACGAGCACGTTGACGTCGCTCTCGTCGGTGTCCTGGCCGCGGGCCATGGAGCCGAAGAGCCAGAGCGTGCAGACGCCCAAGTCCCGCCGCAGGTCGGGCAGGACGTCCGTCAGCGTGGCGATGACTTGCTCGCGGGCGCTCATGGAGAAAGCTTAAAGCGTAAAGCTGAAAGCGTAAAGCCGGAAACGGAAAAGGGCCCGACGAAACTCGCCGAGCCCTTCCGATTTACGCTTTCAGCTTTGTCAGATCCCGCCGAGCTTCTTCAGCATCATTCGGAACTCGTCGATGTTGGGCGAGGAGTCTTCCGCGACCTTGAGCGCGATGTACTCCTCTTCCACCAGCTTGACGAGGTGCCAGTTGAAGTCCTGCATGCCCGACTGGCGGGCCTCGATGCTCTTGAGGTACTCGCGGAGCTCGCCCTCGCGGGCCTCCAGGATGTGCTTGCGAACCACGGCGTTGTTGATCAGGATCTCGATGCCGGGGATGCGCGCGATGTTGGCGTGAAGGGTCTTGAGCAGCTTCTGGTACACGAACGCCCGCATCTGGTACGCGAGGATCTTGCGGACCTGCTCGACTTCTTCCTGCGGGAAGAGGCCGTAGATACGGCTGAAGGTCTGGGTGGAGCTGGAGGCGTGGATGGTGCCGTAGACGAGGTGGCCCGTCTCGGCGGCGTGCAGCGCGGCGTGGAAGGTCTCGTTGTCGCGCATTTCACCGACGAGCACGACGTCGGGGTTCTCACGCACCAGGGCGCGGAGGGCGATCTTGAAGTCCAGGCAGTCGATGCCGATCTCGCGCTGGTTGATCGTGGCCTTCTTGTCCACGAAGATGTACTCGATCGGGTCCTCGATCGTCACGATGTGCACCGGGTTGCGCTCGTTGACGTAATCGAGCATGGCCGCGATGGTGGTGGACTTGCCCGAGCCGGTCACGCCGCTGAGCAGCACGATGCCGTTGGGCTGCATGGCGACGTCGGCCATGACGGCGGGCAGGTAGAGCTCTTCGAAACGGCGGATCTTGCTGGTGATCAGGCGGGCCGCGACCGAGAGCTTGCCGCGGGCCTGGAACAGGTTCACGCGGAAGCGGTTGTGCGCGTCGTAGTCGTACGCGAAGTCCACCGAGCCGAACTTCTGGAGGTCGGCCTGCTGCTCGGGGGAGAGGATCGCATCGGCGATCTGCCAGAACTCTTCCTCGGTGACGGCGGCGGTCTCCATCGCCTTGAGCGCGCCGCGGAGCCGCACCTTGGGCTGCTGGTCGCTCTTGATGATGAGGTCGCTGGCCTCGAACTTGATCGCGGCTTGGAGGAACTTGCCCCACCGCGTCGCGTGCGGGTCGTTCTTCTTCTTGCGCGACATGCTGACGTGGCCGACATGCGCTGCGGAAGTTAGTGGTTCAGCTTCAACGCTCACGTGATTGCTCCCGGCCTTCTTGTCGGCCGCGTGCGCCCCGTTCACCGCCGTATCCGTAGACAATGTAACCTCCCAGCCGTGACCCCGATAGGGGTTAAGGCCCAAACCGTTTACAAACCGGCACTGGTAGGTGCCAACGCGAAGCCCCACACGATATCGCGGCTGGGGCTCCTCCGGAAGACCCCTATCCGGATGGCGTTTGGAGGGGGTTCCACACCGACGATCCACAATCCAAAAACAAACGGGCCCCGCATCGCGGTGCGGGGCCCGGGGGAACGCTCAGAGTTGGCCGTCGGCTCAGTGCTTCTGGATCAGTCCGATCGACTTCTTGGGGTTGATCACGTACCGGCCCTCGTAGCCCTCCATGGGCTCGGCCCCGCTGCGGATCAGCTCGACCACCTGCGGGGTGGTGAGCTTGGGGTTGAGGGCCAGCAGCTTGGCCGCGAGGTTGGTGGTGTTGGGGGCCGCCATCGAGGTGCCCGAGAACTTCATCTTCTGCCCGCCGGGGATGTAGCTGTTCACCTCGAACCCGTTGGCGTACAGGGTGACATTCTTGCCGAAGGTGGTGAAGCCCGTGGGCTTGCCGCCCTGGTCCACCGCGCCGATCGTGATCATGTTCGGCACGTTGAGGCCCGAGGGGATCAGCTCGGCGAAGGTGTTGTCGTTGTCGCTGTTGCCCGCGGCCGCGACGAAGAGGATCTCGGGGGCGCTGTTCATCGCCTGCTCGAGCGCATCCTTCTGGATCTTGAAGATCTTGCGCGAGAGCTCGGCCCGCTCCTCGGGGCTCTTGCCAACGCCCTTCATCTCCAGGGCGCTCTCGATGCTCTTCCGCGACCCGCCCCAGCTCATGTTGCACACCCGCACGCCCGCCGCCTGCATATACGCGACGGTGTCGCGGGCGGCCTTCGCCTGCTTCTCGGCGTCCTCGATCGTGGGTGTCACGGTGGGGATGACGCGGAAGTCGAAGGTGATGCGGACAGGCAGGACGCGGACGAAGGGGTTGCCCTCGGCGGTGATGCCGGCGACGTGCGTCCCGTGGGCGTAGTTGCCGAAGAGGCCCAGGTCCTCCTGGAAGCTCTTGACCTGGTCCTCGGTGAGGGAGTCCTTGTACTTGAGGAACGCGGCCCGCTCGGGGCTGTCGACGTTCGCCTGGAGGTCCATCATGCCCTTGGTGTAGGAGGTCACGAGCGTCTTGTCGGACTTGAGCTCGGTGATGGGGTGCAGCAGCTCAGGGATGGCCTTGGAGTGCAGGTCGTAGGCGATCCCGTTGACGTCATCGACGAAGCCGTTGCCGTCGTCGTCCTTGCCGTTCACGGCTTCCTTGGGGTTGGTCCACAGTTGGCCGCTGAACAGGGAGGTATCGACACCCGAGTCCCAGACCGCCGCGACCACCGGCGTCGCCTTCTCGTCGCCCTTGAAGGTGACGAGGCGCTCGGACCAGACGTCCTTCACCGCGACTTCGTGGCTCTTGATGATGTCACCATAGACCTCGACGATCATCGGGTTCACGGCCAGCATGCGGTCCAGCGTCGCGCGGACGCTGACGAGGCCCCACGCGAAGTCGTTGCTCAGCTCGCCGCCCGCCTGCTCGACCACCGGGTCCATTCCGGCCTTGATCCCGCCCATGATGAGCGTGCGGTTGATCATCTCCGACCGGCCCTTGGCCTGGGTGATCGCCTCGCGCACGACCTCCCAAGGGAGGTCCTTGGTCTGGGCCTTGAGCTCGGTCTTGAAGGTCTGCTCGAACTTGGCCGGGTCCGACTCCTTCGAGGCCGCGATCAGCGCGCGGGCCGCGAGACCGGTGGTCAGCTTCTTGCTCTGCTTGGCCTCGAGCTCCCGAACCATGTCCACGTACTTGAGCACGTCGGCGTCGCGCTTCTCGAACATCGCGACCCCGAGCAGCACGTTGTAATACCCCTGAAGGGTCGTCGGGTCCTTGATGTCGTACTTGGCGAGGTCCGCCTCAACGTCGGCCTTGACCTTGGCGACAAACGCCTTGAAGGGCGCATCGCTCACTACGAACTCGGACGCTTTTCCCTCGATCTTGTACGTGTGGCGGGGCAGGTCGTCGGCGGTCTTGACGACGATCTTTGCGCCGGGCTGACCCTGGGCCATCGCGGCGGAGGGGAGGGCAACCAGCAGGCCCGCGGCCAGAACGAGAGCAGCAGTCTTCTTCAAGGCGGTCTCCAATAGAGGGGTTCCCCGACAGTGGGGGACCAGATGATAGCGCAGGGGTGCCATTCACCCGGCCATCTAAATGGATGCGGGGGTGGCCAGCCCCCGTCGGGTATCGGGTCGGGCATCGGGTGGTGCGCAAAGAAAAGGGCACGGCGGAAGCCGTGCCCTTGGGGGTTCAAACTCTGGTTGCGATCAGTTCAAGGAGAGGGAGGCCAGCATCGAGGAGGCCATCTTGGCCGCGACGTTGCTGGGGGTCTTCATCTCGCCGCCCTGCTCGAGGACCGCCTGCTGGGCCTCGAGGGCCTCGCGGTTGCCCAGGAAGTGTGCTTCCAGCTGGAGACGGATCTTTTCCATCGCCTTGTTCTGGATTTGGCGCACGCGCTCCTTGGTGACACCGATGATCTGGCCGACCTGCTCCAGGGTCATGGGCTTCTCGAGTTCGCCGCTCTCGAGACCGAAGCGGTGCTCGATGACGGTGCGCTCGACGTCGGAGAGCTCTGCACGGTTCTCCATCACGATCCGCTTGACTTCCTCGGCCGCGTCCTTCTCGAACGTGGACCGCTTCACCTCGAGGTAGTTGGACTTCTCGAGCTTGGGGTCAAAGTCCGTGGGGAAGCGCTGGCGGTACTTGCTCAGCTTCATGCCCTGCCGGCTGAACGCCTTGAGGATGGCGCGGCAGGCGTACGTGCTGAACTTGTACCCACGACCCGCGTCGAACTTATCCACGGCGCGGAGAAGGGCCATGTTGCCCTCGCTGACCAGGTCAGCGAAGTCCACCTCGCTCATGCGGGTGCGCTTGGCCATCGCCAGCACCAGGGCCAGGTTCGTCTCCGCGATCTGCTCGCGGATGCGATCGCTGAGCCGGTACCACTTCAGGATCTCTTCGCTCTGCTCGGGCGAGGGCTGGCGCGTGGGCGTCCCCCACACCTCGTGCTGGAGCTTCCAGATCCGATAGCGGGCATAGTTGAACTGGTGGAACAGGACCTTCTCCTCGGCGCCGGTCAGGATGACCTGCTGGGCCGACTTAACGGTCCGGTTGCGCGTGCTGGACAGGTCGTCCATCACGGGGTGGTACCAGCTGGTGTCGGGCTTCTGGATATCCGGAGCCTCGTCGTAGATCTTCCGGTCCGCGTCTTCCTCGTAGAAGGCCGGGGAATCGATGAAGTCCTGCTCGCTGGCCATGATCTGGGTCATGAGCCGCTCGTCCTCGGCGGAGAGGCGGCGCTTGACAGCCTTGCCGGCCGCCTTGAGCGTGGTTTCCTGAACCTCACCACCCAAGCCGATCCGGGTGCGACGCCGGACCTGCTCGATGGGGCTCAAAGTTCGCTTCGTGGTGCTCTGTCGCATAGTTCAATCCTTGCCAGCCTTGGCACTAACCGTCTGTGAGTTCGTCGTCTGCTGCTGTTCAGAGGCGGGTCCGGGCCCTTTATTGGCCAGCCGGTCCATCTCGTCCGGCACATCCAATCGAAGATTCATCCTGCCTAAACCCGTTCCGCCTAGCGTTCCTACCTGTCAATCCAATCCGAAGATCCTGTGGTTTCCCTCAGGAGCCGGTGAGATTCGCCTCGGCCTACCGCGACCTCTGCGCGAACCACAAGGCGGGTGTGGTTATCGGAACCTGTACCCGCCTATCGTCCAAACCAGGTCGAGTTCCGTCGTCCCAAGTGGCCGGGTGCTTCTTTCAGCGCCCAGTACTCGTGATACGACTTTCCCTGACCAAGGTTTCGTTCTTTAGAACGATTCCATGATGTCGTCGCCTTCCGTGACGCTCAAGACCCGCTGATCCTCAGCGGAACCGAACATAAGCCGCCCACGCAAATCCCGTTGATTCTGGGGGAAGGTCCGGATAGCCTCTCAAGGGGGCCATAACCAACACATGGGCCCTTCACCGAGCCCGAAGATACCAGATATCGACGCTCATGCCAAGCGTGGGCCGCTTTTTCAACACTCGTTCCACACCCATATCGCCGCGAGTCAAGTTCGCGGACCTGGAGTTTTCCCTATGCCCTTGACACTGCCCAACTTGCCGTATGCCGCCGACGCTCTTGAGCCCCATGTTGACGCCCAGACGATGAATATTCATCACGGCAAGCACCACCAGGCGTACGTCACCAACGCCAACAAGGCCCTCGAAGGGACCACGCTGGCGGACCTCCCGGTCGAGGAAATCGTCCGTCGCCTTGCCGACGTTCCGGAGGACAAGCGCGGGGCGGTGCGGAACAACGCCGGCGGGCACCTGAACCACTCGCTGTTCTGGCAGATGATGGCCCCGGCAGGGAAGGGTGGGGCCCCCTCGCCCGAACTCGCGGCGGCCATCAACAGCACCTTTGGGTCGCTTGATGGGCTCAAGGACAAGATCGCCGCGGCTGGTGCCTCCCGGTTTGGCTCGGGCTGGGCGTGGCTGGTTGTGAATGCAGGCAAGCTCGAGGTGTGCTCGACCCCCAACCAGGACAGCCCGGTCATGGGGAAAGCGGTCGCCGGGTGCGAGGGCGTGCCCATCCTGGGCGTTGACGTGTGGGAGCACGCGTATTACCTGAAGTATCAGAACCGCCGCCCGGACTACCTCGCGGCGTGGTGGAACGTCGTCAACTGGAACTTTGTGAACCAGCTGTACGCCGGCGCGAAGTAGGCGCGGTTTCTCCAGTCCGCGTGGCGAATGATCCGAGGACACACGGCCTCCGGAGTTCTATCGCATGCGCCGCAACAAGCTGTTCCTCACGCTCTTTCTGGTCACGCCCGTGCTGCTGCTGGGGGTGGTGCTGCTCGCGATCAAGTACTCGCGCCCGGCGATGAACGCGCCTCCCGTTGGCGCAGGCGCGGGGAACACGGGCGGGGCGAATGCGATCGGCGAGTACCTCGCGGGCAACAGCACTCCGGCCACCACCCCGCCGCCAGCCCCGACCCCCGAGCCGCCGAAGGAGCAGCCCAAGCCGAAGGCGATTGAGCGGCCGATCGAGCCTGCGCGCACGACGTACCCACGCGGCACACTGTCCAAGCTCCAGGTCAGCTCGCCGCAGGGGGATGGCAGCGTTGAGATCGAGGTGTTCACGCCGCCGGGGTACGACAACCCGGGCCTCGCGTCGCAGACCTACCCCGTCCTGTTCCTCATCGGACAGAACGCGTTTTCGCCGGAAGGCCTTGCGCTTGACGACGCGGCGTCGCAGCTGATCTCGCGCGGCAACATGGACCCGGTGATCATCGTCGCGCTGCCTCCAAGCAGCGCGAACAAACCGGAGCAGCGCAAGGCGTACGTGGATTGGCTGATCATGAAGGGCGCACCCTCGATCAGCAACGCTTACCGCACATCGCGCGGGCGAACGAGCACGGGAATCGGCGGCGTTGGGCAGGACGCGTGGACGGCGCTTGCGGCCGCGACGTATCACGCCGACTCTCTGGGGGTGCTGCTGTTCCTGGAGCCGCGGGGCTCGGCTCCGGCGGTTGAGGAGTTCCAGCCGCCGCAGCGCGTGGTGCTCGCCGATGCGCAGGGCTCCGTCAATGGGCGGGATGCACTCAATGCGATCGAGCCGATGCTGCGGGGCGCGGGGCTCGGGCCGGGGCGGCTGATGACGATGATGTCGGGGAGCAACGATGGCGCGGGGACTCGTCGGCGGCTGGAGCACGCGCTCGCGTTCCTGTTCCCGCCGCCGGTGGACGGCACGAAGTAGCCATGCGCCTTCCCCGGAGGAATATCTGGCGGGCGTTCCCGGAGCTGGACCGCTTCCCCGACGACGAGTGTGAGCGCTTTGTTCTTCGCGCCGCCCAGGAGTACCGCGCGAGCAAGGCACGCGTGATGCTCCTGACCGCTGGACTGCTGGCAGTCTCGGCGACGGGCATCGTGTTGCTCGTGGGGCTTGTGTGGAGGAAGTGCAGCGCCTGGCTCGCCATACACACGGGCTGGGTGCATTCGTTCTTCGTCAGCGCGGAAACGAAGTACATCTCGATCGTTCTGCTCGTGGGCGTCTGCGGGATCACGATGCTCGTCGTGCGGGATCAGTGGCTGATCCGAACGATTACCCGCAAGCTGCGACAGACCAACTGCGCGAAGTGCAGCTACTCACTGCTGGGGCTGGTGCCCGACCGAGGCGTCGTGCAATGCCCCGAGTGTCAACACCCGTTCTTCCTGGGCGATGCCGGGATGAGCGACGACGACCTGCTGTCCGGGTGAGACGCTGGACGTTTACTGCGACACGGCCAGCAGGCACTCACGCACGGCGAACCAGTGCAGCACGCTGCCCGCGACGACCGCCAGGTGCCAAACCGCGTGGGAGTATCGGATCTTGCCGATCCACACGCGGGCGTAGAAGATCGTGCCGCCGGTGTAGAACACGCCGCCCGCGACGATGAGCCAGAGAGCGCGGGCGGGGGTTGAGAGCATGAGCGGGCCGAGGCTGAAGAGCGCGAGCCAGCCCATTGCCACGTAGAAGGCGAGGGAAACCTTCTCGTAGCGCAGGCCGAAGTGGAGCTTGAACCACGTGCCCACCGCAGCGAGGGTCCAGACGGCGGCGAGCATCCCCCAGCCCCAGGCACCCTGCTCACGCAGGACTGTCATGCAGATGGCGGTGTAGGTGCCGGCGATCAGGTAGTAGATGCAGATGTGGTCGGTGATGAGGCGGCGGTACTCGCCGGGTTTGAACTGGTGCAGGTGGTACCTGGTGCTCGCGAGGTAGAGCATGATCAGGGTCGCGCCGTACACGGCACAGGCCGCGACGTGCCCGGAGTTGCCCACGCGGTGGGCGAGCCAGACGAGGATGGGCGCGCCGATGAGGGCCAGCACAAGGCCCAAGCCGTGAGTCATCCAGTTGGCGGCACTCTCGGTGAGCCGGCACGCGGACCACCAAGGGTCCGTTGCCGGGCAAGCAGAGGTCTGGTTCGCGGGCGGCTGGGGCATGGGGAGGGAAGACATGAGTGTGGAGTGTTCGACACAACGGGCAGCAGCGGATGAACGACCGATGACAAATGACGCATGCGGCCGAGCGGCCGCCAGCCGGAAAACGAAAAGGGCCCGGCGTGATCGCCGGGCCCGTGAGTTCATCCAGTGTTTACTCGATCAGCAGTTGCCGCCGCCGAGCACGCGGAAGAACGCCTCGATGTCCTGATCGGTGCCGAAGTCACCATCCCCGTTGAAGTCCGAGCCCTGGCAGAAGCAGGTGGCGCAGCAGTTGCCGCCCAGGCAGGCAAAGAACGCCTCGATGTCCTGGTCAGTACCGAAGTCGCCGTCGCCGTTGTAGTCCTGGCTGCCGCACTCGTTGCCGGGGCAGGTGGGGGGCGTAGTGATCGGGATGCGGATGAGGGCCATGCCCTGTTCGACGTCGGTGGCCGTGCATCCGGCGGCGTCGCTGCCGTTGCGGAGGCGGACCACGAGGTACAGGTCGGTCCCGGTGAGCGCGGCGTAGTCATCGACGAACGTGCGGATGTACATGTCGTCGTTGAAGATGCCGTCGTTGTTGAGGTCCACCGGGTCATTCTCGCGAGCAACGATGGTCTGGCCATTCAGCACGACCACCGCATTCGCCTTGCCGTTGGTGGCATTGGTCGTGCCGCCGACGACGTAGTCGCCGGTGGGGCCGCCGGCAAGCAGGAAGAAGCACTGCGCGTAGGGCAGATCGCTCCAGAGCTCGGTCGAGCCGGCATGGATGGGCTGGCCGTTGGTGCCCACCACCACGCCGTTGCGCACGGCGTAGTCGCTGGTGTCGGAGTTGGCGCCGTACGCGAACCAGTCGGCGTTGCTCTCCATGTGGGAGAAGAGAACAGTGGTGACGGGAGCCCCGAAGGTGCTGCCGGGGATGACGGCGGCTTCCTGAATCTTGACCTCGTTATCGACAACAACGACCTTGTCCTGAGCGGTTACGTCATTGATGGTGCCCGACCAAAGATAGTGGGCCCCGTCGGCGCTCATGAAGAAGCCCTGCCCGTCGGTGGCGCCGGTGTCGAACAGCTTGGCCGAGAACGTCGCGCCGCCGATCTGACCGGTGGGGACGGTGGTGCCCTCCTGGGCGAGCAGCGTGCTGCCGTCGCTGGAAAAGAGGCCGGTGTCGGTGAGGGACGTCGCGCCGGTGAAGTTAGAGTTGAATGAGATGCTGCCGTTGGTGCGGATGGTCGCGCCGTTGTTGGTCGTGCCGAAGACATAGGACTGGTTCGGCACCGCGGTCCCCTCGGTGATGACCTGGACGAACTGGGTGCCGTCCCACTTGATGATGACCTCGTCGGCGGTGGTGGTGGGGTTGGTGTTGTTGTTGCTGAACACGAAGTGACCGCTGTTGTTGATGCCGGCCACGTTGTCGAAGACGCCCCACGAGAAGCCGTCGGGTCCGATGTCGCCCTCGCGGGCCCCGACGGAGATCCCGCCGGAGGTGCCCACCAGCAGGACCTGGTCGGCGGTGGTGGCCGCGTCCGTATCCGCCAGCATCACGAAGCGGCTGCCGTCGGCGCTGCGCCAGGGACGCTCAAAGCCGGTGGTGCTAAACCGCTGGCCGGGGAAGCCGGGCACGTCCCCATTGGCCTGCCCGGCCACGTTGGACAGCAGCCCGCGGGCGACGGCCGATGTCGGGGCCGCGGCGGGAATGAACGTTGAGGCGCTGGCGGAGTTGTTGCCGCTGAGCTCATCAGCCTCGGTGATGGTGACCGTCGCCGAGCCCGTGTTGGTGCCGGCGTTCCCCAGCACCATCGTCACGCTCAGGCTCGCCGACGCCCCCGTCCCCAGCGAGCCCAGGTTGGCCGTCACCGTGTTCCCCACCGGCGCCGCCGCGGGCACCGAGGACACGAACGTGGCCCCCGCGGGCATCGTGAACGTCACCGTCGCGTTGGTCACCGGCGTCTGCCCGTTGTTGCTGGCCGTCACCGTGAACGTGCCCTGCTGCCCCGGGCCCGTGAGCGAGCAGTTGACCGGCGCCGCGATCGACACCCGCGCATCGATGTTCGGCACCGTCACCAGCCCCGGCGCCCACGCACCGCCCGAGAACACCTCCGACGTCAGCCACGGGCTCGGGATCGACGTCTCCTGCTGCGACGTCGTGATGTTGTACACCCCGAACTCGCCCGGGTCGTCGGTCACGAAGTACGCCCGCGCCTGCCCACCCATCACCCCGATCGCCAGCCCGTCCACGTCGTTGCTCATCCCCGTGAACGCCGGGTACGGCGTCACCACCGGCACGATCGTCTGCGCCGTCAGATCAATCTTGAACAGCCCCGTCCCGTGCGTCGTCCCCGTGTCGTTGCACGCATACAGCAGCCCGTCCACCGGGTTGTAATCGAGCACCAGGTCGTACTCCGCATCCACGTAGTCCAGCACGATCGTGCATGCGCCCGTCAGCGGATCGATCTCATAAATCGCCTCATTCGCGATGTTCTTCGACCCATACAGCTTCCCCGTCGCCGAGTTCCACGCAAGCCCGGTAATGACCTGCGTGACGCCGCTCAGGTTGGTGGTGCCCACAAGCGTCGGCGCCACGTTCTGGCCCAAGTTGTCGTAGCTCCAGACGTAGAGGTTGGTCGCGTTGGTCACGAAGAGGCGACGCCCGGCGTCGTCGGCCGCGAGGCCGTTGACTTCCTGGTCGCTCCAGAGCGCGATCCACTGCGACGAGTTGAAGTCGTAGACGTGCGCGGTCGTGACCCCGACCGCGGCGTCATCAAAGCCGGCGACGAGCTGCGCGTGCGCGGCCCCGGCGCACAGGAACAATGAAAGGGCTGACGAAATGGCGAGCTTGTTCATGATTCTCTCTCCCACGATTGATTGACTTGGGGCACCGGCAGGCACCGCCGGTTCAGCCGCAGCGTACCGCGCCCGGTCTCGATCCGGAACTAGACATCTGAAAAAAAACACCCCCGGGGCGAGGGCCCCGGGGGTGCAGGATCACTGGTTATACGGACGAATCAGCAGTTTCCGCCGCCGAGCACGCGGAAGAACGCCTCGATGTCCTGGTCGGTGCCGAAGTCACCGTCCCCGTTGAAGTCCGACCCCTGGCAGAAGCAGGAGGTGCAGCAGTTGCCGCCCAGGCAGGCAAAGAAGGCTTCGATGTCCTGATCGGTGCCGAAGTCCCCGTCGCCGTTGAAGTCCTGGCTGCCGCACTCGTTGCCGGGGCAGGGGTTGCCGCCGCCGATGGGGATGCGGATGAGCGCCTGGCCCAGGTCGGGGTCGGCGGTGCTGCACCCCTGCGCGGTCGCGGTGTCACGCAGGCGGACGACGGTGTAGAGGTCGGTGCCGGAGATAAATGCGAAGTCATCGATGAAGCCGCGGATGTAGACGTTGTCGTCGAAGGCGCCGTTGTTGTCCAGGTCCACCGGGTCGTTCTCGCGGGCGACCACCGTGGTGCCGTTGAGGACGATCACGGCGTTGGAGAGGGCGGGGGCGTTGGTGACGCCGCCGACGACGTAGCTGCCGGTGGGGCCGCCGGCGAGCAGGAAGAAGGTCTGCGCGAAGGACGCGTCCCCGTAGGTCTCGGTGGAGCCCGTGGTGATGGGCGTGCCGTTGGTGCCGATCACGACCCCGTTGCGCACGGCGTAGTCGCTGCCGTCGGCGTTGGCCCCGTAGGCGAACCAGTCGGCGTTGCTCTCCATGTGGGAGAAGAGCACGGTGCTGACGGGCGAGGTCAGGCTGCTGCCGTTGATGATCGCGCCCTCCTGAATCTTGACGTCGTTGTCAACCACGACGACCTTGTCCTGCGTGGTGGCGTCGTTGACGGTGCCGGACCACAGCGTGTGGGCCCCGTCGGCGCTCACGAAGAAGCCCTGCCCGTCGGTCACGCCCGTGTCCATCGCCTTGATGGTGAACCCGGCGCCGCCGATCTGGCCGGTGGGCACGGTCACGCCCTCCTGCCCGACCACCACGTTGCCGTTGTCACGGAAGACGCCGGTGTCGGTCGAGGTCGTGGCCCCGGTGAAGTTCGCCTGGAAGGACACGGTCCCGTTGCTCTGGATGGAGGCCGACCCGATGGACGTCCCCCACGCCCCCGGCAGCGTCGGCGTGGGGTTGCCTTCGGCGATGACGTAGCTGAACTGCGAGCCGTCCCACTTCACGATGACCTCGTCGATCGTGGTCCCCGCGGTGGTGTTGTTCGAGAACACGTAGTGCCCCGCGTCGTTGATGCCCGCGATCGGGTCGATCGCACCCCACGCAAATCCGTCGGGCCCGATCTGCCCCTCCTGCGCCCCCAGCGTGAGCCCCGAGCTGCTCCCCACCATCAGCACCCCGTCCGCCGTCGTCGTCGCGAAGTCCGTGTCCGCCACCATCACGAACCGCTCCCCGTTCGCGCTGCGGAAGGGCCGCTCAAACCCCGTCGTGCTGAACCGCACTCCGGGCAGCCCGGGCACCTCCGAGCTCGCATGCCCCGCAACGTTCGACGCCACGCCCCGCGCCGCCGCCGTCGCCGGCGGGTTCGCGGGAACGCTCGTGCTCGCGCTCCGCGTGTTGTTCGACGGGATCTCGTCGGTCTCGCTGATCGTCACGCTCGCCTGGGCCGTGTTCGTCCCCCCGCTGTTGAGCATCATCGTCACCGACAGGTTGGCCGTCGCCGCCGGCGCCAGCCCGCCCAGGTTGACCGTCACCGTGTTCCCCACCGGCGCGGCCGCGGGCACCGACGACACGAACGTGGCCCCCGCGGGCATCGTGAAGGTCACTGTCGCGTTGCTCACCGCCGCCAGGCCCCCGTTGGTCACCGTCGCCACAAACGTCCCCTGCTGGCCGATGGCCACCGAGCACGCCGCCGGCGCACTCAGCGCGATCCGCGCATCGATGTTCGCCGCCGAGCAGGAGGTGGGCACCCACGCCAGCCCCAGGTAGTTCCCCGTCCCCAACCCACCGATCGCCGTCGTCGCTCCCGTGTCAACATCCACGCTGTACAGCGTGTCCGTCGTCGCGCACACCAGGTACACCGTGTCGCTGCTGGGCACATACGCCAGCCCATGCGGGTTCGTCGGCCCGTTGAGTGCCCCGATCAGCGTCCCCGCGCCCGTTGCCCGGTCGATCGCATAGAACGTGTCCGTCGTCGTGTTGGTCCCGTACATCTGGTTGCGGCCCGAGTGGTACACCAGATTCAGGAACGATCCGAACCCCGCGTTCCCCACCAGGCTGACCTGCCCGGTGTTCCGGTCGATCGTGAGCAGGTTGCCGTCGCTCCCGCCATACAGTGTCGCAGTGCTGCCGTCGTACTCGATGCCATGCATCACCACCGTCGAGTCCCCGAAGCCACCCACCAGCGTCATCGTGAACGTCGTGAGGTCCAGCGTGTACAGCTCGTCCTGGCTCGTGGAGGTCACGAACATCGTCCCCGTCGAGCAGTCATACGCCAGACCCCCAATGTTCGCCCCGCCCCCCGCGGCGTTGCCCACCAGCGTCTTCTGCGCCGTCGCGAGGTCCAGCGTGAACACATCATGGCTGCTGCCATCGAGCAGGTACATGGTGCCCTGCCCAAAGCAGGACCCCGCGGCCAGGGCCAACGTAGCGACGACAGTGAGGTAAGACTTCATAACGGATCTCTCCTGAGTGAATGGAACGGGAACAGGCCGCGGACATGCGGGCCGAAAAAGACACCGGGGCGTCTCCGCCCCGGTGCTTCGAATCAGAGATCAGCAGTTCCCGCCGCCGAGCACGCGGAAGAACGCTTCGATGTCGCCGTCGGTGCCGAAGTCACCATCGCCGTTGAAGTCCGAGCCCTGGCAGAAGCACGTAGCGCAGCAGTTGCCGCCCAGGCACGCGAAGAAGGCTTCGATGTCCTGATCGGTTCCGAAGTCGCCGTCGCCGTTGTAGTCCTGATCGCCGCAGAGGTTGCCGGGGCAGGGATTGCCGCCGCCCACGGCCTGGACGCGCATGAAGGCCTGCGAGCCGAGGAAGGCGGTGGGGGAGATGCCCAGGTCCACGCCCGCGGCGTTGCGGATGTGGGCGATGAAGTAGGCCATCCCGTTGGTGCCCAGGTGGACGTCGTTGGCGTCGAAGGCCGCGCCGGTCGCACGCCCGATGAACGCATCGTCGTCGTTCACGCCATTCTGATTGAGGTCCACCATGTCACCCTCGCGCGCAACGACGGTCGTGCCGTTCACCACCATGACCGTGTCGGCCTGGGTGTTGGCGTTGTTGGTGTTGCCGATGACGATGTAGTCGCCGTTGGCGTTGATCGTCACCGCGGAGAAGGTGTCGCCCCAGAGCTCGGTGCTGCCGGGGGTGATGGGGTCGCCGGTCTTGGCGACGAGCGCGCCGTTGACTACTGCGAAGTCGGGGGCCGTGGCGGCGGTACCGCTGTTGTCGCGCCCGCGGGCGATCCAGTGGTTGCCGGCCGCGAACGCCTGGAAGATGTCACCAACAACGAAGCCGGGCGAGCCGGTGCCAGCGATGGCGCTGCCCTCGCGGAGGCGAGCCTGGCCGTCATAAACCCACATCGTGTCGGCGGTAGTGGCGGCGCCGGCGATGGTGGACTTGAAGTAGTAGTGAGCGCCGTCGGGCGTCGTGTGGAACACGCTGGGGTCACTGCTCGTGAACGTGTTGATCGTCAGCGGCGTCACACCGTCGAGGTCAAGCGCTGTAGAAACATTGCGCTGCCTGAATACGTCGTTGGTCCCGCCGACGGGCTGGTAGAACAGGTACTGAATCGTCGAGCTGCCGTTCACCGTCGTGTCCGCGGCGCCGATGGTCCCGTCGTTGAGGATGTGCCACGTCGAGAACGAGTTGCCGATCACGCCACCGGAGCCGCCGTTGTACGCGTCGCCCTGCTTGGGGCCGGCAGTGAAGCCAGTGGACTGAGACCAGCGGAAGGTGCGCTGGCCATCAGAGGGGCTGGGCGAGCTCGTGGTGCCGTCCTGGACATTCCGGGCTCGGAGGCCAAGCACGACCTCGTTGTTGTCATTGAACTTCGCGAACCCCGAGCCCATGAAGCTGATGAACCCTGAACCGCCCGCGGGCATCGCCTGGCTCTCCTGCACAAACATGGTGCCGCTGGTCCCAGACCCCTTCAGATACATGCTGTCGCGATTTCCAGGCTGGCCCGTAGCGCCGTTCTGAGTCGTCACATCAAGGAACCACTGGCTGCCATCGCGGTTGATTGCGATGTTCCGGATGTCCCGGAACTCGATCACCTCGGGGTTGCCCGCGAGGTCGATGGCGCCCGGAACCACCGCCGTGGGGTGCCCGGTGTACTTGGTGTAGATCACTTCGATGACCGCGGCCTGACCGGCGGCGGAAACCAGAACGCCCGCGGCAAGCGCGGCGACAGCAACAGCACTTCTCGACATCTCAGAAACTCCTTCAGATGAATGGGTGCAAGGGGACGCACTTCTCTGGGCCCGTCGAAACACAACGACAGGCCCCCATCCACCCCGCTAATGGGGTAGTGTCAGGATTTCCGGCGTCGAGTCAAGCCCAAACAAACGCCCGTTGAGAGCTTCCACTCACCATTCGCCCTCTGGAATGGTGAACGACTGGACTTCCCGATCCATATGAAGCCTGCTTTACCCGCCGGAGAGTGAAGCGGCGCAACGGCTTATAGGACCAGAAGAGCGAGTCAAGGCTCGGCGGTGCGTGCCCATGGGTTCCCCTATGAGCGACCCCTCACGCCGCAAAATGAGCAACGGGCGCGGTTGGCGCCCGTTGCTCGATCAGATCACGATCAACTGGGATCAGCAGTTGCCGCCGCCCAGCACGCGGAAGAACGCCTCGATGTCGGCGTCAGTGCCGAAGTCGCCGTCCCCGTTGAAGTCCGAGCCCTGGCAGAAGCACGTCGGGCAGCAGTTGCCTCCGAGGCACGCGAAGAACGCCTCGATGTCCTGGTCGGTGCCGAAGTCGCCGTCGCCGTTGTAGTCCTGACCACCGCACTCGTTGCCAGGGCAGGGGTTACCCCCGCCCAGGTCGATGCGCAGGAGGGCCTGGCCAGTCGTGACGGTGCCCAGCACGCAGCGCGTCGCGGCGGTCTGAGTCTCGACCGCGAAGTAGAACACACCGTCGTTGGTGAGCGTGGCGTAGTCGTTGCGGAACACGCGGATGTACGCGTCATCATTCAGCAGCCCGTCACCATTGAGGTCGATGGGGTCGCCCTCGCGAGCGATGATCTGCGTCCCGTTGTACACCAGCACCGCGTCGATGCTCGTGTCACCGGCACTTGTGAACCCGCCGACCACGTGATCGCCGGCGGTATTGCCCACGGCCATGAAGAACGTGTCGGCGAAGGAAGCGTCGTCCCACGTCAGCCCGCCCGAGATCGGGTCGTCGGTCTTGGCGATCACCACGCCGTTGCGCGTCGCGAAGTCCTGGCCGCCGTTCAGGTTGCCGTAGACGTACGAGTCACCGCTGGCGTCCATGTAGGTGTACGCGATCGGGGAGGCGTTCTCGGCCGTGGCGGGCGCGAGGGGCGCGAAGGTGATGTTCTCCTGGATCACGACCGCCCCATCTTCCACGAGCACGCGGTCGCAGCCGCTTGACGCTGGGAGGGTCGTGGATGCGTTGATCGTGCAAGAGGACTGCCAGTTGAGGCCGTCGGCGCTCACGAAGAAGCCGAAGTTGTCTCCGCTGCCCGTGTCGAAGGCCTTGTAGGTAAAGCTGGTCGGGGTGTTATTCGCATCGACCTGATTGGTCGGGGCGTCGGTCCCTTCCTGACCCAGCTTGGTGTTGCCGTCGTTCTTGAAGATGGCCGTGTCGGCGGTGGTGGCGGGGCCCGTGAGTGAGAAGTAGAACGAGCACGTCCCGTCGGTCTGCATCGTCACGGAACCGTTGGTCGTTCCATAGGTCGCACCGGGGATGGACGGGACCGCCTGCCCTTCGGCCGCGACGAGCGTGATGCCGCTGCCCGTGTCCTTGACCACGATCTGGTCAGGGGTCGCGGCCGTGGTGGACGGGTTGTCATCACCGCTGAAGGCCCAGTGCCCGGCGTTGTTGATCCCCTGGTACAGGCCGAAATCAAAGAGCGGCAGGTTGGTGGAAGGCATGTTGGTGATGCCCTCGCGCACCGGCACGGTCCACGTGTCTCCATTGCCCACGAGCAGCGCCTCGTCATTCGTGCCCGTGTCAGCATCCGTGTCGACCACGGTGATCCAGCGGGAGCGGTCCGCGCTCCAGTAGATGCGGTTGAGGGTGCCGGAAATCTTCACACCGGGCGCATTGACCGGGTCCAGGTCGCTGCTGACGCCCGGGCGCGTGTTGAACACGCCCTTGGCCACGTTGGCCGGGGCGGCGGAGAAGACCACCGTCGCCGGGATCGCGTCCATCGCGTTGTTGTACGTGGCGATCTCGTTTGAGGCCGTGACGGCGGCAGGGCCGGCGAAGACGCGGCCCGGGCCGGTGGCCGTGAGGTAGACGCTGAGGATGACCTGCGTACCGACGGTTACGGTCCCGGCGTTCCAGATCAGCTGATTGCCCGCGGGTGTCAGGGCGGGTACTGAACTCGCAAAGTTGACAGGGCCGGTGGGGAGGTCCAGTGTCAGCACGACGTCCGTGGCAGGATCGCCCCCGACGTTGATGATCGAGTAGGTATAGATCAGGGTTTCGCCCGTCTGAACGCCGCAGGCACTGGCAACGGCGCCGACAACCATGAGATCACTGCCCGCCAGCAGCGAGCACCCGGGCTGGGCCGTGGAGGAGTTCCGCGGGTCGGGCGCCACGACCGTGAAGTCCGACGCGTTGTCATTCGTATCCGCGCACACATTGGTCCGCGTCGCGGACGTGGTGATCGAGATCGAGCCCGTGGGCCCCGTCCCTTCGAAGCAGGTCGTCCCCGCGCCGTAGCCGGCGATGTCGATGACGTTCGATCCCGCGGGGCACGCGGTCGTACCCAGCGCCCCGACAGTCGTCAGCGCAACCTTACCCGCGGCGGCAGCCATGGCCGTGGAGGTGGTGACCTGAAAGTCCGGCGAGAGGTCCAGCGCACCCGCCGGGCTCAACGTTGTGGACATCGAAACCAGGAAGAACTGCCCCGGCATGGCCGTTCCCGACAGCGTCTTGCTCGTCCACGACGTTCCGGCGGTCGCGGCGTACTGCACCGCAAACTTGCTCATGTCGATCGGCGAGGGGCCGTAGTTGTAGATCTCCACGAAGTCGCGCCCGTAGGTCGCGCCGGTCCCGCCGCCGCCGCCGTACACCTGCGTGATCCGGAGCGGAGCGACCTGCGCCTGCACCAATCCGGCGGCAAGAACCAGGGCAAGGGGGGCGATAGCGGACGGAACATACTTAAGCATCTGTACTCTCCTCTGAGACAAAATGGGGAAGGGGCCGGCCCCCAGCCTACCGAATCAGGGCATACGGTCCAACACACAAATGTCCGGTTTTCGCGAGCACGCCCGATTTTTTGTCGGAGGAGATGGGTCCTGTGAGGGCTCCGCGATCGCCCTTGAGTCTGCTGAATGAGCATGAGGGGTTTGGACGGGCTGCTACCCTTCACTCGACCGTCGGACCACGACCGTTCTAGGAGTTCGTCATGAAGACCCGCTGGTGGCTCGCCGTCTCGATCGCAGGCCTGACCCTTTCGCTCCCCGCGCTCCCCGCCGCGGCCCAGGGCACAACTGCACCGTCGCCCAAGCCCGACGCGACCAAGGTCCTCCAGGACGCTCGCGCCGCGCTCGCGAAGGTTGATGCGCTGAGCTACGACGCCGTGGTGACCGGTAGTGGGGGCCTCGACGCCCCCGAGGTCCGCGCGCAGGTCTCGATGGCGAAGGCCGAGGCGGGCGGCTGGCGCGTCTACACCAAGGGCACCTCCGGCACCAACCCCTTCGAGGTGGCCTTCGACGGTGTCCAGGCCCGCTCAGTAAAGGAAGCAGACAAGGTCGTCTTCGAGAAGTCACCCAAGGACCCAGCCGACACGACCGAGCTCATGGTGTTCTTCAGCGGCCAATCCGCGAAGCACCCCATCGCGTGGGAGCTCATCGCTAGGGAGCCGCTCAAGGCCGTCACCTCGACCATTGAGGGTGAAGCGACAGTCGCTGGCGAGGCGTGCCACGTGGTGAACATCCCGGGTGCCGCGGTCGTGACCGAAGGCGCGGCGGACGCGGACTTCGGCAGCACGATGCTCATCAGCAAGCGCGACCACCTTCCCCGCCGCATCGCCCGCAAGGTGAGCGCGACGGGCGAACAGCTCCGCATCCTGACGCTCGAGAACTTCAAGACCAACTCCGATTCGATCGGCGCGGCCTACTCGCTCCAGATCCCCGACGGGTACGCGGTCAAGCAGGCCGACGTCGTCAAGAAGAAGAAGGCGGTGGGCGGCGGCCCGCGCGAGGCGGACCAGCCCGCCGGCGGGGCGGGCGTCGGCGCTGCGGCCCCGGCGTTCGCTCTCAAGGACGTCAAGGGCAAGGAGCACACGCTCGCCGATTACAAGGGCAAGGTCGTGGTGCTGGACTTCTGGGCGACGTGGTGCCCCCCCTGCCGCGATGCGATGCCGGGGCTTCAGCGTCTCCACACCAAGTTCCAGGGTAAGGATGTCGCCATTCTGGGGATCAACGTGGGCGAGACGGCTGACGAGGCGGCCGCGTACATGAAGAAGAACAAGTTCACGTACGGGCTGCTGGTCGGGGGCGAGAAGCTCGCCGAGCCCTACCAGATCCGCGGCATCCCGGTGTTCGTCGTCATCGGCAAAGATGGCAAGGTCCTGTGGAAGGCCGTGGGTCACGGGCCCAGCCACGAGAAGGACATGGCGGACATCATCGAGAAGGAACTGGCGAAGTAGCGGAGCCGAGCAATGACCGACACCGAAGTTGACGCACTCTCGCAAGACTCGCGCAACATCCAGAACAAGGTGGGCGAGCAGAAGCTCTGGAAGGCGGTCCTCGCGCTGCCCGCGTGGTACTTCATCGCCGAGGGCTCGGGGCAGGACGCCGAGCCGCTGGTGGCCCGCGTCGGCGGCCGCCCGCGCCTGCTCGCGTTCACCAGCGAGCAGCGGGCCGAGGCGTTCACGCGCCACCTCGAAGCCAAGCAGGGCGGCCCGCAACGCGGCGTGCTCGAGATGGATATCCCGGGCGCCGTGGAGTACTGCCAGCAGCTGTTCGAAGCGGGCGTTGACACCATCCACTTCAACAACGGCGACTACGAGTTCAGCAGCGGCATGATCAAGATCAAGGACATGGCGGGGCGGTACGGCTCCTGACGCGAGCCCGCTGCCCCCGCGAGCTCACCGCCACTCCGCCGCGTCGGGCACGTAATGCAGCGTGATCCCCGCGGCACCACCCACCGACCCGATCCGGTTCACCTCATCCACCAGGTCCCCGCCCGCGGCATGCCACCCCCGCGCGCTCCCATCCGCCGCGACCGCGATCGTCAGCCCCTTCTGATGCCGGAAGCTCGTCGTCGGGGAGTCGTTCGCGATCCACTCTGACCCGGTCCATAGCTCGGGCGGGTCCAGCAGCGCACAGTTCCGCACCGGCGTCGCCGGCAGCATCGCATCGGCGAACACGAACAGCGTGGACGGCTGCCGCACATCCGCTATGCGCCGCCACGGCCGATGCCCGATTGTCGACGCCCATCCGGGAGTCTTCGCGGGGGAAAAGTAATACCCGTTGTACCCGTACGTGCTCGTCGCCTGCTGGAATGGACCCTGCGCGCGATAGCTGCCCCAAGCCTGCGTCGGGCACTCGTACACGCTCCGCTCCGTCAGGGCCGCGGAAAGATAAGGCGCGATGAATCCACGCGAGTGATCGACCGGAGTCGTGCTCGTGCCGTGCGTGCCCCACCAGTACACCGCCTGCCCCGTCCCGATATCCGCGGGCGACCAGTACGCCAGCGGCATCGCCCGATCGCGATAGTCCGCGGCGTACATCACCCACGCCGTGCCCAGCTGCCGCTGGTTCGAGAGGCACGCCGTGCCCCTGGCCGTGTCCCGCGCGCCGCTGAGCGTGGGCAGCAGCAAGGAAATCAGCAGCGACACGATGCCAAGGCTCACGAGCAGTTCGATCAGTGAGTAGCCCCGCCGCGGAGATGAAGGGTTGACAGTGTTCACGGCCGCCCCCTCATCATCAGGGTTGGCTCCGCCGCGCGAAGATTGGTGAGGAGCATCGCGCGGTCGCCCGGCGTGACAGCACCGCTGCGGTCGATATCCCGCGAGACCGCGGTGAGCCCCGATTCCCATGCATACACGTCATCCACCGCATGCCAGCCATCCTCCGAGAGGTCCAGCATCGCGGGCGTTGGCCCGTAACACACGAGCCCCGCCGCGCCGATCGAGACAAGCGACGAGCCCGCCGCGGCGGGGCTGCCACCCGCGCCGCTCACGCGCGAAATCACGAACGCCGCATCGCTCGGCGAGCGCTCCAGGTCCACCACGCATAGCTCATTGGAGGGCGACGCGAACGTACCCGCCTCGGGCACCAGCCCGATGGCCAGCGCGCTCCGCCCCGCGAACGTCGACGCCACCGGCTGCTGCGTCCACCCGCCGAAGGGCACAGGCTCGGCCAGCAGCGCGGTGTCCCACAGCATTGCCGCCGACGAGCCAAGATCCTGGAAGAGCGCCAGCCCCCGCACCGTCCCGAACCCCTCAATCCCCGACGAGAGCGCCACCCGCCCTCCTGGCAGCGCCACCGGGATCGACTGCGTGCGGTTGCAGGCGATCGACCACACGAGCGCGCCCGTCGCGCCGTTCACCTTCACAAGGTTGCCCGCGTCGAGTCCGCCCGAGAACGCGTATGTCGCCGCGAATACCACCGGCGGCAGCCCATTTCGCTCGGGAGCACCCACGCACACCCCGCCGAAAAACCCCTCGGGCGATGGGTTCACAAAGGTGAAGACCGGCGACGGAACTTCCGCAAAGGCCTCGAACGCGATGATCTTCCCCGGGTTGCCCGCGCCCGCGCCATCGCCCGCCGTGGTGGTGTACACCAGCCCCACGCCGCCCTCAGCACGCGGCAGGTACGCCGGGCTATTCCCCGAGCTACCGCCGATGGGCGTTGACCACACGATCGCGCCCGGCTGATGCGGGTTGCCCGCGCTGAACGCATCGGTGCTGAGGCAGTTGAGCTTTCCCGAGGTCCCAAAGCCGTCGTAATCGGTAATGAACAGCCGCCCGGGCTGGCCTGGCTCGTTCACCACCACCGGCGAGGCGTTGACCACGCTGCGGCTCAGCATCGTCTGCCAGCGCTGACTGCCGGTGGCCTGGTCCAGGGCCGTGACGAAACGCTGTGATGCGAAGATCACCGTGCCCGCGCGATCATCCAGCGTCGGCCCGCTGTTGGAGTCCAGCACAATCGCGGGCACGCCCGCCCACCACCGCAAATGCCCGTCGTCGCGATCAAACGCGAACACCCGCGTCTGGTTCGCGGGCTGCCCCGGCGGGCTCACACGCCCCACCGCGAACACGAGTTCCCGCGACACAGCCGTGGGGGCCTGCCCGACAAACGTGATTGCGTTCCCATCCGCGTCCGCCGACGTCGCCCACGTCGGAGCCGTGACCGACGGCACCGGGTACGGCGTCGAGGACACCCGCGCTTCCCCGCCCGCAAGCCCGCTCCAACTGCCCGGAGCACTCACCGCCGTCTGACCCGTCGCTTCTTTCAACATCGAAACGTGGCAGCACACCACACCGGTCATCACCAGTGCAAGGCTCCATCTCGGATCTCGTAGGGCCGCGCTCCGCATGCAATCCGCCGGCGCACCTCTCGGCACGCCAGCGACTCTCCTCATTCACACGCCCACGGCCGAACGCCGACGCCGCGTAGCGATCAAACCAGCACCACAAAGCACCACCACGCCACCGGGCCCGGGCACCGGCGAGACGTCCGACATCGCATCAATCTGAAGATCACCCGACGACCCCAGGTACGTGATCCGCACAAAGCTGATCGCGCTCAGCCCCGTGCCCGAAAGGTCTACGCCCGCACCCCCGCCCGAGCCGTCATACCCCGCGATGATCTGATCAATGCTGAGGTTGGCCGCGTCGAAGGCCGGGTTCACCGGACGCGTGAAGTCCGTGAGCTGTACACCCGCTGGCCCGCCGAAGGGATCCGCAATATCCATGTACCCCAGCGTCGGGAACTGGTGATCGGGCTGCACGCCCGTCACGGTCACCCATGCCACGCCGTTGCTGCTCACCTCAACGCGCCCCGCACTGCTGTGCCCGAACATCGACCCCGACGTCACGCCGAAGCCCAGGTCGCTCTGGTACCCCGCGTTGCCGAAGATGAGCAGGTCAATCCCGAACGGGTTCAGCGGATCATCCGTCACCGGCTCATCAAACCGCACGACCAGCGACCCGCCGACACCCACGCCCACGACCTCATCATCGCCCCACGCGGGATTGAAGGGGCTGACCGCGCCGGGAAACTGCCCCTCGCCCGTGTACCGCTCCGGCGACCCCACGGCCGACAACGGGTTCAAGTAGTTCGGGCTCGCCAGCACCCCGCTCGTGTACGAGACCACCTGATCCGCCCACGCGTCCTGCGCCTTCGCACTCCCCGCAGACAAACCCAACAACGACACCGCCACCAACGCCGACAGACGTCCAGCAACCACAGAAACTCCAACCGCCGCGTACACGGCCGTTCCCCTCGTTTCGCGCGAGGAGGCCCCAGCCAGAAGACCACTGGCCCCGGCGGAGGATTCGGTGTTGAGGTCGCCGCGCTGGGACGGTGCGCGGCCATCAACGCCGGGTCCCTTGGCACCGTCTCATCCATGTGAGCACGGGCCCGCGAGGGCCAACCAGCAAACAGCTGTCGGCAGGTCTTCCGGCTCCGGGCTCCGCGGGTCCGACCTTCCCAGTTGCTCGGCGTTTCCGCCTCGCTCCCAGTGGCCTTCGAGTGCACAGCACTCTCAATGGACCCGCATCAGCACCCGTTACGGCGGCGCGTCCGCGGTGGGTTTACACCACACTTCCCTTTTCACCCGCGCCCGGCACGATGCCGGGAACAGGACCAACAGCGGGGCCAGCGTAGCCGTGGGAGTAGTCGGGTGCAATCCATGCCCCCGGCGCAAGCTGGTTTTCATCGCCCCCCGACGCAGGGCCTTTATGTTCCTGCTGGTCACCAATCCGGAGGTCCAGAGATGGTTCAGGAACAGAACGACGCCGTAAACACCGCCGCCGGCCGCCTGAAGGGCGATGTCGAGCGCTTCCGCGAGGACCTCAACAAGGTGGGCGAGGACTTCGCCAATCTCGTCAAGCACGGCCTGCGCTCCGGCAAGTCCGCCGGCGCCAACATGAGTGGCCGCCTCAAGTCCGCCCCCGGGGATCTCACCAATAAGCTTGGGGATTCCGTCGGCACCGTCATCGAGTCCCGCCCCATGGCGGTCATCGGCACCGCCTTCGCCGCCGGAATCCTCGCCGGGATGCTCCTCAAGCGCCGGCACTGACCGGGGTTACGACCACTTCCAGCCCCTTCCAGCACCCCACCCACTGGGCGGCAGCGGGGGAGGTGTCTATCCTTCTCCCCCACGGGCACGCGCCGGTGGGTACAACTTGTTGTGGTCGGCCTGCCCTCTCAGGTCAGAAGGAAACTGTCCATGGTTCGTCTCCGCATGCAGCGGCTTGGCCGCCGCAACCGTCCGTTCTACCGCATCGCCGCCGTCGAGAAGCAGACCCGCCGCAACGGCCCGGTCCTCGAGGCCCTCGGCTGGTTCAACCCGCTCGAGAAGGACCCGGCTAAGGCGATGCACATCAATGATGAGCGCGTGAAGCACTGGCTCGCCAAGGGCGCGCAGCCCAGCGACACCGTCCGCGACTTCCTCGCCAAGCGTGGCATCGGCGACCTCAAGCAGTGGGAGGCCGACCGCGCCTACGACCGCGACATCGTCGCCAAGAAGAAGGCCAAGGCCGACGCCGCCGCCGCAGCGACCGCCGCCGCCGCGGACGCCAAGAAGGAAGAGAAGAAGGCCTGACTCTGGGTACCCAGCCGCTCCGCGGCGGCTCTTCTGGCCCATCAGACACACAGTTCCCTCAAGGCCCGGGCCACAACCCGGGCCTTGTTCTTTGACGCCCCAGCGGCTTCACTTCCCCTCTCTTCCCTGTTCCCTGTTCCCTGTCACTGTTCCCTGTCACTGTTCCCTCCTCCCCATGCCCCTCCGCTTCGACATCCTCACCACCTTCCCCGAGATGTTCGCCACCGAGCCCCCCGCGGCCCTGGGCGTCAGCATCCCCGGCCGGGCCGTGCGCAGCGGGCACATCGAAGTCCACGCCACCAATATCCGTTCCTTCACCACCGACAAGCACCAGAAGACCGACGACCGCCCCTTCGGCGGCGGCCCCGGCATGGTCATGATGTGCCAGCCCCTGTGGGACGCCGTGCATGCCGTCGAGGCCGCGGACCCCCGCCCCGCCACCCGCATCCTGCTCACCCCCCAAGGCCGCCCCCTGACTCAACCCCTCGTCGAGGAGCTCGCCCGCATGGAGCGACTCATCCTCATCGCCGGCCACTACGAGGGGATCGACGAGCGGGTGATCGAGAAGCTTGCCCCGCTCGAGGTCTCCGTCGGCGACTACGTCCTCTCCGGCGGCGAGCTGGGTGCGATGATCCTGATTGACGCCGTGACCCGCCTCATCCCCGGCGTGCTGGGCGACGACTCCTCCAATCTGGAGGACAGCTTCGCCCAGGGCAAGGACGGCCAGCGGCTGCTGGACTGCCCCCACTACACCAAGCCCCGGGAGTGGATGGGCACCCCCATCCCCGAGGTCCTGCTGAGCGGCAACCACGCGAAAATAGACCAGTGGCGGCAGGAACAACGTCTGGCCCGCACCCAAACCCGCCGTCCGGACCTCCTAAGTGGCCCGGGCTCAGGGGGATAGGACGCCAACGCCCCATCTCACCCCACGGACCCTTTCCCGCGGACGACTAGAAGTCCGCGGGCACGCCGCCTAACCTTCCCGCCCTACTCCGAGGTATCGCCATGTCCCAGCAGCACCTGATCGAAGAAATCAATAACGCCACCCTCAAGACCAACGTCCCCGCCTTCGAGCCCGGCGACACGCTCAGCGTGCACTTCCGGATCGTCGAAGGTGACAAGGAGCGCACCCAGGTCTTCCAGGGCGTGGTGATCTCCCGCAAGGGTCGCGGCATCGGCGAGATGGCCGTGGTCCGCAAGGTTGTCGACGAGGTTGGCGTCGAGCGCATCTTCCCCGTCCACAGCCCTATGATCGCCAAGTACGAGATCGTCCGCCGGGCCGACGCCCGCCGCGCCAAGCTCTACTTCCTCCGCGAGCGCACCGGCAAGAGCCGCCGCCTCCGCGACCGCCGCCGCGGCCTCAAGCGCGACCCGATGGCGGGCGTCACGATGGCCGAGGCCCCGAAGGCCGAAGCGAAGTCCTGAGCGTCGATTCTCAGCCTTCGAACACTTGATGTTCAACCTTGAAGCCCCTGCGTCCGCAGGGGTTTTTCATTGGGCGTTCCTGATCCCTTGGGTCACCAGGATCGGGCCTGTCGGTTTCAGCGCGCCGAGTGAGCGATCGGGCCCTGTCCCGCCGGAGGTCGCAGTTCAGCGCAAACCATGCCTGCGGGGACCTCAAAAGGTATGTTAAGACCACAACTGGTTCGGCGTGCAAGGGAACTCTGATTGCGGCCGAGCGCCACCTTGGTAAGCTTTTCCCCGATCGGGGGGTTTATGCGCTCGTCAATCCCGTTGCTCGACTTGCATGCTCACTTCCCGATGCACACGGAGTTTCCTCCGCGCGCGCCCGCGGGCCCTCCGCCGGTGGGCAAGGAACTCCTGTTCTGGGCGGCTAACACGCTGATGAACTACCGGGGCGGGAAGCCCCGGGTCTCTCTCCGGGCGTTGCTCGAGGGCCAGCCCGGCGCGATCTCATCGGTGCTCTATAACGCCGACGACGAGTTCTTCCATGGTCCCGAGCCCCGCGCAGAGGCGTTCGACAACATCATCACCCAAGTCAACAACGTTGAGAACGAACTCGCAGCGGTGCGGGACAGGGTGACGATCGCACGCAACGTCGGAGACCTGGAGCGCTGTCTCCGGCAGGGTATCCGTTGTGTGTTCCACTCCATGGAGGGTGCGCATGGTCTGGGGGGCAACGCGGCCAACGTCCGCGTGCTTGCGCAGCGGGGACTGGCTTCCATGGTCGTGGCGCACCTGTTCTTCAGGGGGGTGGCCGCGTGCGAGAACGCGCTGCCGTTCGTCCCCGACGCGGTCTTCGAGAACTTCCTGAACGTGAAGCAACCCCCGGGGCTCACCCCGCTCGGCGTCGAGATCGTCGAGGAACTCTGCCGGCAGGGAGTCATCCCGGACATCACCCACGCGACGAAAGGGTCGCAGGAAGAGATCTTCGAGATCGCGAGCGGCCTGAGAATGCCCGTGATCTCGTCACACACCGGTGTGCGCCCCACGTCCGACTATCCCCTGAACCTGTCGCCCGAGACCATCAAGCGCGTCCACGCCTCCGGCGGCGTAGTCGGGATCATCCTGAGCACGCACTGGCTGAGACAACCCTCCGAGCAGGTCTTCGGCACCGAGTCCATCCGCATCCTCTTCCGCGCCATCGACTGCGTCCGGGACATCACCGGGGGGATCACGGCCGTCGCGATCGGCTCAGACCTCGACGGCTTCATCCACCCCATCCGCGAGTGTCAGACCTACGCCGACACGCCGGAACTGGCCGCGGCGATCGAATCGCATTACGGACGCGCGGACGCCGAGCGGATCCTGTTTGCCAACGCCCTTGAATCCCTGGCCCGCGGCTGGCGCGGCGCCTCCTCACCCGCCGAGCACAAGGAGAGTCTCTTGGTCCCCACGAATGAACCGGTGATCGTCCCGTTCTCCGCGATGGCAAAGGCCATGGGGATGGCCACCGAGGCCATCGACCGGCAGATGACGGTGGCCCCGCTCTCGCTCCAGGAGCAGCAGCGGCGCGCGGCCGCGATGGCGCAGATCGGCGCGGCGCTGAAGGAAATGGAGGCCGAGGCCGACGGCATCGATGACGATCTGCTGGTCGCCCCCGGCCACGAGGTCGCGGCCAAAGTCCAGTCCCTCCTGGCGTCCGGCGCCCATGCGCAGAGCGTCTTCGCGCCCCTCGCGGCGGGCGGGAAGGAGCTCAAGTTCGCCACCAATGACGCGCTGGGCTGGGCCCTCAGCCTGCTGGACTGGATCCGGTTCGATCGTCACCCGCAGGTTCCTCCGCAGGCCGGCGAGGTGAGCGCCATGCCCAACAAGGCTCGGATCGGCATCCTGGGCGATTGGGGCACGGGGCTCTATGGCGCACCTCGCACCGCCGACGCGGTCCGCACGGACCCGGACCCGTACTTCATGCTCTTGCACCTGGGGGACGTCTACTACTCCGGGACCGTGGAGGAAGTGAAGAACCGCTTCCTCACGCCCTGGCCCCGCCGGCCCGAGGCCATCAACCGCGCGGTCAACTCCAACCACGAGATGTACGCGGGCGGCTTCGGCTACTTCGATCACACGCTGCCCGCCTTCGGTCAGTCCTCCAGCTACTTCGCGTACCAGAACGACCATTGGCTGGCGCTCTTCCTCGACACCGCGTACGTCGATCACGCGCTGGACGACGCCCAGGGGAAGTGGATCAAGGAGCGCATCGCCGCGGCGGGCCAGCGAAAGGTCGCCCTGTTCTCCCACCACCAGCTCTTCTCCGCCCTCGACAGCGAGGGCAAGAAGCTCAAGGCCCCGCTCACCGACCTTCTGGAATCCCGGCGGATCGCCGCGTGGTACTGGGGGCACGAGCACCGCTGCGTGTTCTACGACGCCCACCCGCGCTGGGGGCTCCGCGCCCGCTGCATCGGGCACGGCGGCGTCCCCTACAAGCGCAGCGAGGTTGATGACTTCGTCTACCAGGAGCGCCGGGTCCACGAGGGCGGCTCCTACGGCTGGCGGCGCATCCCGGAGCAGGTCAAGGCGCCCGCGTGCCATGTCCTTGACGGGCCCAACCCCTTCATCACAGGCCGCGAGAAGAAGTACGGCCCCCACGGGTACCTGAACATCACCTTCGACGGCCCGGACCTGGTCGAGCAGGTCATGCTCCCCGATGGCACGGAGGTTCCCCTGCCGGTCTAGCGCGATCCTGCCCGAACACCAAGGACCACCGCCATGGATCAGAAGTACAAGGACCTGCTCGAGCGCGCCCAGCTCACGTTCGGGACAACGCCGGTCCCCCAGGCCGTCGGGAAGACCAAGGCCATCATCGGGGTGCCGGCGTTCCCGCTGAAAGAAACCGAGGCCCAGGCGGCCCTCGACAAGCTCCGGATCGGTCAGGTGCCCACCCCCGATGAGCTGGCCGCCCTGGAGCTCATGATCCGGATCATGCGGCCCGCCCCCCTCAGCAAGAAGGGCGCCCTGGAGGACCTCCCCGCGTACGACGAGCACGAGCCGGGGCTCGTGGACGCGTGGACGACGCTCCAGGCCCTGATCAAGCCCCTGCTCTACTCGGTGGGCCGGCTCGACCTCGTTGGGGCGGGCCCACAGGGCGTGGGGTTCGGCACCGGCTTCCTGGTGCGCAGCGACCTGCTGGTCACCAACCGCCACGTGCTCGAGGCGCTGAGCTACGGCAGCCTGGAGCTCAAGGCCGGCGCGGTCGTCGTGAGGTTCGGCCAGGAAGTCCAGACCATCGACGACCCGGCCCACTCCGTGCCCATCCTCAAGGCCGCGTTCGTCCACCCGACGCTCGACCTCGCGTTGCTGCGGCTGGCGACGATGACGGACCGCCCGCCGCTGCGGCTGGCCGCCGCGGGCGCGGCCAAGGGGGACCGTGTCGTCGCCCTGGGCTACCCCGCCGACGACCCCGCCCGCAACCCGATGTTCATCAAGGCGGTGTTCGGCGGCGACTTCAGCGTCAAGCGGGCCGCCCCGGGCGTGGTGGTGTCCACCCGCGCGCCGCACCTCTCCCACGACTGCTCCACGCTGGGCGGCAACTCCGGCTCGCCCGTGCTCTCCATGGCCACGGCGGAGGTCGTGGGCGTGCACTCCTCGGGGTACTTCATGTACCGCAACCAGGCGGTGCTCGCCGCCGAGCTCGCGACGTTCCTCCAGCAGGTCTGAGGTGACACCATGCCCGCCCGCGCCCTCATCATCGCCATCGAGGAATACCCGACGCTCGCCGCCGGACACCGCCAGCTGCCCGGCACGCGGAAGGACGCCCGCGCTTTCTACAACTGGCTCATCAGCACCAAGAAGCTCGCCCCCGAGGACATCACCTTCCTCACCGATGACCCCGCCGAGCCGCGGCGCACCGCCGGGGTCACCATGGCGGACATCACGGGCGCGGTCGTCGCGCTGGTCGCGGCCGGGCAGGACACCACCCCCGAGCTCTACGTCTACCTCTCCGGCCACGGGCTTTTCTACAGCGACCGCGGGGGGCGGCTCTTCGCCGACATCCTGCTGGCCCGCGGGTTCGTGTCGGAAGCGGTGTCGGGCCGCGAGTGCATCGACCTCAACGCGGTGCAGCAGGAGCTCCGGCTGAGCATGGGGCCCGGGGACCATTACTACTTCATCGACGCGTGCCGGACGGAGGTCACCAGCGCCCAGATCGCCGTCGCGGGCCTGGGGCTCACGCTGCCGCGGTCCAGGCTGGGCCAGCCGGCCGTCTACTCGCTGTACTCCACCAGCCGGGGCAAGACCGCCGCCGCGGGCAGCGGCTTCACCCCGCGCCTCATCGAGGGGCTTGGGGGCCGGGGCCGCGCCAAGGCCTGGGCGGAGGGCAAGCCCGACACGATGGTGGTGCTGTTCGAGCGGGTGCGCGACTACGTCAAGGGAAAACTGAGCAGCCAGGACGTGGACGCCCGCACCGACGGCGCGGGCGCCGGGCACATCCTCAGCCTGAGCCCCGCCCCGCGGTTCACGTGCAGGGTCACCGTCAGGAACGGGAAGGCCGCCGACCACTTCAGCATCGTCGCGACCAACCAGCAGGGGCACATCGTGCGCGACGAGCCCTTCCAGGGGCCGACGCACCAGTTCGACGAGGCCCCCAACGACTACGTCCTGACCGTGACGCACGCCACCGCGTCCGTCGATCCTGTCGACTCCCCCGCCGCGGACCTCTACGACGACTGCGCGGTCACGTTCATCAAGCGGCCGGCGATGCCGGGGGGCGTGGGGTTCAACGTCGGGGGCGGGGGGCCCGCCGACGCGACCCTGGACGTCGCGGGCGCCGAGGGGGGCGTGGAGGTCCGCGACCTGTCCACCGGGGACGTGTTGCACTCGGGCGGGGACGTGTTGCACTCGGGCGGCGGCGTGTTCCACTCGGGCGGCGGCGGGTTCGGCCCCGGCGCCGGGATGTTCAAGCGGACCGTGAAGCCCGGCCCCTACCTCGTCAAGGTCAAGGACCGCGAGGGGTTCACCCTGCGCAAGGAGCGCGTGGTGCTCGCGCCCGGCGCGGCCGGCGCGGTCGACCTCAGGCCCCTCGCCCGCAGCCCCCTCCGCGAGGACATTCTTTCGCAGCTCCCCCCGGACGCGCACTCCCCCGACGCCGTGCTGTTCTCCGAGACGCTGGGCCCACTCACCGACGACGAGCCGGCGCTGTGGCTCTCGATCCTGGGCGCGGCCCGCATCGTGGGGGGCGTCAACGCCTTCTCCAAGCTGAAGAACTTCCAGCTGCACACCTTCGAGAACTCCCGCGCGGGGGACGCGCCCCTCTCCGTGCTGGCGGGCTTCGCCGAGCCGCGCAAGCTCTCCGTCGCCGTCTCACACTCCGCCAAGCATGTCCGGCGCGTGGCCGACCCCGTCCCCTTCCTGCCGCGGGTCCGGCACGCGGCCCTCAAGCGGGCCCCCGGGGACCGCTTCCTGTGGCTGCACCCGCAGGGGCTCGCCTCGCTGGCGGTGGCTACCTTTGCGTTCCCCAACCGGGCCACGCTGGTGGTGCTGGCGGAAGAAGACAGCGGCGCGATCGCCCTGCGGCACTTCAACCTCCCGCTCCACGCGCTCGCCAAACACCTGGACCCCCGCATCCCCGCCTCCATGCCCGGCGTCCCCATCCTGCAGACCGTCAAGTTCATCGCGCGGGCCCAGCGCGAGTTCGAGCGCCACCGCCCCGTGCGCCCCGCGTCGGGGCCGGGCCGCGCGATGTGGGACGGCCTGCTCGCGGGCGCCTGGCTCGACCCGGTCATGGCGGCGATCGCGGGGTGCGAGCTCATCCGCCGCGGCCAGCCCGACGCCCTCCCCTCGCTGGTGAGCAACCTCCGCGCCCACTTCCCCGGCCTGCCCGACACCGAGGGGCTCGCCCGCCTGGCGGGGCTCGAGTGGGAACTCCCGACATCGCCCCCGATGCTGCTGGACTGCCTCCAGGCCTTCGGCTCCGAGCTCGACCTCCCCCTGCCGCGCGGCAGGCTCGACTACCGCGGCCCCTGGTCGGTGTGGCGGGCCGCCGAATGAGCCCCGCCGGGTTCGCCCGCGCACGCGCGGCGGAAGGGCCGCTCAGGACCGGCTACGCTCTAGCGGGCCGGCGGAAGCCGGCCCCTTCAAGGCAGCACAGCCCGCAGCGCCCGTAGCTCAGTTGGATAGAGCGGCGGTTTCCTAAACCGCAGGTCGGCAGTTCGAATCTGCCCGGGCGCGTTCCCGC
>Ga0208492_1000343_pt1 | contig 42041 bp, 46 predicted proteins | sample Subbioar_CSW14AB_FD_184820 | JGI IMG/M metagenome (GOLD analysis project Ga0208492, IMG submission 184820) | Serpentinite rock and fluid subsurface biosphere microbial communities from McLaughlin Reserve, California, USA - CR12Mar_CSW14AB (SPAdes) | ecosystem: Environmental > Terrestrial > Deep... | reverse complement strand
CATTGGTTCGCTGATAATCCATGAAACGAAGATACAACCATTTTTAGAAGCTAAAGCTAAATGCACTAAAGTGCATAGCTTGAACTATTTTTGAGACCAGTCAAGACAGAATTTTCAGACACGATTCCCTTTAGTCCCCTCGGTCATGGTTCTCTAAATTTATTCTTCAAATATGCTCACCTGCTCAATCCCATCTATCTGGATCGTGCGTTTACCGCTTCCTTTTGAAGGAATGGTAATACTGGAATAGAATTTCTTTTTTGTTTTTGTTACAAAACGGATCGCGTGTTTTCCTTTTGACAGTTTGTAATAGTCGGTTGTTGTTTCAAGATCTACAGACTTATAAACAATTTTATCGGTCCCCACTACCACCGAATCCATAGGTTCAATGTAATAATTCGTAAACCTCACCTCGTACCCTTTGTCGCAGGAAACCAGAGCCAGGGCAGCACAGGCAAGAGTATAGTAAAACAATTTACCGGATCTCATGGTCTAAAATTTTCTGTTCATTTCCCTTTCAAGATCTTTTTTCTTTATATCATCACGCTTATCAAAAGCTTTTTTTCCTTTTGCGAGTGCTATGTTCAATTTCGCAAAACCTTTGTCATTGATAAATAATTTTATAGGCACAATGGTAAGCCCCTGATCCTTCACTTTCCTGAGAAGTTTATTCAGCTCCTGCTTTGTAAGCAACAGTTTGCGCTCCCGCATCGGCTCGTGGTTATAAAAAGAAGCATCGGCGTATTCAGTGATATGAAAGTTTTTTACGAATAACTCATCATTCCTGAAATAACAATAACTGTCTGCAAGGCCGGCCTTGCCTTCACGAATCGATTTTATCTCCGTTCCTTTCAAAACAAGTCCCGCGGTAAGCGTATCCAAAAACTGGTAATCAAACTTAGCCCTGCGGTTTTCAATGTTAACGGTATTGCTTATCTTAGCCACTGCTGTAAATTTACGCTATTTTATGCAGGATATAAAATTAATACCCGCCACACACAACGATATTAAGAGTATTTCCCTCCTGGCAAAAATTATATGGAACCAGCACTACCCAGCCATTATTAGCCAACAACAGATCGATTATATGCTAAACCTGATGTACAGCGATGCCAGTTTAAAAGAGCAAATGGATCAAAAAGGACATCTTTTTTTCCTTATCCGCACTGGTGACTCCTGCCTGGGTTTTATTTCTGTAAACCGCGAAAAAGAAAATAACTGGTTCCTAAATAAATTTTATATTAACCAGGAAACATCGTCCAGGGGTATTGGTGCCAAGGCCTTTGAGGAACTAAAAAAAATAATCAGGCCATCTAAAATTACATTGACTGTGAACCGTCAGAATTTTAAATCGATCAATTTTTATTTTAAAACAGGATTCCGCATCGAGCGGGTAGCAGATTTTGACATCGGGAACGGATATGTGATGAATGATTTTGTGATGGTTTGGTATTCCTAAGTTTCTGATTCCTGGTTTCTGATTCCTATTTTCTAACTTCTGGTTTTCGGTGCAAATTCCTGACTCAGGAATAAACAAGAAACCAGGAATCAGAAACTAGGAGTTCTTACTTTCGAGCATCTTCTCCAACGCGTACATCTCATCTCTTAAACGGGCGGCTTCTACAAAATCCATATCCTTGGCAGCGCGGATCATGGATGTTTTAATTTTAGCGATCTGCTTTTTAAGTTCATCCGTATTCATGTACTGAACAACCGGATCAGCCGCCAGGCTCAGCTCTTCGGGCTCAGCATAGGCCTTCACCAGCTTACCATCCACTGTAACTTCTACTCCGCTGAAAGATGTAGAAGCAATTTGTTTCCTGCCTGCCTGCACCGGAGTGATCTTATGCGTAAAATTATATTCAATCTGTTTTTTCCTTCTTCTCTGCGTTTCGTCAAGTGTGCGCTGCATGCTTTCCGTAATTTTATCGGCGTACATAATCACCCTGCCGTTCACGTTCCGCGCAGCGCGGCCTACAGTCTGCACCAGGCTTCTTTCATTCCGAAGGAACCCTTCCTTATCCGCATCCAGTATCGCCACAAGTGAAACCTCCGGCAGATCAAGTCCTTCCCGCAATAAATTGATCCCTATCAGCACATCAAACATCCCTGTCCTTAACTGACGCAGGATCTCCACTCTTTCCAGCGTATCTACTTCGCTGTGAATATAACGGCAACGCACATTTAATTTTGTCAGGTATTTTGTCAGCTCCTCCGCCATGCGTTTGGTAAGCGTGGTCACGAGTACGCGCTCATCTTTCTCCACCACTTTATGGATCTCATCCAGAAGGTCATCCACCTGGTTTGTACAGGGCCGAATGTCGATCAGCGGATCAAGAATTCCCGTTGGACGAATTAACTGTTCCACAACAATCCCTTCTGCCTGCTCCAGCTCAAACTCCGCAGGTGTAGCACTGATATACACCACCTGGTTCAGCAGTGCGAAGAATTCTTCAAACTTCAGCGGACGGTTGTCCAGCGCCGAAGGCAGCCGGAAGCCGTATTCCACCAGGTTTTGTTTGCGGCTCAGGTCACCACCATACATGGCACGCACCTGCGGCAGGGTTACATGGCTTTCGTCGATCAACATTAAGAAGTCGCCGGGAAAATAATCCATCAGGCAAAAAGGACGTGATCCCGGGAGACGGCCATCCATATAACGCGAGTAATTTTCTATCCCGCTGCAATACCCAAGCTCACGCATCATCTCCAGGTCGAAATTCACACGCTCTTCTATCCGTTTGGCCTCAAGGGCTTTCCCCTGCTGTAAAAAGAACTCCACCTGTTTTTTCATATCCGCTTCTATCTGAACCATGGCATTCTTTAGCGTATCCGGCGAGGTCACAAACAGGTTGGCAGGAAAAACAGTAAAGGTGTCATGTTTTTTTATGATGTGGTTGTTCGCGTTGTCAAAAGTTTCAATGCTTTCGATCTCGTCGCCGAAAAAAACAATGCGTACACAATAATCTACATAGGGCAAATTAAGATCCACCGTATCACCCTTTACACGAAAGGTACCCCGGTTAAAATCTCCGGTGGTGCGTGAATATAAAGATCCGACAAACTGGTAGAGCAGTTTGTTCCTTGAAATGGTCTGACCTTTTTCAACAACAATAATATTCTGCTTAAAATCCGTAGGATTCCCGATACCATAAATACAACTTACCGAACTCACAACAATAACATCCCGCCTGCCGGACAATAAAGATGAGGAAGCGCTCAATCGGCATTTTTCAATCTCTTCATTAATAGCAAGATCTTTTTCGATATAAGTCCCTGTTGTCGGAAGGTAAGCTTCCGGTTGATAATAATCATAATAACTCACAAAATACTCCACGGCATTATTGGGAAAAAACTGTTTGAACTCACTGTATAATTGCGCTGCCAGCGTTTTGTTATGGCAGAGGATAAGCGTGGGCTTATCTACCTTTGCAATGAGGTTCGCAGCTGTAAAGGTTTTCCCCGAGCCGGTAACGCCCAACAGCACCTGGTGTTTGGTTTTGGAGTTAATCCCGTCAACTAATTGTTGTATGGCAACAGGCTGATCTCCTGTCGGCTCAAATTCAGATATAAGTTCGAATCCCATAATTAAATAGATAAAGTTATTTCACGGAAAGGAGTATTCAAAGCTGAAAAGGGATTTTTATGGATTTTTGTAGTATTTAAAATGTATTAAGATCTAAAACTGTAACACCACTTAAAAGCATTGAAGGATAGAATAACTCTAAACGCATAAGATCACAGAGAACTTTTTATCTTTTAGGCAGATACTAAATTTTTCTGCCACAGATTTCACAGATTGCGCTGCTTTACGTCAGGCAATCAGTGGCTAAAGCAAGCCGTAATTATTTAATCAAGCTGAACCTGGCCATAGCTTCTTTTTTGGTGCAGAGGCTGAAATGCCACCATTCACTGGTAATGGGGTTCAGCTTTGCCCGCTGCATCACCCCTCTTAATAAGATCCTGTTCGCATAGGCTTCATGGCTTAACTCTCCCGACTTTAAGTATTGCGCTTCGTAGATCGGCTCGGAGAGGTTCCCGAAAAAATCGAAATCCGTACCCATATCCAGGAAGGTATTCGTTTTTATATTCATGATTGTGGCATCTACTGCGCATCCGTAATTATGCATGGATGTTTCTTCGGGGCTGGATAGATAAAATAACTTTTTGTCGGGATGCAGTTTCAGGCTATCCCACATGATCTGCTGAATGTGCTGTGGTCGCGAAGCATCAAGCACCACCAGGCTAAGATCGGGATTGATCTGCTTCAGGTAAAACTGCGCTGCTGCCACCTTAAGTGCTGTTTCACAATTAAAATAAGCATTACGAAGCCCGTCGTATAAATTGTATTTTAAAAAATTGTTAGTGTCCGAGTACCGGAGATTAACCCGGATGCTGGAATCCAGTGATTTGATATTCACGAGGTCGTGACTTTTAAAAATATATTCCACATAGGATGTATCCCCGGCAGGTGTAACGGGCAGTATATCCGCCTTCGGCGCGGTATCTCTGATCTCATAAACAATTTGTTTGGTGATCCTGTGCGAATGGTTGTGATCTTCAATGTTACACGATGCCAGAACGAGACTAAAACTCAGGATATATAAGGGATACATTCTCAAATAAAACTGCACTTAGTAATTTAAAATCAAATACCTATTTTTGAATTGTAAAGCACTCAACGAAACCAAAATTAATAATAACATTGAGTTAAACATAAATTTAAAAGTATGCCTTCATTTGACATAGCGAGTAAACTCGACGCGCAATTATTAGACAACGCTATAAATGTAGCGAAAAAAGACATTTTAAACCGGTGGGATTTCAGGGATAGTAAAAGCACCATTGAATTAAACAAAAAAGAGCTGCTCATTAACGTGGCTACCGAAAATGATATGCGCCTCGACGCCATACTCGACGCCATTCATTCCCGCATGATCAAACAAGGGCTCGACCCGCGCGGTCTGGACGAAAGCAAGGACCATTATGCCAGCGGACCGCTTATCAAAAAAGACATTAAAGTGCGGCAGGGCATTGAAAAAGAAGCTTCCAAAAAAATATTAAAAGATATTAAGGATAGTAAGTTAAAAGTTACCGCTCAGATCATGGACGAGATTATCCGTGTGAGCGCAAAAAAAATTGATGACCTGCAGGAAGTGATCGCCTTATGCCGGAGGGGGAATTATGATATCCCTTTACAGTTCATTAATATGAAATAGCCGTGTTTCCGAAACAGGACAAATGTTTAAAAAACATTTGAGCCAGCCCGTGTGGACGACAAATTAAGTTAACATGTTTTGCCAATAAAAACAATAATAACTGCGTATAAATAATAACACGTTGCTTTGCAAGGAGGAGCGCTTAGCGCCAGGCGCCCCAATAAAAGGAAAATAAAACATCACAGATAATTGAGCCATTGCCCTGAAATTCCCGAAGTAAATAATTTTTTAAGTACTTTTGGCGCATGATAATCAGAAGTAAAGCCCCCCTGAGAATTGGCCTGGCAGGCGGCGGAACAGATGTAAGCCCTTACTCGGACATATATGGTGGCGCTATACTTAACGCAACGATCGATCTGTATGCCTACGCCTCTCTAGAACCGCTGAACGATGGCACCATTGAATTTGTGATCGACGGCACTTCGAAAAGTTTAAAACTCAACTCTCAGAAACACCTCGACCTGGCGGAAGGCTTTGAATTATTTATTGGCGTTTATAACAGGATCATTAAACAATTTAACCTTGACACACTGTCCTTCCGCCTCACTTCATATATTGAAGCGCCACAGGGTTCAGGCCTTGGCACCTCTTCCACCCTGGTAGTTTCCCTGCTTGGCGCTTTTGTAGAATGGCTTAATCTTCCCCTCGGCAAATATGACATTGCGCATCTGGCTTATGAGATAGAACGCAACGACCTGGAAATGTCGGGCGGTAAACAGGACCAGTACGCTGCAACGTTTGGGGGAATTAACTATCTGGAATTCTTTGAAAAAGATAAAGTTATCGTAAATCCCCTGCAATTAAAACCTGAGATCATTTATGAGCTCGAGAATAACCTGCTTCTTTATTTTACCGCTACACAAAGGCTTTCAGCCACCATCATCAAAGAACAGGTAAAAAACGTGCACGAGAAAAATTCGAAAAGCGTAGAAGCCATGCACAATTTAAAAGAGCAGGCCCACCAGATGAAAGATTCTTTGCTGCGCGGTGAATTGAATAAAATTGGCGAGATCCTGAAATTTGGCTGGAAAAATAAAAAAGAGATGGCCAACAGTATTTCGAATTCTCTTATTGATTCTATTTATAACAAAGCCCTTGAACATGGCGCAACCGGTGGGAAGATCTCCGGCGCCGGTGGCGGGGGGTTTATGTTCTTTTATTGTCCGGCCGTTACAAAAATAAAAGTTGCTAAAGCTATTGAAACACTTGGCGGAAATGTACAGCCATTTAAATTTACACAACAGGGCCTGGTAACCTGGAGGAGTAATGGGTGAAGGGGCCCAGGACAGAAGGGAGCCAGGAAGCAAGACGGAACGGAGCCTGGATGGAACCGACCGAATCACAGATGTCTGGTGGGGTTATACTCGCATAGCGTTTGGCGACGGCCCTGTCCGAAGGAAGCGCCCAAAAACTAAACGCTAATTATTCCAACAAAAACGTGTAACTTTAAATCCTCTTTTACATAAGATATAATGATACAAACTTTAGATAAAACAAATTTTACACTTCCGGGGCAAACAGCTTATTATAAAGGAAAAGTGCGTGACGTGTACACTATAAATAACGAAACGCTGGTAATGATTGCCAGTGACCGGATCAGCGCTTTTGATGTGGTATTGCCAAGAGGAATTCCCTACAAGGGTCAGGTGTTGAACCAGATCGCGGAACAGTTCTTAAACGCGACCAAAGACATCGTTCCAAACTGGCTGATCTCTTCTCCCCACCCGAATGTAAGCATTGGCCGTATGTGTCTGCCTTTTAAAGTAGAGATGGTGGTGAGGGGGTATCTTGCCGGTCATGCCGCCAGAACCTACGCAAGTGGATCAAGAGAACTTTGTGGCGTTACTCTGCAAGAAGGGTTAAAAGAAAACGACAAGCTGCCTCAGCCTATCATTACTCCTACTACCAAGGCTTCAGAGGGACATGATGAAGACATCAGTAAAAAAGAGATCATCAGACAGGGCATTGTAAGCAAAGAGCATTACGAGCAACTGGAACACTTTTCACTTGCACTTTATAAACGCGGACAGGAAATCGCCAATAAAATGGGTCTGATCCTCGTAGATACAAAATATGAATTCGGTTTGTTTAATAATGAGATCACATTGATGGATGAGATCCACACGCCTGATTCTTCCCGTTATTTTTATATGGAAGGATATGAAGAGCGCCAGGCGAAAGGAGAAGAACAAAAACAGCTGAGCAAGGAATTTGTGCGCCGCTGGCTGATCGAAAATGGCTTCCAGGGCAAGGAAGGACAATCTGTTCCTGCCATGAGCGATGCCTGGATCAACGAGATCAGCGCACGCTACATTGAACTGTATGAAAAGGTAACCGGTAAAACATTTGTAAAATCCAATTACAATAACATTCTGAAAGATGTGGAAGAAGCTATTCTGAGCGAACTGAAAAAATAAGCATTCTTTCTCTTTTAAAACATCATAGAGGGGGTAGTTATTCGTTTCTTGATAAAGATAACATTGGAAAGAGGCTGTCTCAAAAGTCAAAAATGGACGTCAGTTCGAGCGGAGTCGAGAACTGGATGCCCTGAAAATTGCCCCCGCTCGAGATGACGATTTTCAAGAATTAGGGCTTTTGAAACTGCCTCTTTTTGTTTGGTATTATTTTTCAACACGGCGCTGAGGTACAGGGAGCACTAAGAGTATTTTCTCTTTGTGCCTCCATGTCTTTCTGATCTCGGTGTTTATTTTGGCGCTGTTGACAACACAAAGTTACGGAGGCACTGAGAGTTCGCTGATTTTAAATCTCGGTTTGTCGTGCAAAGACACTTTCGCAATAACTGGTGACGACGAATATTCAACTTTAATTCATTCCAACGGAGTCCGTCTGTTTTTGAGATTGCTTCGCTCTTCTAACAATGATGGCCAGCTTCCGTCATTCCGAACACAAGCATAAAAATATCCTGGTGTGAAGGAATCTCACGCAAAGAGAACGACTCCCTTAAGCACAGCTGTGTACGAGATTGTTTTGCTCCGCCCATAATGACGGCCAGCTTCCGTCATTCCGAACACAAGGATGAAATTGCCCTGGTGTGAAGGAATCTCACACAAAAGAGAACGCCTCCCTTAAGCGCAGCTGTGTATGAGATTACTTCGCTCTCGCTCGCAATGACGGCCGGCTTTCTGAAAATACTACAATCCATAGCATTATCCTTTTCGGGTTCTTACTATTTTTGAATTGCAAAGAAAAAGGAATTTTAATTCATTTTATTCTAAAATGAAAAAAGGCGGCGTAGTGTATATTCTGACAAATAAACTGAATACAGTGTTATATACAGGGGTGACTTCTAACCTTTTAAAAAGACTATATGAACACAAAAACAAAATTTACAAAGGTAGTTTCACGAGTAAATATGGTGTTTTTAAGCTTGTTTATTATAAGGTATTTACGAGGATAGAAGACGCGATTTCAAGAGAGAAACAAATTAAAGCAGGAAGTCGTTTAAAAAAAGAAAATTTGATCCTTGCCATGAATCCAAATTGGTACGATTTGTCTGATAAGATCTCAGGAGAGTCGCAATAACGGTCAGCAGAGCTGTGTATGAGATTGCTTCGCTCTCGCTCGCAACGATTAGCACTCGTCATTCCGAACACATCGGTGATAATATGAGGTGTGAAGGAATCTCATGCGAAGAGAAGCAAACTGTGTAACTGTGTATGAGATTGCTTCGCTCCAACCGCAATGACGGTTAGCACCCGTCATCCGAACGCAGGGATGAAACTGTTTATTCCTCTGTCTCTCCGTACTAAAAAATCCGAAGACAGTCACATCATCTCCAACCTGCTGATGAGCTTGTGTTTGAGGGCATACATCACAATACCAGCAACATTTTTGGTGTTGGTCTTTACCAAAATAGTGGTCCGGTGGTTCTCAATGGTGCGCATGCTTACGCCCAGCTTTTCGCCGATTTCCTTATTTGTTTTTTGTTTGCAGATCATTTTGATGATCTCGATCTCTCTTTCGGTTAAACTATTCAGCTGCAGGTTCCGCACCAGGCCTTTGGAACCTTTCACCATAATATCCATTACTTCCTCATTATAATATTTACCCTTCTCCATCACCGCATAAATGGCATCCACCACTTCCTCCACACTTTTATCTTTGGGTAAAAATCCATGCGCGCCTTTGGTCATGAGGTCAAAAATAAATTCCTCTTCGTTGTGCATGGTCAGGATGATGATCTTGATCTCGGGATATTTTTCCTTAAGCTGGATAGTAGTTTCAATGCCGTTCATTTCCGGCATTTCAATATCCAATAAAATAACGTGTGGTTTCTGGCGCTTTAGCTGATCAAACAATTCCTTGCCGTTCGAGGCCTCCAGCATTACCTGAAGGTTGTCAAAATCTTTTAAGAGGGAATGGATCCCCGCCCGGAACAGAGGCTGATCATCCACCAGCCCCACTTTAATCAGCTTCGGAAGCGCTTTCCGTATATCGGTTTTAGAACTATTCATGCAAGCGGACATTTTAGTACAACCATTGCCCGGCTTGCATCTTCGATCGAAAATTCGATCTGAGCGTTTAAAAGCCCTATTCGTGTAAAAATACTCTTTAGTCCAAGTCCTTTTGATCGCCCCGCCAACTCCTTAATTCTATTTGTTGTGATCCCCATACCGTTATGCAAGATAGCGACTATCAGTACATTTTCGACATTTTTTATATTAATTTCGATGAATGAGGGTTTTGCGTGCCTGAGCGTGTTATTTAGGACTTCTTTTATAAGGCGGTGCAGCTGCAGTTCCATATTTTTATCGCTTATCAGGATCTCGTCTGTACAATGAATACCAACTTCAGCCGCCCCCGACATGTTAATTTCGCGGGCCAGGACACGGATAGCTGCCACGAGTCCTAAAGTAATTAATGTTTTTGGCAGAATGTCGTTGTAGATCCCCCGGATTATCTCAAGCGAATCGTCGATCAGGGCATAGCTCGTGCCCATAATACCGTCGGCCACTTCTTTTTCCTTACTATTTACAAGCTTGTTCAGGTTAATTTTTAAAATACTCAGATTTAGACCCACCTCATCATGAACATTCACGGCAATTTTCTGCCTTTCCTTTTCCGCAATATCCAGGGAGGCATCCAGTAATTGTTTTTGATGTTCTTTTTCAGAATTGACGAGCTCTGTCTTGCTCGCCAGCATACGTTTTTGGTAGACAACAACAATAAATATAATAAAAAACACAAGGAACAAAATGCCCATTGTAGCAATAATAATTAATGAAGAATCTATCGTGTTCTTGTTTTCCAAAATCCTATTGTTAAAAACAGATTAAAAACCATATTACAAAACGAATGAATTATTCCCCATAATAGTAAGTGTTTTTTTATGTCGGTTTTAAGCAAATCATTACTAAATACAAACAAAAGCAGATTACCCGCAAAATAAAGTAAAACCGAAGAGTTTATCCAGAAAACAGGTTCTTCGGTTAACCTCTCAAAAATTAATTTCTGAAAAACATAATAGAACAAAAAAAGCGAATAAAGGACAAGGATCACACATTCTATGGAAACTGAAAAATCATCCATCGATTCTAAACCATTTACTTTGTAATCAAAAAACGCTATACACATAAAGATAAAAATTCCGATTAGAATCCAACTTGAATTAAAATACCTTTTGAAAAAATTAAAATAAAACAGACTGAACAAGGAGAATTCTGCTATTGTAAATAAATGAAACAGAAAGAAATTATTGAGACCCATCCAATTTAAAATACCAGTTATAACTTCAACGACTATAGCCGTAATAACAAATAAGAAAATAGGCTTGAGAGGTTTGCCTATGTATTTATAATTATATAAAGCAGCTCCAAGGGGAACGAATGTAGTATAGAATGAAATATTACATAAGGTGTTAAAAAAATAACCATCTATTATCATAACAAAAAAAGACGGCTTTCACCGTCTTATAAAAATACAATTTATTCAATTAACAATTCAGCGGATTTGCTGTACTACAGGAGCTGGGACATGGTAAAGACCGCTCCGCCAGTAATCCCTGGTACAGATCATTTTCACTCGCGTTAGCGCCCACAATAATAAGGTGTTTAACTCCGTCATCATCAAGAGCGTAATAGATACGAATACCGACGCAGCCTCCCTGGTCCAGGATGGCCTGGATTGCGTCTTTTCCGAAGTAGTGTGCTTTGATAGCACCCGGATTTGCATCCCGGTAATTTTTTGTCCATTCTGCAGCTGTAGCTAATGGAATGTCGTGACTTTCATTGCCTGTAAAACTCATAGTGTGTTTTTTTAATTGGTTAGTATTACGTTTTCAAAGATATCGTTCTCTAAAACATCAGCTTCAAAACTGCACGTGTAAAATCACCGTTTTATTGATTATCAATTGTTTAGATGCCATTTTAACAAAAAAAAAGTGTAAAAACACCTAGTCTTTTCGTGTAAAAACCGCAATCGTTTCCAGCGTAGTTCTACGTTGCAACACGAAAGCAATAGTCCGACCTTTCCATTTACAAGATTCAGCCGCCCGCATATTGTTGCAGACCCTTCCTGAATCCTGGAGCATTAAAGTAAAATTATTTAGTTTGCTAAATATGAGGACTCCACCGGATAAAATAAACACGAAGGAACCTGCAGGCCCTGCCAGACTTTTTGAGCAGAGTGTTGAGAACTTCTTTAAAGTGTTTAACGCCTCACCCGGCGGGATGTGCCTTTCGGAGAATTCCACCTTTGTTGAGATCAATCATACCTATGAATCTTTATTCGGATTCACACGCGAAGAGTGTATCGGAAAAAGCAATCTTAGCCTTGGCACGGTCGACGCTGATGAATGGCAAAGGATAAAAAGACTCATTGAAACTAACGGTAACCTGTATAACGAAGCGATGACATGCAGGCATAGAAACGGACACAAGGTGTATGTACTTGTGACCACGATGTCTATTGTGCTGGGAGGCAAGAACCTTATTCTTAGTTCCTTTAACGACATTACCCAACTAAAGCAACAAAGTAATATTATTGCTGAACAGCACAAAGACATTTTTGACAGCATCAGTTATGCAAAACGGATCCAGGAGGCGCTTTTCCCACCAAAGGCTCTCGTTGATACAATACTCCAGGAGTCCTTTATCCTCTTAAAACCAAAAGCGATCGTTACCGGTGATTTTTACTGGATTGAAAAAAAAGGGGACAAGATCTATGTTGCCGCCGCTGACTGCACAGGTCACGGGGTTCCCGGCGCCCTGATGAGCATTATCGGTTATAACCTGCTGGGAAAATCCGTTAAGGACGATGGAAGCAGCAGACCTGGTGACATACTAAATGAGCTGAACATTGGTGTCTACAAAACACTGAGGCAGAATTCAAACAGCTGGGGCGTAAGAGACGGGATGGAAATATCTGTAATATCGCTGGACGAAAAAAACAAAGTGCTTGAATACGCGGCCGCCCGTCAGCCCGTTTACCGCGTGAGGAACAACGAACTGTTAAAGCTGATGCCCGACCGCTTCCCAATCGGGATCCATACCGGCCATCACCTCCAGGAATTTAATAACCAGCAAATCCACGTTCAGCGCGGGGATGCCGTTTATCTTTTTACCGATGGTTATACCGACCAGTTTGGCGGAACGGAAAGGAAAAAATTCAAGATCCTTCAGCTTCAGAAATTACTCCTCACGATCCATAGTTTTCCGATGGAAGAACAGAAATACATCCTTAACAAAAAACTGGAGGAATGGAAAGGCGACTCCGAGCAAATAGACGACGTACTTATTATTGGAATCAGGATCTAAAAAAAAACCAACAATGCACCGGTCCCGAACCCAACCGGGATCGGTCATTACAAAATAAACAACAAAAGGAAACAATTACTCTTTTAAAAAATGTACTATGAAAAATGTTCATCTTCATTACACCGGCAATCTGAAAAAAGTAACAAATGCCGTAAAAAAAGCCAATGAGATCCTGGCTTCCGCTCAATTCTATGAGCAGATCAGGGCTTACAAAAAATTTGACAACAGCGCCCTGAGCCCTGATATTATTTCCCGCCTCATGCAGGACTCCGGCCACCAGATCGAGGTAAAAGTCAACTGGATCATTCCTACAATTAAAACAAGACACGATAAGATCAATATTTCCGGATGGGATTTCAGCAGCAATCTTGCTACAGGCGTTAACAATCTGATCTATGAAACCGTTAACTCGATCGATTGTTTGTACGACATCCTGAATAATGAGACCGAACACAGAGATTCAGGCAGCCTCACCGCTCCATGGGTTATTGGAGCAATTGCGGAAGTAATGGTACTGAAGTAGAATAAAATCCGCTTAGCACTTACTGACACGAAACAGAATTTTCTCCGGCACAAACTGAAACAAACGCTCCCTTGCTTCAGAACCAGGGAGCAGAACGAAGATCAACCAACGCTGATTAAAGCTGAAGCTCAGGTATTCAGAGTACAGATACAATCCCCCACTGATCCCGGATAGTGGGAGATACTTCAAAACATTCTGCGCGATATTAACAAGTGTAACTAAAACTTTGAACTATGGATTCACAGGTTGACATAAACGGAAAAACAAAGACAGAGGTGCTTGAGTTGCTGAATAATTTCCAACAAGCCCTTGAAAGTGAAAAAAAATATCACGACACACTCGATAACCTGCTGGAAGGCTTTCAGATCATAAGTTTCGACTGGCAATACATGTACGTCAACAAAACGGTTGTGCAGCAGGGTAAATTTACACGGGACGAATTGCTGGGGCATACCATGATGGAAAAATACCCCGGCATTGAACATACCAAAATGTTCGAAGCCCTGCGCTTTTGTATGAACGCGCGTGTATCAAAACGTTTTGAAAACCGGTTCCCGCGTCCCGATGGTTCTGCAGGATGGCTTGAGCTAAACATACAACCTACGGAGGGCGGCATCATTATCTTATCTTACGATATCACTGAAAGAAAAAGGTCAGAGCAGGAGAGAACAGAAGATATCAAAGGGATTGAGCGGATACTCTCCATGACCTCGTATAACCTGCAACAGCCTATTGCGCATATAAGAGGACTCGTAAATATTCTGAAAACCTGCAAAAACAGTCCGGAAGAGCTTGATAAAATAATAGATCACCTGGAGATCTCCGCCACTTCGTTGGATACATATACCCGTGAAATAACGGGTTTTGTTTACAATCTGGAAACCAAAGCGTCAAAACAAAAATGATCCGGACGGACAAGTATAAAAAGGGGGTGATCGCGTTAACCCTCAAAGCCGCGGAGCTTAACCCCCTGCTGGGCACTTATGAGGCGCATTACATAAATGAGAACGCGCGGTTTATCGTACAGCTCACAAATGGCAAGCTTGAGATCGACATTGAGCTGGCCCGCGAGTGTGAAGAGAATAATGAGAATATACTTTACGGGAAGATCAGGAAAGTCGCATTTTCTTACAGGCAGGACGAAGGGAGTTACAAGTATTCCTCTAACATAGATACTGCCTGGAAAAAACTATTTACAAAAACAGGAAATAATAAGCCTCAATAACTTTCTCAATTGAACTCTTATGGTAGAGCTTCAAAAAGTTGCGTTTGCCGCTGTGACCTCCCCTAAAAATTGGACAGTTTAAAATTAGATTTTTAGCTTTATCGGCTAATTAATGTTCCTTTAGATTTTTATCAGGTCAGAACGAAGCGTTTATTTCCCGCACTGTTATTTCAGAGATGGTTTCGAAATTTAAGTGTTCGTTTATAGGAACAACTGGAAAAAAGTAAAATTCGCCTAAGAAGAATTGCGCTTTATCGTATCACGAAACGCATTTGATCGTCACCTCATTCCGGATATCCGTTCAATAGGTCTTAACGCTGAATTAACAGTAAAATAAACTGTTTTAGCCTTTCATTACTTTTTTTTGTCATTCCAATTCAGCACATTTGTATTGCTGAATTAAAGACAAAACATTTTAGTATTCAAAAAAAAGAAAAGTATAGTAAGGCCTTTATATAGATTTTACATATTACCAGGAATTAATTTAGCTGCAAGAAAAATGAACTATGTCAACCAATCCCATGAAGCGGAGCTTTCTCCTGAAAAAAACGAAAACCAGGTAAAATCCGGAATTCCCGGCTTTGGGATCCAGGCTCATGCCTACAAAAAAGATTCGGGGTCGGCAAAAATATCAGTGCCCGTGTTTGACGGGCTCCAGATGCTGAACACGGACGATATCATCAAATGCGTTGCGCATGAATCCTACACAGAGATAGTTCTGCTCGACGGCTCCAATCTTATGGTATCCCGTCTTTTAAAGGAATATGAAGATATCCTTTCCACATTTAATTTCATGAGAATTCACAATTCACACCTGGTGAATCTGCGCCACGTAAGGAAATATATCAAAGGCGAAGGTGGTTACGTGGTGATGTGCGATGGAATAAGCTGTGAAGTATCGAGGAGAAAAAAAGCTGAGCTTTTGCAACGCCTTACTGTCGTGAGCCTCTGAACCAACTGCTTTCCATTTCCCTTTTCCTGTCTTCTATTTATTAAAAACGGCCGTTTATAGGTTTGTTTTCGCAAATATCTTTTTGAAAGCCTTACTTGCGGTCTATTAATCCAACAATTACTCATTATGAAAACAAAAATCTCAATCCTGCTTGCGCTCTTCAGCTATATGCTGAACGCGCAATTCAACAACACCTACGACATTAATGCGAACACAGATTATCTTGTTCCGTCGTTCAACATTCCAACCAAGGACCTGGGCTCGGTTGCCGTTTCCTGGGGGCTCGACGCACCCTCATCTCCGCGTACCGATTACTTTTTCCTGACGAAACATGATGCCGGCGGATCAGTAGTTTTTAACGTAAGGATCGACCCGGCGGTTCCAACTGTAGATGGTTTTACACATGTAAAAGCGCTGATTGAAACCGAGGATAAAGGAATACTGGTAGCCGGATACTACTACTATGACAACAGCTTTACCATGATCCCTTTCCTTGTGAAAGTGGATGCTTCGGGAATATACCAATGGTCTAAATTCTATCCGATCAGCTCAAATAACTTTACCGGCTGGCAATTCAATAAAATATCCCTGTGCCGCGTGGAAGATGATTCAGACGAAACCTATTTTATTGTATCGAGCGCGGAATCGGATGCAAGGGCCGGCGACGCCGCTATCAGCGTGATCAAGGTAAAAAATAACGGAAGTATGATCTGGCATAAAAAATATTATGATGCTAATTTGTTCACCAACCCATATGCCGTAGTTCGTGACATTCCTGGCGACATTGCCTTCTCACCGGATTATGGTATGTATATGATCACCGGCTGGAGACAGCAGTGGGTTTTTTTCCAGGAAGACAGGATCTTCTTTTTTGGAATAGACAAAGACGGGAATACTCTTACCCCTTATAAAAGCATTGATGTTCCTGGCTATCCTTTTGGCGAAGACATGATCTACGACCCAAATACACAGTTATGGGCCATTACCTATACCCATGGCAACACGAATTATTCCGGCGATCCTAACGTTGCGTCAGGAATAGGGCTTATAACCATTGATCAGGCCCTGAACCTTTACCTGCGTAAATTTTACTGGCATAAAGAGGGACTCGAAAATTACGGTGTTTCTATTTCCTTAAGCGACAACAAAGATTATGTGATCGGTTGTTTTGTGTATGAGGATTTTCCTCTCCAGAAACGCAATCCTGCTTTACTAAAAGTGGACAACTCAGGTAATCCTATCTTCTTTAAGCGTTACAATTATAAAGATGATGTGATCTTCGGACACCACTGCATGTCATACAACCCTAACACGCTTATTGAAGAGTATGTGCTTATCGGAGAACATAATACCGACCTCCGCGTAATACGCACCGATATAAATGGCGACGTATGCGGTGCTGTTAAATATGAACCACAGGTAAAAGATTTTCATGAGAAAGAAGAATGGTTTAAATACTATTATAAAGAAAATGGGTATGACAAAGACTATACGCCACAAACAAAAGACATTAACCCTGAATACAGGAAATGTGACGGAGATGGATCAAGTTACAGGGAAGCTTCTGTTGTTTCCATAAAGAAAGAGAACAAGAATGGAACTTCGTTAAGTATTTATCCTAGTATTCTAACCGTTTCCAATCCCGTGTTAACACTTGATAATACGTCAGGAGCTGACCTGTCGGTACAAGTTATGGATATTTCCGGAAGGATCATCCTCAATAACGTAACGCTTGGCGCAGGTAAAAATAATATCGAGCTCAACGGTAACAAGTTCAGCAAAGGAACGTACCTCATCAAATTCTCCGCTCTCGATGGCAGTGTGTATGGGTCCCGTAAATTAATCCTGACCGATTAAATCTCAAAATCTGCACATCACCGAAGGGTCGCCTGTTGTGTGGCGGCCCTTTCTTTTTATGAACTCTGCTCAATTCATCCTATCTTGCGCTCTTAATGAAGAAGATACAGGTTCTGTTCGTTTTTCTTGTTTTCGCAACACGGGTTTTTTCCCAGGTAAAACTTTGTTCCTGGAACCTCCAAAACTTCGGAAAGTCAAAAAGTGACAGTGTCATTCTGTTTATCGCAGAGAATCTGAAAGATTTTGATCTTGTGGCCATTGTGGAAGTGGTAGCAGGTAACGGCGGTGCGCAGGCTGTAGCCCGGCTCGATGATGCCCTGGATAGGACCGGCAGCAGTTGGGACTATTGCATCAGCGATCCTACGTCGGGCACTACAACTGTAGAGCGTTATGCTTTTCTCTGGAAAAAAGACAAGCTGAAAAAAAAAGGGGATGCGTGGCTCGAAAAAAAATACCAGCAGGAAATCGAACGCGAACCCTACTTCGCAACCTTTAGTTCGGAAGAAAAAGAATTTACAGTTGGCGCTTTTCACGCGCGGCCCAAAGAAAAACAACCTGAGACCGAAATTAAATTCTTTAAACTTTTTCCGGGAGAATACCCGGAAAAAACACTTTTATTTTGTGGCGACTTTAACTGTCCACAGTCACACACTGTATTTACTCCGCTGAAAGAAATGGATTTTAAGCCTGCGCTGAACGGTCAAAAAACTTCTTTAAAAATGGAATGTAATACCGGGGGCTGCCTGGCTTCAGAATACGACAATGTATTTTACAATAGTACCAGGATGACACCCATGCGAAGCGGTGTGGTTCATTTTTATAAAAATTTCAATACTTTAAAAAAAGCGCGCAGGATTTCCGATCACATTCCGGTTTATTTTGAGTTCTTCCTGAACTGACTTGTGTTTTTTATACTTTGTCATTCAGCCGGAAACCAACACCATGCAGGTTTTCAATACTGACGGTTTTTTCATTCGCAAGAATTTTTCTCAGCCTTGAAATAAATACATCCAGGCTGCGCCCCAGAAAATAATCATCGTCGCCCCATAACTTTTTCAGGATCTCCTCACGTTTTAAAACCTGGTTGCGGTTATCCAGAAACAATTTAAGCAATTGTGCTTCCCGCTGTGTCAGCGCTGTTTTTTCTTTATTATGGCAAATACTATGATCTTCCGCGTTAAACTGGTAACAACCTACATTGTAAACCTTTTTACCGGGGACAACATTTTTTCTGGAACGGGTTCTGAAAATTTCGATCTTCAGGACCAGCTCTTCAATGCTGAAAGGTTTTACGAGGTAATCGTCCGCGCCAAGCTTAAGCCCCTTGATCCGGTCTTCTTTCAGGATCTTGGACGAAAGGAAAAGTATCGGAACTTCAGGATCTATTGCCCGGATCTGTGTGGTCAGCTCAAAACCATCCATCTTCGGCAACATGATATCAAAAATGCAAAGGTCAAAAGCATGTTCCTTAAAAAGAGACAAGCAGCTTGTTCCATCCAGGCAATGCGTTACCACATAGTTGTGTTGTTCCAGGTTATCCCTGGTCAGGTAGGCCAGTGTTTCGTCGTCTTCCGCGTATAGAATTTTTACAGAGGTCATATAAAATTTGGGATTCGAAGGCAAATGGTAATGCCGGAAAGTTTGTTATTAAAAGCATTGATCCGCCATTCGTGCAGCAGGCATATTTTCTTCACATAATACAGGCCCAGACCAAATCCATTCACCTCATTGCTCCTGGAATTCGGGATCCTGTAAAACTTGTCGAACACGTAAGCGATTTTTTTTTCAGGGATGCCGACCCCGTTATCCACAAATTCCAGGCGGCAGGTATTCCCTTCCGGGGTAAAACGTATTACCAGTTCAGGAAGGGTTTCACAATATTTTACAGAGTTGTCGATCACATTATACACCAGGTTGGTAAAGTGAAATTCATCCGCGTAGATCTTCACCTGTTCGTCCGGAAAGTCAAGACGTACTTTCAAAGTTTCGTGTTTCAGACGGATCTGATCAATAACGTTATTGATCAGTGGCACAAGCAGTATTTCCCTTTTATCAAGCGCTAAAGGAGCGTTATCAGATTTCGCGGTATTCAGAACTTTTTCAATGTGCCGGTTGAGTTTATTGCTCTGGTCGATAATAATTCCGGTGTATTTACTTAGTTTTTCATCCGCCCCGATACTCTCCTGTTTAGCGAGATAGTTGGAGGCGATCAGGATCGATGAAAGTGGGGTTTTAAATTCATGTGTCATGTTATTGATGAAATCACGCTGAAGTTCAGAGTATTTTTTTTGTTGCAGGATAGTGAAAATTGAATACACATAGATCAGCAAAACCAATACAAGGATTCCGGAAAGTACCAGCCAGAATTTCAACGAACCAATAAGATAGCTGGTTTCATTTGGGAACCGAATTGCAAAATAGTACACCAGGTTCTTTTGTTTTGGAAAATGAAAAGAAGATTTCTTTTCGGTTTTTTCGTGAAAGGAAACATAATTCCCGTAGACCATTTCGTCGCTTTCACATTTATAAATGGCGTATTCAAAATCGGTGAGAAGATTGGAGCGTTCAAATTCAGTTTTAAGACAATACTCCAGTACCTGAGCATCAAAATCATTATTTACGTTCACGATATAATAATCGTTAGAGATTTTATTGATCGGATTTTTGAGAGGAAACTCGTTGTTATCAAGCTTGTACAACCTGTCCACCACATGCAGCAGGGTAATATGCACGGTCTGGCTGAATTTTTTCCCTTCGTTGTTAAACGCTTGTTTGGTCCAGAAAAACTGAACTACCAGGATCCCGATAATAGCAACCAGGCCCAGCACCAATACAACGTTTAGTTTATTTATTTTCAAAACGGGCATAACAAATCACATTCATGAAGCGGAATTTATTTGTTGTCTTATTTTTATAAACAGGTCGCTCCTACGGAGCTAAAATTTAACCCTAATTCTTTTATAAACAGTTTGTTCCGCCGGAGCAAAATTCCTGGTAATGCCTCGCAGACGCTTACTGTTATAACTTATGCGGCCCGGGCGAAAAAGCTCCATAGGAGCGGCCTGTATATTACTCTTCTTCTAACTTTAATATTAGTCAAAATAAATCCGGTATGGTGAACATTAACAACTCATTAACAAAAATTTCAATTTCAAAATACTTGGAATTCCCAAAAGACCAATGTAGCGCGGCTAAAAATCCCCGCGACCAGTATACCATGTGTTAACACATCATTAACCATTATTTGAGACCCGTTAACAGGGCCTCTCGTCTGCCCGCTTTAATTTTGTGTTATCTTTTTCTTGCAAGGAAGAATTCAGTATTAACCTAAAAAAATCTATCATGAAAAACACAATTAAATTTCCGACCATTGCTTTAGCGCTTGTCCTGGTATCCTTTACACCCAGACAGCTAAACGTTACACAAAACCTGGCAGCAGTTTCTACCCATGCTACAAGCGGTATCAAATGGAAAACAACAGAGATCGATCTTGGAGAAATTACCCAGAATAAACCGGTAACCATCGAATTTGAGTTTACCAATACCGGCGACAGTCCTGTGATCATTACAAATGTGCAGGCTTCCTGTGGTTGTACTTCCACCGATTATTCAAAGACACCCATTTTGTCCGGTGAAAGCACAAAAATAAAAGCTGTGTTTAATGCTGCTGCCAAAGGCATCTTTAAAAAACAGATTACGGTAATAACAAATGCCGACGAAACACCCACTGTGTTATTTTTTACTGGTACGGTGATCTGACAAAACCAGGATGCTTATTAATGTCATGACAAAGAAAAGGAGCAGACTTAAAAGCGTCTGCTCCCTTTTAATTCAACGGCAAATAAAGTGAGCTCTTTTTCTACCGGAGAAGAATAAACTGCTTTATTACTTTCTATTCCTTGATGAATTTATAGGCCACTGTTTTATCTTCGGTCGCCAAGCGGATAAAATAAATCCCGGGCTGCAGGTCACTTACGCCAACCGTTCTTGCTTTATTCAGTTCTATCGCTCTGATCATACGCCCATCTGCTGAATAAATGGCTGCCGCAGTATATTTTCTGCTACCTGAAATACATAGCATGTCTTTTGCAGGATTCGGGAAAACTCCCGCAGCTTCTTCAATATGCTCTTTTTTAAGACCGGTAAGCGTTGCTACAGTAAATGTTGTAACCACCATGTTACTGTCAATTTTGGAACAATGCTGTTGCGTTGAAGAAAGAAATGCTTTATGCTTTATCGTATAGGTCCCCGACTGCAGCTGTCCTACAACAAAAGTGTCAACATAGTCTTGTATAGCGGTTAACATACCCTGCCAATAACAACCCCGGATATTTATTTCCTTTGGGTTCTGTGTTACCGAAAAAGTGGGCGGATCAATCGCTATCCCCTGGTTAGGCGTATACACATGTGTTACAATTTTTACAACATCGTTCGGTGTGGGAGATTGAGGAATAATAGTAGGGGTTCCGATATAAGGAAGCCCTTGTGTTTGTGCCTGAATAATAAGGCTTATGCAGGATACCGTAAAAAGGAGTAGTAGTTTTTTCATGGTTTTTATTTTAAATGTTGGATCAATACCTTTCCATTTAACAAGTAATGTGCCACAACTTGTTAAATGTGCCGCAAAAAAAATCCCCACCAATGGGCGAGGATTTAAATACAAATCTCAAATAAGATTAAGCTGTTACAGCCACTTTTGGAGCTGCTGCAAGGATCTCTTCATTCGCGGCCGAAGCATACTGGCTAAAGTTCTTAATGAACTGTTCGGCCAGGTTTTTGGCTTTTTCATCGTAAGCATTTTTATCCGTCCAGCTGTTGCGTGGGTCCATTAATTCTGCGGGAACACCTTCACAGGATTTTGGAAATTCGAGGCCAAAGAAATTGGTTTTACCGTATTCCGCTTTATCCAGCTTACCGGTTAAAGCAGCGGTGATCAAAGCGCGGGTGTAAGACAGTTTAATACGGTTTCCAACGCCATAAGAACCACCAACCCAGCCTGTGTTCAATAACCAAACGTTCACTTTATGTTTCTTTAATTTTTCACCTAACAATTCCGCATATTTGGTTGGGTGTAATGGTAAAAATGCTTTACCGAAACAAGCCGAGAAAGTCGTGGTAGGTTCCGTAATTCCCATTTCAGTACCTGCAACTTTTGCAGTATAACCAGAAATAAAGTTATACATCGCCTGGCCCGTGGTTAATCTGCTAATTGGAGGTAATACACCAAATGCATCACAGGTCAGGAAGAAAATATTTTTCGGAATATCACCAACCGCCGGAGTTACTGCGTTGTCGATATAACCGGCAGGGTAGCTTACGCGTGTATTTTCAGTTCTGCTGATATTCGCATAATCCACAGTGGTTGTACCTTCGTAAAACCCTATATTTTCAAGTAAAGAGCCAAACTTAATAGCGTTAAAGATCTGCGGTTCTTTTTCAGCGGTAAGATCTACACATTTTGCATAACAACCACCTTCAAAATTAAATACACCTTTATCACTCCAGCCATGCTCATCATCTCCAATAAGTTTACGGTTAGGATCAGCGCTTAAGGTTGTTTTACCCGTACCCGAAAGACCAAAGAAAATAGCGGTATCGCCCTCCTTCCCAATGTTGGCTGAGCAGTGCATGCTTAATACTTTTTTCTCATGCGGCAAAATATAATTCAATACAGAGAAAATCGATTTTTTAATTTCTCCCGTATAACCAGTACCACCGATCAAAATAGTTTTTTTGGTAAAATTAATTATAGCGAAGTTGTGCTGGCGTGTACCATCGATCTTTGGATCCGCCTTAAAACCAGGTGCGTTTATGATAACCCAGTCGTGTTTGAAATTTTTAATTTCATCAGTAGTAGGGCGTAAAAATAAATTGTAAGAAAATAAATTGCTCCAGGCATGCTCGTTAACAACACGAATATTTAACCGGAACGTGGGATCAGCACACACATAAGCGTCGCGCACGAAAATCTCTTTGCCACTTAAATAAGCCAGCATACGGTTGTGGAGGAGGTCAAATTTATCGGATTCAAAACGATTGTTCACATCTCCCCACCAAACGCTATCCTTGGTATTTTCGTCGTACACAACGAATTTATCTTTCGGGGAACGGCCGGTAAACTCACCGGTATCAATGGCTAAAGCGCCAACATCTGTCAAAACTCCCTCTCCTCTAACGATGCACTCTTCGATTAATTCGCTTGGGTGAAGATTCCAGTACGCCATATCAACATTTGAAAGGCCAAGTTGCGCGACTGAAGCATTCTCTGCTTTAATTCCAATTTCGTTCATTCTTTAATATAAAAGTTAATAGACTGCAAAATTACAAAAAAAAAGGCAGTTTTCAGGGCTGTTTTTCCACAATTATTTATTTTTTATCTAATTGATACTGAGACTAATTGCCCTTCTTTGGCGATTTTTTTCAACTGATTAATAAATTCAGTTTTTTTCTTGCCTTTCAGCTCCGTTAAGGGTAAACAAATTCTCGTTTCTCCTTCCCTTCCTATGCTTTTAGCTGTAGATTTTAGCTTGCGGTCCTCGATCGCCTTGATAACTTTTTCATACGAAGGACCATCTATCCCCGATCCATAACTGCCAAAAGCAACTTCCACGGCACAAGCCTGGTCAGTAACTCCCTTATATACTGTTGGCTCCTTGGTCGGCTGAGGATCTTTATGTGTTACCACCTGTGATTTGCAGGAAAGAAAAAGGAAACATAAAAGGCTGCTGCTGAAAAAAATGAAACGTTGCATGGTTATAGGTTTAAGGGTGAAAGTTAGGAATTATAAGTTGAAGTCTTTAGTTTAATAGCTGTTAGTTTATGATCAATAGTCAATAGTTGATGGTTTGAACCAAGAGGCAGGACTTAAAAGAAACAAGACAGATCTGTTTTTGTTCTTTTTGATCTTTTTAGTCATGACTCTCTTCTCCATGAAGCAAAAGCCGTTCCAGGAAACCGTTTTTAACCTTTTTTAAAAGCTGAGATTGCCAGGCACAACCATCCCGCTACAAACAACAGTCCGCCAATGGGTGTTACAGGGCCAAGTACCTTTAGTCCTTCCATTCCCATTAAATTGCGGGTACATAAAAAGTATAAGGAACCGCTGAACAAGATGATCCCCCAGAAAAATAACTGATAGGCAGCGTTTAAAAACTTGCTGCTGAAGGAGTTCTTTAAAACGACAACCAACAACATGGCCAGGGTATGGTACATCTGGTATTTCACGGCCGTATCAAACCCGTTCAACTGATCCGGTGTAATTAGTCCTCCGGCAAGCTGATTTTTTAACCAGTGCGCGCCAAGTGCGCCAAGCCCAACGGCGATCGCTCCTGATATCCCCACTGTAAGAAGTTGTTTTGGAATTCTGGTTTGTTCCATAGTTGATTTATTTTGTGTTTTATTTTGCTTCCATCATAAACTGACCAGCGCCAACTGAAAACCAGCCAATTACCTTCCCTGTTTTTTCTTTAGTTCCCGCAGAATTTCGTCATCCGATTTCCCGATAAAACTTATCGCGCCTTTTGCGCTTACCGCCCAATCGCTTTTTGGATAATCGTTTATGATCTCTTCGTAAAGCTTTTTTGCTTCGGCCTCATTGTTCAGATAAGTATTTTCATCGTATAGCTGGGCCAATAAAAATAAAGCAGCCGGACGGTTCTTAAAAGAAGGATACGACTGAATGCACTTATCAAGCGCGAGTTTAGCCTGTGGAATATTGTTTATCACCCGCGCCACCTGCGCCGTTTTAATCAAATAAACCGGACATAAACTATCGCTCTGGCAGTAGTAGGCATAATCCGTAAAAGCCCTAATAGCCTTATTTGCTGAAGTTTTGTTGATCTCGGTTTCATTTAAAAGAACACTGTCCATGTACTTTGCCTCAGCAAAAAGTTTCCGGCAATCGGTAAGATAGTTTTTTGCCAGGCGTGCATTTGAATCAACAACTGTATTTTTTCTCACTTCACTTTCGTTCCCGCTATGATCATCAGAACAGGAAGAGAAAAAAAGGAATGTCGTTAACAATACTCTCTGTATGAAAAAAGTCTTCATAATTTATTTCTTCGGTTTGTAAACCTTGATCTTGTAATCCGCTGAGATTTTTCCGTTGGCAATATCGTTTAACTTCCCGGAAAGCATTTTTCGTTTGAACGGGCTGATCTTATCCGTAAATAATTTCCCGTCAATATGATCATACTCATGCTGAATGACGCGGGCAATCACACCGCTGTATTTTTCAACATGTTTTTTAAATTTCTCGTCGTAATATTCTATTTCGATATTCGGCATGCGCGTCACATCTTCACGGATCTTAGGAATACTTAAACACCCTTCATTGAATTTCCATTCCGCTCCTTCTTCATTCAGGATCCTCGCATTGATGAACACTTTTTTAAAGGATTGTAGTTCTTTTCTTTGTTCGGGTGTAAACTCGTCGTCGTCGTCATCCTCATCAACCTCTGCAAAAGGTCCGGTGTCAACGATAAAGAGGCGGATCGCTTTCCCTACCTGCGGCGCAGCAAGGCCAACACCTTTCGCCTTGTACATGGTCTCAAACATATCCCTGATCAGCTGATCAAGCCCTTCGTAATTTTTATCAATATCAACCCCAACTTTCCTCAGTACCGGGTCGCCATAAACAACAATTGGTAATACCATTTCTATTTTTATTTCGGGTTGTTTATTCCGGGTTAACTCGTAACACGTAATAAATCCTAATTAACTATCTGGAATAATTCGGCGCTTCTCTTGTGATCACAACATCATGCGGGTGACTTTCTTTCACACCTGCCGCTGTTATGCGGATGAACTTCGCATTTTGCAATGCCTTAATATCTTTTGCCCCGCAATATCCCATCCCCGCTTTTACACCACCAATAACCTGGTAAATAATTTCGGCTAAACTTCCTTTGTAGGGAACCCTGCCGCTAATACCTTCGGGCACAAGTTTTTTGATATCATCTTCCGCATCCTGGAAATAACGGTCCTTGCTTCCCTTTTGCATCGCTTCCAGCGAGCCCATCCCACGATAAGACTTGAATTTCCGTCCTTCGAAAATAATTGTTTCTCCGGGGCTCTCTTCTGTACCTGCAAACATGCCACCCATCATCACAGTGCCGGCGCCAGCTGCCAGGGCCTTTACCACATCACCTGTAAAACGGATTCCACCATCGGCAATTAAAGGAACGCCCGTACCTTTTAAAGCATTGGCAACATCGAGAATTGCCGATAACTGCGGCACCCCTACCCCTGCAATAACACGGGTTGTACAAATGGAACCAGGACCTATGCCCACCTTTACCCCATCCGCTCCCGCTTTCACAAGATCAAGAGCTGCTTTGCCCGTTGCAATATTTCCAACAATTACTTCCAGGTTCTTATATTTCTTTTTTACTTCTTTTAATTTTTCAATTACACCTTTACTGTGACCATGCGCTGTGTCAATAATTACAGCATCCACCCCGGCATTTACAAGCGCGTCCACACGCGCCATTGTATCGGCTGTTACACCTACGGCAGCGGCAACACGTAAACGGCCTCTCTCATCTTTAGCCGCGTTCGGGCGGACCTTCATTTTGATCATGTCCTTATAGGTAATTAATCCTACCAGCTTGTTTGCCTTATCAACAATGGGTAATTTTTCAATTTTATGTTCCTGTAAAATTTCTTCCGCTTTTTTTAATGTGATTCCCGTAGGACCAGTAATAAGCTGCGCATAAGGGGTCATCACCTGTATCACCGGCTTTTTAAAATCCCTTTCAAACCGAAGGTCTCGGCTCGTAACAATTCCCAATAGTTTATTCTGTTTGTCAACGATAGGGATGCCGCCTATTTTATTATCGCCCATTAATTTAACCGCGTCTCCGATCGTGGCATCACCAAAAATTGTTACAGGGTCAAGGATCATACCACTTTCGCTGCGCTTTACTTTTCGCACCTGGTCTGCCTGCTCGTCAATGGTCATATTTTTATGCAGCACGCCGATCCCGCCTTCCTGGGCAATTGCGATTGCCAGACTGTGTTCAGTAACCGTATCCATTGCCGCCGAAACAATAGGAGTATTCAATTTTATCTTCCTGGTGAAATGCGAAGCTATAGTTACCTCGCGTGGCAATACTTCAGAATAATCGGGGACTAATAATACATCGTCGTAAGTGAGTCCTTCCGGAACAAACTTGTTGGTTAAAAAATTGGAAGCCATTGAAAATGAATTTTAAGGTTTTAAAATTCGGGCAAATATACGACTTTATTTTTGAAATTATAAAAACAGCCTGTTTTAAAGGGCTTTCGGGCTATTATTTACATTTAATTAATATTTGCCCGTGCGTTTTAAACCGTTTACGGCCCCAAATAAAAAAGCCACTCGCCGGAAAATCTCCATATTCCGTGAGCGGCTTCAATTTTTGTTATAACTAAACAAAACCCTATAAAGAACGTAGAGTAAAATTAATGCATTTCCGGAGGGATTTTTGCTGATTCCAACAAGTGGTTTATCTGGGTTTATAAGTGGATAACCTCTTGCAGGTTTTACAGAAATATCAGAAAAACCTCCAAGGGTCGTGCCTAAAAAGGGAATCCTGAAGGGAACATGACTGAATGGAACCATGAGCAAATCAACTGTAACCCGTCCTGGCTCTTGATACTCCTTAGTCCTGGCTTCTTCGTCTTTAAGATTTATTCAGCTTTTCCATAAATGCCTCTTTCTTGCGGCGTGAGATCTCGATCTTCGACCCGTCGCTCATAATGGCGTAACCCCCGTCTTCTTTAAGGAAACGCACGACGTGATTCATGTTGATAAGATGATGATGGTGCACGCGGATAAATTCACCTTCCGGCAATAATTCCTCATAGTGTTTTAATCCGGCGCTGATCATAAGCTTGCGTTTATCACTCAGGTAAAATGTAGTATAACTTCCGTCCGCTTCACAGCGCACAATATCCTTAATATTTACGATCTCATAAGCATTCCCGGTTGGAAGAGTTATTTTCTGGAAATTTTCATCGGCGCGTTTTAAATGCTGGATCAGGAACTGCAGGTTTTCCATACTCGGCACCGTTCGTTTCTTCTTTATCACCTTTTCAACGGCCACTTTTAGTTCCTCTATGTCGATTGGCTTTAACAGATAATCACAGGCGCTGTATTTAATGGCCCTGATCGCATGCTGATCGCTGGCAGTCGCGAAAATAAGCTCGAACTTATGGCCTGGTACTTTCTCCAGTAAATCAAAGCCGCTGCCATCGGGCATGCTTATATCCAGAAACACCAGTTCCGGGTTCAGAGATTCTATCATCTCCACTCCTTCCTTTACATTTCTGGCAAGGCCCACCACGTTAAGTTCCGGACAATTCTTCTCGATGATGCCTGCAAGCATATCACGGCTTTTCTGTTCATCTTCAATTATGAGTGTTTTGATCATGTTACTTTTTTTTTAGCCGGTAAGCGGCACGAATAATTCTACTTTTGTTCCTAAAGCTTTATTATTGGCGTCCTTCAGATCGGTTATGGTTACACTTAACTGTGAGTTATTAATTTCATTTAATATTTTTAAACGGTCCTCCGTAATTTTCATTCCCAGGGACTTGTAATTTTTTACCGGCATTGTGTGTCTTATTTCAGCTGCTTTTTCCCGGCCTATTCCATTATCTGCAATAGTACAAATTAAAAAATTATTTCCAGAACTTAAACGTATCGTTAATTTTCCCTTAACCGGAGCCGGGTTCAATCCATGCAGGATGGCATTCTCTACATAAGGCTGCATGAGCAGGGGAGGCATAATGTCATAATCTGTATCCACACTGTCATCCACTATTATTTCGTATTCAAACTTATCCTCAAACCGCATTTGTTCCAGTTCAAGATAGAGCTTGAGCGCTTCCAGGTCGTCACCTACCGTAACTGTTGGCCGTTCAGAATTATTTAAAATAATACGCACTAGGCGCGCAAATTTATTGAGGAATTTTATGGCCTCTTCGATCTTTGTGTTGAAAATATAATGTTGGATGGAGTTTAACGAATTAAAAATAAAATGAGGGTTCATTTGAGATCTTAACGCCTTTAACTCTATTTTACTCATTTCCACTTTTCTTTCGAAATCCAACCGCTGTTTCTTTTTGATATTGTATATGCGCATCATAAAAAAAGCATAAATGAGCGCAAACAAGACTATTGCTGAAATAAGTAAAAACCACCAGGTAAGATAAAATGGGGACTTTATCTCGAATGAAAAAAGCGTTTCAGCTGTGTTCCAAACACCTTCGTTGTTACATGATCGTACTTTAAATGTATACCGGCCGGGAGCCAGGTTGGCATATTTGCTGTAATCCTCGGTGCTTGGCGCACTCCATTCCTTATCACCGGCAAGCCCCTCCAGTTTTTTCTGGTAAAGTACTTTCTCAGGGTTGGTAAGACAGATCCCGCGGTAATAAAAAGCAACCGTATTATAATCGCTGGGAAGAACTGCGCTGTCGCCGAGCATCGTATCTTCATTTAAAACCCTGATGTTTTGTATTAACGTCTTATTTTCAATTTTATTCTTTTTTAAGCTGCCCGGCTCGTGTTTTACCAGGCCACTTACCGTTCCAAACCACAACGAGCCGTCCGGATCTTCCCAGATGCCGTTTGAATTGCATTCCACACCCATAAAACCCTGCAACTTTCCATAAGAGATAATATCCATTTTCCCACTTTCAATAAATAGCTTAAGATTTAATTTGTTAACTCCCTGGTTCGTTCCGATCCACATAACGTTTTTGTTCTCCGTGAACTCAATAGAATATACCAGCTCAGAATTTAAGCCGGCCTGCTCGTTGATATATTCCGCTTTGTAATTCCTGGTGTCTAAGACAAGTACCCCATTAAGAGTGGCTGCAAAAAGACGTTTCTTATAATAGCGCAGCGCGAAAAAATCTTCCTCTTTTATTGCATATTCCGTACTTAAATTACTCACCCTGCCCTTCGAAATTTTGTACAATCCCGCCGGAGAAGTCCCGATAAAAATATCTCCGTTCTCGCCTTCACATAAACCATATACCTGATAAGACTGACTTGTGGGAAGAGGGTAAAACTTACATTCGGGCACGTTATTTTTCCACACAAGAGAAGCAACTCCGTTTCCCCCCGCAATCCAGGTAGTATTATCGCTTGCCTGGAAAAGCATTTCATATGATCCTGTAAATTCTTTTGGTAAGGTAATAGGGTAAAAACGCTCATTGCGGAATTGCATCACCCCATATTTTGTCCCAAAAATGATATGGCCCGCCCTGTCCTCTATTCCTGATTTACATTCAGCGGTCATTAATCCATCCTTTGTGCCATACCGTTTAAAATAACCCTGGCTGTATTTATACACGCCGTTGTTCTGGGAACAGAGCCATAGATTTTGTTTTTTATCGCGGAAGATCTGGAAAATAAAAGCGTTACCCGGCCCGTTGATCTTGTCAAATGTAGAAAAGGAATTGTCTCTGTAGCGATTCAATCCGCTGTGTGTGCCTATCCAGATATTATCTTCCCGGTCCTGTAGAATAGATCGAACGTGATTCCCGTTATTATCAGCGCCAATATTATAATAAACAAAATTAACCCCGTCAAAACGGAGCAGCCCTGATTGAGAGCCTACCCATAAGAATTGGTTATTCTGATTACAAACCGAACTGATTAATTCATCAATCAGCCCGTTCTCTATAAAATAATTGACAAATTTATGCGTAGCAAGATCGTAAAGGCTTAATCCCCTTGCGGTGCCTATGACCAATTTATTTTTGAAACGTGTAATGCAGGTTACTTTATTGCTGGCTAATCCATTGTCAACGTTAAGCAGACTGAAGGTATCATGCCCGTATAGTATAAGCCCCTTATCAGTGCCTATAAAAATAACAGTTGTATCAGGATTAAAGAGGCAGTTTATTCTATAGCCCTCCAGTTTTTTTACAGGCCTGATCTTGTCGTCTTTGAATACATAGAGACCTTTGGCAGTTCCCAGATACATGGAATGATGGTATCCTTTACAAAAGGAAGTCACAGAGGGTAGCAACGTTTCACCCTGTTTATTAAAATTATAGAATTTTTTACCCCGCAGAACGCTGATGCCTTTATTGGTGCCGACAAAAATGTCCCCTTTATCGTCTTCACAAATGGCATTTACATTGTGGTCAATAAGTCCTCCCTTAAGATTATAGTTTACAAATAATTTTCCGTCAAACCGGCTCAGGCCGCCAAACCCACCACTCCAGAGGTAACCATTCGTATCCTGATATGTGCATGATACCTGTACAAAAGGAAGTCCGCTTTCGACGCTATAATTCTTAAAATAGAATTGCTGAGCCTCTACCCTCAAAAAAAGAGCAGCAAAAAAAAGGACGAATATGTGAACGTGTCTACTGATAAACGTTTTCACTAAATTAAATCAAAATTTAACCATTTAAAAAAAAGAATAAACAAGTGGACACGTTTAGCCTTTAATTGGCGCATGTGGGCGTATTCTTCAGCAATACGACGGCCATTGAATTTGCGCCCGATCTGGTCCTGCGTTCCGTTGAAATCTAATTCAGGCGGGGTCCGTCCTAACCGATTTTTAATGATATATTTAAGTCGGTTATAAACAATAAAGTGATCGAAGAAGTAATTTTAGTGAATGAACAGGACGAGGTCCTTGGAACCATGGAAAAAATGGAAGCCCACAGGAAGGGTCTCCTGCACAGGGCATTTTCAATTTTTATTTTTAATTCAAAAAAAGAAATGCTGCTTCAGCAGCGTGCACATACAAAATACCATAGTCCCGCGCTCTGGACAAATACCTGTTGCTCGCATCCACGCCCCGGGGAAGATCTCGGGGATGCCGCAAAACGCCGACTCCGGGAAGAAATGGGAATGGAAGTCGCGCTGGAACACAAAACCAGTTTTGTTTACAAAACAGAATTTGACAATAATTTAACGGAGCATGAATTTGATCATGTATATATAGGAATCAGCGATCAGGAACCGGTTATAAACAAAGAAGAAGTTAACGCCTATAAATGGCTGAGTGTTGATCAGGTAAAGACCGGAATAGAATTGAAGCCGGAAGAATTTACCAGCTGGTTCAGGATTGCGATGGAAAAATTATTTTAGTAGTATGCCAATACAAAACTGACGGCGCATCCCCGGCGGAGTTCAATGCCGTCAATCACAAAACCCTGCCAGAGTTATCTGATAAAAAAGATGACGTGACGCTAAGATCTGTTTACCATTTAAAAGTAACCCCGGCTGTAAGATAAGAAACTCCGTATCCCGCTTCTCCGAAAAGAGCAATATTAGGCACAAAGTACCAGCGGGCACCGGCAAAAAGAGAACCAACCGGAAAAAAACCCGAATCGTTGCGTTTGTTGAAGTTCACATCCGGATCAGTGCTGTTACTGCTGTAACTGTAAGTTGTGATCCTGAATCCAACCAAAGCGCCACCATATACCTCCGCATTCTTCGAATTCAGAACATCCCAGTGATACACCGCCCGGGCTGCAAATAGCATATAGTTCCAACGATGCTCATAATAATACTTGTTCCCCTGGTAATAATAATTGTCGTAACGCGAGTGGGCTGTTTTATACCCGGCATAAGCGCCTATACCCAGGTAACCAGGGCCCAGCTTCTTTGGCCAGCATTGTTCGTAGGTGATGCTGAAAGCCGGTAAACTGGAGTAAACGTATCCGTTACCAAGACCCCTGCTATAATAGCTACCGCCGCCAAATCCCACACCAAGATTGATCAGGTGTGATCCCTCGTCAAAACAGGTGCCGTTTTTCGCGGAAGACTTGCCCGTTCTTAAATGAATTTTGTCTGATTCAGAAGCATTCGTAATTACAGAGAGTAAGATGAGCGCCAGCACAAACAGTATTGCTTTTTTCATAGGGTTAATTTTAGTTTTATGAATAAATTGTTTCTTGTTATAATTTTTAATACAATAATTTACAGCCCGGCTAAGTTATCTTAACTGCAAATTTACTTCTTTAACTGGTTTTATATTTTAAGGATCAGCTAAAAACTGACCCTTCGTGAAAATATTTTATTACTTCTTGCCAAGCAACTTATCAAAGAAATCCTTGATCCTTGCGCGAAGACTTTTCTTTTGCCACCATTTGTAATTCTTACGGACATGTTTCGATTTAATGATCTCGCTTTTTGCTTTATCGTAATAACCACCCTGACCCGTTGTAAGGACAAGCTTTTTAAAATCTTTATACCCGATACCCGAGAACTCTACCATTCCGCTTGCCACAATTACCTCTACTTCTTTATCACCAGGATGGCTCTTTACATTAAAGGTTGTTGCCTTGCCTCTGATTATAGTATTTTCACAAGCAACCACAAATTGCCCTGAGTCCTTTTTAACATCAAAATAAGCCTCTCCCACCAGGGATACGCGGCGGTTTGTTTTATTAAAATTTTGGGGATATTCTAATTTACTATTCGCATTTAAATAGACAATGCTGTTATCAGGAAGTTGAAATATCTCGGCAGAATCTCCCGCGGTAACGGTAACCATCGCGATCTGCGAAACTGCAGGCATTGTGAATCCTTTAGAAGGCCGGGCAGCCGGTTTAGCCGGTGTCGGTATATTTATAGAGTCTACAGTAACCGGGTTCATATCGGGAGTGCCAACACTTACAGGCTCAGAAGAAGTTGGCTCAGCGATAACACTAATTGCAGGAGAGGTTATAATATGAGAAGGGTGAGCAAAAAATAATTTAATTATAACGCCCGTAACAATAAACAACATAACAGCCGCGGCAACTTTTAACCAGCCATAATTAATTTTACGGATCACCAGTTGTGGTTGCGCTTCAGTCAATGATTTGAATTCATTCCATGCCGCATCGGCATCAGCATCTTTATCCTTTTTAAGATGAGAGGACAAATTCCAGAACTTTTCCGAACGGTCAAACTCAGCCTGATTTGAAGGATCAAGTTTCAGCCAGTCCTCCAGTTTCTTTATTTCCTGAGCACTTGCGTTACCTGAAAGATATTTTGCAATAAGTATTTCTTTATTTACCAGCATGAATCGTATTTCTTTAAAACCTTTGTCTTTGTTTACCCTGGTTTGATTATATGACCGGAAAACGTACGTTTACCCCCAAAAAATCCACCAATAAAAGCTAATATATTGATAATGAACATCTAAAAATTCAAGCTTTCCCGGCCTTTAATTCCACCAAAACCGCTAAAACGCTATAAATAAGTGAAAAACCGGTAATAAACAGCACTGAAAAGGACTCTTTCGCAAGGTACTGCTTAAGGTCTTCCTTCATTTTTTTCAAAGCTATTCCCATCTGGTTTTCCACGGTTTTTATCGACAAACCCAGGTGCTCTGAGATCTCCTTATTCTTTAAGCCTTCGAAGCGGCTTAGTACAAAAATAGCTTTACATTTTGGAGGAAGACCATTTAAAGCCATCTGGATCTTTGCTTCCAGTTCCTTGATCATTACAGGAGCATCAGTGGTTCCGGACGACTCGATCTTCAGGTCGCCAATACGCGTTTTATTCTTATTATTCTCGAGATGTGTTATGGAGGCGTTTATCACCGACCTGAAAAGGTATGCCTTTTTGTTGAGGATAGTTGTAACTTCTTCCTTCCTGTTCCAGAGTTTTATGAAGACATCCTGCACCACATCGTGCGCGGCATCAGCATCGCCAATAATATTCTCGGCTGCATTACGTAGCATTCTGTAATGCACTTTGTACATATCCTCAAAATTGTCCGATAACCCAGCCATTGCACAACAAAGATACACAAATGAACGAATGAAAATTATTTTAACTATTTATCGCCCCAAATACCGCATCTGTTATGACCTATGGAGTGTTAGTCGAATTTGAGCTCTGCCAGCGACCATGCCTGAGGCTTGTCGTTAAACAATATCTTTGTTGCCCCCCAAACCTTAGAAAACAAGGCAGAATCACGGTAAGCATTTAAATGCTCCTCACTTTGCCAAAGACTGAAAGTAAAAAAAACATTCGGGTGCAACCTGTCCTGCAGGAGTTCAACATGATCACACCCTTCAAAACCTTTTATGTACCGCCAGTTGTTCTTAAAAATGGTTTTAAATTCTTCCACTTTTCCAGGATCAAAACTCATTTTAACGATGCGCTTAATCATAAAATTCTATTAATAAGTTAAAATCAAAAGTAGTTCCAATGTCGCGCGGGCAAAGCATGTTAAAAGCGCTTTTGCCATTCGCGGCTACTTCCAGGTATCCAAAGCTGTTAAATAAAACAAGAGGCGTACCGTATTTAACCTCATCGTAAGTGGTATGGATTTTAGTGATACGGGCGCCAGGCAAAGTGATCAGAAAGTTGCGTCTACCTACTACCTCGTTAAATCGCTCCCTTGTAATGTTGGTAATAATGTTGCCAAAGTCATCCACATAAATTCCTTTTCCTCGTAAAATATTTCCGTTCACAAAACTCTCAAACTGAAAAGCCTTGTAATAATCGGTGGTAAGCGCCGCGATATCCTCTATTTTCTTTTTTTGAAGAAGATGCAAAGCCGCATCGGCAAAAATATCTTTCAAAAAAAAATGATGCTTGTTCGCCCCTTCATAATACAACTGGTAAACGGGTTCCTTAAAACCTGCGTCTATCAATGTAAACAAACCCGTATCCGGGCAAATTATAAACTGGTTATTGTAACGCGTCACAAGGTAACGCGAATTATCCACGTTGCTGGCTTTGTTCAGATCGCTGCGGTCCATTATAAACTTTATGGCAACCAGGTGTATGCTTCCTTCCGGAAAATAAGGCAAGGCGTTTTTAATAATGAAGGCCGCATCGGAAATATTGTTTCCTTTTATGTCGCAGCTTAAATCAATAATATGATGGGAAGGATCTGAAGAAATGAGCTTAGCTTTAACTATGGCCAGATAAGGGTCGCGGTAGCCAAGATCGGTTGTTAAAGTAATAATGCTCATTTGTTCAAAAATAATTATTATTTATGCGCTTAATTTTTTAAACTTGGTGAGAGATTAACAGGGTTATAAACAAATTATTCCCCTGTAGGAAGATGCACTTATGAACGAAAAAATAATTACCCTGGATAGCATTGAGCCCGTTGAAATATATGGTGTAAATGATGTAAAGCTCAACGTTATTAAAAAACATTTCCCAAAATTAAAACTGATCGCGCGTGGTTATTCTTTAAAAGTGTTAGGTGACGCCAGGGAAATATCGCGCTTTGAAAAAAAACTCGACCTGCTTGTAGATCATTACCACAAAAGCGGGGTGCTTACCGACATGGTTATTGAAAGGCTGCTAGGGCAAACAGGAGACAATATTGTTGAATCAAAGGATGAAGCTTTAAACAGCGACCTGATTTTATTTGGCAATAATGGCCTCGTTATTAAAGCGAAAACGGAAAACCAGCGGAAGATGGTGAGTGGCATTATTAAAAGTGATTTGCTGTTTGCTGTTGGTCCTGCCGGTACCGGGAAAACATACACGGCTGTTGCGCTGGCCGTAAAAGCATTAAAAAACAAAGAAGTAAAGCGGATCATTCTTACACGTCCGGCAGTTGAGGCGGGAGAAAACCTGGGGTTTTTACCAGGCGACATGAAAGAAAAACTTGATCCTTACATGCAGCCTCTGTACGACGCTTTGAACGACATGATCCCAACCGAAAAGCTGAACCAGTACCTTGAAAGCAGAACCGTACAGATTGCTCCTCTTGCTTTTATGCGGGGCCGCACCCTTGACAACGCTTTTGTAATCCTCGACGAGGCACAGAATACTACCGAAAGCCAGATGAAAATGTTTTTGACGCGAATGGGCGCCAACGCCAAATTTATCATTACCGGCGATCCAACTCAGATAGATCTTCCCAGCAAACAATCCAGCGGTTTATTGCAGGCCCTGAAGTTATTAAAAAAAGTTGAGGGCATTAGTGTTATTGAATTAGACACCACTGACGTGATCCGTCATAAACTGGTGAAGGCCATTATAGAAAAATACGAAGGAAATAAAAATCAATAAAAGTATAATGGCTCAGGCTGTAAAAGAAAGAAAAATAATAACCGATAAACTGGTCCTTGAAAAAACCGGGCATGTAATGGAAAACTGGTTTCTACTTCTTGATAAAAAAGGAGCGCGGAACATGGCACATGGCGAAATTTTTTCGCTCATAGGCAGTATTACCGGATTAAAACCTCTCGGGCAATGGAACCAGAACCTTCTTACAACCACATACGAGTGGAACCGTGGTATTAAGGAAAGGGGTCAGAAAGGAAAAGATTTTGAGATCAGTGTCAGCAAAACAGTTTCCGTTCCGCTGAATGTTCTGTATAAAAGTTTTATTGATACGCAAACCCGTAATAAGTGGTTAAAAGAAAAAATTACCATTCGTAAATCCACTGAAAATAAATCAGCACGGATTACCTGGGGAGATGGGTTAAGTAGTTTAAGCGTTGATTTTTACGGGAAAGCACCGGATAAATCGCAGGTTGTGGTACAACATCTGAAGCTCCTGGATTCTAAAAGAGCCGCCGCTATGAAAACTTTTTGGACTGAACACCTTGATGCCCTTAAGTTACTTTTGGAAAAATAAATCAAAGTCCGTGTCCAGATCGTTTACCATATTTTTATTTCTTTTTGTGCTGGTTGGAAACTCCCTGTCACAAAGCATAGAAAAAGACCTGGTTTCGAAAACCTGGTTTTGTTCCTGCAATTTTAATTCCGACAGCCTTCGTCTTTCAGCTGACAATACCAGCAATCCTAACAGCGAGGTTCGCTTTTCTTCCACTGGAAAACTCATTCTTAAAAACTTAAAAAAAAGGAGTACAGATTCCAGTTTTACTTATCTGATCCGTAAAAAATCAGTAATCCTGAGGTCCAGTCATAAAGACTCCGTGAAAACACTTAATTATGAAGTAAAAAAAATACCGGGAAAAAAAGCGTATGAATTTGCCATGAAGTTCAGCTCGCGTTATGTAAAAAGGAAAGGTGACGATACCATTGCGGTAAACCGGTTTACGCTGATGCAGGGCAAAAGGAGAAAAACCATTGAGGCAGATGAAGAAATTACAGTATTCAGTCAAAACAGAGCTTTGCGCAACGACAGTATCAACCGTGCTGTCTGGGGCATATTTGTAGGTTATATCGCAGACACGCTTTTAATAGACTCAGATCAGTTTGTAGAACATAACTTTTATAAAAAATACACCGACACGCTTCATTACCTTGCACCCCTTTTGCTCGATACGATCATCCGTATAAAAGTACCTGTGAAAGATATTACCGGTATTTATTGTCAAAGGGAACCTCTCAGCACGGTTACCACCAATGCAACCCTGCTGGCAATGGCAACAGGCCTGGTATGTGTATCTGCTTCATTAGCAGGTGGCGAAAGTACCGCAGGAAGTGTTTTTGCCCAGGCAGGTGTTATTTCCTTTCTTACGATCCCGGTTTCATTCGGGATCAACATGATTTTCTCAAAACAAAAGTTTCAATTAAAAGCCGGCAAGAAAAATAAAAAGGTGTGGACATTCGACCGGCGTATGCCCCATACGGTAATCATACAAAGAGGCAAAAAAATCAGGCGCCAATCCTGACCGGATTATGCGAAGATCTGAAAACCCTGTTAGAGGTAATGAGATAGTAAAATTACTACGCCACTAGTTGAACGTTCTGTGTTCAACTTTATTCAGATCATCCTTACTCAAAGATTTAAAATAATCGTAAGTGATCTTCAGTCCCTCTGCCCTGCTCACCTTAGGTTCCCAGGCAAGAATTTCCCTTGCTTTGGTAATATCGGGCCTGCGCTGCTTCGGATCATCTTTTGGAAGAGGTAAAGAAATTAGTTTTTGTTTTGCCCCGGTCAGTTTCAGGATCTCTTCACCGAATTCCTTAATTGTGATTTCACTTGGGTTTCCAATATTTACAGGCAAATGATAATCACTCATTAATAATCTGTAAATACCTTCCACCAGGTCGTCTACGTAACAAAAACTGCGGGTCTGCGATCCGTCACCGAACATGGTAAGATCTTCGCCGCGCAATGCCTGTCCGATGAAAGCGGGTAAAACACGTCCGTCATTCAGACGCATGCGGGGACCATAGGTATTAAAAATACGGATGATCCGTGTTTCCAGGCCATGATAATCGTGATAGGCCATGGTAATCGCTTCCATAAACCGTTTTGCCTCATCATAACAACCACGCGGACCAACAGGATTTACATTGCCCCAATATTCTTCCGTTTGAGGATGTACGTGCGGATCGCCGTACACTTCGCTTGTAGACGCGACCAGTACCCTGGCTTTTTTAACGCGGGCTAATCCCAGAACATTATGTGAACCCAGAGAAGAAACCTTTAAGGTCTGGATCGGAATTTTTAAATAATCAATGGGACTTGCGGGAGATGCAAAATGCAAAATATAATCAAGCTCGCCAGGCACGTGAATAAACTTGGAAACATCATGGTGATAAAATTCAAATTGTTCCAGCTTAAACAGGTGCTCAATATTCTTAAGATCACCGGTGATCAGGTTATCCATAGCCACTACGCGCATACCTTCTTTAATAAAGCGGTCACAAAGATGAGAGCCCAAAAACCCTGCAGCGCCTGTTATTAATACTCTTTTTTGCATAATTTAATTTTGTGTTCGGCTTGAGGTAACATTTTGAAACCTCAGGATTATTTTTTTTCGGGTAAATTATCCAGATCTATTTATACTCTTATTTAAACGTAAATGGTATTCAACCTCGTGTTTATTTAATAACTCTATAAACTCTTTGAAATCCTGGCCTATGTCCATTTAAAAAAACTGAATATAATGTTCTCCAAGTCTTTCAAGCGCTTGTAGACGCTCTACATAACTTTTTGTTAACCAAAAGTCCAAATCACCTGGTTCCTCATTTAACTTATATTTTTTAACTATCTTCTCCATATTAATTGGTTTTAATCCCAATGCAATAATAGTCGTAACCAAGCTCCTTCATATCCTTATGGTCAAAAATATTACGGCCGTCAAAAATAACTTTAGAATTTAACCGCTTTGAAAGTTGTTCGAAATCAGGAGACCTGAACTCAGGCCATTCGGTAACAATCAATAAGGCGTCAGAATTGTTCAGTGTATCGTACATATCCGTTGAATAGGAAATTGTATCTCCGATCATACGTTGTGCCTCATGCATAGCTACCGGATCGTAGGCGACCACATTTGCTCCCGCTTTTAATAATTTTTCAATGATCACCAGACTTGGTGCTTCCCGCATGTCGTCTGTTTTTGGCTTAAAAGACAAACCCCATAAGGCAAACGTTTTACCTTTTAAATTATTATTAAAATGCGTGCGGACCTTATTAAACAATACTTCCTTTTGCGCCTCATTCACCTCTTCCACGGCATTTAAAATGCGCATGTCGTATTTGTTTTCCTTAGCGGTTTTTATAAGCGCTTTTACATCCTTAGGGAAACAGCTTCCGCCATATCCTACACCCGGATAAATAAATTTTGGTCCTATCCTTCCGTCGCTTCCGATCCCCTTGCGCACCATGTTTACGTCGGCACCCATAATCTCACACAGGTTAGCCACATCATTCATAAAACTGATCTTGGTTGCAAGCATCGCGTTTGCCGCGTACTTGGTCATTTCGGCACTCGGAATATCCATAAAAATGATCGGGTGGCCATTCAATAAAAACGGCTTGTACAGCTTGCGCATGATCTCTTCGGCCTCTGGCCTGTCAGTTCCAACAACGATCCGGTCAGGTTTCATAAAATCTTCGATGGCGGCGCCTTCTTTTAAAAACTCCGGATTGGAAGCCACGTAAAAATCGATCTTTGCGCCGCGTTTATCCAATTCGGCCTGTAAAGCCTTCCGGACTTTTTCAGCGGTAGTAACCGGTACGGTAGATTTTGTAACCACTACCAAAGGTTTTTGCATGTGCTGGCCTATTCCTGCTGCCACGGCTAATACGTATTTCAGATCCGCAGAACCATCTTCATCGGGAGGGGTACCAACCGCAATAAAAGCTACTTCAGCCTCCCTGATACTTTCCGGCAAAGAAGTTGAGAAATGCAACCGTTTTTTTTGCGTATTCCTCGAAACCATTTCTTCAAGACCCGGTTCATAGATCGGGAGAATTCCTTTGTTGAGATTATCAATTTTTTTCTGATCGATGTCAACACATGTTACATCAACGCCTACTTCGGCAAAACAGGTTCCCGTTACTAAACCTACGTATCCTGTTCCTACAACTGTGATTTTCATACTTTATTTTTGTTTCTGCCGCGAATTAACGATAATTTGAAATCAGCGGCTTTTCTTATGAGTGGCTATATTAATTCTAAAACTGTTTTTGTTATATAATTCAGGGTTTCCTCATCCAGTTCCGTGTGCATTGGTAAAGACAGTACAGATCCACATAATTTTTCCGTAATGGGAAAACTACCTGCTTTGTGCCTGTCACTCGCAAACGCTTTTTGCATATGAAGAGGAATAGGATAATAGATCATGGAAGAGATGCCATGC
>Ga0208492_1000342_pt1 | contig 42064 bp, 41 predicted proteins | sample Subbioar_CSW14AB_FD_184820 | JGI IMG/M metagenome (GOLD analysis project Ga0208492, IMG submission 184820) | Serpentinite rock and fluid subsurface biosphere microbial communities from McLaughlin Reserve, California, USA - CR12Mar_CSW14AB (SPAdes) | ecosystem: Environmental > Terrestrial > Deep... | reverse complement strand
TTCTATTTTTAAATTTTTCAAAAACTGGTTGTGTATTGCTAATAATCTGATTGGCTATTCTCTTTTGCGCCTCTGTTAAATGGGGCTGTATATCTAGCAGCGTAAAAGATACCAAGCCAGTAAAGAATGGGTTGATATCGGCTTTAAAACGGTCTTTATTATGTGCATACATTCTATAAGAAGGGAATGAGCCTTTAGGAAAAACGCTGGGTTCATTTATTTGTAGGTTGGCAATTCTATCTAATAATTGCGTCACCAGCAAGCTATCACTCGCATTACTGCAAACGGGAATGAAAAATAATAAGAGACCAATAAAGTGTTTCATACTTTGTAATCTTCCAAAAGTATTAAATTGACTCCATTCTTCTTGTTTATAGCTTCTTTGTTTAAAATACTTATTTAACTAGTTCAATTCTTTAAGATATTTACGATATGAAAACAATCAAACATTTATTAGGATTTATACTGTTTTTTATCAATTCTACTGTGGCCCTATTTGCCCAAGATAATGCCAATACGATTGTAGGAAATTGGAAAACAGGCTCTGGCAATGCAATCATCCAGATTTATAAAAATGGGGAGAAATTTCAGGGTAAAATCATTTGGTTACAAGAGCCCAATGACCCAGAAACTGGAAAACCCAAGTTAGATAAAGAACATCCCGATCCTGCTAATAGATCAAGGGCAATATTGGGACTGGTAAATATTTGGGGGTTTCAATACAAGAACAAGAATTCCTGGAAAGACGGTCATATTTATGACCCCCAAAATGGGAAAACTTATTCCTGTAATATGAAACTTACCAATCCCAATACCCTTGAGGTAAGAGGCTTTATAGGAGTCTCTTTAATTGGTAGAACGGATGTCTGGACTCGCGAAATACGCTAAAAAGTATATACTGCCGCAATCAACAAATTAGATGCTTGTTTGGTATTACCCGTTTTAGAATTGAATAGCGTACTCGAACTATTATCAAATCTAATTTCTGGTATCAAAGCAAGTTTGTTGAATTTGATTTTACCCGATAAAGTAGTGGCACTCATATTACCTATTCCAATAGGGTTGATGTCTCTATCATTAAAAAAATCTTCTCTAATCGTAAGGCCAAAACGATCAGAAAAATCATAGTTCAGGTAAAATGCTTCTGAATTCCAACTACTGTTACCATTAATGGTTTTCTGACTATTGATACTCCCATCAAATGCAGCACTAATTTTTTTAGATAAACTGGCTGTTAGTACCAAATTGTATTGCGTCGTAATATCTCCATGTAGAAAGTTAACATAGGCTTTTAGTTCGTCTTTCTTGGTGGCAGATGCTATTTGTGCTATGATGTATTTTGGGTTAGAGTTGAAAGTTGAATAATCAGTTGGGTCTACCAATCCTATCATTAAGGTTGTTTTTCAGCCAATTGCATAATCGGCTTTAAATCCAGTATGGAAAAAAGGACCGTAAGAGAAACCATATGACATACTATAGTTCCTATTTGCTGGTGCATCTAGTAGTTCATATCCAATATGCGTTGCAAACTTTCCAGCGGTTAGTTTTAATTTACTATTGACAGCATAGGATACGCTTACTTGTTTAATATGCGTCATGATGTCTTTGTCATTGTAAGAGAATTCTTGTACTCTTTTACCTATTCCCAAATCAAGGGTAGAAGAAAATTTGCCATAAGTTTGATCAATTTTGATACTTGCCATGCCCAGCTGAAAAGAGTTGGAGGAGTTTGTAAAACTGGTATAATTATTATGGTTGCCTACTCCATCCTTGGTAAGGGCTCTAAAATAACCATCAACATACCCTGTTATAACTGTTGTTGACTTTGGGGGCTCCATTTTTTGAGCAAAAGAAGAGCGGGTTGCGCATAAAGCTGCGCAAGAAAATAAAATTTTCTTTAACATTGTAATGACTTTTAGTTAATAATGGGTACAGTCATGAATTCTGGACCAGAGAATTCTGTTTTGACTGTACCTGTTTTTTTAAGCGTTTTCTGTTACAAGCAAAGTGCCTTGCAAATATTTTTCATCGTGTTGTGTTGCATCAAGACCAAGTTCTTCTTCTTCTGAACTAACTCTTAATGGTAACATCAGGCTGATAACTTTGAATATTCCCAATGACATAGTAAAGCTGAAGGCTACTACAATCACTAAAGCTTTTAACTGAGTTATAAAAAAGCCGGTATTGCCATATAGTAAACCATCAACGCCTGCGGTGTTTACTGATTTGGTTGCAAATACACCGGTAAGCAACATGCCAACCATACCACCTATTCCATGACAGGGGAATACGTCAAGTGTATCATCAAGTGAAGACTTAGACTTATAATAAACTGCGAGATTAGATATGATGGCTGCAATAAATCCAATGAATATACTCTGTGGGATAGCAACAAAACCTGCTCCTGGTGTAATGGCAACCAAACCTACAACTGCCCCGATACAAAATCCTAATACAGAGGGTTTCTTTCCTCTCATCACGTCAAAAAACATCCAGGATAAACCAGCAGCAGCTGCTGCTGTATTGGTTGTAGCGAAAGCAGAAACAGCCAGCGCATTTGCTCCTAATGCCGAGCCTGCATTGAAGCCGAACCATCCAAACCAAAGTAAGCCAGTCCCTATTAAAACATATGGAATATTGGCAGGTGGAATTTCTATTTGTTCAATATGTGTTTTTCTGCGTTTTAAAATAAGGGCCCCGGCCAATGCAGCACATCCTGCTGATATATGTACTACTGTGCCCCCCGCAAAATCTAGCGCTCCCATTTTAAAGAGAAATCCATCAGGATGCCATGTCCAATGTGCAATGGGTGCATATACCAGTATACTGAAAAGTGCTATGAAAAGGATATAGCTAGTGAATTTGATTCTTTCTGCAACAGCTCCTACTACCAATCCCGGTGTAATGATGGCAAACATTAACTGAAACAGTGCAAAAAGGCCCAATGGAATAGTGGGGGCGAGGCTCCATGGAGCCCCACTATTTACCCCCTTCATAAACAGGTATGTAGTTGGATTGCCAATTAACCCACCCATTGATTCTCCAAAGCATAGGCTGAATCCTATTGTTACCCAAAGAATGGAAACTACTCCACTGGCAACAACACTTTTTATCATGGTTGAAATCACATTTTTTCTATGAACCATACCGCCATAAAAGAAGGCCAGGCCTGGTGTCATTAAAAAGACAAGTGCAGTTGCCACTAAAATCCAGGCAATATCTGCAGCATTATAGTTGCCATCTTTATCTGTGAAACTGATTTCGGGGGGAGCAAAGATGCCCAATATTGCAACCAACAATAAAACCAGGAACGGTGTCACATTGTAAAAGTTGAGTTTCTTTTGATACATAATTAAATTAGTTTTGTTTATAATGTGATTACTTTTAACCCAATTTAGTTAAAAAAAACACAAATAGCTGTTAGTTTTAAAAATATAAATAAATATAATGTGAATTTATGCCTTTGAGAATCCACTTATATTTAAGAATTAATTCGTTTAATTCATTGAAAAACAATTCAATATAAAGTTATGTAACTTATTAACATTTATATATAAAAATTATTTAATTTTAATATTTTAATCAAATTTTAAAATTAAATTTATGATTTTCTCTTGTTTTCAAATATTCAATTATCTGTAATATTTGTTTTCTTTGCTAGATGAGTCCAAGAATTGAAGCAATACAGGCAACCTATCAGATGATGCCTCATCCCGAAGGAGGTTTTTACAAGGAAACCTATCGTTCTGATATAGAAATAGAGGGGGAACTGTTCTCAAATGGGATGACTGGCAACAGAAGTTGCTCAACTGCAATACTTTTTTTACTTGTTCAGGACAGTTTTTCTGCTTTTCACAAGATAAAATCTGACGAAGTCTGGCATTTTTATGATGGAGATCCGGTTGAGATTCATGTAATTGAACCTAATGGAAATTATCAATTGATTAGGTTGGGGAAGAATGCACTTAGAAATGAAGTATTTCAGGCTGTTGTGCCTGCAGGTGCCTGGTTCGCAAGCAAAACGGAAGGGGAATATTCTTTAGTTGGGTGTACCGTAGCCCCTGGATTTGATTTTGCTGATTTTGAATTGGCAAAAGGGGAAAGACTTGCAGCTGAATTCCCTGAGCAAAGGGAACTGATCTATGCTTTTTGCAGGGATTAACGACTGTAATGGATAAGCAAATATCCGAATATACTTAGCAGCAATATAGCCAGTGTTACCAGTATAATCCATTGCTGACTTTCAATATTCCTTTTTCTTCTTTTGGACTTGCTTTTGTTAATTTGTTTTTTTAGCTGCTGGTTTAATAAGTGTGTGGTGTTGGCAATTTGAGATTTGTCTTTGAAAGCAGACAAGCCTTCCAATGCATCCATATTAAAATCTGATGCAGCAATTTTTTGTTCCAAATCATGCATTTCATCAGCGTTCACTTCATTTTTCAGATAGTTTATCAGTTCATCATCTGAAAGTGGTGCTTCTTTATTAAATATGGCTCTCCAGCTTTTCATAACCTGTTTTGTTTTTTTAGAAGCATCAGTTTAAGATTTCGCTTTCCATTTTGAATATTACTTTTTACTTGCAGTAGAGTATAGCCGGTGATATTGCTGATTTGCTGATAGCTTTTTTTATGATGATAGAATAAAGTTATGCATGTTTTTTGTTCTTGATTTAAATCTTCCAGTGCATTTTCGAGCAGGGTTAAATTCATTTCTTTTTCTTCAATACTTTCATCCGGCACATCAATTAAAAGGATCTGATCATTTTGCTGATCCAATTCTATAGTGCTTTTTCTGTCTCTTATTTTCATTAAACAATGGTTGCAGGCTATTTTATATAGCCAGCTTTTTGGATAGTCTACCTGGTATTTTTCAAGTTCATTCAAAGCTTTTAGAAAAATTTGCTGTACTGCATCTTTAGCTTCTTCTTCATTTTTCAGATATTTCATACAAACACCTAACAGAAGCAGTGTATAACGCTGCAACAAAATACCAAGCCATTCCTTGTTCAGATCAGACTGATACTTTTTCAGTAATTCGTTATCGGTAATATGGTTAAAAGCAGCCGTATTCACAACTTAAATAAAAGCATTTTTCTTAAGATGCAGGCATAATTAAATTCCATATCTTCCCTTAAAAATTTAGATGACTTATATCACTGCTATTGTTGCTGTAGTGCCTATCAGAGCAGAAGCATCTCATCAATCAGAAATGGTTTCTCAAATCTTATTCGGTGAGTTGGCCGAAATAACAGAGGGTAACCCACAACTTGTAACAGGTAGTTTTGTCAAAATAAAGACCAAATTGGATGGATATGAAGGCTGGTGTCAGTCTGCACAGTTAGCAAAAGTGCCAGCAGCAATAGCAGAACGGTATGATGATGCCATTACGGCCGAGTTGTATAACCCAGTAGAGGTAAATGGAACAATTATGCAGTTGCCATTTGGTGTTTCTTTGGGGTTATTCAAACATCAGCAGTTGGATTTGGAAGGATATCAATTTGCATACAGAGGGCAGTCCGTTTTTCCAGCGAGCAATCATTTTTCATCAGAACTAGTAAATAAGATTACCAGGCTTTTCTTAAATACACCTTATTTGTGGGGAGGGAGATCTTTGTTTGGGATTGATTGCAGTGGTTTTGTTCAGCAGGTTTATCGCTATTTTAATAAAATGCTACCCAGAGATGCATATCAGCAGGCAGAAACCGGAACGGATATCGCTTTTTTAGCAGAGTCAAAATGCGGTGACCTTGCTTTTTTTGATAATCCAGCTGGAAAAATAACACATGTGGGCATCCTGCTCAATGAGTCAGAAATCATCCATGCATCCGGAAAAGTGCGGATTGACAATATTGACCAGGCTGGTATACTAAATACTGATACTGGTGAGCGAACGCATTCCCTCAGATTAATTAAGAGATATTTCTAAATACAAGATTACATTAAATCCATTCCCTTGGCAAAATAGGTAACTACACCAGGAAGGGCAAGCCAGAAGAATTCACGGTATACAAAAAGGAGTACAATCATGGCAGCAAGCCAGAAAAAGAACAACATCCAATATTTACCAGTAGATTGTTTCGCTTCCATTGTATCTTAATTTTTAACAAAGATAAGGAGGGTGAATCAATTCACCCTCGTCTCTTCAATAGATTGTTTATTTTTTGTTGTATGATTTGCCTCAACTGGCTTTTTTTTATCAAAAAATAACATTTTAAGACTCAGTATTAGCATTACTAAGGCAAATATCTTCTTCACTTTATCATCCGAGATATGTAAAGCCAGTTTACTTCCCAAGTAGCCTCCTGCAAAAAAAGCAATCGCAATTACGAATACATAGTTGAAATGAATCTGTCCTTGCTTATAATACTGCCATACCGCCAGCGCAACTACTGGCAAAACTAAAACGCCAAGAGAAGTGCCTTGAGCCTGTTTCTGGGTGAAACCCAGTACAAACACAAGTGCAGGAACCATGATGATTCCACCCCCAATGCCTACAAGCCCACTTAGAAATCCTGCGGTCAGGCCTATGATGACAAGTAATAGGAGGGTGGTTGTACTCATAAATATTATTGACCGAAGGTTTCTTTGTAAAAACTAATTGCTTCTTCCACAATGGTTAAGGCTTTTGCCTTATCTCCAAAATCTTCCACCAATACTTCTTTTTTCTCCAAACGCTTGTATTCCTGAAAGAAATGTCTGAGTTCATCAAAGAAATGCCTCGGTAGTTCTTCAATATTATTGTAGTGATTTACACCCGGATCAGTTGCAGCAACAGCAATGATTTTATCATCGGGTTCTCCTCCGTCAATCATCTGCATTACTCCAATCACTTTGGCTTCCATAAGGGTTAGTGGCTGAACTGGCAAAGACGTAATGACTAAAATATCTAGTGGATCTTTATCCCCTCCATAAGTCTGAGGAATAAATCCATAGTTAATAGGGTAGTAAAAGGAAGAAAAAATGACTCTGTCCAGTTTAAGTAATCCGCTTGGTTTGTCAATTTCGTATTTACATCTAGAACCCTGTGGAATTTCAATTACTGCATTTACAATGCGTGGGGCATTTTCTCCGTAATTTACTCCATGCCATGGGTGTAAAACTGTTGTTTGCTTCATATGTCTCTACTTTATTAATTGGCCTGATTTGCATTCACAAGCCAACGGTTATTTTGTTTGATAATAATTATTTTTTTCCCGGTTGTATCTAATGATGTGCTGTGAAACAATATCACAGTGCTATCATTGGGTTCTGAAACTTCTTTAATATTGATTGAGGCCGATCTTAGCTCCTGTCTTCCTTCCTTATCTTTTTCTCTGTATTCTTTTTCTATTTTATCCAGGATTGCTTTGTTTTCCTTGGAATCAAGCATATAATAAGAAGCCCTTTCAAAATCACCTTTTAAGCAGGCGTCTATAAACTCTCTGCCAGCATCCAAACCATTTTCAGCCGGTACCAAGGGGGCCGAAGCAGAACTGCAACTTGCTATGATAAAAGCAATACCTATTACAAAATGGTTCAATTTCATTCGCCGAAGTTAGTTAATTCAACTCATTGCATGGATGAGTTCATTAAAACGCCAGATAGTAGTCCTTTAGTATAGTCTTACATTCAGGAGAATAATCTAATCCTGTTTTTATGCTGATTTCTTCCTGTATTTCGGTTCCGGATGTATTTTCTTCCTTCTTTTTTTTTCGGAGTAAAAAAAAGCTTCTGAAAAAAGAATGATCCTGCGTTTGTTTTACATGGCAGGTATGAAACAGTATGAGATTCTCTTTCGATGCAACCTGCTTCCATTCTTCTGTTCTTTGATAGGGGAGTAATACGGCCCCAATTCCATCTTCAGACAATAAATCAGCCATACCCCCGGCCAGTAAGCTTAAACTGAATTGATGGCTATGCATGGCCAGATTTCTGTTATGTTGAGCACTTTTAAGTTGGTTTTCAAAAAATGGCGGATTAGAGATAATTAAATCAAATTTTTTATGTTGACCGCGCATATATTCCTCCAATGATTGGTGATACACACTTAGCTGCTCCTTCCATGGACTGGCAGTAAAGTTTTCTTTTGCCTGTAGCATGGCATTTTCATCAATGTCAATTGCCTCAATAGTTGCAGTGGTAAACTGGGCAAGCATCAAAGAAAGTAATCCTGTACCAGTGCCAATATCCAGTATTCGCTTTGTCTCTGGTTTAAGTGCATGCAACGACGCCCATGCGCCAAAAAGACAGGCATCCGTGCATACCTTCATGGCTGCTTTATCCTGATGAACAGTAAATGATTTAAAAGAAAAATAAGTATTCGCCATACTGTTGTTATTCCATAATGCCTTCCAGGGCAAGCAGAAACGCAAAGTTAAATGCCGTTTCTTTTAAGTAGTCAAATCTTCCGGAAGCACCGCCATGTCCGTATGCCATATTTGTTTTCAATAGCAATACATTGTTGTCTGTTTTCAAACTTCTCAATTTTGCTACCCATTTGGCAGGTTCAAAATACTGTACTTGACTATCGTGTAATCCGGTAGTCACAAGTAAATTAGGATATTTTTTGGCTGTTACATTTTCGTATGGGGAATAACTCTTCTGATAATCGTAATATTTTTTTTCCTTAGGATTACCCCATTCGTCAAATTCATTGGTTGTTAATGGGATGCTTTCGTCTAACATCGTATTTACAACATCAACAAATGGCACTTCTGCAATAACACCATTCCAAAGTTCTGGCGCCATGGTGCTTATTGCGCCCATCAGTAATCCTCCCGCACTGCCTCCATTTGCATACAAATGTTTGTTGCTGGTAAATTGCTGCTGAATTAGAAATTCTCCGCAACTAATGAAGTCTGTGAAAGAGTTTTTCTTTTTTAACAACTTTCCTTCTTCATACCATTGTCTGCCCAGGTCTTCGCCCCCTCTGATATGTGCCAATGCATATACAAAACCTCTATTTAATAAGCTAATAATGGTACTGTTGAATTCAGCATCCATCGAATAGCCGTAAGACCCGTATGCATATAACAATAGGGGAGCTTTGCCATCTTTTTTCAAACCCTTCTTATATACAAGGGAAATTGGAATTTTGGTGCCGTCGCTGGCTGGTGCATAAATACGTTCTGTTACATAATCGTTTACAGAATATCCACCTAACACTTCAACTTGCTTTTGTAAGGTTTTACTCTTATTCTGAACATTATAATCGTAAACCGAGTAAGGCGTTGTTAAAGAAGTATAGATAAATCTGATAGAGTCTGTAAAATAATTGGGATTCGCACCTAAACTGGCTGTATATGCCGGTTCGTCAAATGCAATATAATGCTCCCCTGAAGTGAAGCTCTGTTTGATATTTAATTGTATGAGTCCATTCTTTCGCTCTGTAATAACGGTAAATTTTTTAAATGCATCCACACTCTGAATAAGAATATCTTTTCGGTGCGGAATCACTTCTTTCCAGTTTTCTAACGTTGTCTTATTCAATGGACACTCCATTACCCTGAAATTGAGCGCATCCAAATTAGTCCTTATTAAAAAACGGTCATCCAGGGCTACAACATCATATAAAACATTTTTTATTCTTGGCTGAAATGAAATAAATGCATCGTTGGGTTGATTGGCATTAATGAATAAAACTTCAGATGAAAGGGTTGCTTGAGAATTAATCAGAATAAATTGTCCGTTCTTGGTTTTGCTCACTCCAATATAATTGCTTTTATCTTTTTCTTCATAAACAGTTATATCCTGATTGGTACTTCCCAGCTGGTGTCTCATGATTTTTTCTGATAGCAAAGTCACCGGATTATTTAAAGTATAAAAAAATGTTTTGTTGTCGTTGGCCCAAACACCTTGACCACTTGTGCCATTGACAGCTTCCGATAATATTTCACCTGTTTCCAGATTCTTTATTTTTAATGTATACTGTCTTCTGGAAACCTCATCAACACCAAAGAGAAGCAATCGATTGTCTGGACTAACAGTGATACCTGTGATATTGTAATAGGGTTTCCCTTCGGCCATTTTATCAACGTCCAATAAGATTTCTTCGTTGGCAGACAGATTCCCTTTTTTTCTACAATATTTATAGTATTGTTTTCCTTCTTCTGCACGGGTATAATAAAAATAGCCATTGTTAAATACAGGAACAGACTCGTCTTTTTCTTTTATTCTGGCTTTCATTTCATTGAAAAGCTGGTTCTGTAATTTTTTGGTACCAGTCATCATTTGCTCAGTATAATCATTCTCATCAGTCAGGTATTTTACCACTTTTGCACTATCTGGCCCTTTTTTAAAATAATCAATCATCCAGTAATAGGGGTCAGGTACTGTATCCCCGTGTATTATTCTGATATGCTCTTTTTTTGCAGCAATAGGTGCCTGTATTTTCGGCCATTGATAACTCATTTCTTTTTGGTTTTTTACGTTGGAACAGCCAGTTAGTAGCATTAAACTGGTTAAAACTGGAATTATCAGTCTCATGGAACGATTCTTTTATTGAAAATAATGAATTAAGAGAAATCCAGATGGGATTATATTTCGTAGATAAGGTACAAAATCACGCTATGGTATCTATAATCTCCAGACAAAGAGCGGCCTCACGCAGACTTATATCTTTTGGTGTGGTAGCACTCACCGTTATTTTAGGTACGGGAATTACCAACCATCTAAGAGGTCTTTGGTTATCTGCCTGGCTGTTATATGCGTTTGCCTTAGTTATTGGTATTATCATGCTATTGGATTATTGGGGTTATAGCCGATTTAAGAATACAGCAGTTGTTTTGGCGGTAAATGTATTCTTAGGAGCAATAACAACTGTAGAAGGGCTAAATGCAGGGGCTTATTTGTATATTATTCCAACCATTTTCGCTTTGGTATTCATGTTGGGAAATACCCGGGAATATAGGGCAGAGGTAATTGGATATTTTGTTGTAAGTGTACTCACTTTTGCCGCTACTATTTTGTTTGTTCCTAATGCTAGTAGCTGGCAACTAATTAGCGATGATATCTATAAAAAAATGTTTACCACAAATGCCATTGCAGTTGTAGTGCTCTGTGCAGTATTTGCTTATATCGGTATTTATTTTGAGAGAAAAGTATACGAAAGACTAATTAATGAAAGGAACAAAGCCAGACACCAGGAACAGATGATACGCGAGCAAAACGGCTATTTAAGAGAGATTGCCTTTATGAGTTCACATACCGTCCGTGCTCCTTTAAGTAATATTCTCGGACTTGCAGCGCTAATGAGGGATGTTCCTAATGATCCGGATACATTTATTTTGGTGAAAGAGGGGATTGCTACTGCCGCTCAGGATTTGGATAAAGCCATACACCATATGGTTTCTAAAACAGGCAATTTAATTAAGCGATAATTGCAGGAATGTAAAAAAGAAAAGTCCCAACATGTTGGGACTTTTCAGGTTTGTGTATGTATAAATTACTTTTCTGCACTTAAACTAGCACTTAAGTATTCTGAGTTCAGTCTGGCTATATTTGTTAGCGAAATTTCTTTTGGACATGTTGCTTCACAAGCTCCTGTATTGGTACAAGCACCAAAGCCTTCTTTGTCCATTTGTGCAACCATATTTAATACACGGGACTTGCGCTCTGGTTCACCCTGTGGCAATAAAGCAAGGTGGCTTACTTTCGCACTCAGGAACAACATTGCAGAGCTGTTTTTACAGGCAGCTACACAAGCTCCACAGCCAATACACATGGCAGCGGCAAAACTATTGTCTGCATTGTCTTTATTAATTGGTAAGGCGTTACCATCAACGGCATTACCTGTATTCACACTAATATAACCACCAGCTTGGATAATTCTGTCGAATGCAGTTCTGTCAACTGTTAGATCTTTAATTACTGGGAATGCATTGGCTCTCCATGGTTCAACGACAATTGTGTCACCGTCTTTGAATGCACGCATATGTAATTGACAGGTAGTATTTGCCTGCCATGGTCCGTGTGGCTTACCATTAATATACATTGAGCACATGCCACAAATTCCTTCTCTACAATCGTGATCAAATGCAACGGGTTCTTCTCCTTCGCTGATTAATTGCTCATTCAGCACATCAAACATTTCAAGAAAACTCATTTCTGATGAAATATTTTTTACCTGATATGTTTTAAAATCACCCTTTGTATTGCTGTTTTTTTGTCTCCAAACTTTTAAGTTCAGATTCATATGATAGTGTTCCATTGTATAAAATTATTTTCGTTTTTTAATATGCTTGAATAACAACGACTATTTGTAGTTACGCTGTGTTGGCTTAATGACATCATAATTTAAAGGCTCTTTATGAAGTTCCCATTGATGTTCACCTTTCAATTCCCAAGCAGCTACATACATATAACCTGCATCGTCTCTTAACGCCTCGCCATCTGGTGTTTGGAACTCCTCTCTGAAATGTCCGCCACAGCTTTCCTCTCTGCTAAGTGCATCCAAACACATCAATTCACCTAACTCAATGAAATCAGCAACACGGTTTGCTTTATCCAATTCAGTGTTCATTTCATTGATTTCACCCGGAATTCTAACATCACTCCAGAACTCTTTCTTCAATGCCTGAATTTCCTTAATGGCCTGCTCCAGACCTTCTTTATTTCTGGCCATACCGCACTTATCCCACATGATTTTACCCAGGCGTTTATGGAAGCTATCAACAGATTGTTTTCCTTTAATATTCATCAACTGATGAATTCTATCGCTAACTGCTTTCTCTGCTTCCTCAAAAGCAGGGTGGGAGGTTTCAATGGATTTGTTGTAAATCTCATCCGCCAGATAGTTACCTAAAGTGTATGGAATTACAAAATATCCATCAGCCAGACCCTGCATCAATGCAGAAGCACCTAAACGGTTGGCTCCATGGTCACTAAAATTGGCTTCCCCTAATGCATATAACCCTGGAACGGTAGTCTGTAGTTCATAATCTACCCATAATCCACCCATAGTATAGTGTACCGCAGGATAAATTCTCATTGGTACTTCATATGGATTTTCTCCGGTGATTTTTTCGTACATATCGAAAAGGTTGCCATATTTAGCTTTTACCACTTCCTTACCCAATGCAATAATTTCTTCCTGCGATGCATTCACTTTCCCTTGCTTACCTGCTTCAATTTTACCATATCTCAAAATGGCATCTGCATAATCCAAATATACAGCCTGCTTACTGCTTCCTACACCGTAACCTGCATCACAACGCTCTTTAGCAGCTCTGGATGCAACGTCTCTAGGTACTAGGTTACCAAATGCTGGGTATCTTCTTTCTAGGTAATAATCTCTTTCTTCTTCAGGTATATCTGTTGCTTTTCTGGTATCGTTTTGTTTTTTAGGAACCCAGATTCTTCCATCGTTTCTTAATGACTCTGACATCAAAGTAAGTTTACTCTGATGGTCGCCACTTACAGGAATACAGGTAGGGTGAATTTGGGTAAAACATGGATTGGCAAAAGCCGCTCCTTTCTTGTGTGCCTTCCAAGCTGCAGTTACGTTACTACCCATAGCGTTGGTAGATAAATAGAAAACGTTACCATACCCACCGGAACACAACAATACAGCATGTCCGAAATGTCTTTCCAATTTGCCGCTTACTAAGTTACGGGCAATAATGCCTCTGGCTTTACCATCTATGGTAACAACTTCCAGCATTTCGTGTCTGCTGTACATGGTTACATTACCAAGTGCCACCTGACGCTCTAATGCCTGATATGCGCCAATCAATAACTGCTGACCAGTTTGGCCAGCGGCATAAAAGGTTCTTTGAACCTGTGTGCCACCAAATGAACGGTTACTTAGTAAACCACCATATTCTCTTGCAAAAGGTACACCTTGTGCAACACACTGATCTATGATATTGGCACTTACTTCTGCCAGTCTATGAACATTCGCTTCTCTCGCTCTGTAATCACCACCTTTAATAGTATCATAAAACAAACGGAATACACTGTCCCCGTCGTTCTGATAATTTTTTGCTGCATTAATTCCACCCTGTGCTGCAATAGAGTGCGCACGACGTGGGGAATCCTGAAAACAAAATGCTTTTACTTTATAACCTAGTTCACCCAGTGAAGCAGCTGCAGAAGCTCCCGCTAATCCAGTGCCCACAACTATCACTTCCAGTTTCCGCTTATTGGCAGGGTTAACCAGTTTGCAATGTCCCTTATACTCAGCCCATTTATTTTCTAATGGTCCGGTAGGAATTTTAGCATTTAACATAGATCCAAAGGTTTATGATGATTTGAATATACTTTTTTAATGAGGGTGGATTATCCGATCCATCCCAGTTTAAAGCTCAATGGCATTAAAATAAATGCCAGCGCTATGATGATTGAATAGGCGTAACCAATAGAAGTTAACATTGCTGTGTAACGCTTATTGTGAACTCCTAATGTTCTGAATGCACTCTGAAAACCGTGTGCCAGGTGATAAGCTAGAGAAATACAGCCTGCTGTATAAACAGCTATGATCCACCATTCTGTGAAAGTTGCTTGCATTAAGGCAAACATATTGTGCATTTCAATTCCGTTGTATGTTACAGGAGCTAATCCTTCATGTGTAAAACGAGCGGATACCCAGAAATGGTAAAGGTGTAAAACAAGGAAGATCAATATCAAAGTTCCTAATAATCCCATACTTCTGCTGTACCATTTGCTGCCATCTTTGTAAGTAACGGCGTAGCCAACTGCTCTTTTTTGCTTGTTTTCAAGGGTTAATAAATATCCTTGGAAAATGTGTAAAATGATTCCTGCAAAAAGTCCAATTTCCATGATTCTGATTAATACGGTAGAGCCCATGAAATGAGCAGCCTTATTAAACATTTCGCCATTTTCATTTGGATCTGCCAGATCTGCAAAAACGCAGGCATTGATACCAGCATGTACAATTAAAAACAAAACAAGAGAAATTCCGGTTAATCCCATAACCAGTTTTTTCCCAACTGACGATGTAAAGACTTGTTTCCAGGTCATAAAGCAAGATTATTTTGGTTAAATCTCCGCAAATTTAACTCATTTATATATACAATAAGAGAAGAGTTTGGTTGTAAAGAAATACAATAAATAGTTCCTGTTGAATTCGTTGTTGTCATTTAATAAGAGGGGTTGAACAGTACTATCAACCGTTTACATAAATCCACTCTTAAAAGTGACGATTAAACGTACATTTGACTATGGTTAAATTACTCAGTATTTTATGGAATAGTTTCCGCATGGCTTTGCAGGAGCTTAAAGTAAATAAATTACGCACATTTCTATCCTTATTCGGCATAACTATTGGAATTTTCTGCATTATAGGTGTTTTAGCTACGGTTGATAGTTTGGAGCGGAAGGTTCAGAATGATTTGAAAACATTGGGCAGTAATACCATCTACATTGACAAATGGAATTACGGAGGCGGACCAGATTACCCCTGGTGGAAATACATGAAAAGGCCCAATGTGAAAATAGAGGAGTTGGAAGCCTTAAAACAAAAAAGTGAACTGGCAGCATTTGCTGCATTCTTTGTAAGCAGAAATGTGAATTACAGTTATTTGGACAATGTGCTGAACAATACAAGTCTTTACGGAGTAACCAATGAATTCAACAGTATACAGACCATTGATATAGAAACAGGCAGGTATTTAATTGAATCTGATTTTCAGCGGGGAGCTGCTGTTGGTGTAATTGGATTTAAAGTAGCGGAAGAACTTTACGGGAAAGCAGATAAGGCGGTTGGGAAAGAAATTTCCTATGGCGGCAGAAAAGTGTACGTGGTTGGTGTTATTAAAAAACAGGGCCAAAGTTTTATAGGCGGCTTTAATTACGATGATTGTATGATTGTTCCCTACCGCTATTTTGCCAGCATTTATAGTCCGGAAACAAGCAGTCCCAATATTATTGTTCAGGGCAAACCCAAAATTGCTTCTTCCGCTTTGCAGGATGAGCTGAATGGGGTGATGCGGCAGTTACGGAAGTTAAGCCCAACGCAAGAAGACAATTTTACCTGTAACGATGTGGCTATGTTCAGCGAACAAGTAAATGGATTTTTTGGTCAGGTGACTGTAGGAGGCTGGGCGATTGCTGGTTTAAGTTTGATTGTTGGCGCATTTGGCGTTGCCAATATCATGTTTGTAACTGTAAGAGAACGAACCAGCCAGATTGGATTGAAGAAAGCAATTGGAGCCAAGCGAAGCACTATATTAACGGAGTTCCTGCTGGAAAGTGCTTTTTTATGTGTGCTAGGGGGGCTGATTGGTCTTACACTGGTCTGGATATTATCATTAGTATTAAGTTCTGTACTTCCATTCCCTATTTATATTGCACCGAATATTGTTATTCTTGGACTCAGTATTTGTATAGGATTGGGTGTATTGGCCGGTATTATTCCAGCTTCCATTGCTGCAAAATTAGATCCGGTAGTTGCCATACGAACTAAATAGTATTTTTGCCGGATGGGCATAACAATTCTTGCTATTGAATCTTCTTGTGATGAAACTGCTGCTTCGGTATGCAAAGACGGAATCATTTTAAGTAATGTAATTGCTTCTCAGTCTGTTCATGAGCAATATGGCGGTGTAGTTCCGGAATTAGCCAGCAGGGCGCATATGCAAAATATTGTGCCTGTTGTTGATCAGGCTTTATTGCAGGCGGGAGTAAAACTGACGGATCTCAGTGCCGTAGCTTTTACACAGGCCCCCGGACTAATCGGAAGTTTATTGGTAGGAACGCAATTTGCCAAATCACTTTCTCTTTCCCTGCAAATTCCCCTGATTGCTGTACACCATATGCAGGCCCACGTTCTGGCAAATTTAATACCCGAACAAAGGCCCGGGTTTCCTTTTTTGTGTTTAACTGTAAGCGGCGGCCACACACAGATTGTATTGGCAACATCTGCATATGATCTCGAGGTAATAGGAGAGACCATTGATGATGCAGCGGGAGAAGCTTTTGATAAAACTGCGAAGTTGCTTGGGTTACCTTATCCTGGCGGACCACTAATAGATAGGTATGCTCAATTAGGAGACCCTTTAAAGTTCAAGTTTGCTGAACCTCAAATTCCAGAACTAAATTTTTCTTTCAGTGGGTTAAAAACATCTGTTCTTTACTTTTTACAAAAGCAGGAGCCAGGTTTCATAGAAGCCAATCTAAACGATTTGTGTGCGTCTGTTCAACATACCATCGTTCAGATTCTGTTAAAGAAACTGTCAAAAGCCGTACAGCAAACACAGGTAAAACAGGTTTGTATTGCAGGTGGTGTCAGCGCAAATAGTGGATTGAGAAGTGGGCTTATTGAAATGGGGCAGAAGAGAGGATGGAAAACCTTTATTCCTGATTTTAGCTATTGTACTGATAACGCTGCCATGATTGCCATAACCGCCTATCATAAATATCAAAAAAGGGAATTTGCCAGTCTCTCTGTGAATCCTTCTGCAAGAGCAGAATGGTAGAAATTATTGTAGTGAATCAGAAGAAAAAATTTTGAAATCTCCGCCCAAAATGAATCTGGGCCTTTCTGTGTAACTGCTACTGGCAAAACTTTGGGAACTGTCTAATCCAGAGAAATGTATTCCACTCAGCTGATTCAATGTATAAAATACATTAGTGCTGGATCCTTTCTTCTCACGGTTTTTGATGAGCCAATCAATAGTTGTGGGAGAGTGTTTTTTAAGATGTGGAGAATACCATATAAACATGGGAACTGGAGCGATATATCGGGAAGGTATGGGAGCAGCATGTTGTGAAAGATTTCTTGCATCGTCAAACAAATCTTCACCATGATCAGAAACATATAAAAGTGCAGAAGTTGTGTTTCTGGATTGCAAAATTTGAATCATACTGTCTAACACATAATCCGTATACAAGACGGTATTATCATAGGTATTTATTATGACGTCTTTTTGGGTATAATCATTAGCAGCTGTTCTGATTGTTTTATTGGAAGGTTTAAAAATATCATAGCCTATGGGATATCTTTTTGAGTAGTCGTAATGACTTCCTTGCAATTTTACAATGATGAGTTTTTTGGAATCTTTTCTAGATAAAATTTCTTTAATGGGTTGCAATAGCTCAATGTCGTCATTAATATTTTTGATGTTTTTACCATCTGCCAAAAAATGAAATTGTTCATCTGCTTCCGCAGCATGAATAGAAATATGTCCAAAATCGGTTTGATTGCTTACCCAGTAAGTGCTAAATCCCGCTTCCTTAAATGCACTAATGATACTTTTTTGCTTTATATGGTCCATGAATTTTTCAGGGGCTACACCTGTTAAAAGGATAGGGACTGCAAATTCTGTGAGATAACCATCTGTATGAATATTATTAAACGGAATCAAATTTTCTTGCTTGTTGATTCTGGGAGTGGTATTTCTTTTGTAGCCAAATAGATTCCAATGGTCTCTTCTGTCGCTTTCTCCTATAACCAAAATGTATACTTGCTCTTCATTCGATATGCCAGTTTGTTTTGAATGGAATGTATACTTTGACCTTTCGTCAGCTGCTGCATACATAACCTGGTACTGCTTATATACAACACCCACCGAATAAAGAAAGGAAGTTGGAAAAGTGGTATACAATCGGGCTCTTAATTTTTGGAAATAGCCGTAAGCTGCATTGTCGAAAATGGGCAGAAAAAGAACAATAATTAAAGAGGTCGAACTAAGGATCTTTGCCTTTTTTGAAGCAATCTGCTTTGGAAGTCTTTGTCTACAAAAAAAATAGAGGGAAAGATAGGCTGTTGCCATAAGCAAAAAAGGCAATATAAACCCAGCAGCCAATTCCATGAATTCATCTTTGTTGGTGTTGATAGCAACGATGATAATGCCATCGTTGATAGGCATTTTATAAAAGTAAATGCAGGCAATATTAATGGTTCCTAAAAGGAAAACAGGCAACAATAACCAGGCGTATTTTTGTATATGATTTTTGAATATATAAATGGGTAGAAGAAAAAGACAGAATGTACAAAGCATATTCAAGAGCATTGTATTCCATTCTTCATTCAATATTCTGAAATAAATACCTGGGGCTGCAATGAGCAATATTAAGAGCAATAGGTATAAAAATGAATCTTTCTTTTTGCCCAATGACATACTTAATTTATTGAATTTCAATGTACAAAATAAAATGAATATAAAGTTAATTTTATATATAAAAGGATGTACCCTTACCTTGAATCGACTAAAATGATTGTAAAGAAAGTATCCTCATAGTGTTAATTGGCTAGGTTTCTTTATTGAATTCTTATTCATTTCCTAATTCCGCTGTTAAAAGCGTAATTTTGCAGCCGAAAAAGCTCAGATACAATGTTAAGTGCACGGAATATTACACTCGCTTATGGAAAGCGGGTTCTTTTTGACGAAGTAAATATCAATTTTACCAAGGGTAACTGTTATGGTGTGATTGGAGCCAATGGTGCCGGAAAATCAACATTTCTGAAGATTTTAAGTGGTGAAATTGAACCCAATAAAGGGACAGTCGAAATTACCCCTGGCGAAAGAATGGCTGTTTTAAAACAGAATCAATTTGAATTTGACAATTGTACCGTACTAAACACGGTGTTGATGGGGCATAAGCGAATGTGGGAAATTATGCATGAGAAAGATGCATTGTATGCAAAAGAGGATTTTTCTGAAGAAGATGGAATGCGTGCAGGAGAACTGGAGGCAGAATTTGGCGAAATGGGCGGATATGAAGCAGAAAGCAATGCAGCCAGTTTTTTAAATAGTTTGGGTGTACACGATGAGTTACACAATAGTCTGATGAGTGAGATCCCGAGTAATTTAAAAGTCAGGGTATTGCTTGCGCAGGCTTTGTTCGGTAATCCAGACATTCTTTTACTGGATGAGCCTACGAACGGTCTGGATATTGAGACCATTGGCTGGTTAGAGAATTTCCTTGCAGATTATGAGAATATCGTATTAGTAGTGAGTCACGATCGTCACTTCCTCGACACCGTTTGTACCCATGTTGCCGATGTGGATCGCTCAAAAATTAAGGTTTTCACGGGTAACTACACATTCTGGTACGAAAGTAGCCAATTGATGAGCCGTCAGATTAGTGATAAGAACAAGAAGAACGAAGAAAAACGTCAGGCTTTATTGGATTTCATTGCTCGTTTCTCGGCTAATGCGTCTAAAAGTAAGCAAGCTACTTCTAGAAAGAAAGCCCTTGAAAAATTAACCATTGAAGAAATTGAACCTTCTAACCGTAAATATCCGGGTATTATCTTCCAGCCACTACGTGAAGTGGGCAATCAGATATTAAATGTAGAGAACCTTAAAAAGTCAGTGGATGGCCGAATTCTTTTTGATAAGGTAACATTCAGTGTGAACAAAGGAGAGAAAATTGCATTCTTAAGCAAAGACCCATTAGCCGTTACTGCTTTCTTTGATATTATTACAGAAAATGCTGCATTAGAAGGTGGGAAGTTTGAATGGGGTACAACCATTACAAAAGCTTACCTGCCTCAAGAAAACAGTGAATTCTTTAAGGAAGGGCTTAGTCTGATGGACTGGCTCCGTCAATATGTGCCACCACATGTAACCGACGCAGATGAACCCTTTATCAGAGGTTTCCTTGGTAAAATGCTGTTTAGTGGAGATGATATTCAAAAGAAAACAAATGTACTGAGTGGGGGAGAAAAAGTGCGTTGTATGGTTAGCCGAATGATGTTGCAAAATCCGAATCTGGTTATTCTGGATCAGCCAACTAACCACCTTGATTTGGAAAGTATTCAGAGTTTCAACGAAGGCTGCCAATCCTTCCCGGGAATTGTTTTCATTACTTCTCATGATCATACCTTTATGCAAACTGTGGCAAACAGAATCATTGAATTAACGCCCAAAGGAATCATCGACCGACTGATGACTTTTGATGAGTACCTGGAAGATGCAAGGGTAAAAGAGTTACGTGCTGAAATGTATGCCTAGATAATTTTTCTTCAGTAACTTACCATTTCAAATTGGTAAGGAATGAAAAAAATTACGATTGTATTTCTGTTGACACTATTTGTTGGCTCTGCATTTGCGCAAGACCTGTCGTATTATTTACCCAAAAATGTACAATACAACAAGTCTATCCCAACACCTGCAAGTATTGTTGGCCATGAAGTAGGTGAATGGCATGTTACACATGACCGACTAGTGCAGTACGTAAAAGCAGTAGATCAGGTTTCAGATAGAATGATTTTGAAACCACTTGGTTTAACCAACGAGGGCAGACAACAATTAGCACTGATTATTACATCAGCGGAGAATCACCAAAAACTTGAACAGATTCGTCAGCAACACCTGGCACTTACCAATCCTGATCAGTCTTCTGGTTTGAATACAGGTGAAATGCCTGTGGTTGTTTGGATGGGCTACAGTATCCATGGAAATGAAAGTAGTGGAGCAAATGCAGCACTTTTGGCTACTTACTATTTGGCAGCGGCACAAGGGGCAGATATAGATGCCTTGTTAAAAAATACAGTGATCATTCTGGATCCTTCTTTTAATCCTGATGGATTAAATCGTTTTGCTAACTGGGTAAATATGCATAAGAGTTTTACACCTGTGAGCGATCCCAATGCAAGAGAATTCAATGAAGTTTGGCCTGGCGGAAGATTTAACCACTATTGGTTCGATTTAAATCGCGATTGGTTACCAGCACAACACAAAGAGAGTAGAAACCGCTTGTCTTTATACCATGACTGGAAACCCAATATATTAACTGACCACCATGAAATGGGAAGCAACTCAACTTTCTTTTTTCAGCCAGGTGTGCCATCCAGGGTTAACCCTAATACACCTGCAAAAAATCAGGAATTAACGGCAGCCATTGGCAATTATCATGCAAAGTTTTTAGACAGTATCGGTTCCCTTTATTTTACCAAAGAGGGATACGATGACTTTTATTATGGTAAAGGGTCAACATACCCGGATATTAATGGAGCAGTTGGTATTTTATTTGAACAGGCTAGCAGCAGAGGGCACCTACAGGAAACGGAAAATGGTTTATTGAGCTTCCCTTTTACTATTAGGAATCAATTCACCACTACACTATCTACACTGGCTGCTGCCAACGGATTAAGAAAACAAATGCTGGACTATCAGCGTTCATTTTTTAAAGAAGTAATAAAAGAGGCAGAAGCATATCCCGTAAAAGCCTTTGTTTTTGGAGACGCTCAAGACAAAGCCAAGACGCAAATATTTGTAGAAATGTTGTTAAGACATCAGGTTGACATTTATCCGGTGAAAACAGAAATTAATGCAGATGGAAAAATTTTCAAGCCAGGTACTTCCTTTCTGATACCAACAGCGCAAAAACAGTTCAAGATCATCAAAACAGTTTTTGAGAAAACATTTAATTATAAGGATAGTCTGTTCTATGATGTAACTGCGTGGACAATGCCTTTGGCCTTTGGATTGCCTTATGCTGAAGTCAAAAACAGTATTTCGGTTAATTCTCCAAAGCTCACCCAACCTGAAACATTGAGTGCAGCAGTTATCGGCGGTTCCAATCCCTATGCCTATGCAATTAAATGGAATGAATATTATTCTCCCAAAGTGCTTTATAAATTGCTGGATAAGGGGATTAAAGCGAAAGTGGCATCCAAGCAATTTAAAATGATGGTTGCTGGGAAAGAAGAATTCTTTGATTACGGTACAATCATTATTCCATTGAGTATACAGCAGATGGAAGCATCCACAGTGTCAGCCATTATTACAGAAGCAATTGCTCAGAATGGCGTGGATGCATACGCTTTGGCTAGTGGATTTTCTGCTGATGGTATCGATTTGGGTAGCAATAGTTTTATTCATCTGAAAAAGCCATCTGTGATGATGTTCGGAGGTAATGGAACAAGCGCTACAGATGTAGGGGAAATATGGCACTTGATGGATACCCGTTTTAATGTTCCGGTAAGCATTGTAGACGTAGATCGTTTTGGATCTATTAATACTGACAGATACAATGTAATGATAATGGCTTCTGGTAGTTATAATAACCTAAATAAAAGCGCACAGGATAAATTAAGAGATTGGATTAGTGCCGGAGGCACTTTGATTGCAACAGAAGACGCTACCAAATGGCTTTCAACCAATGGGTTTACGAAAGTGATTTTTAAATCCGGTGACGATAAAAAAGATTCAACCCAGCAATTGCCCTATTATTTGCGTTCAGATGAAACCAGGGCAAAAGATATGGCCGGGTCTTTATTTGAAGCAAAAGTAGACTTGACACATCCTTTGGGTTTTGGGTATAACAATCCTTCTGTAACCATATTTAAATCGAACACTTTATTCATGGATAAAAACAATGGGGCGTACGACTCACCCGTAATGTATACGGAACAGCCCTTGCAAAGCGGTTATTTATACAGAGGGTATAAAAATGTAGTAAAAAATACGGCAGCAGTGAATGTTGATAATCTGGGTCGCGGCAGAATTGTTTCTATGGTAGACAATTTGAATTTCCGGGCATTTTGGTTAGGCACTTCTAAAATGTTTATGAATGCAGTCTATTTTGGTACATTAATTCGATAGTTGTATGAAACAGTGCTTTGTTGCCATATTGGTTTTATCTGTTTTTACCTGGAATTATGCACTCGCACAGGATGCTAAAGGATTAACAAAAAAGGAACAACAGGTATTTAACAAAAGAGAGAAATCATTGATTCAACAGTTCCGGGAAGCCAATCTTAGCTGGCCCGCCCAACAACTTTACCTCCGTAGTTTCAAACAAGATGGCGTATTGGAATTGTGGGTAAAAAATAGTTTGGGAGAGCCATTTGTACTTTTCAAAACCTACAATATCTGTGCTTTATCCGGAAAATTAGGCCCCAAGCGTCGCGAAGGGGATAAGCAGGTGCCTGAAGGAATTTATTATATTAACGAGTTTAATCCCAATAGTGATTACCATTTTTCGCTGGGGCTTAATTACCCCAATCAAAGTGATTTGGTTTTTGCAGACAGTAAGTCGCCGGGGGGTGAAATTTATATTCATGGTCAGTGTGCAACTGTTGGGTGCATCCCCATTTTAAATAGTCCAATTGAAGAGTTATACGTGTTGGCAAGTATCGTAAGAAAGCAAGGACAGGACATTATACCAGTTCATATATTCCCTATTCGGTTCAATAATCAACAGTCTGCTCAGGCAATCCAGATGCTGGTTGGGTCTAACCCCGACTATATGCGATTTGCCAGTCAACTGAAGGAAATCTATGATTACTTTGAACAATACAAACAATTGCCCATCATAGGTATTACTCAGGAGGGTGCTTATAAAATACTTTCCAGATAAGCTGTGTATTGCATTATTTAGTATTTTGTGACGAATTATTGCAATCCCGATAGCCGCTGAAGACCTTTAGGTTTAATTATACAATTGTTGTAACAGAATGAAGCGAGCTAAGCTTTCCTTTTCAAATATCATTTTAATTACTGCTTGTTTAGTTGTAGTCGTATCCATTCTATTCTTAAATGTGATTAATACTAGAAATATTATCACGTTAAAAAATTCAATTGACACACTTAGTATTGAAAATAAGAACATTAGTATTGTAAGAAATACTAGTGATGAATTGATCCAATTAGAACTGGTATTCACAAAATATTTGCAAACAAGGGATACTGCATTAAGCAATCTTTCTGGGAATTTAGTAGAGAAGGCACTTCACAATCTAAAAATTTTGAAAATGGAAAGTGATAGTGGAAGAGCTGCTCAAATTACGCAGCAGTTGAATAAGGAATGGTCCTTGCCTAAAATAATAGCGGATTTTGAAAAATTATCTTATCAATTAAAATCCAACCAACTAAAAAATTCAGAGAAGCATCAAACCGATTCTATAAGCAATATTTTAAGTGCCTATAATCAACAATTTAAAAAAGTCTTGTTTAAAGAGGACGCTTTCCGAGAAAATTTAAACCAAACCATTTTCAAAAATGCAGTTACAGGAACCAGTGTAATACAAAAATTTTTCTGGATTTCTTTACTAGTCATTTTATTTATTGTGGGGGTATTAGTATACAATATTTACAAAATGGTTAATTACGAAAATGAAATACTAGAAGCCCGGGAAAAAGCAGTTAAGCTGGCACAATTAAAGAGTCGTTTTCTGAGTAATATGAGCCATGAAATTAGATCGCCCCTTACTGCCATTATGGGATTTACTGAAATCATTGATAAAATGGAGATGGATGCAGAAAAAAAGAATTTTCTACATGCGATTAAAACATCTTCAGAACATTTGTTATCGACTGTTAATGATGTGCTTGATTTTTCAAAATTGGATGCTGGGAAGCTGAAGTTGGAACTACAGCCGTTCTTAATTAAAGCAGCAATAGAAGAAGTAAGTTTTGCTTTATCCAGTACTAGCGCAGCAAAAAAAGGGATACGTGTTAATACCATTGTGAATTTGCCAGAAAGTCTGGTTGTAAAGGGAGATTTATTTCGACTTAAACAAATTTTATACAATCTGTTAAGCAATGCTATCAAATTTACAGAGAAAGGGGGAGTAACCATAGATGCAGTCATTGTTAGTAAAACCAATGAGAAAGCTATCATCAGAATTGCAATTGCTGATACGGGTATAGGAATTCCTAATGATCAAATTAAAACCGTTTTTGAAGAATTCACTCAAGTCTCTAATAATACGGTTTCAAAAGACAGTCGAAGGTCAATCAAAGGAACAGGTTTAGGTTTGTCCATTTGCAAAATGTTAGTTGAATTGCAGGGGGGGACAATTGGCGTTGAAAGTAAATTGAATCAGGGTTCAGTATTTACATTCACCTTGCCCTTTGAGTTGGCCACAGATAAACTTGACACAGAAAAAGCAGAAAAGACAATGAGTACAATCTCTCCTGTGCTACAGGGTAAAAAAGTGCTGGTAATTGAAGACAATGATGTCAACATTATGTTGTTGACCATGTTGTTGAAAAAAGTAGGAATCCATTACGATATTGCAAAAGATGGAGAAATTGGACTACAAATGTTTAAAGATAATACGTATGATATTATCCTAACCGATATCAATGTTCCTAAATTAACGGGCGATGAAATTGCTATTTTTGTTAGACAATATCATGAAGATAAAAAACGGAATATGCCAATCATTGGTTTAACAGCAACTATTGTACAGGATGATTTGGATGATTACCTGGCTGCAGGAATCAATCAGATACTGGTAAAACCGTTTAAACAAGATGAATTGTATACAACACTCGAAAAGTTCCTTTCCTAATTTACATCCTACAAATTGTTTGGGTGGTTTCTCTTGTTTTTTGCTGAAGTAGAATAAACTGAGAACTTAATAATTCCTGAATGATTTTCTCATCATAATGCCTGATCGTAATAAGGCGTAATGATTTTTCTACCTGAACATCAAACATCTCACTGCATTTTTCTGCCAGTAATCCAATTTTTTCATTGTGGTCATCCAAACATAATTGGAGGCTGATTGCTCCGGTCTGAATGAGATTAGGTTTAACTTTTATTTCTCCGAAAATTTGATAAAGAGCGCTCATAGGTTCTTCGCCAATAAATGAAAAATCTTTTGTTTTCAAATGCATCAGTACTTGATGGTCTTTATTTACAATAATTGGAGGAAGGTTTTTTATATGCTTGTGATGAATAATGGTTCCTTCAAGTGATGGGTCTAAAAAACACTTTACAAGTAAAGGAATATTTTTATTTTGAAGTGGTTTAATGGTTTTGGGATGAATTACTTGAGCGCCATAATAAGCCATTTCAATTACTTCATTAAAGTTTAACTCTTTTATCAACTGGGCTTCCTGATACGTTTTTGGATCTGCATTCATTACACCTTCCACATCTTTCCAGATGGTTAATTCGGCTGCATTCAGGATATTGGCAAAAATAGCAGCAGTATAATCACTTCCCTCTCTTCCCAATGTGGTACTTTCATTGTCATCTGTTGCTCCAATAAATCCCTGTGTAATGGTTATATTTCCGGCGTATTCATTCACCGCAGCACTAATTCTGGGTGCCGAAAATTCAAACTGAACACCTGCGTCTCTAAAGTTATTATCAGTTCTTAGCAGGTCTCTTACATCCAGCCATTGATTGTTTATTTTTTCTTCTTTTAAATAGTGGCTGATAATGCAGGTGCTGAAAAGCTCTCCAGTGCAAACTATCTGATCATAATAGTAGTCAAAATTTCTGACTGGTTTATCGTGTAACAACCATTCTACTTCAGTAAAGAAATCATTCAGTTGCTGAATACATTCGTTGTATTGTAATACAAGTAAATACTTTGCAGTAGTCAGGTGCTGGTTTTTTACTGCAGTGAATAACTCAAGGGCTTCTTCTCTGTTCCCTTTGAAAAACGCGGAAGCTACTTTTTCAAGTCCGTTGGTAGTTTTTCCCATTGCTGAGATAATAATTACCAGTTTCTCCTTATTATAGGACTTGATGATTGAGCCTAAATTTTTTATTCTCTCAACACTGTTTACGCTGGCACCTCCGAATTTAAATATTTTCATAGTTGAATACTTATGATAATCTGTTCTGTTCATACAAATATACGTTCCGTACCCGCCCAATTATTATCTTTATATAAACGAAAGCGCTATATGACAGTTAACAGAACCGTACTCACCCTTGATGAGTTTACGCTGCAACAATTAAGACAATTCCCGTCAGCTACGGGAGAGTTGAGCCGTTTGCTCAGAGATATGGCATTGGCAGCAAAAAGGGTAAATGTAGAAGTAAATAAAGCCGGCTTGGTAGATATACTTGGTGATGCTGGCAGTATTAATGTACAGGGGGAGGATGTAAAGAAGCTGGATATTTATGCCAATAATCAGTTCATGGGGGTATTGAAACATGGAATCAGCTGTGCTGGAATTGGTAGCGAAGAAATGGACGATTTTGTTGTATTTGACGATGAAGTAAGTAATAATAGTAAATATGTAGTACTGTTTGATCCACTAGATGGTAGTGGTAATATCGATGTAAATGTCTCCATCGGAACCATTTTTGGTGTGTATAAAAGGGTCAGCACACTGGGAAAACCCTGTACAAAGGAAGACTTTTTACAGCCCGGAAAAAATCAGGTTGCAGCTGGATATGTGATTTATGGATCCAGCACCATGTTTGTTTATGCAACGCGCAGGGGCGTCAATGGATTTACCCTTGACCCTTCCATTGGTGAATTTACCATGAGTCATCCCAATATTACCTGTCCTCCTAGTGGTAAATTTTATTCTGTAAACCATGGCAACTTTTTTCAGTATGAAGAACCAGTTCGAAAATACATTGATGGTTGTCAGCGTAAAACAAAAGAAAATGGAGGTCCTTATACTCAGCGTTACATTGGTAGTATGGTGGCAGATGTTCACCGCAATTTAATCAAGGGAGGGATTTTTATGTATCCAGGTACAACCGATAAACCACAAGGCAAACTGAGGCTCTTATATGAAGCCAATCCATTTGCCTTTATTCTGGAAGTAGCTGGAGGTGTGGCAACAGATGGCACAGGAAGGATCCTAGATATTGTTCCCACTTCTTTGCATCAGAGAACACCTTTATTTATTGGAAGCAAATTGATGATGGAGGAACTTTCAGCTGTTATGTCTCAAAAATAGATGCTATGAAATCTACATTAACTTTAATATTCATCTTGTTTTTTGGGGCTTCATCGCTCTCTGCCCAACAGGCACTAACGCCTGGAAAAATGAATTATACCATATTGAGCAAGCCTAATAATATTATTTTTAATGATACTATTTTTAAAGGTAGTTCTCAATTTAAGCAGTTGTTTTACCGGTCTGGTAATGGTGAAATCATCGGGTCTTTTCAGAAGCATCAATCAAATAAAATTGCAGGGCAGGTTTTCAATTTTGCCGGAGCAATCACGTTGTTGATTGGAGTGAATCAGTTTTCATCAAACAATAGCGGTTCTGCCTGGACTTTGATTGGTGCCGGATTTCTCAGTTCAATAGCAGGAGGGTACTTTACCCTTATGGGGCAGCGACATCTTTTAACAGCGGTTGATTTATTTAATCAACAATATCATAAGAAACAAACGGTATCATTAGGTGTGGGCAATCAATCCCTAGGATTGGTGGTAAAATGGTAATTATGGCAAACACAATTATTCGGGTAAAAGAATTGCATAAGAAATACGGGGACTTTCATGCAGTGAAAGGGATCAGTTTTGAAGTGATGGAGGGGGAAATTTTTGGTTTACTTGGACCAAATGGCGCAGGTAAATCTACCACCCTGGAAATTACTGAAACACTTCGAACTAAAACCAGCGGTCTGGTGGAAGTTGCCGGATTCAATCTGGATGAATCTCCTAATGAAATCAAAAAAATAATAGGAGTGCAATTGCAAACTGCCGGTTACTATCCCAACCTTAATTTGACTGAGTTGATAGCTTTATTTTCCGGTTTATACAATCAAAAAACAGATCCGTTGGAACTGTTGAATCTGGTGAATTTAACCGATAAGGCAAAGGCCAAATTCAAAGAGCTTAGCGGAGGTCAAAAGCAGCGTTTTGCCATTGCTACTACTTTAATTAATCATCCCCGTATTATTTTTTTGGATGAACCTACTACCGGCCTGGATCCTCAGGCAAGAAGAAATTTATGGGAACTAATTCAATCTATCAGAGCAAAGGGTACTACCGTTATTATTACCACTCATTATATGGATGAAGCAGAAGTGCTATGTGATCGTGTGGCAATAATTGACTCCGGTAAAGTAATTGCAATGGACACCCCAGATGCATTAATTGATAATCTAGTAGCCACTGGTTTTGAAAGACCCAAGCAAGTAAAAAATGCCAACCTAGAAGACGTTTTTATACATCTTACAGGTCATCAGTTAAGAGCAGAAAATTAATCTTATGAATGAAGCACAATATCCCATAGGTCAATATCAGTTTAAGCCTTACAGTGATTCGGTAAAAAGCGACTGGTTGGCAGATATTCTTTTTTTACCACAAGAGGTAGAAAATGCATTACTAAATTTAGATGAAGCACAGTTACATACACCATACAGGCGCGGTGGCTGGACCTTGCATCAGGTTGTACATCACTTGGCAGATAGCCATATAAATGCGTACACCCGATTTAAATTGGCATTAACGGAAGACCAGCCTAGTATAAAGCCTTATGATGAAAATAAATGGAATGAACTGTCGGATATAGATATTGTACCCATAAATACATCCATTACCTTATTGCATGCGCTACATGCAAGATGGCATGCTACACTTAAAAATTTGTCCGAGCAGGAATGGGAGCGGACTTTGTACCATCCCGGCAGCAAAAAAATTATGACGCTATGGAATTTGTTAGGTATGTATGCCTGGCATGGTAAGCACCATACTGCTCATATTCTTTATCTGCGAAATAAAAATAACTGGTAAATAATAAGATTATGGAAAAATGGGAACTCTTGCATTCGGAACAGCTGGTAAAAGATAAGTGGGCAGATGTAAGAAAAAATAGTTACAGAAAAAATGATGGTTCTGTTATTGAACCTTTCTATATCTATGGATTTCCGGATTATGCAACTGCACTGGCAATTACCAAAAGAGGAACGGTGATTGTTGAAAGAATTTACCGGCCGGGAATTAATGAAATCATTCTGGAGTTGCCGGGAGGTTGTGTAGATGCTACTGATACGATGTTAGAAACAGCTATTGAAAGAGAATTGCTGGAGGAAACCGGATACCGGTTTGAGCACATTGAATACCTGGGAAAAATTTCTCCCAACCCCAATACCAATACCAATGTTATGCATATGTTTCTTGCAACCGGGGGCGAAGAAGACCCCAGTGCAGTAAGAGATACAGAAGAAGAAGTGGAAGTATTGGAACTAGAGTGGGACCAGTTCATTGAAGATTTTAAATCTCAGAAATTCGTTCAATCCATGCAAACTAGTACTATTCTTTATGCATTGATGAAATTGAATAAGTTAATTGTTTATTAGTATGGATTATAATAGCCGCAAATGGAGCATCCTGGAATCCAAACAGGGGTATCAGAAGAAATGGTTAACGGTAACAGAAGATCGTTGTTTATTACCAGATGGTGCAATTATTGATCCCTACTTAAGCATTTCGGTCCCTGATTTTTGTAATATCATTATGGTTACACCTAAAGAAGAAGTTATTCTGGTTCGTCAATACAGGCATGCAGCCGGTATCTTTTCTCTGGAACTCCCCGGAGGAATGATTGAGCCTGGCGAAGATCCAGCCCTTGCTGCAAAGCGGGAAATGGAAGAAGAGACGGGTTTCCAGTCAAACGACTTTCAATTCCTTTATAAAATACATCCCAACCCACCCTTGGAAAGCAATCTGGCTTATTTTTATATAGCTAAAAATGTACTGCCAACAGGCAAGGTTGCGCTGGATCCATTTGAAGATATTGAGCTGGTGTTTTTGCATCGGGAAGCATTTATGCAAAAACTACTTCACCATGAATTTCAACATGGGGTGCAGTTGAGTGCCATGTACGCTGCGGCTCTGCGTTTGGGATGGATTAAAGTTTAGTTTTTATTGAATAACATCCTATCAACTTCTGCAACTAGAAATACACTGCCGCAAACCAGAATTAAATCCTGCTGACCCGCATGCTCCATGGCTGCATTTAGTGCTGCATTCACTTCTGGATAAGCTTCTCCGTTAATGCCTAGTTGCGCTGCTTTTTCCTGTAATAGTTTTTCATCCAAGGCTCTTGGAATCTGAGCCTTTGTAAAATAATATCTGGCAGTTGATGGCAACAGCGATAACACTTCATCAATTTCTTTGTCTTTTACCATACCCATGATCCAATGCAATTGATTGTAATTGCATAAATCCAATTGGGTCAATATAGCTTTTACACCGTCTACATTATGACCCACATCCAACACAACAGTAGGATAACTGTGAATCTGATCCCATCTGCCGAGTAAACCAGTTGATTTTTTTACACTCGACAATCCTTTTCGTATGTCTTCTTCTTTTATTTTCCATCCTGCTTCGGTAAGCACTTCACAAGCTTCCAGTACGGTCAATAAATTTTTTGTCTGATAAAATCCCGGTAAGTCCAGAAGATAACGGTGGTATTCGTTTTTTTCCTTATCAACAATGGTTACCTGTAAAAAAGAGTCTTGGAATAACCAGTCATGCACATATCGCTTTTCCTGCGCAAAGGAAATCTTACTTGCATAAGCAGCGTTTAAAAAAACCGGTAATGACGCTGGATGAGTTTCTCCGATAACTACGGGAACAGCAGGTTTAATAATGCCTGCTTTTTCAGTTGCAATTTCACCTATGGAATTTCCCAGCAAGTTCATATGGTCCATACCAATATTGGTGATGATACTTAATAGGGGCTGAATTATATTGGTGCTATCTAATCTTCCCCCTAATCCGGTTTCAATGATGGCAATGTCTACTTTTTCTTTTGCAAAGTATTCAAATGCCATGGCAACTGTAATCTCAAAAAAAGAAGGTTCTATCAATTCAATTTGTTCCTTTATCCGGTCAGTAAAATCAATAACAAATTCTTTGCTACAGCAATTTCCATTTATTTTAATTCGCTCTCTGAAATCAGTTAAATGCGGTGATGTATATAAACCTGTTTTGTATCCTGCTTCCTGAAAAATAGAAGCAAGCATATGACTGGTAGAACCCTTGCCATTGGTCCCAGCTATATGAATGCTGGGAAATTTTTTATGCGGATCACCTAAATAGGCACATAGTGCAATGGTGTTGGTTAAATCTTTTTTATAAGCAGCTGCACCTTCTCTGCTAAACATGGGAAGGCGACTAAATAAATAGGATAATGTTTCAGAATAGTTCATGAAAAAACAGCTTAGTTTCTCAACTTAAAATCAAAAATCAAGGTTCCGGTTTGCTCTGAAGCATCAGCGGCATTCAATTTTAATGTTTTGGCTTTTTGAATAGCAATATTTCTAATGGAAGTATTGGTTGTAGTAGTTCCTTTGGGATTAATACTGGCTGCAATTACAGCCCCGTTCTGATTCACAGTAATGTCTACGGCCACTTTTGCAGGTTCGTTAAAGTCGTCTTCAAAAGAGGGAAGTCTGGTAATTCTTCGGCCATCTAAACCATTTCTTATTTTTACTCCTCCTGTACCTCCGGAACCACCATTGCCACTTGCTGCATTGCCATTGTAGCTATCCAATAAGGGATTACCCGTTGGCTTACCCTGATCTCCTTTTCCTCCCGCAATACCCTGATTCGCTGCATTCTTATAGCTGTCATTAACCGAAGCGCCACTACTGCTAGTATTATTTTTGGAATCAGAAGAAAGTAAGGCTTTGGGTTTTGGGGTAGGGGGAATATTGCTGACAACCGGATTAGACTTTTTATTCTCAACAGGTTTGTTCTTGTTTACGGCGATATCATCCTCATTGTTTACGTCCTCTGTTGCATTGTTGTTGTCAACAGCTGCTTCTGTTTTGGTTGATACGGATGCTGAAGGATCATTATTCCCTGATACAGGAACGTCTCCATATCCTGTTTCAGCATTCCCCAGATTTACCTCAATGCCTTCCCCTTCCTTTATTTCTTGTGGCTTCGGTAACTGATAGCGGACATAAAAGAATATAGAAAATAATATAATAGTTATGATGGCCGTGATGGTAGCGGCTTTAATTTGTGTATGCTGTGAAGATACATTTGCGGATTTCATCGGCACTAAAGTACAATAATCCACAAATTTCCAGAGGAATGAAAGGTTAATTTCTTAATTTAATTGCTTACAAATAAGTTCAGATGTATTTGAAAATCAAAATATTGATTCTATCTGTAGCATTTCATACTGCCCTCCTTGCCCAAGTGGATGCAGACAGGGTAGCTTCATTTTTTGCGGAAGGTTATTCTATTGCAGAATTGGAGAACCTACTTGAAAATATGCCATTGAAAAAACATGAAAAATGGATGGGGAAAAGGGGCTATGAATTCCGGGAAGAAGTGCCAGGTAAAAATCTATTGGTATATAAAAAAAGTGAAGTAGTGACGCTGTATATTTTTTATTCCAATGATCATATAACAGAAGTAAGAGCTAGTAGTTCTCCTCAGAAATTTTATCAGGCGGTTGATACTTTTTCTAAGTCAGCTTCTTTTAGATTAGTTGAATATTATTTGCAAAAAAAGGAAACAAAAAAACTAGAAGGGTATAAATATTGGCGTAATAATGGCTTAATTTATTATTCATCCGCCGAAAAATATATCAATGGACTGTTCAGAGATTATCCGGCTGATATGGAGATGTCTTTACCCAAATCTTATCTTCCTGAAATGGTTTTTGTGAAAGGGGGATTAACGAAGATGGGCTCTGATAATCCATCCGATCCTGAGGACATAAGACCTTCCTATGAGATAAGGGTACCTGATTTTGAAATCGGAAAATTTGAAGTTACCGTAAAACAATACCTCTATTTCTGTAAGGTTACCAATCGAGAATTTCCTAAAATAGATTCAAAATGGTCGGGGGAGTCTATGCCCATTACCAATATAACATGGTATGATGCGGTAGACTATTGTGAATGGTTAAATTATATAACTGGGAAAAGATATCGATTACCCACTGAGGTAGAGTCTGAGTTTGCAGCCAAAGGAGGGAATAAGTCTAAACAATTTAAATATGCAGGATCTGATTTTATAGAAAAAATCGGATGGGTAAAGCAAAAGGGACAAACGGATATTCGTAGAGTGGGTTCAGCTTATCCCAATGAATTGGATATTTATGATATGAGTGCTAATGTTTTTGAATGGTGTTCTGACTGGCATAATTTCGGTTGGAATCAAGAAATGCAAAAATGTAATTTAGAAAACAGAAAAATGGGGGGACCTGATAAGGGGCTCTATAAAATTATTAGATGTGGTGGTAATGAAGATCCACAAAAATCCAGCGTTATATCGAAGATGAAAGTATTGCCCAATATGAAATACGCGGACTTGGGCTTTAGAATTGTCATGAATCCCTCTTAATTATTTGTAGAAAATATCATACCCAAAACGAATTAAAGTGGCAGCTACAACAATTAAAAAGAAAATACGGATGAACTGATTGCCCTTATATATAGCCAGTTTAGCACCTAATATACCTCCAACTGCATTACAAATGGCCATGGGAATGGCTACAGACCAGAGGATGGAGCCTTTTAGCAGGAAAAGGCTGATAGAGCCAAGGTTGGTAGCAAGATTGATAAGTTTGGCATGTGTACTAGCTTTTAAAAAATCAAATCCAAGAATGCCAATAAATGCCATGATAAAAAAGCTTCCTGCTCCGGGGCCAATAAACCCATCATAAAATCCAATCACCACACTAATCAATATGGTATATCTCCATTCTTTTTTGGGGGACAATGGTTCTCTGTTGCTTTGTCCAAAGCTTTTTTTTGTATAAGTATACAATGCAACCAGACATAGTACAATAAAAATAACCGGCTTCATATATTGGTTGCTGATAACAGAAAGCAATTGAGAACCACTGAATGCGGCAGAGAAGGCAATGGCGCACATGATTCCAACCTGCTTCCAGTTAACAGCTACCTTTTTAAGGTATTGTCTGGCTGCAAAAGCCGTTCCTGTAAAGGCAGGAATTTTAAGCGATCCCACTACCGTTCCTACTGCATATTGTGGTAGGAGTATTAAGCCGGCAGGCAATTGTATTAATCCGCCGCCCCCAACAATTGCATCTACAAATCCGGCAAGAAAAGCAAAAAAACACAATAAGGCAATGATTTCAATTTCCATTATTGTTTCATTTTTTTATGTGTAAGATTGGCTATAACCAAACCTGCAATTACCAGTATCCCACTAGCCAAATGAATTAACGTCATTTTTTCTCCTAATAGAAATACTGCTTCCAGTGTACTGAAAACCGGTATCAGATTTCCGAATAAAACAGTTTTCCCTGCTCCCAGTTTTGCTATAGCCAGATTCCAGCACCAGAATGCCAAAACAGAAGTGCCAATTCCTAAATACAGAATAGAGCCAAATAATTCCGGAGACCAGTTTGTATATGTACCAGCAAATTGTTGTTCAATAATAAAAAATGGAAAAAGCATCAATGTGCCTAAACAAAAAATAATCCAGAGAAAAGATAAGGGACTGATGTTGGAAGGTTTCTTTCTGACAAGAATATTATATATAGCAAATGCAAAAGCCCCTGCTAAAATCCAGGCATCTCCAATTGAAAACTGAAAATGTCTTAGCACATCCAAGCTTCCCTTTGAAATCAAAAGAACTATCCCCATGATCGAAATCAACATCCCGATAATTCTGAAAAACCCCAGTCGCTCTTTCAGGAATAAAACCGCCAGGGCTGTAGCAAAAATGGGAGAGGAAGTGGTTCCAATCAACGCCATATTAATGGCGGTAGTATAATGTCCGGCAACATATACAAATGTGTTGAACAAAGCAATTCCCGTAAAAGACAAAATCAACAAAATTTTCCAGTTAATTTTCATAAAGGAATATTCTGCTTTTACTTTTTGAATGGCAAAAGGGAAAAGCACAATGGTAGCACAACCCCAGCGATAAAAAGCAAGGCTGATAGGCCCAATATTATCACTGGCTTTTCTGGCTATAATAAAATTACCAGACCACAAAAGGGTAGCAGCAATGGCCAGCAAAACGCCATCTCTTGTATGAGTATTCCCTTTCGCTTGCATGGATTATTTAGCGCCTGCAAATTGATGATTAAAGTCTCCCTTGATTCTTTCCATTGGAGGATTGAAATATCCGAATTTTACAGAGGGGAACTCTTCGTGAATCAGATCCATTAATTGTTTTACACCCAGCATATCTCCTGTTTCACCCATACCAATTTTACCCATATACCGGTCTGGATCAATATTGAAATTTCTCCATTGAATCATATTCAATTCTGTTTCGGCAATCAATTTTCTGAGTGCTTCATATTCAGCTTCACTGTCCGTAATTCCCGGAAATACAAAGTAATTGATACTTGTCCAGCCGCCGTGCCTGCGAACTACTTTCAGGCTTTCAACTATGTCTTCAAACGCATAGTTGTTAGGTCTGTAATAGGCTTCGTAAATATGTTTCTGAGCAGAATTGGTACTGACCCTGATACTGTTTAAACCTGCTTTGCAAAGTTCTTCTACTGCAGCGGGTTTAGATCCATTCGTATTAATATTAATACTTCCATTGTTGGTATGCTTTCTGATTTCAATAATAGACTGTTTGATGGTTTCCCACATCAGTAAGGGTTCGCCCTCACATCCCTGACCAAAACTGATTATAGGGAAGGGCGCATTGATTAAGTGAGGAACAGTGAACTCTACAATTTCTTCAGCACTTGGTTTGAATGTTAACCGGTCCTGTGTACTTACAATGGTTTCTTCTTCCGGCTGAAAAGAAATACAGCCAATACAGTTGGCATTGCAGGCGGGAGAAGTAGGTACCGGACATTCCCATCTGCCCAGCGAAAAGTTTCTTGCAGCCGGACAATGATAAGTCATACAGCAGTTTTCCATCAAATGCTTCACCAATCTGTTTTCCGGATATGCTTTAAGTAAATGGGCTGTCCCCAATTCAATAGCATCCGAATCAAATCCTGCTGCTTCCTGTCGGATATCTTTTTCAATTCTTACAGCCGGAACATAGTTTTTGTCGTTCATCCAACCAACCGCTGTATAACAGAAAAGTGGTAATGTTGGTGCATCTGGCATGGTTTCATAGGCTGCTATAAATAGTCCTGTATAGGCAGGTGGTATAAATGCAGCAACTGCCCATCCTTTTTCACAAAGTCTCATTTCACCAGTTTGCACATCAACCCCAATACCTCTTCTTCCAGGTAATTCATATAAATTACCTCCCTGTGGTAATTCTATCCACTGATTGGGTTCAACAGGAAACGCATCCCATCCGGCACGACCTACTGCATAGAGTGTTTCATCTTCAAATATATTTCCTTCGCCGTCGGAATATAGCAGGTATGGACTAGTTTGCATGAGTCGTTTTTTCTAAGTTTAATTTGGCATAGGTGTTGAATTCATGTTCTAATGCCTCTGTGGTATTGGATTCCAATTCTTTTTGTAGCAGCTGATTGTTTTTGAAATCGATGGTTAACAAACCATCTTTCAAAACCACATTATTCAGTTCAGACCAACTATACCTTTTTTTGGGGAAACTATTTTTTACAATTTCGTTCTCATCAAAGGCAATCTCTTCTGGAAACTTGACTTGTTTTTCTAGCATCGCAGCCAGTAAGTAAACCCATGCAATCCAAATTCCATCGGGTAAGGAATACCAACCTACGGCTCCAATTAATAAACCAAATCGATAATAAGGCGGTACCCCTCTTTTATTTTGCCAGATACAGTAAACCAGCCAGGCAAGTACCATGGCTGCAAAAACAAAACTTGCAACCCCTCTGCTAAAAGCTGTAAAGTAAGCTCCTATAAAAGCAATAGCAGCAATCAGCAACATGATTTGACTTACTAAGTCAACAGATGCAAAACTTCTTTTTTTCAGGACAATGATATAGTCGTAGGTTTTCATAATACCATCAAGTTACAAAGTCTCCACAAGATTCTTGCACCCACATTGCTGTCCCAGTCTGTCTGGCCAACGCCAATTTCAACCAGATCAAATCCAATCAGTTCTCTGCCGCTTTGTTTTATCTTTTTTAACAGGTAAATAATTTCTTCCGTTTCAAAACCTCCCGGTACAGGCGTTCCCGTGTTGGGGCAAAGTTTTCTGTCTAATCCATCTATATCAAAACTGATATACACTTTTTCTGGTAAGTGTGCAATGATTTCATCAGCCAGTTTACCCCAAGATTCACCTTCAAATTGCCTTTCCTTAATGTTCTTATCAAAATAGGTAATAACCCGGAAATTGCTGTTACAGATATAATCCCATTCCTGTTCACAGTAATCGCGGATTCCAACCTGCACCAGTTTGCTGATTTCGGGTATTTCCTTCAGTGCATTATGCATGATAGAAGCGTGCGAATAAGTAAAGTCTTCATACTTTTCTCTTAAATCGCAATGTGCATCAATCTGAATAATGCCGAATGGGCCGTGCTTTTCAGCAAGTGCTTTCATTAACCCCAAGGGAGTACTATGATCACCACCTAAAATTCCAACCAATTTTCCTTTATCCAGTAGGGCTTTGCTTTGTTCGTAAACCCAATTGTTCAGATAAACACTTCCTTCGTTAATTTCCTTAAGGCTTTTGCACATGAACTTGTTTTTGATCAGTTCTGCACCTTGGGAAATATAGTCGATATACAGCTCGGCTTCTTTTCTGAGATAATCCCCTTTAAGTAATAATTTTTTGTCGATTTCTTTCATGAAGAAACCTTTTTTCCAGCCGGCATCACCATCCATATCCAATAAGTCTACCTGCATGCTGCTTTTAAAAACATGTTCAGCAGCCCTAGCTGTTCCTGCACCGTAGCTTACGGTTACCTCCCAAGGAACAGGAAGGATTACAACGCTTGATTCTTCTTCGGTGAAGGGTAGCCCAAAAATATTGTTATTGGGGTTGGCAACCGCATTGGGGTTAAAGCCAGATAAGTCTGTCATATTGAGCAGTGTTGAAAACGGGGTGCAAGTTAGGTGCTAATTGTTAAAACCACACTATTTTATCGATTATCTGGGCTCAAAATGCCTATTAAATGACACAAACAGGCTGCGGAAGGGTAAAAAAGAGACAAAATAGAGCAAATAAAGAGGTAATGCGGAAAAATGCAGTCCATTATTGTATGCATCTACCATCGCAAAAAGCGGGATGAACCACTTGTATCTGTTTAAGATATATTCCATGCGCTTAGGCGCAAAACACAGGGGTAAAGCGGGAACCCACCAAATGAAGTTGTAATATATTTCTCCAGTAGTGCCCAGGTATGATAAATTGAACATATACAAAAACACAGTAGTTATCATTAGTAAACCTCTTATGGGAATAAAGAATGCGGCAATCACAAAACTGGAGCTGGCAACACTTAGGATTCCACTTATTTTGTTTCCAAACAATAGCAATGGTTGTTGATCGGCGCACTGATATGGGAGTTGCTGCAATAGCAGCATAGTTCCGAAAACAAGGAAAAGGGATCCAAGCAGAATGCGGGCAACAAAAAGTCTGAAATCTTCCCCATTTTCTATTGTATTTTCTGAATTTTCAGACATGTTATGCTATTGTATAAGGTTAAAAATTTTAACAGGACACAAGTAACAACAATTCATTGAACCTATTGTTTTTAAGTTACCTTTGTGCCACAATTCAGATCATGAAAACAACGCATATCATTATTCTTGTATTAATTGCCGCGGCCATAGCTGTGCTGGTTCAGTACAGCGGTGACCTGACAACTTATGAAACCATAGCTTCTGCCAAAGAAAAGGAAGGAAAGTTTGTAAACTTAATAGCAAAGCTAGACACAACGCAGGCAATAGAATACGATGCTGTTAAGAACCCTAATTATCTTAGTTTCACTGCTATTGACACATTGGGTAATTCAATAAAAGTGGTATATCATGATACCAAGCCCACCGATATGGAAAAAAGTGAGAGAATTGTTTTGAAAGGGAAGGTTCAAAATAATCAGTTTGAGTGTGAACATATCTTATTGAAATGTCCATCCAAATACAAGGACGATCCCAGCGCTATGCAGAAACAGCTGCAAACTTCTAATTAACGTATATTCTATACCATAAGCTAACTTCATGAATTATATTGGAGAACACCTGTTGCCGGGTCAGATAGGACATTTTTTTGCAGTCCTGAGTTTAGTTGCTTCTTTGTTGGCAACTTTTGCTTTTTATAAAGCTTCCAGTGTTGCAACGGAAGAACAAAAATCTTGGAAGATACTGGCCCGATGGTCATTCGCAGTTGAGTCAGTAAGTATCCTGGTATTGTTTGGTTCATTGTATTACATCATTTCCAATCATCTTTTCGAATACAAATATGCATACACGCACAGCGATTTAAGCTTGCAGTTCGAATACCTGCTAAGTTGTTTCTGGGAAGGGCAGGAAGGTAGTTTTATGTTGTGGAGTTTCTGGCATTGTGTATTGGGATGGATGATTATTTGGAAAGGCGGCAAGTGGGAAGCTCCCGTAATGACTGTTATTGGATTTGCACAGTTTTTTATGGCAACTATGTTATTGGGAATATATTTCTTTGGAGCAAAAGTGGGTATAAGTCCGTTTGCACTTTTACGGAATGAGATGGATGCCCCTATTTTTAGTCAGCCCAATTATCTAGAATTCATAAAAGACGGAACGGGTTTAAATACCTTATTGCAGAACTATTGGATGGTAATTCATCCGCCGATTCTTTTTCTTGGATTCGCTTCTACCATTGTTCCATTTGCTTATGCAATGGCAGGACTTGCTAAAAAAGATCATGATTGGGTAAAGCCAGCGTTGCCATGGGCTTCTTTTTCCGCAGCAGTTTTAGGAACGGGTATCATGATGGGGGGGGCATGGGCGTATGAAAGTTTATCTTTCGGAGGATACTGGGCCTGGGATCCGGTTGAGAATGCTTCCTTGGTTCCATGGTTAACGCTGATTGCAGGCTTACACACCAATTTAATTTACAAGAGTAGCGGGTACTCTTTAAGACCTACTTATTTCTTCTATATTATTAGTTTTTCATTGATATTATATTCCTCTTTCTTAACTAAGAGTGGTATTCTGGGAGATACTTCTGTACATTCCTTTACCGACATGGGGCTAAATGCACAGTTGCTGCTTTTTGTTTTGATATTCTTTATTCCAGGAATGATCTTATTCTTTGTCCGATACAAATCAATTCCGTCCATTCAGAAAGAAGAAAGTACATATAGCAGGGAGTTCTGGATGTTCATAGGTTCACTGGTATTGTTTTTGTCTGGGATGGTAATTATTGCCAAAACATCTACGCCAGTTTGGAACAAGGTTTTTGGAACCAATATTGCCCCACCTCAGGATCCGGAATTTGCACATAACCAGATTCAGATTTTTGTGGCGATCATTTTAGGTATTTTGACGGCTACTACCCAATATTTAAAGTATAAGGATACACCCAATGGATTTTTCTGGAAAAAAATAATGGTGCCCACTGTTATCGCAATTGTTATTTCAGCTGCCATTAGTATTTGGGGTGATATTTC
>Ga0208492_1000341_pt1 | contig 42326 bp, 38 predicted proteins | sample Subbioar_CSW14AB_FD_184820 | JGI IMG/M metagenome (GOLD analysis project Ga0208492, IMG submission 184820) | Serpentinite rock and fluid subsurface biosphere microbial communities from McLaughlin Reserve, California, USA - CR12Mar_CSW14AB (SPAdes) | ecosystem: Environmental > Terrestrial > Deep... | reverse complement strand
GATCTGCGAGGGCCCGAGCGCATGGCTCTCGCTCCTCCCCGGCCGTCGGGTGCAGCTCGCGCCGGTGGCCGTCGATCTGGTGCGCGACGACTCGGGCCCGGCCGGGCGTGCGGCGACGCTGAAGAAGCGGCTCGTCGAGAAGGAGCGCCGCGAGCGCGCGGTCGCCGTCCTCGACTCGGTCGCCCAAGCGGTGCACCTGACGCGCAAGCAGTACGAGGGCGCACCGCCGCCGCTGGTCGGCCGCGAGCGCGAGCTCGATCTGTTGCGCAAGCTATTTTCGCCCAACAAAGACGGCGAGCGACAGAGCGTAGTGCTCGTCGGTCACGATCGCGTCGGCAAGAGCGCGCTCCTCCACGGGTTCGTCGACGCGGAGCTCGGCGCCGGACGTTCTCCGGTGGTCTACGCCACGTCGGGCGCCGCGCTGATCGCGGGCATGAGCGGGCTCGGCCAATGGCAGGAGCGCGTGCGCCGGGTGATGCAGGCAGCCTGTGATCTCGGGGCGATCCTCTGGTTCGACGATCTCGGCGATCTCTTCTCCGAGCGCGGTCGCAGCTCGGTCGACGTGCCGTCGGCGCTCCGTCCGTGGATCGAGCAGGGCAAGGTCTCGATCGTCGGCGAGGCGCACGAGGACCGCATCGACAAGATGGAGCGGGCGAACGTCGGGTTCTTCGCGGCGACCTCGCGATTGCGCGTGCCGCCGCTCGATGCGACCACCACGCTCCAGGCGCTCCGCGCGCGCGTCGCGTGGGACGAGAAGCGCACCCCCGATGCGCCGCGGCTCGAGGAGGCCGCCCACGCGCCGCTGGTCGATCTCGCCGAGCGCTACCTCGCGTACGAGAGCTTCCCCGGCAAGGCGATCCGCCTCTACGACGAGCTGCGCGCGATGCACGGTGCCGGCTCCGAGAAGAAGCGAATCGGCGTCGACGAGATGTTCGAGGCGACGAGCCTCCGCACCGGCGTGCCCGCGTTCCTCCTGCGAGAGGACCGTGCGCTCCACCTCGACGAGGTCGTCTCGCAGCTGCGCACGCGGGTGATCGGCCAGGACGAGGCGGTGCGCCGCGTCGCCGAGACGGTGTGCGTGGTGAAGGCGGGCCTCTCGCCGAGAGGAAAGCCGCTCGCGACGTTCCTCTTCGTCGGCCCCACGGGTGTCGGCAAGACCGAGCTCGCGCGCGCGCTCGCCGAGCTCTTGTTCCGCGATCCGCAGCGGATGACCCGCTTCGACATGTCCGAGTACATGGACCCGCTCGCCGCCGATCGCCTGATTCGCGGGTCGAGCGAGGGCCGTGGCGAGGGCGTGCTCACCCGCAAGGTGCGCGAGCAACCGTTCTGCGTGCTCTTGCTCGACGAGATCGAGAAGGCGCACCCGATGGTGTTCGATCTGCTCTTGCAGGTCTGCGGCGAGGGTCGGCTGACCGACGCCGCCGGTCGCACGGCGTTCTTCCACAACGCGATCATCATCCTCACGAGCAACCTCGGCGCCCGCGAGCGCCGCGCCGCGGTGGGCTTCGGCGACAAGAGCGAGACCACCGACCACTACGAGCGCGCACTGGTCTCGGCGTTCCGCCCCGAGTTCCTCAACCGCATCGATCGGGTCGTCGCGTTCCGCGATCTCGGCCCCGAGCACAAGAAGACGCTCGTCGCGATGTCACTGGAGAAGGTGCGACGCCGCCGCGGGATCCTCGAGCCGGGGTGCGCGCTCTCCGTCAGCGACGCCGCGATCGAGACGCTCGGCGAGGCGGGCTACTCGCCGAGCCTCGGCGCGCGCGCGTTGCGTCGTCACGTGGAGAACACGGTCGTCTCCGCCGTCGGAGAGCTGATCGCCGGCTTCGGCGAGGCGAGCGACGTCGACATCGACGTGCGCACGATCGACGAGCCGCCCATCCCCCTCCCTGCCCGCGCCCTCGATCGCGGAGGCCTCCGGGTCTCCTTGGTCCGTCGCGGATCGACCAAGGCGACCCACGAGGCGGCCGCGATGCGGGACATCGCCGAGGTCCGCCGCGAGCTCACCCGCTGGCTCCGGCTCGACCGCACCGTCGAGGTGCGCGAGCAGGTGAAGTTCCTCGTCGCGCAGCTCGGGTACGGAAAGAAGGAGCAGCGAAGCACGTACGGACGCGAGGCGCAGGATCACGGCAAGCTGCAGGCCGAGCACCACCGACTGAGCAACCTGGTGGCCGCGCTCGACGGCCAGGCCGATACGGTCCGCGCGATCGAAGACCTCGCGCTCGACGCCTACTTCCGTGGCGACACCATCGCCTCGCTCCGGAGGGACGCCCGTGAGACCCGATCGATGTTCATCGCGCCGTTCGTCTCGACGCTCGTCGCCCAAGAGCCGCGCCGCGAGGAGGTGACCCTCATCCTGCAAGAGGTCGACGACGGTCGCGCGCTCGGCCACTACCTCCCCGGCCTCTTCGGCTTTGCCGAGACGTCGGGGCTCGTCCTCGAGGCACACCTCGATCGCGGCGATCGAGACGGCGTCCCCTCGTGGCCCGAGGCGCGTCGTTGGGGCCCACCGCGCGATCTCGTCTACCTGCAGCAACGCCTGGCACCGAACGATCGCGCGCCGACGGCGGTGATGGTGCGGCTCAAGGGTCCCGACGCGATCCTCCTCGCGTTCGAGGGCGGACTCCACCGGTTCCTCGGCGTCCGCGAGGGTGGTCCCGCGCACCTGTTCATCACCCGCCTCGCGCTTCGCACGAAGTTCACCGACGCGCAGTGGGAGGTTCTCGATCCCGATCCGCCGACCGCGTTCAGCGAGCGCGTCCGCCAGCCGATCAACCGGTTGTCCGACTACGACAACCGACGCGTGTGGGTCACCACCCGCAAGAACCTCGAGATCGATCCCCGCCAGTACTGGCAGAGCTTCCGCGAGATTGTCATGCATCACCTGCTCTTGTGCGAGGAGGGCAAGCTCGATCGCGACGAGGCGCTCCGCGGCCGGCTGCCCGGCGACGACGACGAGATCCGCACGCTGCTCGAGACCGAGGGGAAGATCTCCGCGATCAGACGCTACCGCGAGCTCACCGGCGTCGGCCTCAAAGCGGCGAAGGATGCCGTCGACGCGATGGAGACGAAATGAACGTCACCATTCCCCTCTACCAGCGCAAGCGCGATGGGTACGTGCACTGGACCACGCTCGGTCTCGGCGCGTTCACTCGGACCAAGAGCGGCACGCAGGTGCCGAAGCTCCAGCAGAAGCTGATCGAAGAGCTCCGCCGCGCGGTCGAGACCGCGAAGCCCGCCGAGCTCGCCGCGTTCGACCTGAAGAAGGGCACGAACCTCCGCCGCGTGCGGATCGAGATCTCGATCAACGACGACGGCAAAAAGCGGAAGGTCTCGGGGATCATCCCTTTGATCCTCGAGCCGCGGGTGACGGGCTTCGATCGGAGCCTGACCATCGCCTACCACCCCGAGCGACAGGATGAGTGGTTCCCCGTCGACCTCACGGCGTCGCTCGAGGACCAGGCGACCACCTGGTTCGCCAAGGCGTGGGCCGAGCTCCCGCCGCATGCGATGAACGAGCTGTGGAGCGACGGCAAGGACCTGATCAAGGTCCTCGCGTTCTCCGCCTCGCCCAAGCGCCTGATCGATCTGGTCACCGGAAAGCGGAAGGGCCTGTGGGACGACCTCGTCGCCGACCCCGCCCAGAAGCAGAAGCCCAAGCGTCAGGGGATGAAGGTCCTCCCCGAGCTCGGCGCGGATAAAACCGCGCGTCGGAGCGCCGCCGAGGAGCCCGCGGGCATCCCGCGTCCACCGTTCCGCGAGCAGCTGCACATGCTGCTCGCGGGTCGCGAGCGCCGCTCGGCGATCGTCGTCGGCAAGCCCGGCGTGGGCAAGACCACGCTCATCGATCGGTTCGTCGACGATCTGCTCGTCCAGGACGACTACCCGAGCCACCAGAACCTCGACCGGGTCACCCACGTCTGGGAGATCGCCGGAAAGCGCCTGATCGCGGGCATGTCGTACGTGGGCGACTGGGAGCAGCGCGTCGTCGACCTCCTCGAGGACGTGCGCGGCAAGCGGATCATCCTCTACGTGCCCGATCTCCACGCGTTCGGTCGCATCGGTCAGGCGCGCGACTCCTCACGCTCGATGGCCGACGTGTTGCGTGGCCCGGTCGCGCGCGGCGAGGTCATCCTCCTCGGTGAGGCGACCGAGGAGCAGCTCGCGCGTCTGGAACAGGACGCCCCCGCGTTCGCCAGCCTCTTCGCCCGAGTGCACCTCCGCGAGACCACGAGCGACGAGACCTTCAAAATGCTCCTCGCGTCGGCGCGCGCGCTCGAGATGGAGAAGAACGTCAGCTTCGAGCCGATGGCGCTGCGCACGCTCCTCGAGCTCGGCTCGGCGCTCCTCGCCCAACGCGCCAGCCCCGGCAAGACGCTCGAGCTCTTGCAGCAGATCGCCGATGAGGCGTCCGCGCGTGCGACGACCATCCAGTGGATCCAGCCGCCGCAGGTCCTCAAGTTCCTCAGCGAACGCACCGGTCTGCCGCAGACGCTGCTCGACGCCAGCAAGCCGCTCTCGCGCGAGGACGTCGTCCGCGAGCTCTCCGCGCGGGTGATCGGGCAAGACGCAGCGCTCGCGAGCGCGACCAGCCTCGTGATGCGCATCCGCGCCGGCCTCGTCGATCCGCGTCGTCCCTATGGCGTGTTCCTCTTCACCGGCCCGACCGGGACGGGCAAGACCGAGCTCGCCAAGGCGATGGCGAAGTACCTGTACGGCTCGGAGGAGCGCCTGCTGCGGTTCGACATGGGCGAGTTCGGCGCGCCCGACGCCGCGTCACGGCTGATCGGCGATCGCTTCCAGCCCGAGGGCCTGTTGACCCAGGCGGTCCACGAACAGCCCTTCTGCGTCGTGTTGTTCGACGAGATCGAGAAGGCGCACCCCTCGGTGCTCAACCTGTTCCTCCAGCTGTTCGACGAGGGCCGCCTCACCGACGCCGCGGGCAACACCGCGAGCTTCGCCCACACCGTGGTGGTCATGACCTCGAACCTCGGTGCGCGACGCGAGGGCAAGGTCGGCTTCGGCGACGATCCTTCGGGCCTGCTCCTCGACGTGGCGCGTGCGGTGCGTGACTTCTTCCCGCCCGAGCTGTTCAACCGCATCGACGAGGTGGTGCCGTTCTCGCCGCTCTCGCCCGAGGTCGCGATCGAGGTCGCGCAGAAGGAGCTCGGCAAGCTCCTCGGCCGACGCGGCGTCACCGCGCGGCACATCTTCGTCCAGGCCAATCGCGCGGTCGTCGAGCAGGTCGCGCGGCAAGCCTTCGAGCAGCGCGACGGCGCCCGCAGCCTCAAGCGCTTCCTCGAAGATCGCATCGGCTCGCTGGTCGGCGAGGAGATCGCCAAGGCCCCCGACGCGGTGCTGCGCGTGCTGCACCTCTTCGCCCAACGCGATCCCCGCGCACCGTTCCGGGTGGTGCAGGAGGCGCTCGTCGAGGCCAAGCCGATCGATCTGCGCTCGACCCTCGAGCCTCTCCTCGATCTCCCGTCCGAAGCCCTCGCCCCGCACGTGCACGCGCTGTTGCCCGAGCTCGATCGCGTCGAGCATGGCAACGAGCTGCAAGCGCTCGCCGACCGGATCCACGAGGCCCTGTCGGCGCTCGCGCGCGGAGAGCCGGGCGAGGCCGACGCGGTCTATCGCCTCGATGGATTGCGGGCGCTGGTGCGCTCGCTCCGCGATCGGGTCGAGGCGCTGCTCGTCAGCTCGCGCGAGCTCGATCACGAGGCGATCGAGCGCAAGCGGTTCAGCCACGAGGTGCTCGAGACCGGCAGCAAGTTCGCTTGGATGCGCAGGCGTCTCCGCGTGCTCGCGGGCGGCGAGGCCGCGTCCGATCCGCGCGCCCACAGCGCGACGGCGCTGCTCTCCACCATCGCCGAAGCGGCGTTCCTCCGGCGCGCCCTCGGTGCGGCCGACGACCCATCGCGCCACGCCGTCGCGCTCGAGCTCACGCCGCTCGGTCCCGGTCAACCCCACGTGCGTCTGCTCGGCCCGCTGCTCGACGCTTATCTCTCGTGGCTCGCACCCGTCGGTGCTCATCGCCGCGGCGAGCTCGATGGGTGGGCGATCGCGCTGCAAGACGGCAACGTCGTCGAGGGACACGATCGCATGCAGCTCGGGCAGGCCGTCGGTCGCGCCAGCACGGCCCCCGGCAAACACGTGGTGCAGATCGTGGTTCGCATGGTCGGTCTCTGCGTGCGCGATCTGTTCGGCGACGAGGAGGGCACCCACGTGCTCCGCGATGGGCTCCAGGCACCGGCGCTGGTGCGGGTTCGCGCGCTCCCCGTCGATCCGTCGATCACCGCGTCCGCGCTCGCCAGGGAGCACGTGCGGCTTCGCACCGCGTTCGCCCACCTCGAGGTGGAGGGCGTCGACGCCGAGCCGCTCCAATCGCCGACGCGCCTGCTCCCGATCGTGCGCACGCTCACCAAGGAGCCTCGGCCCCACGGCCCCGCGCCGTGGTCGATCGAGGACTACCGCATCGCCTACGCCGACACGGTGTGGGCCCGCACGCTGACCGAGGCGCTCGGTCCGATCCAGCTCCTCCAGCTCTCGCGGACCGACGAGGTGGTGTCATGAGCGCCCAGAAGAGCATGCGGGTGTACTTCGTCACCCACCACGACGGGCGACGCACCGGCACGTTGCTCCGCACTTGGAGCTCGTTTTTCGACGGCCCTCCGCCGAGCGCGTACGGCGCAGATGAGGACGACGTCCTGCGGCAGCTCGAAGACCGGCTCCTCCGCATGGAGGCCGACGGCAGCGACGTCGTCGATCGCTACCTCTGGACCGAGCCGTTCCACACGCGGCAGGTGCGGATCGACGTGCACCCGCTGTCGTCGGTGAAGAAGCGCCCGGTCGTGGGCAAGACCTCGATCCCGTTGCGGGTGACCTACGCCTGGCTCGAAGTGAAGGGCGACAAGCCGGAGGCGGAGCGCGGAGAAGCCGATCCTCCGCGCGCCTACCGAGTGATGATCCCTCGGTTCGGGGGGTGGGTCGTGCTCGAAGACCTCGAGACCGCTCCCGAGGTGCTGCGCACGTTCCTCAGCGCCGCGCTGATGGGCGAGAATCCGCGTTGGATCTACGACTACCGCGCCGAGGGCGAGGAGTACGTCAAGACCTGGTCGCCAGACCTGCTCGCGCGTCGGCTCAAGGAGCCCGAGGCCAAGGAGGAGCTCCCCGAGGAGCTCGTGCGCGTCTCCGACGATCTCGTGGCGCAGCACGAACGAGGCAAGCTCGCGCCGGTCATCGGCGATCCACCGGAGCTGACGCAGATCGCGGCGTACGTGAACCGCACGCCCCCACCTTCGGTCCTCCTCGTCGGCCCTTCCGGGTCGGGCAAGTCGGCCCTGGTGCGACGCACCGCGAAGCTCCTGGTCGATCGCGCCCGCGCCCGTGAGAAGGGCGAGAAGCCGCACCTGTGGACCACCAGCGCCGATCGGCTCATCGCCGGGATGGTCTGGCTCGGACAGTGGCAGGAGCGCGTGTTGAAGATCATGGAGGAGCTCTCCGGACGCGGAGAGTGGCTCCACGTCGATCGCCTGGCCGCGCTCGCCCAGTCGCAGCCCGATGGCACCTCGATCGCCGAGATGCTCGAGCCGGCGATCGCCGCGGGCGACGTGAGCATCCTCGCGGAGGCGACTCCGAGCGAGCTGGAGCTCTTGCAGCGTCGGCACGCCTCGCTGCTCTCGAAGTTCCGCGTGCTCCGGGTGAACGAGAAGACCACCGACGCGACCATCGCGCTCGTCGGCCCGTACGCCGCCCGCAAGCCGAACCTCGCGCTGCACCCGGGCGCGGTGGCCCGCATGGTCCGGCACGGCGCCGATCTGCAGCGCGATCAGGCGCTGCCCGGAAAGGCGTTCCGCTTCGTCGACTGGCTCGCCTCCACCACCCCGCAGACCGGCGACAAACGCACCTTCTACGCGCGCGACATCTCGCAGGCGTTCTCCCAGTACACCGGCATCCCCGTCGAGCTCATCTCCGACGAGTACGCCGCGAGCGCCGACGATCTCGCCGCGCGACTCCGCACGCGGGTCATCGGTCAGGACGGGGCGTGCGCCGCGTGCGGTCGATTGCTCGCGCGCTTCAAGGCAGGCATGAGCGATCCGGACCGCCCCGCCGGCACGTTCCTCTTCGTCGGCCCGACCGGCGTGGGCAAGACGGAGCTCGCCAAGCAGCTCGCGCGGGCCACGTTCGGCGACGACAAGCGATTGATCCGCCTCGACATGAGCGAGTACGGCCTGCGCGGCTCGGCGCAGCGCCTGCTCGATGCTTCCGACGGCGCGACCAGCCTCGCCCAGCAGATGAAGAAGCAGCCGCTCTCGCTCGTGCTCCTCGACGAGATCGAGAAGGCGCACCCCGAGGTGTTCGATCTGCTGCTCGGCGTTCTGGGCGAAGGTCGCCTCACCGACGGCAATGGCCGCCTCGTGGATTTCCGTGGCTCGATCGTCGTGATGACCTCGAACCTCGGCGTGACCGAGCACGCGCCGGCGGGGTTCGGCGAGCGCACCCAAGATGGCTTCGAGGCGGCCGTGCGAAGACACTTCCGCCCGGAGCTGTTCAACCGGATCGACTACGTGCTGTCGTTCCGCGCGCTCGCGATGGCCGACGTCGAGAAGATCGTCGACCTCACGGTCGAAGACGTCCGTGCCCGCACCGGCCTCTCCCGGCGCGGCCTCTCGCTCACCGTGACCGATCGAGCGCGTTCACGGCTCGCGCAGCTCGGGTTCCACCCGACACGCGGGGCACGCCCGCTCAAGCGGGTGGTCGAGGAGCTGGTGGTCACGCCGCTCGCCGCGATGCTCGCTGCCGATTCGTCGATCCGCGATCGGAAGATCGCCGTGCTCGGAGACATCGAGCCGGCACCGGAGGGGGCGATCGTCGTGCGGGTCTGAGGTCCACCGGATCGTGTGCCTCCCCGATTCATCTTGGTGGAACCCATGTTGTCCGCGGCCTGAAGGCCTGAAGGCCACGGCATTGCCTTGAAGCCCGCTGCGCGGGCTCTCGCGCGCGAGAGCGACCCACGTTCGGCTCGCCGCGGCCTTCGAGCACCCGCGGCCTGCGACCGCCGGTGTCGCACACTCAGGCGCGCGCCACATCGAGAGGATCCGTTGACTCACGCAAGGGCGAGAGATAGTTGCCCTGCGCATGCGCCATCGCTGTTCGCTCGTGTTTGTGCTCGCTCCGCTCGCCGTCTGTTGCGGCAGCACGACGAACGGTTCCGTCACAGGGGACAGCTCGGCAACGGACACGCCGTACGAGTGGGAGAGCGGCGTTGTCGATAGTTCGCCCCTGGACACCGCGCCGCTCGACACGGCGACGCCGGCGACGGCGATCGACCTTCCCTTCGCAGCCAGCAACGTCGGCACGATCGTGCAGGGCATGCCGATCGGAACGCAGAACGCGGATCTCGTGCTCGACAAGAGTTCACCCCGTTGCGGGTCGGGAATCGTCTTCAACACCGAGACGGGTGAGATCCGCTGCAGCGACGGCGTCGTCCTCGGCGTCACGTTCAAAGTCGTCGAGCAGCCCACGACGCCGAAGCTCGGCGTCTTCGTCCTTCGAAGTCTGACAATCGGTGAGGGTTACGTGGTCCGCGTCGAAGGCAAGAACGCCCTCGTCATCGTGGCGCAGGGCGACATCCGAATCGGCGGCAAGCTGCTCGTCGACTCGAGCGCCGGCGGTTACACGGGCGGTGACTACAACTATCTCGACGGCAACGGTCCGGGGGGCGGTCGCAAAGGCCCCGTGCTCACCGAAGGCGGGGGCGGCGGCGGGGGATACTGTCTTTCCGGCGGCAAGGGCGGAGACGGCGCAGATCCGGGGGGCGCCGGAGGCGCTACCTACGGCTCGCCAAGTCTCTCACCCCTCGTCGGCGGTTCCGGCGGCGGCTCGCAGAAGTCGGGCGGCGGCGGCGCTGGCGGCGGCGCCATCCAGCTCGTCGCGGGTGCAACGCTCACTATCATCAAGAACGGCGTCGTCCACGCCGGCGGCCGCGGCGGCGCCCACACCTGCCTCGACGGGGCAGCCGGGGGCGGCAGTGGCGGAGCCATTCTCTTGGAGGCCACGAGTGTCAGCGTCGAGGGCGCGCTCGCTGCGAACGGCGGGGGCGGCGGCGCCAAAGACTGTGGTGGAGGATCTTCGCTCGCTCACGCCACGCCCGACGACGTTCCCGCGAAAGTAGGCATCGGCGGCGCTGGTGCAGCCGGCAGCGCCGGCTCCGGAGGTGGCGGACCCTCCAGTTCCTCCACGGGCGCCGGAGGAGGCGGTGGTGCAGCCGGTCGGATTCGCATCAACGCGAAGACGTCGACGATCGCGGCGACGGCTATCGTGTCGCCATCGATCACCACCGGATGCGCGAGCAAAGGCGCACTCGCTCCTAAGACCTGAAGGCCCATGCCCCGGACCACCACGAGGGGAAAGCCGAAAGCGTCCGGCATCCGGCACCGGACGCGCAGCTGCTCTTCAGCAACCGGGAAGGCGTCGGGCACGGAGCATGTGTCGGGACGACCGGTGGGAAGTAGGATCCACCCAAATGGTTCGTTGGCTTCTCTTCCCCTTCGCACTCGCGGGGTGCTCGGGCTACTGCGGCAGCGTGGACGACGCCCCGCCTGCAGAGAGCGGCGCCTACATGACGATGGATCCCACCGTGCGGCCTGCGGTTCGCGTCGACGTCGACCGCGCCACCGGCACCGTGCGCGTGACACATCGAGGACGGGCACACGATCGTCGAGGTCTATCGCATCGCCGGTGAGCGAAAGGGCGCGTACTGATGTCGCGCTCGGCCTTGCTCGCGACCTTGGTGTTCCTGACCATCGCGCGCGACGCTCATGCGACCGACTGTGGTTCCGCAAAGACTTTCTACGATCTCGAGCCGCTCACGCGCATCGTCGACGGTGTCACCTACTCGGCGGCCGGTCGGCCACACGCGACGCTGACTGCCGGCGAATACGGTTACCTCCATTACTCCGAGCCCACGAGCTTCTACGGTGGGTCTCTCTCCAAGATCACCCCGCTCCCTGCCGACCAATGTCCCGCGGCGCTTCCGCGCACCGACGACCCATGCGCGGTCCCCACGCAAAGCATATGCGCCTATCCCTCGAGCGGCAGCGGCTGCGTGGCGGTTTGTCAGTGGAAGCACACCTGGCTGCGGCTCGTGTGCCCGTAGAGGGTGTTGGGGGCGTCCTTCTTTCGCACGGCGCTACACTCGGTCGCAGGACTCGCGACGAGCACCGCGCAGCCGCCCTCGAAGCGTACTGGACGTTCCAGTTCCACCGGCACATGGCGCTCGCCATCGAGCATCGAGAGCTCACGAGGCCACCGCTCGGACGTTCGCAAACCACGCGGCCCGTGGGGTCTCCTCGGCAATCCCCGACCCCGCCCGCAGAGAGCGGCGCCAACGAGGGTCTCGAGTGCCGTCGCACTCACGGCGCGCGCGGCCACCCGAGGCGCAAGAGCCAAGAGCCCGGTGCTGAGACGACATCGGTGGCGACGGCAGACGAGAATCGATCGGGCTCGTGGCTTGCACCGAAATGGTGCCGATCGTTTTCGAGCACGTAGCGCACGACGTTCCGCACCTCTCGCGGGCTCTGGAGGATGCGCTCGTGAAAACGGTCGGCGTACACGCGCCCGCGCGTGCCCATGAGATCGTTCAAGCGCTTGGCGATGCGAATGAGCAACGCACGCATGCCCTGGGTCATCGCGCGGCGGTCGTCGGCCTCGGCGACGAGGTGGATATGGTTGCCCTGCACCGAGAAGTGCACGACACGAAAGCCCTCGCGCTCGCCACGGAGCTCGGAGAGCGCTGCTGCGATGGGGCGGAAACAACGCTGCGCTCGGAGGTTCCAGACGCCGCGGCGCATGCGAACCGTGAGGTGATGAGGATGGCGCGGGTCGACGGCGGGTCGTCGCCGATGCGACACGCCGGCGTCGGGCTTCTTCGGTCGGCCGCGGCGCGGACGCTGCTCGAGCTGCTTGCGCGAGAAGAGCGAGCGTTGCGCCATCTCCGAATTATGGCGCATGTCTTTGGAAGCGCAAGCACCAGGTGCACGGTCCGCCTCCTCATCACTCCGTTCGTGCGCGGATCAGCGCCTCGCGCCCCGCCTGCAATCGCCCGCCATGTTCACGGCACGAACGCGAAGCGACGCTGCGGAGATGGGTCGCGTCCGTTGGGGCGAGACCGGTGGGAACGCTGGAGGCCTCGGGCACCGGACGGCCCGCGAGCACGCCGCAAAGCCGCGTCGGCCGCCTACTCGTTGCTCTCGAAGTCGAGGGGATATGCGGGCGGGAGTATGGCCCTCGCCCTCGCCAGGCAGAACCAATCACGGCACCGATCTCGCGGCCACCCCGCGGAGGTGAGTGGCGTCGGCTCCTGCCAGCCCCGTCGGAACGCTCGACACGTCGGGAACCGGACGGCCTGCGAGCACGCCGTAGAACACGCATGCCGCGAGGTAGGTGCCGGCGATCGAGGGGTGGCTCTTGTCGTCGACGTGCAGAGCGAGCGTGGGCTTCTCCTTCAGTGAGGTGCGGAACGCTTCTCCGACCTTGGCGAGCACGCCCTTCCCCGCGGTGGCGGCGCTCGAATACGCGGCGGTGAGCTTGTCTTGCATCGCCTCGGGCGTGCCGCCGCTCCAGGTCTCCGCAAACACCGCGTCGCCGGAAGCGCGCGCCCAGGTGCCGTAAAACACGGGCAGTGCGCTCGCGGTCGTCGTGCGGTCCGCGAGCTTCTTCGCGTAACTCGCGAACGTCGACCCCGGAAGGATCGGCTCGACACTCTGCCCCTGCAGCACCACCGCGTACCACTTCGTCTCGTCGATCCGCGCGGTCGCCGTTCCACCGTTCCAGTGGTCTTGGAGCGTCGCACCGCCGACGGTCACCGACTCGGTGACCAGCCGCGGCGAAAGGCCGCTCGTCGTCGAGAGGTCGGCCACGAGCTTCGGGAGGTCGTTCACGTATGTGTAACTGTTGCCGATGAACAGCACCCGCCGCTCGGCGACGGCTGCATCGAACGACGCCTCTGCCGGCGCATCGGCCGCGGCCGCGGAGTCGGTCGACGCCGAATCGGTCCCCGCGTCGACGCCGGTCTCGAGCGTCTCGGGCGCGCCCGCGAGCGGGGCGCGTTCGGACCCCGCGCAGCCGAGGGCGAAGACGAACGCGACGAGCACCCGCATGGGCGCGAGCGTATCAGCGCTGTGCGAGCGTCGCCTCTCCCGAGGGAAGCGCCTGGTATTCCGCCGCGCGCCGAGCCGTCCACCCGAGCACCAGGGCGACGACGCCGATGTCGTCGAGCCAACCGAGGAACGGGATCGCGTCGGGCACGAGGTCGATCGGCATGATCACGTACAGCACCGCGAACAGCGCGAGCAGACGCGGCAACAGGGGAGCCTGCTTGTCCGATAGGAAGCGGAGGAACGCGCGCGGATGCCGCAGGACTGTGAGCGCCGAGGTCTTCTTCTGCACGGCGAGAGGTTAAGACCGCGCTCGCGCGGTTCAACCCCCGCCCGCGCCATCACCCATATGCCGTCAACCCCCGAGAAACCGCAGCGCCGCCCGCGCCATCACCCGCATGCCGATTTCGAGCGAATCCTCGTCGAGATCGAAGTCGGGGCTATGGATGTTCGGGCTCTCGGCGAGCCCCGGGTGGCGACAGCCGAGCCAGTAGAAGCAGGCGGGCACGCGCTCGGCGTAGTACGCGAAGTCCTCTCCGCCCATCGACGGCGGGATGACCTTCACGTGGTCCTGGCCCACGATCTCCGCGGCCGCGGCCTTGAGCAGTTGGGTCGCGTCGTCGTCGTTGATCACCGACGGGTAGTTCATCGTGTAGTCGAGCACGTGCCGCGCTCCATGCGCGTCGACGATGCCGCGCACGATGCGCTCGATGGTGAGCGGCATCGACTCGCGGAGCCCCTGGTCGAACGTGCGCACGGTGCCGGTCATCTCGACCTCGGGCGCGATGACGTTCGAGCGGAACCCGCCCTTGATGGTGCCGATGGTCACCACCGCCGCCTGCAGCGGATCGACCGTGCGCGAGACGATGGTCTGGAGCGCGCCGATCACCTGGGCGGCGACGGGAATGGTGTCGATCGCCAGGTGCGGATAGGCGCCGTGGCCACCGCGCCCGAGGATCTTCAGGGTGAAGAAGTCGGTCGCCGCCATCGCCGGTCCTTGCGAGACCGCGATGACGCCCGTCGGGTGTGTCGGGCCCATGTGCTGCCCGAGCACCAGATCGACGCCCTCGAGCGCGCCCGCATCGATCATCGGCACCGCGCCGCCGAGCCCCTCTTCGGCGGGCTGGAAGAGGAACCGGACCTCGCCCGCGATCCGATCGCGGTGCTCGGTCAAGGCCGACGCGACGCCGAGCAGCATCGCGGTGTGCGCATCGTGGCCGCACGCGTGCATCTTGCCGGGGACCGTGCTCTGGAAGTCGTGTTGGTTGGCCTCTTGGATGGGCAGCGCGTCCATGTCCGCGCGGAGCGCGACCGTCTTGCCCGGACGAGCCCCCCGCAACCGGGCGATGACGCCGGTCCGGCCGATCCCGTTGGCCGTCTCCAGACCGAGAGCCTTGCACCATTCGACGACCTTGCCGCTCGTCCTGACCTCCTCGAACCCGAGCTCGGGGTGGCGGTGGAAATCGCGTCGTTGCTCGATGACGCGAGGGACGACTGCGCGAACGGAGGCTGCGACCGGATCGGTCATGACGTGGTCAGGATAGCGCGTCGACGATGCGATACGCTCCCTTGCATGAGCGAGTCCCGCATCTCGGTCGAACGGCGTGGTCACGTCCTGCTGATGGGCCTCGACCGCGTCAAGAAACGCAACGCCTTCGATCCGGCGATGTACGAACAACTCGCCGAGGCGTACACGACCCTGGAGCAGGACACGGCCGCGCGGGTGGGGGTGCTCTTCGCGCACGGAGACCACTTCACCGGTGGGCTCGACCTCGTCCAGATGGCGCCGACCTTCGCGAGCGGACGGTTCCCCATGCGAGACGGCGCCGTCGATCCATTGGGTCTTTATGGACCCGTGCGGCACAAGCCGGTCATTTGCGCGCTGCAGGGCATCTGCATGACCATCGGCATCGAGCTCGCGCTCTCGTGCGACGTGCGCATCGCCTCCGAGACGTCGCGATTCTCGCAGCTCGAGGTCAAACGCGGGATCTTCCCCTTCGGCGGCGCGACCATCCGCTTCGCCCGCGAGACCGGTTGGGGCAACGCGATGCGCTGGATCCTCACGGGCGACGAGTTCGACGCCGCCGAGGCGCACCGCATCGGCCTCGTTCAAGAGGTGGTGGCGGCCGGTCAGCAGCTCGACCGCGCCCTCGCGCTCGCGGAGGCCATCGCGCAGCAGGCGCCGCTCGGGGTGCGGGTGACCATGCTCGAATCGCGGCGCGCAGCGCAGCCCGACGAGCACGCCCTCGCCGCGCGCTTGTTCGGCGAGCTGCAGCCGGTGATGGCTAGCGACGACGCCCGCGAGGGCATGCAGTCGTTCGTCGAACGGCGATCCGCGAAGTTCACGGGCAAGTAGTCCGCGATCTCGTAGACTACGGGCGATGCGCGCTCTGTTCGCTCTCGCGCTCGTCTTGATCGGGTGTGGGAGCGAGCCCGAAGGAGAGCCCCCGCAGAACGTCACCCCGGACGACACCGGCGGCGACGGCGTCGCACCGCTCGACGTCGGCACCGACACCCCCGCCCCCGACGGCGGGCCCCTCGATGCCGGCACGGACGCCTCGACCGGCCCGCAGAAGGTCCGCTACCCCTACGGCCCGCTGCACTCGCCGATGACCCAAGAGGTCGTCGCGCATCTCGCGGCGCTCGTCGCAGCCACGCCGTTCCGCAAGGACGTGTTCGCGAAGATCGGCGACTCCAACACGGTGAACACCAACTTCGCGCAGTGCTTCGCCGGCACCGACGTGAAGCTCGGCACGTACCCGGAGCTCGACGCCGCGCGGCAGTTCTTCAAGAAGACCCTCGCCGACGGCACCCGCACCTCGTACGACCGAACCACGCTCGCGGCGGTCATCGGCTGGAGCACCCTCAAGCCGGCGACCGGCAGCCCCTCGCCGATCGAGCAAGAGGTGGCCGCCATCAAGCCCGCGTTCGCGGTGGTGATGCTCGGAACCAACGACACCTACGCGACGGGCGTGCAGCCGTTCGATCGCGCGCTCCGGCTGGTAGTCGACCAGCTCGAGGGCCTGAAGGTCGCGCCCGTGCTCACCACGATCCCGCCGCGCGACGACACCGCCGAGGCCACCGCGTTGGTCCCCGAGATGAACGCGATCGTGCGCGCGGTCGCGCAGTCGAAGAGCGTGCCCCTCGTCGACCTCGAAGCTCCGCTGATGAAGGTCCCGCAGCACGGCCTCGCGAGCGACGGCATCCACCTGCAGGTCTATTACTCGGGCGGGGCGCATGGCTGTTGGCTCACGACCGAGGGCCTCGGCGAAGGGCACAACTGGCGCAACCTCCTCACGCTGCAGGCGCTCGATCGTCTCGAGCGCTTCGTGCTCGACAAGGAGCTGCCCGAGCCGCGTCCGGCCGCCGTGACCGGAAAAGGCACCTGGGCCGCGCCGTACGTCATCGACGCCCTGCCCTTCGTCGACCACGGCAGCACGATCGGCGGCGCTGACACCGCCAACGTCTACGCGTGCAGCTCCGCAGACGAGAGCGGCCCCGAGATCGTGTACGAGATCACGCTCGCCACGGCCCAGAGACTCCGCGCACGGGTCCTCACCGACGACGGAGTCGACCTCGACCTCCATTGGCTCGAGGGCACCACCGCCAGCACCTGTACCGCGCGTGCCGACAAGATCCTCGACGTCGACGCGAAGCCGGGCACCCACCGGATCGTCGTCGATTCGTACGCCACCGGCGGCATGGTCAAGGCCGGCGGCTACCGACTCACGGTATTGACGCGGTAGGGCCCGACGGTGACGCGACGGTGACTGGTACACAAAACGCACCCTCCGAGTGCGTGAGCCCTCTCCCTCGCATTCGCCTGTCGCTCTTCCCACTCGCCATCGCCGCCGCGCTCGGGGCTGTCGTGCTCGGCTGCAGCAGCAGGGAGCAACTCGTGCTTGGCGATCACATGGCCAACGAGCCAGGTGAAACCGCTGGACCGTGGGTGCCCGGTCTACCGTCGGGCCACCCACCGTTCAGGCGCCTGCAGCCCCCGATCGAAATCATCCCTCTGCCGCCCGATCACCCGCCGATCGGTCAGGGCGGTGGCCCACCGTCGAACTGCCATCCCGATCCCGGCGATCTCGGCGAACCCTCCGAGGTCCCCGACGGGTTCCAGGTGCCGGATCACTCCGAGGTCAGCCCTGCGCACCCCCCGCACCTGCGCACGCCCGAGCACCGCGGCAAGCACTGGGAAGATCAGATCTGAGCTACTTCTCGCGCCTACTTCTCGCGAGAAATGGGCCCGAGCTTGGCCTTCGTGGCGCGCACGTAGTCCGCCGGGTCGAGCAGGATCTGCAGCCCGCGTTGCCCCGCCGAGACCGAGATGACGTCGAAGAGCTCGATCGTCTCGTCGGCGAACACCGGGTAGTCCTTCTTGCAGGCGAACGCGGTGACACCACCGCGCACGTAGCCGGTCAACGGCTGCACGTCTTTGAGCGGAACCGTCTCCACGCGTGAGTCGCCGGTGAGCTTCGCGAGCGCCTTCAGATCGAGCTCGGCGTTGCCCGGAACCACGGCGAGACCGACGCCCTTCTTGTCGCCCTTGGCGACCAGGGTCTTGAACACCTGCTCGGCGGGCAGACCGACCTTGCGCGCCACGGTCTCGGCGGTGAGGTCGTCGGGGTCGACCTCGTAGCTCCGCAGCTCGTACTTCACCCCGAGCCCGTCGAGGACGCGCACGGCGTTGGTCTTCATCGCGAACCGTCCTTGCCGCGACTATACGTGACCGATGGCCGCTCGTCCCGCCCCGGAGCTCCGCGTGCGTCCTGGCGCGCGCTACCGCTGCTTCGGCGACGGCCTGTGCTGCACCGACATCCATGCCGTCGGCCCCATCGGGAGGACCGAGGTCCGCCGCCTGACGCTCCTCGCCCCCGGGAGCATGGTGCGAAACGAGGCGCTCCACGGCATGGTCGTCGCGCCACGCAATGGCGCATGCGGCAACCTCGGTGCGGACGGCTGCACCCTCCACGCGGAGCACGGGTCCATGGCGAAGCCCTCGGTGTGCCGACGGTTTCCCTATCGCCTCGTGGTGACCCCTGCAGGTCGACGCATCTCGACCGAACACCGCTGTCCCTGCCGAACGATGGGCGATCGACCGGCTCTCGACCGCGAGGACATCCTCGCGTCGCTCCGCGACCAGGCGGGGCGCATGACCGCGGACGTCACCGTCGGCGAGCGCGTGCTGATTTCGCCGGGCCGACGCGTCCTGTTCTCGCGCTACGAACGCGTCGAAGCCGGGCTCCTCGGCCGACTCGCAGCCGGCGAAGATCCCCTCGAGGTGCTCGCGGCCACGCCCTTCCCTGCCCTCGGAGACGTCAGCTGGACCGACGTCGCGCACCACTACCGCGGCAAGCTCGATGGTTCCGCGTGCGGCGACGCGCTCGCGTGGTTCGGCGACATCGTGCTCGGCCTCGAGAGCGACGAGGGCACACGCAAGCTCCGGCAGAGGCCGTGGTCAGCGTCGTTCGACCGCGCCGAGGCGCGTACCCCGGAGCCGGAGTCTCCCGAGGTCATCCTCGCAGACTGGATCGCCGACGAGCTGTGGGGTCTCGAGTGGACCGAACATGGCTCGCTCGCCCACGCGCGCGCCGATCTCGCCACGCGCCTCGTCGTGGCGCGGACGATCCGCGAACGACTGCAGGCCATCGGCGTGCGCCCCGACCGCGCCGCCGCGGAGGCGGTGCTCGTCGCCGAGATGGCCGGCGCGGCGCCGCTGTGGCGGAGCATCGTTCGCGCGTTCGTCCTTTGACTCCCTGGTGCCCTCCGCCGCTCGCCCCAAGGCCGAAAAAAACGAGCGAGAAGCTCACCACGGAGGCACGGAGAAAGGGAGGCGAGACCGAGACTGGGTCTGCCGACTCGGGCTACAGGCACGATCGTCGTGCGCGTTTACTGCTTCGCCAACCAGGCGGTGAACTCGGGCTCGATCGCGTTCACCTCGACGCCGAACGTCGCGTGGAACGCGCTCGTGAACGTGACCTTGTCGCTCTCGACGAGCGCGAGGAGCTTGTGCTTGCCGTACCGCTCGCGGAGGTAGGCCATCAGCACCGCGCCCTCGCTCCACCGCGCCTTGACCTCGATGCTCTTCGCGAAGGTGATGCGCGAGGGATCGTCGCGCACCGTCGCGACGTAGCGCGGGAGCACGACGGTGCGATAGCGCTCCGACGAGAGGGTGATCGCGAGGAGCTCCGGGTACCCGGCGCGAAACCAGTCGGGCGCGTCACCGAGGCGATAGCCGGCCTTCTTCTGCCTCATGCCGCGATCGAGGGCGAGGGCGACGAACTCGGCGTGGACGACCTTCGAGAGATAGTCGGCATCGAACGGCTGCCCCGCCGACGTCGTACCGGTCTGCGCGTGCTTTGACAGCGCGAGGAAGTGCATGTCGACGCTGTACTCGCCGCCGACCTCCTCGCGGAAGCTCCCGGTCGACCCCGTCTCTGCGAGTGAGTTCTCGAACCCGAACTGGTGAATGCGACACGCGACGCCCTCGAACGCGGCGCGCGCGAACGGCAGCTCGTTCTCGACGGCAATCGTAGCGCGATCGGCGATGGCAGCGAGGGCGCGCGCGTCGGCGACGAGACCGGCGGTGTACTCGACGTCGCAGTAGCGCGTCGCGATCGTGAGCGCGCGATGGCGCACGACGTGCGGCCCAGGCGCGACGGTCGCGGGACAGTTCGGCGCGCGCGGCGTCGCGCACGCGGCCAGGAGCGCGCCGGCGAGGAGCGTCTGGAGGCGCATGTCTCGTATGGTGCCACAAGGGGCTCTGGTCGGCCGCCCTCGGGCCTGCCGCGGGCGCGGAGGTAGTGGCCCCATTCGGCAGACCCACTCTCAGTCTCGCCTCCTGATCTCTGTGCCTCCGTGGTGAATTTCTTGCTCGGCTCTCGCTTCAGATCTCGCGCTCGAGTTGCCTCAAGTAGGTCCGGAGGAACTCGGCGCGTTCGCGGCCCAGAGCGCGTGCGGTCGCCGTGTGCAGGCCCTCTTCGATGCGGAGGAGCTTGCGGTAGAAATGATCGAGGCCGAACGACTTGTCGTCGGGCGCGCGCGTGCGGCAGAACGGATCGTCGGGCGAGTAGAATGGACGCTCCATCTCGCTGCACGTCGCGAAGCAGCGCGCGATGCCGATCGCGCCGATCGCGTCGAGACGATCGGAATCCTGGAGGACCGCGACCTCCAGCGACTCGGGACGCGCGCCTTTGGAGAACGCGTGGTCGCGGATGCAGGTCACCACCGCTGCGGCGAGCGCGCCTTCGACCCCGACCTCGGCGAGCACCCGTGCCGCCTCTTCTGCGCAGAGATCTCCCGACCGATGGGACTCGGGATGGCTCTTCGGGAGATTGACCAACTCGTGCAGCGTCGCAGCCGCCACGACGACGTCGACGCGCGCACCCTCGGCCATCGCGATCGTCCGCGCGAGCGCCGCGACGCGGGAAACGTGGAGAAAATCGTGGGCGGGAGGCCGTCCGTGACAGCCTTCGGCCGCACGCTCGCGCAACTGTTCGAGCGTCTTCTCGTCGATCATCGGCGCGGCAGCTGGAACACCTGCAGCTCGGCGTCGAACCCGCCGAGGTCGACGGCGCCGCGTCGCTCCACGCGGAACCCCAGGCGCGTGCCGATCTCGACGCTCCGACCGAAGAGCGGCGAGAGCATGACCACGCGGCCGTCGCGTCTCAGCGCGGCCCGCACGTTGGTGAGCGTGGCCTCGAACAGCGGCTCGAGCGATTTGCGCTCGAGCACCCGCCTGCCCATCGGCGGATTGGTCAACACCAACGACACGGGCTCCGGCGGTCGCGAGGTGCGGGCGTCTGCCTCGACGATGATCGCCGACACGCCGGCCGCTTCGAGGTTCTGCTTGGCCGCCGCAACCGCGCGCGGGTCGGCGTCGTTGCCGTAGAGCGAGCGGTAGGGCCAGATCCGTGCGCGCTCGATGAGCTCGCTGCCCGAGCCGACGAACGGGTCCCACACCACCTCGTCGCGACGGACGCCCCCGACGCGCGCGAGCGCCGCGGCGATGGTGGGGTGCGACGACGCGGGCACGTCAGCCACGCGATAGGTGAAGCGCGGATCGTGGGCGCCCTTGGGCCACACCTCCACGGACTCGCCGTCGATCACGACCTCCCAGAGGCTGTTCGTCGGATCGTTGAGCAGCTCGGGGCGAAGACGCGAGACCTCGCGGGCCACGCGGAAGGTCGTCGCTCGCTGGTGACCGGCCCCCGCCCACTCGAGGCGATAGGTGATCGGACCGCGGGTCAACTTGGCGAGGAGCGGATAGGCGCCGGCGATCGCCTGCGCGATTCGCGTCTCCATCGCGGCGCCTTCCGGGAGCGCGAGCGGGAAGCCGAAACGGATCGCGGTGCGCGCGCGGAACAACGAGTGGATCGGCAACGCGGCCTGGACGTCGACGACGCCTTTGGCGGTGACCCTGGGCAGGAGATCGTCGAGCTCGTCCTCGAGCGTCTCTTCGAGGCCGCGCCGACAGTGGAAGCGCACCTTGAGCGGCGCCGACGGCATCGCACGCACGTCGATCATGCCGCGGTCCTCACGCGCGGCTGTGCGCGAGAGCTTGAGGATCGCCTCGTCGGCGATGCGCCGCAGCTCACCGTCGTCGGTCTGCACCTCGCGCAAGAGCGTGAGCCCAGCCTGGCCGCCGATCTTGCCGAGCGACGCCGCGATCGAGCGCTTGTGCTCGACGCGCGGTTCGCGCGCGAACGCGGTGCAGAGCTGCGCCTCGACCTCGCTCGCCCGGTCTCCCGGAACCTTGCCGAGCGCGACGATCGCGTTGCGCCGCGTCTTGGGGTCTTCATCCCCGAGCCGCTCGAGCAGCCAGCCGATCGGGCCGTTCGCGCGCGCGACGGCCTTGACGAGGCGAGCTCGGAGGGGCGGTCGCGACTCGGCGAAGCGGTCGATCGCCGCGCGCGCGCCGTCCTCGCCAGCGCGTCCCAGGGCGCGCTCCGCGGCGTCTGCGACCTCGTCGTCTGCGAGGAGCGTCACGAGGTCGGGCAGATCGGAGCGGGCGGGAACGAACGACGGATCGCGCGCGGCCACACGGAGATCGAAGTTCGGGGGGCGCTTCTTCATCGGGCGAGCGCCTCTCGCACACGCCAGAAGCGACGGGCCCACGGTGGACGTCGATCGCGCTGGGCCCGATCGACCCGGGCGGTCCAGTCGGCGAGCAGCACGTCGGCCTCGGCGAACGCCTGCGCGGAGGGGGGCGGGCTCGAAAGCCAACGCGCCTCGGTCCGATCACGCTCCTCGACGAACCTCGGGAGCGAACGCTCGGGATCGCGCAGCGCCGCCCGGTGCAGCCGTTCGTGTCGCCAGAACAGCGAGCGACCGTCGTCATGATCGGAGGGCAGCGGCCCGAGATCGACCGGCGTGTCGACCGCCACCGGCTTGAAGATCGCCGTACACGGCGCGGCGGTCCCCGTGGCCCAGTGGGCGACGCGCCCGGGCCGCAGCTCGGCGACCCACGACGCGACCGTCTGGCTCGACTGCACGAGCCCGCCCGCGTGCATGCACGGCGCGGCCATCGCGCCCATCAACGGCCCGTAGGTCGGCTTCGCGCCGCCGTGATCGCGCAGGATCGCCATCATGTCGGCGGCGCTCTTCGCACGGCCAGCCGCGGTCTGCGTGCACGATCTTCGCTCCGACGCGTGCGCGAAGTGTCCAATCACCCGATCGGCGTGCGCGCGAGCAAAGTCCGGGATGGTCAGCGCGTTGGAGATCGACCGCGCGCCTTGGACCGCCTCGACCGCGAACTCCTTGCCGGCGGTCTCGAGCACGAACGCCCCCCGAGGGTCGGCGACGATGAAGCTCGAGAAATATCGGAAGCCCGCGTTCTCGTGCCCGCAGCGCCCGCCCTGGCCGTGGCGCGCGGCGAGCTCGACGATCACGTCGACCGCCTCCCTGGCCGTCGACGCCCGTTCGAGCGCGAGGCGCAGCAGATCCATGCCGGTGAGGCCCTGGCTCGGAACGCGGTCGCGCGTGAACACGGCCTCGTTGCCGATGGTCACGCCGTGCTCGTTGGTTCCGATTTCGGCTCCCCACATCCAGAACGGCCGCGAGAGGAGGACCGCGTTCGTCTCGCGCACCTCGGGAATGGTCAACCACGTGCAACGCAGCTGGGCGCCCGCCGGATGGGTCCGGCGCGGGTGCCACTCGAGCACTTGCGCTTCGTTCACGTCGCGATCGGAGTTCTTCGCGAAGAACACGCCGCTCGCGCCGACCACCACGACCGTGTCGCACATCGAGTCGACCATCCTAATCGGCCCGACGCGGGGCCGGGCAGTCCCTTCATTTTCATGAACACGGATGCGGCAGATCAACGCAACAACCCGTATCACGCTGGAGCCCGGCGAGTGGACAGCCATTCACTATTGCGAACACCGACCCGTCGAGGCATGAAGCCCACCTCTCACGGGGAGGCGGGGTCGCAACTCCCCCCTCCCGCGCCCCCGCCTCCCCGTGAACCCTCTTCCGGTGCCTCAGCGCCGCTTCGCCTCGAGCGCGCGCCGCGCCTCGTCGGGCGACGTGCCGAGGGAAGCCTTCAGCTCGCCGAGCCGGGCGATGAGCGCGTCGATCGCCGCGGGAAGGTGCGGGTTCCTCCGGGCGACCTCGCCTTGCACGTCGTAGGCGAACCCGGCCAGCCGGGTCACGCCCTGAAAGCCCGGACCGGCAAGCGCGGTCGCGAGCTCGTCGCCGGCCGCCACGTCGAAGACGCCGTGCGCAACGACGTAGGGCAGGTGCGAGATCTTCGCGACCGCTGCGTCGTGGGCCTCGGCGGTGCAGCGGACGACCTTCGATCCGAGCGACGCGTAGAGCGCCGACACGCGGGCGATCGCCGGCTCGTCGGCGCCGTCCTCGCACACCGCCACGGTGCCTCCGGCGAACACGTCCGCACGCGACGCACCGAAGCCGCCACGTTCGCCGCCGAACATCGGGTGTGCGCCGACGAACCGAACCCCGGGGCGCACGCCGCGTGCCGCCTCGAGCACCGCGCGTTTGACCCCGGCGACGTCGGTGAGGATCGCGCCATCGCTCATCGCTTGCGAGACGGGCCCGAGCAGCGCCTCGATCGCGGCCACCGGTGCGCAGAGGATCACGAGCTCACAGCGCCCGAGGAACGCGCCGATCGAGGCATGCGCCTCCCAGACCACGCCCTCGTCGAGCGCCAAGGCGCGCACCGTCGCATCGGGCTCGACCGCGACGACGCGGTTGCCACGGGAAGTGAGCGCCCGAGCGAGCGATCCGCCGAGCAGCCCGAGACCGACGACCGCGATGTCATCGCCCGTCATGGCGACACGAGGTCGGGGCGGAGCACCCGCGCGCCACGGAGGTAGACGTGTTTGCCGGGCTTGGTGCGGTGAACGTGCAAGAGCACGCGGCACACACGCGGCAACGCGTCGGGCACGGCGATCTCCTGCATGCAGATCATCGGCACGTCGCCCCAGCCCTGATTGCGCGCGGCGAGCGCGGGAAACGCCGCATGAAGGTCGGGCGTGAGGGTGAAGATGGCCGAAATGATTTCGGTGGGATCGAGGTCGTTCGCGCGGGTGATCTCCGCGCAGAGCTCCTCGACGGCTTCGCCGATCGCCTCCTTGGTGTCCGCGTCGATCTGTACCGCCCCCCGCAGCGCGATCATGGTGCCGATCATACCCGCACTCATGACGCAGTGCGACAGCCGTCATCTCGGGCGGGTTCCGTGCGAGAGTGCCCACCATGTCCGGCGCCGACCTTCCGAGCTCCCTCGGTGCGCCCTCGCCCTCGCCGTCGGAGAGCGAGGCCCCCGACGGGGTGCTGGCCCGCGCCGCCGCGCGCTTCACGGCCTGGGCCGAGCGATGGATCCCCGACGCGTTCGTGTTCGCGCTGGTCGCGACCTTCATCGTGCTCGTCGCCGCGATCGTCACGCTCAGACACAAGAGCGGCGTGCTCGGTGCGACGCTCGACGCCGTCGAAATCTGGGGCAACGGGTTCTGGGAGCTGATCCCGTTCACGCTGCAGATGGCCCTGGTGATCATCACCGGGTACGTCGTCGCCACCACCCGGCCCGTCTACCGCCTCATCGCCGCCCTTGCGAGCTTCCCTCGCTCGCCGCGCGTCGCCATCGCGTGGGTCGCGCTGTTCGCGATGCTCTCGTCGTGGCTCAACTGGGGCTTCTCGCTGATCTTCAGCGCCATGCTCGCCAAGGAGACGGCACGCCGGCTCGAGGGCGTCGACTACCGCGCGGTCGCCGCGAGCGCGTTCCTCGGGCTCGGGAGCATCTGGGCGCAAGGATTGTCCGGATCGGCCGCGCTGCAGATGGCGACGCCGAGCGCCTTGCAGCCGGGAATCCGCACCATCGTCGACGGCGGCGGCAAGATCCCCGGGGGAATCATCCCCCTCTCGCACACCATCTTCCTCTGGCAGAGCCTGCTCAGCGTGGTCGTCGAGATCGCGATCGTGACCGCGCTCGTCTACCTCTACGCCCCCGACGCGGGCCGCGCGCGCACCGCACAGAGCATGGGGATCGAGCTCGGCGCCTCTCCGCTCGATCGCGAAGACCCGCCCGTGAAGGGCACCCCCGGCGAGTGGCTCGAGCACTCGCCGATCCTCAACCTGTTCTTCGTCGCGCTCTCCGCCATCTACCTCGTGCGCTACTTCATCAAGAGCGGTCAGGGCCTCAACGCCCTGAACCTCAACACGATCAACCTGCTGTTCCTCACGTGCGGCGTGGCGCTGCACGGAACCCCCGCCCGCCTGATGCGCGCCGTGAAGGAGGCCACCCCCGGGGTCTGGGGCGTCATCCTCCAGTTCCCGTTCTACGCGGGCATCGCCGCGCTGATCGTCAAGACACACCTCAACGAGAAGCTCGCCGCGTGGTTCGTCGGAATCTCCACGCCCAAGACCTTCCCCGCGGTGATCGCGATCTACTCCGCGGTGCTCGGCGTGTTCGTCCCGAGCGGCGGCTCGAAGTGGGTGATCGAGGCGCCCTACGTCATGCAGGCCGCCCACGACCTGAAGGTGCACCTCGGCTGGATGGTCGCGGTCTACGACCTCGGCGAGGCGCTCGCGAACCTGCTCCAGCCGTTCTGGATGCTCCCCATCCTCGGCCTGTTCGGGCTCAAGGCGAAGGACGTGATGGGCTACACGTTCCTCGTGTTCCTCGTGCTCGCCCCGATCGTGTTGCTGCTGGTCACGTTGCTCGGCGCAACGCTGCATTACCCGCTGTAGTGGGTCAGTCCTTCACTTCTTCCAAATCGAGGCCGAGCGCCTCGCCGGGGATGGGCGGCGGCTTCTTGAAGACGATCGCCTTCGCGTGGCTGACCGGGTCTTCGATCATCACGACCTTCACCTTGAACGCGAGGTCCTTGCCGAAGAGCGGCGGGAGGAGGCGCGCGGTGACGTGTTTGTCGTCGATCGCGATGATGCGCAGATCGATCGTACCGCCGGTCGCGGTGTGAGCCTCGAACAGCGAGCCGACCTCGAGGCCGTCCTTGGGGAACTCGCCGCGGGGGATTTTTCGTGAAGGCAGGGTGTCCTCGGGCGGCACCACCTCGGCCGCGGGGATCTCGCCCTCGAGGCTCTGACCGGCGGCGAGGCCCTCGAGACGCTTCTCGAGCGCGGGGAGGAGCTTGCCCTCGCCTTGCACGTACTGCACGGGGCCGGTCTTGACGGAGGACTCGATCACGTCGCCGCCCTTGACGCGGATCTCATACTCGAGGCGGACGATGCTGCCGGGGGCAATCTTCATGGGCGCCGAGGATACCGGAACTCACCCGCTTGTGGCTCGCCCCTGATTCGTCGACGCTTTGCGCCATGTCGAACACCCAGGTGAATGTAGCTTTTCGCGTCGAGAAGGCGGGATCCGTCGCCGAAGTGGTGCTCATCGGCCCGAGCAAGGGCAACACGATGGGTCCAGACTTCTGGCGAGAATGCGCGGGGGTGTTCGACGGGCTCCACCGCGACGACTCGGTCCGCGCCGTCCTGGTCCGCGCCGAGGGGGCGCATTTCACCTACGGCCTCGACCTCCCCGCGATGATGGGCGACCTCGGCCCGTTGATCTCGGGCGACGGCATGGCGGCGACCCGCACCCGGCTCTACGAGAAGATCCTCGAGCTGCAGAAGTCGTTCAACGCCATCGCCAACTGCAAGAAGCCGGTCATCGCGGCGGTGCACGGGTGGTGCATCGGCGGAGGGATCGACATGATCACCGCCTGCGACATCCGCGTCTGCTCCAAGGACGCGAAGTTCTCGGTGCGCGAGGTCCGGGTGGCGATGGTCGCCGACCTCGGAACCCTGCAGCGCCTCCCGCTCATCGTCGGCGAGGGCCACGCGCGCGAGCTCGCCTTCACCGGCCGCGACTTCTCGGCAGACCATGCTGCGCGCATCGGTCTGGTCAACGAGGTCTACGAGTCGCCCGAGGCGCTCCTCACCGGTGCGCGCGCCCTGGCCCAGTCGATCGCCGACAACCCGCCGCTCGTGGTGTCGGGCATCAAGGCGATCATGGACGAGGCGACGTCCGAGCGCGTGCAGCGCGGGCTCCGTCAGGTCGCGGCCTGGAACTCGGCCTTCCTTCCGTCGGGCGATCTCGGCGAGGCGATGGCCTCGTTCCTCGAGCGGCGGCCTCCCAAGTTCTCCGGCAAGTGAGATGCCCGAGCTCCCCGACATCGTCGTCTACCTCGAGCGACTCGAGGCGAAGACCCGCGGGTCGACCCTCGCGGGCATGCGCTTCTCGAGCCCGTTCGTGCTCCGTTCGTTCGACCCGAAGCCGGCGGAGCTCACGGGCAAGAAGCTCGTCGCCTATCGCCGCATCGGCAAGCGCCTCGCGCTCGGGGTCGAGGGCGATCTGTGGATCGTCATCCACCTGATGGTCGCGGGGCGTCTGCGTTGGTCGGATGCGGCAAAGGACAAGATCCCCGGCAAGGTCGGCCTCGCCGCGTTCGACTTCGAGGACGCGCCGACCAAGACCAGGGCGGGGACGCTGATCCTCACCGAGGTGAGCACCAAGAAGCGCGCGTCGGTCCACCTGGTACGGGGCTCCGACGCGGTCGACGCCATCCACCGAGGTGGCGTCGAGCCGCTCGACATCGATCGGACGGCCTTCGGCGCAGCGCTCCGCAAGGAGAACCACACGCTCAAGCGCACCCTCACCGATCCACACCTGTTCTCGGGGATCGGCAACGCCTACTCCGACGAGATCCTCCACCGCGCCAAGCTCTCGCCCGTCGCGCTCAGCACCAAGCTCGACGAGCCCCAGATCGATCGCTTGTACGCGGCCACGCGCGAGACGCTCCTCCACTGGACCGACGTCCTGCGGAAGGACGCCCTCGCGGGCAAAGACCAGTGGCCCGAGAAGGTCACCGCCTTCCGCGACGACATGGCCGTCCACGGAAAATACGGCAAGCCGTGTCCGGTGTGCGGAGCGCCGGTGCAGCGAATCGCCTACGCGGACAACGAGACCAACTACTGCGCCCAGTGCCAGACCGGCGGCAAGCTCCTCGCGGATCGGTCGATGTCGCGCCTGATGAAGGACGACTGGCCGAAGACCCTCGAGGAGCTGGAAGACCGCAAGGCAACGCTCAAGAAGTAAGAAGTACTCCGCGTCAGGCGGCTGTCGCCTGCTCCACCTTGTGGACGGCCTGGACCTCGATGCCGATGTCGACCTTCTCGCTCACCAGCACGCCGCCGGCCTCGAGCGCGGCGTTCCACTTCAGGCCGAACTGGGTGCGGTCGATCGTCGTCTTGCCGGCGAATCCGACGCGGTCCTGGCCCCAAGGGTCCTTTCCGCGACCGGTCTCTTCGACCTCGAGCGCGATCTCCTGGGTGGTGCCGCGGATGGTGAGGTCGCCGACGAGGCGGAGCCCACTGCCGGTCTTCTCCACGCGCTTGCTCACGAAGGAGAGCTTGGGGTGGCTCTCGACGTCGAAGAAGTCGGCCGAGCGGAGGTGGCCGTCGCGCTTCTCCTCGGCGGTGTCGATGCTGCTCGCGTCGATCTCGACCTTGACCTGCGAGGTGGTGAGGTCGTCACCGAGAGCGAGCTCGGCGGTCCACTTCTTGAACTCGCCGCGGACCTTCGCGAACACCATGTGACGGACGGTGAAGGTGATCTGCGAGTGCGACGTGTCGATGATCCAGTTTGCCATGAGAGTCTGCTCCTTCTTGCGGTGACGCTTCCCCTCATCGCAACGGACGGACCACCCACGGCTTCTGCGAATTTCTCGACATTTCCCACTCGCACCCACGCAAACCACCGGTCGAATCGAAGGCGCCACCGGTCAAAGTGACCGACTCGACCGTGTCGACCTGCAGAAGCCGCGCTCCGTGGGTAGCCTTTGGGGATGGCCACGCTGCTCGCCAACGTCGTCCGCGAGACCTTTCGCCGCGAGCGCATTCCGAGCCGGCTGCTCTGGTGGTTCGCCGCCGAGGGGATGGCCGACTGGTTCTCCTTGGTCCGCGAAGAGCTCGCCCCGCACCTGCCGAGCCGCCCACGCGACATCGCCCACTGCGGAGAATTGCTCGCGGAGGTCGCGCGGCCGATGTTCGAACGGCGGTACGACGGGCTGCGTGCCTCCCATCCGCAGCTGCCCGATCGCACGCTCGATCCACGGGCAGTCGGCCTGGTGCTCGGCGGCCTCTACCGCGTCTCCAGCTACCCCTCCTCGCGCTGGATCTTCACGCCGCTCGGTGGCGCTCCCGCGACGTTCGCCGAGCACCTCCGCGCCGAACGGCTGCTCGCGCCCGTGCCGCTCCGCGCACGTTGGATCGAGATCACCTGTCACCTCGGTGAATTGCTCGTCGCGATCACCGAGCGGATGCCCCCGCACCTCCCGCGCGTCCGACCGATCCTCGGCGACGTGTGCTTCGCCGCAGGCGAACGGTTCGCCCTGCGGATGAAGCGCGCGTTCGGCCTCGACACGACGCCGGCGAGCGCGCTCGAGCTGCTCCGCATGAGCGAGTACGTCTTCCGGGTGAACCCCGATCACTGGGGCGAGGCCGACGCCGCGAACAACACCGGCTGGCTCGAGGGCACCGCCTGCCCCTGGTACGACGCGCCCGGGTGGAACGGCGCGCATTGCGGCATCTTCGGCCAGTTCCAGTCGGGGATCGCCTCGGCCTTCGGCCTCCGCTACCACCTCACGTCGACGGTGCCCAAGAACGGCGGCCACATCTGCCGCATCGACGTCCGACCGATTCCCCTGAAGAAGAAGTCCGACCTGGAGGCCGCGCGATGATCGCCCCCGTGATCGCCGCCGCCCGGATCGTCGAAGAACGAATCCGTACCTCGCGTCGCCTCCGCGCCCTCGCCCGCGGCACCCTGGTCGTCCTCGCCCGCCTCTCGCCCGAGGTCCGCGACTACGTCCGGATCCGCGTCCGCCGGATCGTGTAGGTAGAGCATGTCTCGACCGCGTTGATTCCTGGTAGCCCGTTCCCCCCGGCTTGAAAAGCCGGGGCCCCTTCGCGAATCGCACGAACGCACGCGTCTTCAGGTTGAAGCCCTGACGGGCTCCTTGCGTGGACGCAGCGGCGAATCGCAATTCCGCTGAGGACCCGCGCCAAGGAGCCCGCGGGAGCGGGCTTCAATCGAAACGAGCGACAGGGCCCCGGCTTTCCAAGCCGGGGGGAACGGGAGTCCTTTCGGATCGACCCGGGTGAGAATTGCTCTACCTAGCGCACGCGGACGCGCATGGGCATGCCGCCCTTGGGGCGGAGCGTGACGAGCGGCTCTGGCTTCACCCGCACACCCGGCGCGAGATCGAGGCGCACCTTGCTGGCAAACGCCGTGAGCAGGAGATGTCCCTCCATCAGGGCGAAGTGGTTGCCGATGCAGATCCGCGAGCCGGCCCCGAAGGGCATGAACGCGTGGCGCGGCAGCTTCTTCTCGGCCTCTCCGAGGAACCGCGTCGGTTCGAAGCGCTCGGGGTCGGGGTAGAGCTTCGGGCTGTGGTGGATCCCGATGATGTTGACGAGGAAGATCGTGTGCTTCCCGAACGTGTGCCCGCCCAGCGCGACATCCCGCGTCGCCTCCCGACCGATCATGTAGGCCGGCGGATGCATGCGCATCGCCTCCTTGAGGACGGCGAGCGCGTAGGGCATCTGCGGGAGATCGGCGAGCTTGGGTGCACGCGCGGACGAGCCTGCGCCGAGCACGCGATCCATCTCCTCTTCCAGCCGAACCCGCACGTGCGGATTGAGCGACAGCTCGTAGAACGTCCACGCCAGCGCGTTCGCCGTGGTCTCGTGACCGGCGAGGAAGATCGTCATCAGCTCGTCGCGGACCTGCTGGTCGTCCATTCCCCCAGAGCCCTCTTCGTCCTGGGCCGCGAGCAGCATCGACAGGAGATCGCCGTGGTCGCGCCCCGAAGCGCGGCGCTCGCGAATCATCCGGAACACGATCTCGTCGAGCTGCGCGATCGCGCGCCGATAGCGAAGATTCCGCGGCGTCGGCACCGAAGGCGGGAGCGGCAAAAGCGTTTGCACCGACTCGATGATGTAGTGGAGGCACTCCGACAGCGCGTCGGCCACCGCGGCTGCGTCGCCCGCGAGCTCGGCGTCGAACAGCGTCTTGCCGACGATCTCGAGCGTCACGCGCATGGTCTCTTCGGCGAAATCGAGGGTCTCGCCATCGCGAAAGCGCGCGGTCGCCATCTCGGCCCGGCGGGCCATCTCCTCGGCGAAGGCGGCGATCCGCTTCTGCACGAACATCGGCGCCATCATCCGGCGTTGCCGTTTGTGGAAGTCACGCTCGGCGGTCAGCAGGCCGTTGCCGAACAGGGGCTTGCCGAAGACCGAGAGCCCCGGCGCCTTGATCAACGCGTCCTCGCGCTCCACCAGCAGCTCCGCGACGAGCTCGGGCGAGGTGACCAGCACCACGGTGCGGCGACGCCCCCAGGGGAGATGCAGCTTCGCCAGCGGGCCGTATCTGCGAGGCATCTCGATCTGGAAGCCGACCCGATCGCGGCGGATTGCCGGCAGGATGCCGACGATCGGCAGGCCCGGGATCATCGGAACGTCACTGGAGAGAGACGGGGGCGTTGCAGGAACCGCAGCCATCGGGTCATGATGTGAGCGATCGCTCAGGTTTGCTACTCGCTTTTGGGAGGACACCGATGAGAGCCGCGGCCAGGGTGCGTACGTCCCCGAGAAGACAGGCGATCCAGCCCCGCGCCCGTGCCACGGTCGACGCCATCCTCGAGGCCACCGCTCGGATTCTGGTGCGCGAGGGCTACGACCACGCGAGCACCAACCGCATCGCCGAAGCGGCGGGCGTGAGCATCGGCTCGCTCTACCAGTACTTTCCGAGCAAGGAGGCGCTCGTCGCCGCGCTCCTCGAGCGACACGTCGAAGAAATGTCGGCGATGATCGGCGAAGAGGCGTCGGCGGTCTGGAACGCGCCGCTCCCCGAGGCGCTCGAGCGGGTCGCGCGGGCGATGCTCGCGGCGCACGCGCTCGATCCCAAGCTCCACAAGGTGTTGGTCGAGCAGGTCCCGCGCGTCGGTCGGCTCGAGCGCATCGGCGAGGTCGAGAAGCACACGCTCGCCCTGGCCCGCACGTTCCTCGAGCACCGCACAGCGGATCTCCGCCCCGGACTCGACCTGGAGATGGCGGCCTTCGTCATCGTCGCGACGCTCGAGGCGCTGACCCACGGCGCCGTGCTCCACCGGCCCGATCTGCTCGCAGGCGATCGTCTCGTTCGGGAGATGCGCGACGTGCTGGTCCGATACCTGATTGGCACCTGATCCGAACTTGCTGCCCGCGCCTTGCCGCCGCGCGCCCCCCTTGCCAGCCTGCCGAGGTGTCGAACGCCACCACGGAGAGCATTCGCGTCACCGTCAAGAGCTTCTACGTGCCGGAGCAGTCCGCACCGCGGGCCAAACGGTATGTGTTCGCATATACGGTCCGGATCACCAACGAGGGGCGGATGACCGCCCAGCTCCGCACCCGGCACTGGATCATCACCGACGCCGACGGCAACGTCGACGAGGTCCGCGGCGAAGGCGTGGTCGGCGCGCAGCCTACCCTACGCCCCGGTCAACACTTCGAGTACACGAGCGGCTGCGTGTTGCGCACACCGCGCGGTCGCATGCGCGGCACCTACCGCATGCACCGCGAGGACGGGCACATCTTCGACGCGGAGATCGCGTCGTTCGAGCTCCACCTGCCGAACACCTTGAACTGAGTGAATCGAGAGCCCACATGATGGACGAGTCCCGTTATCTCCGCCTCGTCGGCGAGACGTTCCGCAAGCTCGAGGACGCGGTCGCCGACGTCGATCCGAGCGACATCGACTTCGATTCGGCGGGCGACGTGCTCACGTTCACCATGAAGAACGGGGTGCGCTGCATCGTGAACACGCAACGCCCGACCCGTCAGATCTGGGTGGCCGCACGCGCCAACGCCTGGCACTTCTCGTGGGACGAAGAGAAGAGCGCGTGGATGGACGACAAGGGCCGCGGCGAGCTGCACGCGACGCTCCGGGCGATCGCCAAGGAGCACGCGGGCATCGACGTCGCGTTTTGATTGGCCTCAAGCCGGCGGCACGGTCAGCCGCAGACTGAGCCCGAGCGACCACACGCCGTAGCCATTGGCCTTGGTGACGCGCTTGTTCTCGTTCTCGTCGGCGCACAAGCTCATGCTCGCCAGGTTGGCGGCGTTGACCTTGGCGCAGCCTCCGGCGGGGAAGACCAGCGCATATTCGAACGAGGGACCGATCGAGAACATCTTGGCGATCGTGTAGTCGACACCGATCCTGATCGGCACCGCGACGCCGTGGTGCTCGAGCGTCCAGTCGGCGGTCATCGTGCCGCCGGTGGTGGCGACCGGCCCCTTGTACTTCTGGGTGTCGGCCATGTACTGCACCCCCAGCCCGATCCACGGATCGACGATCGGGACCATGGGGATGTAACCGCGCACGTACGGCCCGACGAACCAGGCCGAGCGGGAGAGGTCGGAATAGGCCGGATCGGTCGACTCGGCAGACTGGCTACGCGTGCCGCCGTCGAGGCCGACCGAGACGTACGACCCGGCGCGCAGGCCGAGCCCGCCCTGCAGCATGGCCCCGCCTCCGTACGGTGAAGCACTGCCGTCCCAGATCGGCCCGGTGGGCACGACTCGGGCGATGCCGGTCGGCTCGTACGCGACGGGTGAGGTCGGACCGGCCGAGCCGTACGCGGCACGCACGTTCACTTCGAGCGAGGCCGCCGAAGCGTCACGGCCACCCAAGAGCACGCCGGCGCAGGTGGCCATCGCGGAGAGGACGAGCAGATTTCGTAAAAGCATCGTCGCGAACCTAAACCAAGCATGCGACACTGTCTCCCCCTGCGATGACTGTGTCCGATTCGCCGCCGCCGCCGCCGCCGCGCCCCTCTGCGTTGCAGCCCATGGGTACGATTCCCCACCTGGTGGAGCACGTCGCGATTCCTCGTCTCGAGGTCGTGGTCGAGCGCGAGGGGGACCGTCCGACCAATCGCACGGTGCAACTCGATGGCGGAGTGCTCCGTGTCGGCACCCATCCCTCGAACGAGATCGTCCTCAACGATCCGACCGTCAGCCGGTTCCACGCCCGGTTCACGCTCGAAAACCAGATCTGCCGCGTGCAGGACCTCGGCTCGCTGAACGGCACCTGGCTGCAGACTGGTCAGAACGATCCCGTCCGCATCCGCGACGCCGACGTCGCGCCGAACACCAGCGTTCGCGTCGGGTCCTCCATCCTCCACGTGCGCGCGGTCGCCGCCGCCTCCGAGGACGAGGTCCCGCCCTGGCCGGCGTTCGGCTCGCTCCTCGGCACGTCCTTGTCGATGCGCAAGCTCTTCTCGGTCCTCGAGAAGATCGCCAAGGCCGAGTGCAACGTGCTCATCCAGGGCGAGAGCGGCGTCGGCAAGGAGCTCGTCGCCGCCGAAATCGTCACCCATTCCCCGCGCCGCGACGCGCCGTTCGTCGTCGTCGACTGCGGGGCGATCTCGCCGAACCTCGTCGAGTCGCAGTTGTTCGGCCACCAGCGCGGCGCGTTCACCGGCGCGGATCGCGATCGTGTCGGCGCGTTCGAGGCCGCGAGCGGCGGCACGATCTTCCTCGACGAGATCGGCGAGCTCGCGATGGACCTCCAGCCCAAGCTGCTGCGGGTCATCGAGAACCAGGAGGTCCGTCGGCTGGGCGAGACTTCGCCACGCAAGGTCGACGTCCGGGTCATCGCCGCGACCAACCGGGATCTCGAGCGCGAGGTCAACAAGGGCCGCTTCCGCGAAGACCTCTTCTTCCGGCTCTCCGTCGTCACGGTCACGGTCCCGCCGCTGCGTGAGCGCAAGCAGGACATCGAGCTGCTGGTCGGCCACTTCCTCGAAGCCCTTTCGGCGACCAAGAACGGCGAGCGTCTCTTCACCAAAGAGGTCGTCTCCCAGCTCGCGCAACACGACTGGCCCGGCAACGTTCGCGAGCTGCGCAACTACGTCGAGCGTGCGATCGTCTTGGAATCCACGACCATCCGGCCCCCGTCCACGCCCCGCATGGAAGCGGTCACCGAGGCGAGCATCGCGCAGATGGGCACGCGTGTGATCGACATCAACACCCCGTTCAAGATCGCCAAGGAGGGTCTGATCGACGAGTTCGAGCGGGCCTACCTGCAGTCGCTGCTCTCGTGGGCCGGCGGGAACATGAGCAAAGCCGCGCGCCACGCGGGCATCGACCGGATGTACCTGCACCGACTGGTGCAGCGCCACGGCCTGCGCGCGAAGTGAGAGCCAGTGCCCTCGGGTGCGGTCTCGAGTCCTCGATGTCCGCACGCCTCGACGACGCGGATCCGTAACGAATCCAGGCCAATCTCGTAACGGCATCGCCCCTGCTAGGGGGAGTGCAGATGCTGTCTCGAGCTCCGGTCGTCCTCGCCACGCTCGCGTTCGGGTGGACGCTCTTCGCGACCACGAACGCGTCGGCGAAGACCCCCTGCCCGTCCGACATGGCGCAGGTCGGCGAGTCCTGCGTCGATCGGTACGAAGCCTCGCTGATCGAGATCGACGAGCACGGCCGCGAGCTCGGTGTGTGGTCGCCGTATGCATCGCCCGAGGGGCACCAGGTCATGGCCGTGTCCCGCGCCGGCGTTTCGCCGCAAGCGTACGTCTCGTTCTACGGCGCCAAGGCCGCGTGTGAAAACGCGGGCAAGCGGCTGTGCAAGGCGAACGAGTGGGTCACCGCGTGCAAGGGTCCCGAGCACACGCGCTACCCTTACGGCGACACGCGCGTGCCGCACGCATGTGTCGACACCGGCCGCACCGCCCCACTCGCAAAGTACTACCCCGCGTCCGCGATGTACTCGATGGCAGCGATGAACGATCCGCGGCTCGATCAAACGCCGAACACGGTGGCGACCACGGGCGCAGCGTCGCAGTGCACCAACGCGTACGGCGTGCACGACATGGTCGGCAACGTGCACGAGTGGACCGACGACGGCTCCTTCCGCGGCGGCTACTTCCTCGACACGCGGATCAACCGTGAGGGCTGCGACTACGTCACCACCGCGCACGAGCCCGCCTGGCACGACTATTCGATCGGGTTCCGCTGCTGCGCGGACGCGGGGACGCTCGACGAGACCCGCACCGAGGTCGACCCGGTGTTCTACGCGCGGGTCGCCGAGCTCGCCGTCGGGGCCACCGACGCGGTGGTCGCCACGCGCTGAGTCACTTCTTCTTGGTCTGACCGTTGCCCTTGCCCGCCGACTTTCCGGGACCTCCGGCGGGCGCGGGCGGAGTGGTCGAAACGGGCGGGGGCGCTGCAGGTTTCGCCGCCACCACGGGAGCGATCGGGACACTCGTCGAGCCTGGGCTCGTCGTATTCGTGCTCGTGGTCGTTGGCTTCGCGGGGCCGGGCTTGCTGCTTGGTTTGGCAGTGCTCGGCGTCTTGCTCGGCGGCGGATCGCTCTCCTCCTCGGAAGATGCCGCAGGCGCCGCGGGCTCCGATGGCTCATCGGGCTTGTCCGCGCTGGCGGGCTCGTGCGTGAGCTCGTCATCCGCGTGAGCATGGCCCTTCGGTGTGTCGGCGAGCAGCGCGAACGCGGTGATTGCCGTGAGCGCGAGCAACGCCAGAGCTCCGATCGCGAAGACCAGCGGCTTCCGGCTCGACGCGGCCGCCGGCACCGGGGCCGCAGCGAGAGGAGCCGGCGCGATCGACTCGGAGGGAGGAAGTGCCGGCGTGCTACCTGCACGCCGGCCGACCAGGCTGTTCTCGATCGGGGCAAGCACCGCGTGACTGCGGGTCTTCGGCAACTCGACCTGCGCCGCCGGCGAGGGAACGACCGGGACCGTGAGCACCTCGCTCCGGGCAGCCGGAGAAGCCGAGACCTGCAGCGGCGCCGCGAGCGTCGGCGGTTCCTCCGCGCGGGCGGCAACGGTGGCCGGCTCCTCCGCGGGGGCCATCGTGACGTCGCTACCGGCCGCGAACGCGAACGAGGGCCCGACCGTGTCCGCCGGAAGCGAGCCCGAAGGCAGTGGCGCTCCCTCGCGTGCGGCCCGCACGTCGGCGCGCATCGCCGCGGCATCGGGATAGCGCGCGCTGCGCTCGAACCGCAGGGCTCGATCGACGATCGCTGCGACTTCGGCCCGCACGTGCTCGGAGACCATTCGGATCGGTTGCGCGGGCGCGGTCGCCATCATCGCGAGGACCTCCGCGGAGCTCGGTGCGTCATGGACCCTGCGCCCGGTCAACAAGCGGAACATCGTCGCGCCGAGCGCGAACAGATCGGTTCGCCCGTCGATCTCGTCGCGTTGCCCTCGCGCCTGCTCGGGCGCCATGTAGCTCGGGGTGCCCAGCGTCGTGCCGACGTTGGTCTTGCGACTCGCATCGGCGATGCGCGCAATGCCGAAATCGAGCACCTTCACGCGCTCGCGGCCGTCGTCGCCCTTCACCAGGAACAGGTTGTCGGGCTTGAGATCGCGGTGGATGATGCCGCGCGCGTGTGCCGCCTCGAGCACCGCGAGCACCTCGTCTGCGATGCTCAGGACCTCGGCCTCGGGGAGCACGCTGCCGGAGCGACGCGCACGGGCGAACACGGACTCGCCGTCGAGCAGCTCCATGACCAGGTAGGTGGTCCCCTGGTCTTCGCCGCTCTGCACGGTGTCGTCGTCGAGCACGCGGACCGCGCCTGGGTGCTCCACCCGGTTGGCGGCCTTGCCCTCGTGGAGGAAGCGCGCGCGGACCTCCTCGTCGCGGGCAATGTCGGGGTGAAGCAGCTTCACCGCGGCGCGGGCGCCGTTCCGGTGGCGAGCCTCGTACACGGCGGCCATGCCCCCGACGCCGAGCAACCGCTCGAGGTGGTACTTCTGATCGAGCACGGTGCCCACACGCGACCGAGCGCGCACCTCGAGATCATCCGCATCGGAGGGGGGCATCGTCGCTGGAGCCACGGATCATACGCGATCCCAGCCCCCACGGTCTGCGCCGCTCGTCACGCTCGCGGTGGCTTTCGTCCGATTCGTCGCGACACGGCCGCGACCGCCACCAGAGCGTAGATCCACGCCGAGAAGCGCACCCGCGGTCGAGCTCGAGTGACGCGGCAGCCGTCGTCGGCTGCGCTCGCGGCGCCGCTGCATCCACTCGAGCTGCCGCCGGAGCCGGACGAGCATCCATCGTCGGCAGAGCTGCTCGCGCCGCTGCACCCGTCGCTCGACGAGCTCGAACCGCCGTCGCAACCATCGCTGGACGAGCTCGAGTCACCGCCGCAACCGTCGCTGGACGAGCTGGACGACGAGCCCGAGCAACCGTCGCTCATGATCTGCAACGTGGTGCCGCAGCCGTCGGACGACGAGCTGCCGTGATATCCGCCTCCGCCGCCACCGCCTCCACCAGGCTCTCCCGTGGGATCGAGCCCGGCGTCGGTGTCGTCGGGCGGAGTCGTGCCCCCCGGCGGAGTCACCGGAGAAGTCCCGGTGCAGTCGCCGACCTTCGCTTCGCGGAACGAGGGGATGGAGCCCAGGCTCACCGGCTCGAGGACGTGCGCCTTGGGGCTCGGGACCGCGATGCCCTCGAGACGGGTGAGCCAGGTCCGCGAAGGCGAGAGACCTCCCGCTGCGACCGCGACGTCGTCCAGTGCTCCACACGTCAACTCGCTCGGAGCGATCTCGGACGAGCCTGGGACGGCACACCCGGGGACCGGTTCCGAGGTGAACCATGGCGGAGCCTTCGCGCACGACGGCGCGACCAGCTTGCTGCTCCCGGCGAGCCCCGAGACCCGCACGGCGCACGTCCACGCCGCGGGGTAGCCGCCCGAGTCCCAAGCGCCGAAATACTGGCGAGTCCACGACGGGACGGTCGAGAGCGTGCTGCCCCCCGACTGGTCGAGGAACACGCCATCGATGCCGGCATAGGTGACGACGACGCCGGGTGTCGATGCCACGATCGCGTCGTCGAGCAGCGTTTGGAAGTTGGAGCGACCGCCGTTCCACGCGAGCTTTCCCGGGTCGATCTCCCCCGCGGGCACACCGAAGAACCGGACGCGCGACGACGAAAGCACCCACGCGTGGAGACGCGCGGCCGAACCGTTGGTCGGCGCGAGGATCGAAGGAAACGATCGGCCGCGCGGGCCGAGCACGCGCACCACGCGAGTCTCGCCGCGCGGACCGGCGGGCAGAACGAGGATCGCGACGTCTTCTCCCGCTACGTCGAGGGCGGCGAGGGACGCCCGCCCGTTCGCGTCGACCACGAAGCCGAGCGACGTCAGACGTTCGACGGCCGCCCCGGCGGCGATGGGCGAAAACACCTTCGACACGGCGCGTGGCGGGATCGTCGCCCGCGGTGCCGCCGTGGATTCGCGGGCGGTCGGTGCGCACCCGAGGCCCTTCGTCGGCGCGGTCACCGCCGCGGTCGCCTCGTCGAGCGACTCGAACACGTGGTCGTCAGCGGCCTCGATCCAGCCACCCTTGGGCACGGGCACCACCCAAGCGAGCTCGCCGCGTGCCTCGTCGAGGACCAATTGTTCCCAAGCGACGGTGCGCTTCTCGTTGGTGGAGAAGGCGATCCGCGCCTCGCTCGCGTGGACATCGCCGCCGGGCTTCGCCACGACGAGGGACGCCGCCGCGGAACGCCCGAAGAGGGAGAGGAGCGTCACCGACATCGGTACGAGCCAACGCTTCGACATGACGAAGCCGGCAACCGCAACCTTCGTGCCGGGCGAATCACGCGCGCGTCGCGCGAGAATTCACGTCGAATTGCACGCGCGACCGCGACATCCCGTCCCACGACGCCGTGAATGAAAGAGCACGGTTCGATCGACTCGAAGGGACAAGGTGCCGGTCAGTCGCTGGCCGCATCCGAGGACGCGTCCATTCCACCGTCGCTCGGGCTGGAAGTCGTGAAGCCTTGGGCGCAGGTGCTCTCGGACCCGCGTCCGAATCGCCGCGTGTAGAAGTCACGGAGGGCGCTCTCGTCGAAGCAACGCGCGACGAGGTTGTAGCCCCAAGACGCCGCGGCGACCTGGACCCCTGCGGGCAGATCGGGGTCCGCCGTGACGACGACGCGGTTGCGCACGGGAGCCACGCACGCCGGGTCGGCCGGCAGGGATTGGGCGAGCGCCTCGAGCTTGGCCGCGAGCTCGGGGCACGCTGCGCGCGAAGCGCACCGATAGAGCAGCACAACCCCTCCGTGCTCGAGGTTGTGGATCCAGTTGCCGCGAGGGACGGCGGTCTCGTGCGCGCCCCACGTCGCCCAGAGGCCGAAGTGGTCACCGCCACAGGGCGGGTTCGACACGAAGGTGAGCTTGGTGCCCTCGTCCACGTGGTTCGCGGAGGCGGGTGGGAACGAGCCGGTCGTCACGCCGCACGGACCTGCGTCCGTGAGCAGCGGCTCGTCCGCGTCGGGGCGGGAAGCCGAGGACGACTCGGAGGAACAGCCCGACAAGAGGACGAGAAGCAAGCACGCGCGACGAAGCATCGTGCGATCGTCCCCGCCCGCGACGGGCCACGCAAGCACAGATCGACTGCCGCACCGGGCCGACCGTACCGAGCCGTCGCGCCCGGGTCGAAAGCGTGTCCGGAGGGAGCGCCGTGTCCCGGCCGGTACCTCGACAACACGCCGACGCGACCCCTCGGCCGTGGGCCGGCGACGGCATGACGGGTGCTTGGTTCTGGAAGGGCACGCACAACCCGCACACCCCCACGCGAGGAGGGAACCCGTGAGCATCATCCTATTTCTGCTGTTCGGTCTGATCGTCGGTGCGATCGCCCGGTTCATCGTCCCTGGCGCCGAGCGCGGCGGCTGGGTCGTGTCGATGCTGCTCGGCGTTGCGGGCTCGTTGCTCGGCGCGCTGGTCGGTCGGGCCGTCGGCATCTATTCCGAGGGGGAAACCACCGGCGGCTTCTTCATATCGCTGCTCGGCGCGGTCATCCTGGTCGCCGGCTACCACGCAATCGCACGTCGGCGCGCGATGGTGTGAGCAACCCGTGCGCGGTGACTCCACCCTCGCCTGGCTCGCGACCGCGATGCTGATCGCGACGGCGCCGTTCATCGCGCGCGCACAGTTCGAGGACGATGTTGGGACCGATCCCGGCTTTCCCGGCACCGACTCGGGTTCGCTCTCGGAAGGGCCCGGCTCCACCGACGCCGCGGCGTACCTCGACGCGGGGATCAACTCGCCGACCGGCGACGCGGACCCTGGGCCTCGGCTGCCAAGTGGCGAGCCCGTCCCCGTCCCGTTCCTCGCGACGGACGCGGGCGGCTGCAGCTGTCGCGCGTCCGGCGCTCTGGACCTCGCGGGCCGCATGGGCGGGTTCGCGCTCGCGCTCGCGGGTCTCGCGGCCTTCGCGCGTCGGCGCCGCTGAAGATCTGTCGAGAAATCGAATTCTCCCACGGCTCTTGAGCCGCGGATCGACGCGAACAAAAAACGAAACAGGGAAGCCGAAGCTTCCCTGTCCCTGCGCCGGTCACCCGGCGACTTGGTCGCGCCTCGCGCACTCGTCAGGTCGACTCGCGTCGACCCTCAGCGTGCGCGCGCGCGTGGAGGATCACTCCTCCTCACCGCCCTTGGGGGCAGCGGCAGCAGGAGCGGCCGCCTTCTTCGAGCCGCGCTTGGCGGCCTTCTTGCCACCACGCTTGGCGGCCTTCTTCGCGCCGCCCTTCTTGGCGGCCTTCTTCGCGCCGCCCTTCTTGGCGGCCTTCTTCGCGCCGCCCTTCTTGGCGGCCTTCTTCGCGCCGCCCTTCTTGGCGGCCTTCTTC
>Ga0208492_1000340_pt1 | contig 42371 bp, 40 predicted proteins | sample Subbioar_CSW14AB_FD_184820 | JGI IMG/M metagenome (GOLD analysis project Ga0208492, IMG submission 184820) | Serpentinite rock and fluid subsurface biosphere microbial communities from McLaughlin Reserve, California, USA - CR12Mar_CSW14AB (SPAdes) | ecosystem: Environmental > Terrestrial > Deep... | reverse complement strand
GACGAAGTGCTGCGCTATGAATCGCCGGTGCATACCTTCTGCCGCACCAGCACCGAGGTCGTGATCATTGGGGAGGTGACCATGCCGGCCGACACCAAACTGCTGTGCGTGATGGGCGCCGCCAATCGCGACCCGGCGCGCTGGGAAGATGCCGAGCGTTTCGACATCCGTCGCGCGTCCCGTCCCCATGTCGCCTTCGGCAGTGGCATCCATGTGTGCGTGGGGCAGCACGTCGCGCGGCAGGAGATCGCGGCATTGCTGTCGGCCCTGCGCGCGCGCGTGGCGCGCATCGCGCCGGCCGGCGATGCCGAATGGCGGGTCGGCAATGCCGTGCATACCTTGCGCCGCCTGCCGCTCAGCTTGTTCGCGTCTTGAGGGATCGCAGCTTGGCCTGGATGGCGTCGCCCGCGGCGGTTGCGGGTTTGCTCAGCAGGCCACGACCGACCGAGGCATGGGAGACAAGCACCGCCGGCAGCGGCCCGGGCCGGGCCTCGTCCCAGGCCGGATTGGCTTGGCGGAGGGGGCCCTGGGGCCGGTGTCCGACGTGTTGGCTGCGTATCAAAACCGCGCGGTAGCGGGCTCGATTTCGCCTCGTCGGCGTCCGCCCCGAGGCCGCTTGAAGCAGGTTCGGAATACCTCAAGTTTGTCACACTTCGGCCGCTGACAGCGGACAGTCCAGCACTCCGTGCCTATACTCGCCAACAACCGTACGTGCTTTGTGACGGATCAGAAGGCCCAAGTACAACAGAGAAAGTGACGCGCCCGACATGTTGAACGTCACCAGTGTGCTGACCGCGATAGTCAGCGAGCGTGCGACGGAACACTTCCGTACGCTGTACCCGCGTGCCTCCGGTGCGCGGCTCGATCTCGCCGTGACGGTCGCCCACACCGCGCTTTCCGCGATCGCACGCAGTGACGCGCTCTATCACAACGTCGAACACACCACCCATGTCACCCTGGTCGGCCTGCAGATCCTGAAGGCCAAGCAGGAACGCGAGCGGGGGGTGTCACCCGAGACCTGGTGCAACACCGTCATCGCGCTGCTCTGTCATGACATCGGCTACGTGCGCGGCCTGTGCCGCGCCGACAGCAGCAGTGCGCTGTCCACCGGGCTCGACGGCCAGACCTTCCGCACGGTGGCCGGCACCAGCGACGCCGTGCTGATGCCGGTGCATGTCAATCGCGGCAAACGATTCATCGAAGAACATTTCTTCGACAGCGATCTGGTCGATACCCAGTTCGTCAACGCCTGCATCGAACGCACGCGCTTTCCGGTGCCCGACGATCCCTGGTATGCCCAGACCGACGACTTCCCCGGTCTGGTGCGTGCCGCCGATCTCATCGGGCAGTTGAGCGATCCGCGTTATCTCAGCAAGCTGTCGGCCATCTTCTACGAATTCGAGGAGATAGGTTTCAACAATGCCATGGGCTATGTGCGGCCCGGTGATTTGCTGGCCGCCTATCCGACGTTCTTCGACAAGAGCGTCGCGCCCTACATCGGCGTCGGTGCGAGCTATCTCGAACAGACCGACGAAGGCCGCGACGTCCTGAGCCATCTGTACGGAAATCTCACCACCGCCCGCGCCGGCCAGCCGGCGGATCTGCGCGCCGTCGCCAACAGCTGACACCGCCCTGCCCGCGACACCGTCGCGACGCTTATGATGGAGGTCGGTCCCGGGTGGAGTCGGCCTCATGCGCGTGCCCTTCCAACGCTTTCTTTGCGTCTTCCTGTTTCTCAGCCTGTCGCGCCCGGTGTGGGCCGATGCGGCCTTTCTGCATGAGATAGCGCCGGGCGTCTTCCTGCATCAGGGCCAGCATGCGGATCTGGACTCCCCGGCGCGCGGCGACAGCGCCAATCTCGGTGTGGTGATAGGCACACGCTGCGTGGCCGTCATCGACAGCGGCGGCTCAATCGCGACCGGCGAGGCCTTGCGCGCTGCGATCACCAAGCTCACGGACCAGCCGGTCTGCTACGTCATCAACACCCATGTGCATTTCGATCACGTGCTCGGCAACGCGGCTTTCGTCGCATCCGGCACGGAGTTCATCGGCCAGGCAAAACTGCCCGAGTCCCTGGCCGGCAGTCGCGAGTTCTTCGCCGACACCTTTGCTGCGGAACTCGGCGGGACGGCACAGGGAGCGCGGGTGATCATGCCGACGCGCGCGATTGAGGACGAAGCGCGTCTCGATCTCGGCGGGCGCATTCTCGTGTTGCAGGCGGTGGCCACGGCCCACACCGCGACGGATCTGATGGTGCTGGATGAGCAGACGAACACCTTGTTCACCGGCGACCTCCTGTTTCGTGAACGGCTGCCGGTGCTCGATGGCAGCTTGAAGGGATGGATGACGTGGCTGCAGGACGCCCGTGCCAGGCATTACGCGCGCGTGGTGCCCGGACATGGCCCCGTCGACGCTGCTTGGCCGGCGGGCGCGGCCGCCGAGCAGCGCTATTTCGAGGTACTGCTGGCGGAAACGCGCGCAGCGATCGCCAAGGGCGTATTCATCGAAGACGCCAAGCACAGCGTGGCCAGCGGAGAGCTCGGCCATTGGCAGCTCACGACGCGCGCCCATCCGCTCAACGTCAGCCGCGCGTTTCGCGAACTGGAGTGGGAGTGAGAATGTAGGGCGTGGCAACGGCGCGGGTCCGTTCGATTTCGCGCGCTGTCCATTCGCCGTCGTGGCCGAGTTCCGTGGCCATGATCGCCGCCACGCGCGGCGCCACCTCGACGGCGGCGCGCGCATCGATGAACAGCGCGCGGGTGTGAAAGGCCAGAGCGTCGGCGACGCTCATGGCCATCTCGCTGCGCGCCGCCCAGGCGAAATGCGCGCCGCTGTAGGGCAGGGATTCATGCAGTGTCGCCGCCAGTGCGGGTTGTTCGGCGATGAGCTGAGCGATGCCGCGCGCCGGAAACCCGAGCGCATCCACGCCGCCGCGCTGCGCTTCGCGCGGCAGCAGTTCGAGGCTGCGCGTCCCGCTCGCCGTGGGGCGCAGCGCCGCGACTTTCAGAGCCTCGTCCACACATTGCTCGGCGACGCGCCGATAGGTCGTCCACTTGCCGCCACTGACCGTCACCAGTCCGTCCGTATCGACGGTGATGGCATGCTCACGCGAGACCTTGGACGAGCGTCCGCTGCCCGGCGCCGCGGCCAAGGGTCGTATCCCGGCAAAGCTGCTCAAGACGTCGGCGCGTGTCGGCGCGCGATGCAGATGGCGCGCGGTCACGGCCAGGATCTGATCGATCTCCTCGCGCTGCGGCCGCGGCGGATCGTCGATGCGCGTGAGCGCGGTATCGGTGGTGCCGAGCAGCACCTGGCCATGCCAGGGGATGACGAACATCACGCGACCGTCGGGTGTGCGCGGCATGACCAACGCGTGATCGGCGGTATAGAAGCGTCGCGGGACGACCAGATGGGTGCCTTGGCTGGGCAGGATTTCGGCGGCGATCGTGGCGTCGGCCAGACGACGCACGGCATCGCCATCGACGCCCGTCGCATTGATGACGACGCGAGCTTCGAATTCGAGCTGGCGGCCGCTCAACATATCCTGCGCGCCGACACTGCGCACCAGGCCGCGCGCATTCCTGCCCAAGGCTGCGACCCGCATGTGATTGAGGAGAGTCGCGCCGCGCGCGGCGGCCGCATGCAACAGGGCCTGCAGCAGACGCGCGTCATCGAACTGCGCATCGGTATACAGCACGCCGCCGGCGAGGGGCGCGCGGCCGAGCTGCGGCACGAGCCGTCGGGTTTCAGTGCTGTCGAGCACGCGACTCGCGGCAAGCTTGTGTTCGCCCGCCAGCCAGTCATAGAGCTTGAGACCGGCGGCGAATTTATACAGTTCGAAACGGTTGCCGGCGGGAATGACGAACGGCAGCGGGCTGACCAGGCCCGGCGCATTGCGTAACAGCAGCGCGCGTTCGAGCAAGGCTTCGCGCACCAGACCGAACTGCGCCTGGGCCAGATAGCGTATGCCGCCGTGGATGAGCTTGCTGCTGCGCGATGAGGTGCCAGCGCCGAAGTCGGCACGTTCGAGCAGCAGGACCTCCAGCCCGCGATCGGCGCAATCGAGCGCGATGCCCGCGCCGTTGGCGCCTCCGCCGATGACGACGACATCGTAAGGTGTGCGTCGGCTGTTTGCCGAGTTCAGAAAGGACGCGCGCTGCATGACTCATTCTGCCCAATCGCGTGCGCGCTCGATAGCGCGTTGCCATAGGCGGCGATGGGACGCGACACGCGCGGGCGAGGCCTGGGGCGTGAAACGTGCGGCGGACTGCCAGATGTCGCGCAGTTGCGCGCGGTCACGATAGAGCCCTACGCCGAGCGCCGCGAGTTGCGCCGCGCCAAAGGCCGTGCACTCCTCGTGACGCGGCCGCACGATGGGCACGCCGAGAGCATCGGCCTGCAACTGCATGAGCAGATCATTGGTGCTGGCGCCGCCATCGACGCGCAGTTGCGTGAGTGCGAGCCCGGCATCGGCCATCATCGCCTGGCCGACGTCGGCCACTTGCCAGGCGATGGCGTCGAGCGCGGCGCGCGCGATGTGGGCGCGGTTGGTGCCGCGTGTCATGCCGATGAGCAGCGCGCGCGCCTGGGCATCCCAGTGCGGGGCGCCAAGTCCGGTGAAGGCCGGTACCAGCACCACACCGTCACTGTCCTCGACACTCGCCGCCAGCGCTTCGATGTCCGAGGCGTGCGCGATCATCCCCAGTCCGTCGCGCAACCATTGCACGACGGCGCCGCCCATGAAAACGCTGCCTTCCAGCGCATAGTCGGTGACCCCGTCGATGCGCGAAGCGACCGTGGTCAGCAAACCGCGCGTGGAATGCGCGCGCTGGGTGCCGGTCTGCATGAGAATGAAACAGCCCGTGCCATAGGTGCATTTCGCCATGCCGGGATCAAAGCAGGCCTGGCCGAACAAGGCCGCCTGCTGATCGCCCGCCACGCCCGCGATCGGGATCTCGGCGCCGAACAGATGGGTGGTCGCGCACACGCCACTGCTGTCGACCACCCGCGGCAGCAGCGCGCGGGGAATCTGCCACAGGGCCAGGAGCTCATCGCTCCAGTCACCACGGGCAATGTCATAGAGCTGGGTGCGCGACGCATTGGTGGCGTCGGTGAGATGTTCACGGCCGCCGGTGAGTTGCCAGATCAACCAGCTGTCGACGGTGCCAAAGGCCAGTTCGCCGCGTTCGGCGCGGGTGCGCAGTCGGGCATCCCGATCCAGCAACCAGCGGATCTTGGAGGCGGAGAAATAGGCGTCCAGCACCAGGCCGGTTTGCGCGCGTATGAGGTCTTCGTCTGCGCCGCCGCGCAAGGCCGCACACAAGGACGCACTGCGCCGGTCCTGCCACACCAGCGCATTGGCGACCGGCTCACCACTGCGCCTGTCCCAGAGCAGCGTGGTCTCGCGCTGATTGGTGATGCCGATGGCGCGAATGTCACGCGCGGTGACGCCCGCACCGGCGAGGGCCTGCTGCGCGCATTCGAACTGCGTGCTCCACAACGTGCGGGGATCGTGCTCCACCCAACCGGGCTGGGGATAGATCTGCGGAAACTCACGTTGCGCGATGGCGAGGATCTCGCCCTGGACGTCGAATACCAGCGCGCGCGAGCTGGTGGTGCCTTGATCGAGCGCGAGTATGAGAGCCATGAAGTTACCAATGCCCCAGCAATGTGACTGACGGATTACCGACCTTCGCGCGCCGCGATCACGCGTTCGGGATAATCGGAGAACACGCCATCGACCTGCGCGGCGCGACATCGAGCGATGGCGGCGGCGTCGTTGACGGTATAGACATAGACCGCGATGCCATGATGGTGAGCGCGGGCGACGTCGGCGGCATCGAGGTGTTCGAGGGCCATGTGCAGGGATTGCGCGCCGAGGTGCAGCGCGCGTGCCAGCGCGCCGGCGAAGTCTTCTTCATACAGGAGCCCGAAGCGCATCGGACCACGCAGGCGCGCGAGTTCCGCGCTGGTCTCGACATCGAAGGACGACAACAGGATGTGCTCGCGCCAAGCGGGCCACGGAGCTGTCGCGGCCAGGGTCTGCTCCACCACCTGCTGCGCGATGCCGGCTTCCTTGACTTCGATATTGAGATCGATGCGACCGAGGATGAGAGTTATCACCTCGTCCAGCAGGGGTATGGACTCCCCCTCGCCGGCATCGAGGGCGCGCAATGCATCGAGACTCAGGGCCTTGTAAGTGCCATGGCCACTGGTGGTGCGGTCCAGGGTGTCGTCATGCAGTACGATCAAGGCGCCGTCGAGCAGGCGCACGTCTATTTCTACGGCATCGACGCCCAGCGCCAGCGCGTGACGCAGACTGGCCAGGGTGTTCTCGGGACGATGACCGGCGGCGCCGCGATGGCCGAATACGCGCATGGGACGGGAACTCCTCGTTTCATCGATCGGCAGCGGTGTATTGTCCTGCCATCAAGTGTCGTGTCGCCTGCCTTGGAAGCGTGATGGGGCCCTGCTCATGGTCGCACCGGCGCCTGGCCTCCGGACGCGGTTGAGGCACGAATTCTCGATGTTCATCGCGGGACGGCCCACCCGCCACCGCTCTGTATCATAATAGCCGGCACGTCGTGCGTGACGACGGACGGCCCACAGAATCCAGCGCGTGTTCCGCGCACATTATTCCGACAGCACCATGACCTGGATATTCGGCTACGGCTCGCTGATCTGGCGGCCGGCCTTCGCATATGAACTCTGCCGTAAAGCCGCACTGCGCGGTTGGCGCCGCCGTTTCTGGCAGGCCTCGCCCGATCATCGCGGCGTGCCCGAGGCGCCGGGACGTGTGGTGACACTGGTGCCCGATGCGCAGGCGGTGTGCTGGGGCATGGCCTTTCGTGTGCCGACCCGCTTGTGGGACACCATCGTGGTCGAACTCGACCATCGCGAACGCCATGGCTACACCCGCACGGCAGTCGAACTCGAATTCGACGATGGCGCGCAGACGACGGCCATCACCTATGTCGCGGCCGCCGACAATCCGGGCTTCGTCGGTCCGGCGCCACTCGGTGCAATGGTGCATCAGATCGCCCACGCCCGTGGGCCGAGCGGCAGCAATCGCGAATATCTGGCACGGCTGGCCGAGTATCTGCAAAGTCTGGATATCCACGACGAAGAAGTGCATGGACTGCACAGCGCCCTGCTCGCGGCCCACGGCCGGGAGCAGGGCTGAGCGCGATGTCGTCGCAATCCCTGTTCACGCGTTACATCGGCATCGACTATTCGGGTGCCGAAGCGCCGGTGTCGCGCCTGCGCGCATTGCAGGTCTATGAATCCGACGGCAACTCCGAAGCGCGCGCGGTGCTGCCCTTCGATAATGGCGCGCGCAACTGGTGTCGTAAGGAAATCGCGCGCTTCATGCGTGAACGTCTGCTTGCCGATCAACCCTGCGTGATCGGCGTCGACCATGGCTTCTCGCTGCCCTTGTCCTATATGCAGCGCAACCATCTCGGCAACTGGGACGAATTCCTGCGGCACTTCCATTTTCATTGGCCGACCACCCGCGATCACATGTACGTCGATTTCGTGCGGGACCAGGAACCGCCGGGCGGGACTTCCGACGAACTGCGTTTGTGTGAGCGCTGGACCGCCTCGGCCAGGAGCGTTTTCCAGTTCGACATGCAAGGCTCCGTGGCGAAGGCCACCCACGCCGGCATTCCGTGGATCAAGCAACTGCGTGACGACCGTCGGGTGCGCGCCCGCACCCACTTCTGGCCATTCGATGGATTCGATGTCAAAGCGGGACGCTCGGTGGTGGCGGAGATCTATCCGTCGATGTTCCGGCGACGCTATCCCAACATCGAGCGCACCGCCGATCAGCAGGACGCCTATGCCTGTGCGATGTGGCTGCGTGACATGGATGTGTTGGGCGCGTTACGGGATTATTTCAATCCGCCATTGACCCTGCCGGAGCGCCGCATCGCGCAACTCGAGGGCTGGATACTCGGTGTGCGTTGAGCGCGCACCAGGAACAGGCAGCGCGCGAAGGCGCGCCATGATCGCCGTCACCTAAGTTTGCACCAGGCCCCCTCGCGCCCATTGATTGCCCCGGCGCGGTAACCTATCCTCATCCTGCTGCATCGCAACATCATCATGCCGAGGTCGTCGGCATGCCGCGATGCTTTTTCCGAGAGACGAGATTCTTGAGCTACATAGCGAGTCGGCATGGATAAGATCGGACACATGCGTGCACTCGTGACTGTCGCGCGGCTAGGCTCCTTTTCGGCCGCCGCGCGAGAACTCGAAGTCACGCCGGGCATGGTCTCCAAGCAGGTCAAGCATCTCGAGGAAGAACTCGACGTGCGACTTTTGCAACGCACGACGCGCGGGGTGTCATTGACCGACGCCGGTGAGCTTTACGTCGACCAGGTGGTCGACATCCTGCAACGCATCGAAGCGACTGAACTGGCGGTGACGGCGCTCAACTCCGCGCCGCGTGGCGTGTTGCGGGTGAGCTGCCCGCCGTCCTTCGGCACGCAGGTGCTGACGCCCATCATTGCGGCCTTCGCGCGCGACAATTCCGGTATCCGTATCGAACTTGGACTGCAGGATGCCGAACCCGACGTGGTGGCCTCGCGGCTGGATCTCATCTTTCGTATCGGCAGCTTGAAAGACAGCTCGCTGGTCAGCAAACAGGTCGGCAGCGCGCCTTACATGCTGTGCGCCGCGCCGTCCTTCATCGAAGGCAGCGGGCGGCCGCTGACGGTGCAGGAACTGGCGAACTTCAACTGCATCCTCGATGAATCGATGGAAGGCTACGAGCGCTGGAATTTCATCGCCGACGGCACCCTGGTCGCGCAGCCGGTCAACGGCAACTTCGCCTCGCCGAGCACGGCGGCGGTGATCGAGGCGGCGGTCGCAGGACTGGGTATCGTCTATGTGCCGCGCTATGCAGTCATCGACGAGTTGTCGCGGGGCGATCTGGCGGAGATCACGCTGGACAACAGCAAGGCGATGTCCTTGCCGGTGACCGCGCTCTACAGCAGTCGCCAGTTCATGGCGGCCAAGACCCGTATCTTTCTCGACTACTTCATCGAACACGTCGACGGCAAGGACGTCAGTCATGGCGCCACGCGTCGTACCGTGCAGTAAGCGCTAGCGCAGATCGCCGCCGCTATTTCCGTTGACGTCCACCCACAGGTGGCGCAGACCGAGTTCGGCCAGCCAGGCCGGGCCGCGTTCCTCCTTCAGCATCGCGATGGTCGAGGCACTGCCGGCCACCACACAGAAATCCGCCACCACGCTCACCGCCGCCAGATGCCGTACCGGCCAGCCGCTGATGGGATTCAGAATGTGACCATAGCGCTGGCCATCGACAAGGATGCAGCGCTCGTAGTCGCCACTGGTGGCGAGCGCGCCATGCTGCAGTTCGACCGTGTGGAGCAGGGCGTTGCCGTCACGCGGATGCTTGATGCCGATGCGCCAGGGCTGGCCGTCGGCACGCGGACCGATGATCCTGATATCGCCACCGAGATTCACCACGCCATGTCGCAAGCCCAGTTCGATGCACAGCGTCGCGGCGCGATCGGCCGCGTACTCCTTCACCACGCCGCCGAAATCGAGTTCGAGTCCCGCTTGCGGAAAGGATAGTCGCGGCGCCCGCCAGCGCAGGCGATGCCAGCCGACGCGCGCCTTGAGCGTCTCGATATGGCCCGGGTCGGGCAACTGTCCAGGTTCGAATCGCCAGGCGCCGCGCAATACACCCGAGGTGATGTCGAACAGACCTTTGCTCTCGGCATGACATGTCGCGGCGTAATTGAGCAGGCTCGCCGTTTCCTCATCGACTTCGATGCTGCCGCCGCGGGCCGCGACGCGATTGATATCCGCGAGCCAGCTGTCGTCGCGGTAGCGCGAGTAACGGGCTTCGAGACGCGCGATATCGGCCATTGCCCGCTCGGCGCCGCGCCGCGCGTTGTCCACCGTGTCGGCGAACAATTGAATCTCACAGGGCGAGCCCATGGCCTGAAAGGGAAATCGGTGGAGCGTGAGCGGCACGGCGAAGGCTTCCTTCATCGCCCTGCATTGTATCCCGCTGATCCAAGCGGCATTGACCCGGCCAATCGCAGACTGTCCTCGCGCGCTGGCTGATAAAAGGTGCCCGGTGCGGCCGGACGACATTGCCCGTTGCCAGGGGGGCGATGGCCCACAGCCGCTAGGCAGGTGTGTGCCACAGGTGTCATGCATGGAGTTCCGTTGCGGACGGGCGGCTGAAGGATCAGGGCGTGGTTGCGGGTTCCGCGACCAATCTGGCCGCCAGTTCCTGCAAGCGTTGGCCGTCACCGGCGCGAAAGCCGTGGTGGATGTAGCGCACGCGGCCGTTGCGATCGACGAGATAGGAGGAGGGCATCGCTTCGACCTGAAAAGCCGATGCGCATGCCTGGTTGGCGCCGCCGGCGACCCTGAATTGGGCGGGATGACTGGCCAGAAAGCGTTGCGCGTCCTCTGCTTCTTCGTCGAGGTTGATGGCCAGCACCGCCAGCCCTTTGTCGCCGAGCTGGCTGTGCAATTGATTCATGAAGGGGAAGGACTGCCGGCAGGGGCCACACCAGGACGCCCAGAAATCGACATACACCACTTGGCCGCGGTAGTGGGCGAGATTCGCCGCGTCCGGTTCATTGGCGATGGCGAGCTTGCAGGCAGGCGCGGGCAGTGCGCCGGCGGCGGGCAGCAATTGCTCGGCGGCACCGGCGAGGTCGACGAACATGAGCGCGCACAGCGCCATGGCCAGCGCGGGACGCGCATGCGGCGAGGTCGATGGGGATGTCATGCGCGCTCCTGTGTCGCCTTGTTGCGAGCGAGGCGGCGGCGGCATTGCTTCGCTCCGGCCCGCGGTTTGACCGATAGTTTATGGTCACGACCGGCGCTGCGTCAGCGCGCAACCGCAAGTTGCCAAGCGTTCGACCTGACCGCCTGGGCGCGCGGCGCCGCCTCCTTGAGCGGGCAAAAAAAAGCCGGCGCGGGAGCCGGCTTGGGCACAGGGGCCGATACGGTCCCGTTCAGGAAGGCGTCCAGCGCCCTTCGAGTGAGAGCACGCCGTTCATGAAGTTCGACAGCAGCATTTTCGGTTCGCTGACCACTAGATCGGGCATGCGCCGGGTGAATTCGCGCAGGCTGGACTTGACCATCTGTCTTCCCAGCGAGGCGCCCATGCAGAAGTGGGGCCCGTAGCCGAAGCTCAAATGCCGGTTCGGCGCGCGGTTGAGATCGAAGGTGTCCGGATCCGCCACCGCCCGTTCGTCACGATTGCCCGAGCAATACCACAGCACGCATTTGTCGCCGGCCTTGATGGTCACGCCTTCGAGTTCGAAGTCCTTGAGAGCGGTGCGCCGGAAATGCATCAAGGGCGGCGACCAGCGCAGGATCTCTTCGACCGCGTTGTCGATGCGCGCCTCGAAGTCTTCCAACAGCCAGGCTTTCTGCTCGGGATGATTCTGCAGATTCATGACGGCGTGGGCCATGGCATGTCGCGAGGTGTCGTTGGCCGCGCCGACCAGCAGGGTGAAGAACGCGCCCAGCTCATCCTGGGTCATACGCTGGCCTTCGTGGTCGGCCTGCACCACCCAGGTCATGAGATTGTCGTCGGGCTCGCGGCGGCAACGTTCGGCCTCGGCGAATGCAATCGTCATGATCTTCTGGGCCGCATCCTGGAACACCGCCAGCGGTGAACCGATATGGGCATAGCTCGGATCCGCCCAGCTGCCCAGCTGTTCGGCGGCTTCGATCAGAATCTCGCGCTTGTGCGGGTCGCTGATGCCGACGAACACGCCGGCGAACACGCGGCCCGGCAGTTGCTTGAACACCAGTTCGCACAAATCGCCGTGGCCGAGGTTCGCCACGTCACTGATGACGCTCTCGGTCATCTCGCGGATCTGCTGCTCCATGCGGCGGATGTTGCGCGGGCTGAAGGCGTGCTGGACGATGTTGCGCAGCGCCTTGTGGCGCGGGTCGTCCATTACGATGAAGGACAGTATGGTTTCGAGCTGCGGAAAATCGTCGAGGAAGACGCCTTCGGCCGAGGAGAAAACGGCGTCGTTACGCGACAACTCCTTGATGTGATCGAAGCGTGTGATGGCCCAATAGCCCTTGCTGTTCTCGAGGCCCGGCGCGAGCGGCTCAGGTGCCGGATGCCAGGACACGGGCTGGTTGTCACGCAGCCATTTGAAGGCGCGTTCGCGTTCCTCGTAGGGCTTCGCCCAGAATTCGAGGGTGCTGAGATTGATGTCGGGATGCGTTGCGTTGGCCATCGGGCGTTGTCCTCATAGCGTAACGTTGCTGGTCACTGCGCGGCCTCAAGCCTTGAGCGCGCGTTTACGTTCCGTGTGGTTCTTGAACATGTCGCGACCGATCAGATACTTCATGATCTCGATCGAGCCGCCGGCGATTTTCACCACCCGTGCATCGGCATAGGCGCGGCAGATGGGGTATTCCCACATATAGCCCCAGCCACCGAACAACTGCAGACATTCATCGACGGTCTTGCAGTGCAGGTTGGACAGAAACATCTTGGCCATCGCGGCATCGACGGCGTCGAGCTTGCCGGCCATGAACAATTCCATGCAGCGATCGGTCAGCACGCGGCCGGCGGTCGCTTCGACTTTCAATTCGGCGAGCTTGAACTGGGTGTTCTGGAAATCAGCGATGGTCTGGCCGAAGGCTTCGCGTTGGGCGGTGTATTCCACCGTCCAGTCGATGACGGTTTCTATCACGGTCGCGCTGCGGATGGCCTGGGCAAGGCGCTCCTGGGCGAGCTTGGTCATCATGATGGCGAAGCCTTCGCCTTCCTTGCCCAGCATGTTGGAGGCCGGCACGCGGACGTTCTCAAAGAACAGCTCCGAGGTGTCCTGCGCTTTCATGCCGAGCTTTTCGAGATTGCGCCCGCGCGTGAATCCGACGCGGTCGCCTTCGACCAGGAACAGAGTGATGCCCTTGGCGCCCGCCGTGCCGTCAGTCTTGGTCGCGAGCACAATCAGATCGCAAAGCTGACCATTGGAAATGAAGACCTTCTGGCCGTTGATGACGAAGTCGTCGCCGTCGCGCACGGCGCGGGTGCGGATGTTCTTCAGATCCGAGCCGGCGTGGGGTTCGGTCATGCCCAGCGAGCCGATGACTTCGCCGCTGACCATCCTGGGCAGCCATGTGCTCTTCTGCTCTTCGGTGCCGAAGGAACTCAGATAGGTGGCGACGAGATCGGTATGGATCATGAAGCCCGGGCCGGTTGCGCCGGCGCGCGCCATCTCCTCGAATACCACCACGTCATAGAGCCAGTCCGCGCCGGCGCCGCCGTAGGCTTCGGGCACCGCGCAGCACAGCATGCCGGCCGCGCCGGCTTTCAACCACAGCTCGCGCGGCACGATGCCGTCCTGTTCCCACTGGGCGTGAAAGGGCGTGATCTCGTTGGCGATGAATTTGCGGCAGGCATCGCGAAAGATTTCGTGATCGGATGAAAACAGTGTGCGTTCGATCATGGGCGTGAGCTCGTCGCGGCCAATGCCGCACCGGAGCGCAGGGGACGAGCCGGGCTCATCATATTCAGCGTCCTCGTGATTTCAATGGGCGTAATAGGGGGCCGCGCGCAGGTCGGCGGGGAGTCGGGCGCCGGGCAGTTCGCCACGCCGCAGCATGTCGAGATAACTGAGTGGTCCACCGCTCCAGGCCGGAAAGCCAAGACCGACGACCGCCAGCACGTCAACCTCTTCAGCACTGCTCAGCACGCCTTCATCCAGCAGACGCGCCGCTGCGAGCGCTACCGAGGTCAAGAGGTCAAGGCCATGGACACGATCGACGTCGGTGTAACCGGCAAGCTCACCCACGTCGAGGTCGGCACGCGCGAACAGCGCCTGCAGATCGAGCGCATGGGCGAGAGCGGCGCGGGCGCCGGGCGTCGTTGCCTGCTGAGCCGCATGGTGGCGCGTCGCTTCCAGCAGACGTTGCGATGGGCCTGCGCCAGCACATCCGGTGACGACAGGTGTCATGCGCAGGCGATTGGCGATGGCCAGCGCACGCGCAGTGGCTTCGCTCACGTCGCCGGCAATCTCGGCGAACTCGGCGCGCTCGAAAGCATCGAGCACGCGCAGTTCGGCATCACAGTCGGCGGGCGCTTCGGCGTGCGGCTGACGCACGCGGATTGTGCATGGCGCATCGCCGGCCGCCGGCGCGTCGCCGAATACCAGGCAGGCATCGGCGCCGAGCATGTCGTTGACCACCGTAAAGCGTTTCGTGAGACGCGCCGGCGCAGGCCCGAGGCCGCTGACCACGATGCGCTCGGCCGCTGCCTGCATGCCGCCGAGGTGCGCTGCCGCGCGTTTTGGCGCGGCGGTCCTCGACAGGAAACTGGTGCGCACCATGTTGCCCGCCACCGGATTCAGCATGAGCGGCAGGAAACTATCGATTTCAACTTCGATGCCGCTGTCGATATCGCGGTGATAGCCGTCGCGCAGGCAATGGATGATGGCGCCTACCGCGGGGTAGAGATGGACGACGCGTGGCCCGCTGCAGGCCAGCGCCAGCAGACGCTCCGTCGCCTGCGGCCCATCGAGCAGTTGTTCCACGTCGCGCGGCGCCTGCCAGCCCGGCTGATCCCAGCGCGCGCCCGGCAGGACATGGCGCGCCATTTGCCGCGCACTGCCGACGAGCGCGCCAGGCTCGGCAAGGGCATCGACCAGTCCGGCTTCCAGCGCCGCCGTGGGCGCGACCGGTTGGCCGCCGAGCAGCACGCGCGCGGCGAAACCGGGCGAGGTCAGTCGTGGCAGTCGTTGCGTGCCACCGGCGCCGGGCAGGAGACCGAGCAGCACTTCCGGCAGACCGAGGCAGGGCAGATTGCCCTGCGCAGCGATTCGATAATGACAGGCCATGGCGAGTTCGAGGCCGCCCCCGAGCGCGAGTCCATTGACCGCCGCCACGGTCGGCACGCGCAACTGTTCAAGTTCGCGCAGAGTGTAGGTCAGGCGCGAGAACACCCGGCGAATCTCCGCCGGCGTACGTTCAAAGCGCAGCGTGGTGAAACCCTGCACCATGGAAAGATCGGCACCGGCCATGAAGGCGTCCTTGCCGGACGCGATGACCACGCCCCGCAGGGCGGGGGTGCTCGAGATGATCGCGATGAGTTCACCGAGTTCATCAATCATGTCGTCGGAGAACACATTGAACGGGCGCCCCGGCATGTCGAGCAGGGCCAGACCGATGCCATCGTCATCGATCTCGAAACGCAGATTTCGCAGCACATGCACGGACATCACGATTACTCCGGCACCTTGCCGCCGGTCATCTTGAGCAGGTTGTCCTTGATGATGCGCAGGGTGCGGGCGGTGGCGCGCACATCCTCGGGCGAGATGCCGGCCAGAATCTCGGCGTTGGTCGGTCCTGAGATCGAGCGCATCTTGTTCACCACCTTGCGGCCGGCGGCGGTGAGGAAGATGCGCTTCACGCGGCGGTCCTTGTTGTCGGCGCGGCGTTCGACCAGCCCGGCGGCTTCGAGCCGATCGACCAGACCGCCGAGCGCGACCTTGCCGAGATCCAGTTGACCGGCGAGATCCGATTGCGCCATGCCGTCCTTGCGTCCGAGATACGCCAGCACCCAGGCCTGGGAGCGGGTCACGCCGGCCGGCTTGAGGGCGGCGTTGTATATGATGCGGCGCAGGCGCGAAGTGTCGTGGATATAGAAGCCGAGGCGGATGGCCCAGTCTTCGTCGCTGCCCTCGTCGCCGCCGGTGGATTCGTTTTCGCGCGCCATGCGTCCTCCGCTTTCGAGATCATTGCTGGCCAGCGTGCTGGCGACGCGGGAAAGTATATCGACGCTGACCATACGCAGGTGTAAATCCCTTTGACAGAGGTAATACGCATACTTACTATACGCAGGCTTCCTTATTCGTCAAGCTGTCGCGAACACCTTCCGCGTGGCCACCACGCAGACCGCAGGCCGGTGTCCGTTACCCATCGCTGGAGGAGACTCATGTGAATTTCGATTTGACCGAAGAGCAGCGCGCCATCCAGGAGGCGGTACGCGCGGTGGTCAGCCGCTTCGATGCGGATTACTGGCTGGAGCGCGACGACGACGGGGAATTCCCCCACGCTTTCCACAGCGCCATGGCCGAGGCGGGCTGGTTGGGTATCACCATGCCCGAGGAGTACGGCGGCGCGGGGCTCGGCGTCACCGAAGCCGCGCTCATGATGCATGAGGTGGTGAGCAATGGCGGCGGTATCGCCGCGGCCTCGACGGTGCACATCAACCTGTTCGGTCCCCATCCCATCGTGGTGTTCGGTACGGACGATCAGAAGCGGCGCTGGGTCCCGCACCTGGTGGCGGGACAGGACAAGTGCTGTTTCGGTGTGACAGAACCCGATGCCGGCCTGAACACCACCCACATCAAGACCTTTGCGAGGAAGGTCGATGGTGGCTATGTGGTCAACGGCCAGAAGGTGTGGACTTCAACGGGGCAGGTGGCGAGCAAGATCATGCTGCTCGCACGCACCACCCGTCTCGAGGACTGCAAGCGTCCGACCGACGGTATCAGTGTGTTCTACACCGACGTCGATCGCAGCAAGATGGAAATCAAGCGCATTCCGAAGATGGGCCGCAAGGCGGTCGATTCCAACGCAGTGTTCATCGATGGCCTGTTCATCCCCGACGAAGATCTGATCGGCGAAGAGGGCAAGGGCTTTGGCTACATCCTGCACAGTCTCAATCCCGAACGCGTGCTGATTGCGGTCGAAGCCATCGGCGTCGGCCAGGATGCACTGCGACGCGCGACCCGCTATGCCAATGAGCGCATCGTGTTCGACCGTCCGATCGGCATGAACCAGGGCATACAGCATCCGCTCGCGGAAAACTGGATGAATCTCGAAGCGGCCTACACCATCGCCATGAAGGCGGCCTGGTTGTACGACAACAAACGCCCCTGCGGCGCTGAAGCCAATACCGCGAAATATCTCGGCGCCAAGGCCGGTCACGAGGCCTGCCTGCAGGCGGTGATGACCCACGGCGGTTTCGGTTACGCCCGTGAATATCACGTCGAGCGACTGTTGCGTGAAGTGACCATTACCCGCATCGCGCCGGTCACCGAACAATTGATCAAGTGTTTCATCGCCGAGAAGGTGCTGGATCTGCCGAAGAGCTATTAAGGACATCGACATGCTGGCGCGCATCATCTTCGACGACGAACACCACCAGTTTCGTGACGCCGTGCGGCGCTTCTTTGCCGCCGAACTGACGCCCAACATCGCGCGCTGGGAGGCGCAGGGCCAGGTCGACAAATCCTTCTGGCGCGCCTGCGGCGAGCAGGGCGTGCTGTGCCCGGACATGCCCGAGGCCTATGGCGGCGCCGGGCTCGATTTCCGCGCCAACGCCATCGTGCTGGAGGAAACCTCCTACACCGGCTCGGCGACGCCGGCCTTCGGCGTGCATTCCGATATCGTCGCGCACTATCTGTTGAAGTACGCCCATGAGGAACTGCGCAGGACCTGGATCCCGCGCATGATCGATGGCACTGCCATCGCCTGCATCTGCATGACCGAACCCGGTGGCGGCAGCGATCTGAAAGCGATACGCAGCACCGCCGTGCGCGAGGGCGACACCTACCGTATCAATGGCGCCAAGACCTTCATCACCAATGGCGTGACGGCCGACATCGCCATCATCGCCGCGCGTACCGGCGCCGAACCCGGCGCCAAGAGCATCTCGCTGTTTTTCTGCGAAACCGATCGGCCCGGCTACAAGGTCGGACGCAAGCTCGACAAGGTCGGTCAGGCGTCGTCGGACGTCGCCGAGATCTTCTTCGACGACCTCATCGTACCCGCCGGCTATCTGCTCGGTGCCGAGAATCAAGGCTTCGTCTACATGATGCAGGAACTGCCCCAGGAGCGCATGTCCATCGCGGTCACTGCGCACTCCGCGGCGCAACGGGCCTATGACCTCACCGTCGACTATGTCAAACAGCGCCAGGCCTTCGGCCATTCCCTGATGGAATTTCAGAACACGCGTTTCGTGCTGGCCGAACTGCGCACCAAGCTGCAGGTGGGCTGGGCGCACATCGATGCCTGCATGACGGCGCTGGTGGCGAAGAAGCTCTCCACCGATCAGGCGGCTTCGGCCAAGCTTCATCACACCGAGTTGCGCTCGGAAGTGACCGATGCCTGCGTGCAACTGTTCGGCGGCTACGGTTACATGAACGAATACGAGATCGCGCGTCTGTGGAAGGACACGCGCATCCAGCGCATCTACGGCGGTTCGTCGGAGATCATGAAAGAATTGATCAGCCGCGCCATCTGATCACGCGCACCGACTGTCATGTCCCTGCCCCCTCAGTTCGCCGCCCTGCGTGCGCCCATCATGGCGGCGCCGATGTTCATTGTTTCCAGCCCGGCGCTGGTCATCGCCCAATGCCAGGCCGGCATCGTCGGTTCCATGCCGGCCCTGAATGCGCGCAGCGAGCGCCAGCTCGACGACTGGCTAGGCGCCATTGTCACCGCGCTCGACGACTACGACCGCGTCCATCCCGGCACACCGGCCGCGCCCTTCGCCATCAATCAGATTGCCCACCGCAGCAATGACCGCCTCGCGCGTGACACCGAGATCATCGTCAAGCACCGCGTGCCGATCGTCATCATCAGCCTGTCGGCACATCGCGACATCGTCGATGCCGTGCACAGCTATGGTGGCCTGGTGTTCAACGACGTGATCTCCGATCGCCATGCGCGCAAGGCAATGGACAACGGCTGCGATGGCCTGATTGCCGTGGCGGCCGGTGCCGGCGGGCACACGGGCACTGTTTCACCCTTTGCTTTGCTGGAGGAAATCCGCTCGTGGTGGGACGGTCCTTTGGCCCTGTCGGGTGCGATTGCGACCGGACGCAGCATACTCGCCGCGTTGGCGGCGGGCGCCGATCTGGCCTATATCGGCACGCCGTTCATCGCGACCGAGGAAGCCAATGCGGTACCCGACTACAAAGCGATGGTGACGGCCGCACGCAGTGCCGACATCGTCACCACCGATTATTTCAGCGGCGTGCCGGCCAATTTCCTGGCCGGCTCGATCGCGCGCATGGGACTCGATCCCGCCGCCTTGCGTCGCGATCCGGACAAGGCCACCAACGTCAGTCCGAGTGGCGATGCACACAAGACCTGGCGCGACATCTGGGGCTGCGGCCACGGCGTCGGTGCCGTCACGGACATCGTGCCGGCCGCGACCCGCGTGGCGCGGCTGATGGCGGAATATCAGGCGGCGCGCGTCGCGTTCGGCCTGCATTGATTTTCAGTTGAGTACTCAACGAGGAGCGTATTGATGGATCTCGGACTCAAGAACAAGGCCGTCATCGTGACCGGTGGCGGTTCGAACATCGGGCGCGCCATCGTGCTCGGTTTCGCACGCGAAGGCGCGCGGATCACCCTCGGCGATATCGATATGGCGCAGGCCAACGCGGTCGCCGCCGAAGCACGCGAGGCCGGTGCCGCGGCGGTCGAAGTCGCGCAGTGCGATGTCACCTCGCTCGAACAGGTGCAGGCCATGTTCAAGCAGACCACCGACGCCTATGGCAGTGTCGATGTGCTGGTCAACAACGTCGGCTGGGACAAGCTCATGTTCTTCACCCAGACCACGCCGGAGCTGTGGGCCAGGATCATCCAGGTCAACTTCGTCGGCATGTTGAACTGCACCCACACCGCGCTCGCCGTCATGGCGCCGCAGAACAAGGGCGCGATCGTCTCGATCAGCTCGGACGCCAGCCGCCAGGGCGAGCCGCGCGAGGCGGTCTACGGCGGCATGAAGGCCGGCGTCAACAGCTTCATGAAGACCATCGCCAAGGAGAACGGCCGTAACGGCATCCGCTGCAATGTGGTGTGCCCGGGCGTGACCATTCCGGCCGACACCAGCGAAGTCGGGTCCAACAGCATGTGGGTCAACAAGGACAGCATGTTCACTCCCGACCAGCTCGCGCAGATTGCCAAGAGCCTGCCGCTCAAGAAGATCGGCCGTCCCGAGGATGTCGCCAACGCCGTGGTGTTTCTCGCCTCCGACGCCGCCGGGCACGTCACCGGTCAGGTGCTGAGCGTGAGCGGCGGCTATTCGATGATCGGCTGACAGACAGCATCCAACTGAAGGAAAAGCACATGAGCAATTACGAAGACGTTCTGTACGAGAAAATCGGTCGCACGGCCATCATCACCATCAACCGTCCGCAGAAGTACAACGCCTTTCGGCCGCGCACGGTGGTCGAGCTGCTGGATGCCTTTCAGCAGGCCGGCTGGGACCGCGACATCGGCTCGATTGTGTTCACCGGTGCCGGTGGCAAGGCCTTCTGCACGGGCGGCGATCAGTCCGACCACGCCGGCGGTCAATACGGCAACAACGACGCGCGTGGCGCGGTCGGCATGCCGGTCGAAGAGTTGCACTCGATCATCCGCGACGTGCCCAAGCCGGTCATCGCCAAGGTGCGTGGTTATGCCATCGGCGGCGGTAATGTGTTTGCCACGCTGTGCGACATGACCATCGCCTCGGACAACGCGGTGTTCGGTCAGGTCGGTCCCAAGATGGGCTCGGTCGATCCGGGCTTCGGCACGGCTTACCTGGCCCGCGTGGTGGGCGAGAAGAAGGCGCGCGAGATCTGGTACATGTGCAAGCGCTACTCGGCGCAGGAAGCGCTGGCCATGGGCCTCATCAATACCGTGGTGCCGGATGCGGAACTCGATGCGGAAGTGTTGCGCTGGTGCGAAGAGCTCAACAAGCGCAGCCCGACCGCGATTGCGCTCGCCAAGAAGAGCTTCAACGCCGACACCGAGTCCATCCGTGGCATGGGTCAACTCGCGATGCAGGCGCTGCGCCTGTACTACAACACCGAGGAATCGCAGGAAGGCGTCAAGGCCTTGAACGAGAAGCGTGAGCCGGACTTCCTGAAGTTCTACAAGTAGCTTGCTCTTGCCCCCTCTCCCCGCCCTCTCCCCCGCGGGGGCGAGGGTGTGAGCATGAAGAACGCAAGCGCCGCCCTCTTACACCCTCGCCCCGTAGCGGAGAGGGCAGGGGTGAGGGGGCGGCGCTGCGCACCCGACTGTGCAATGCTTGGCGCCACCAACGCACGGGGAGCCCGCCATGTCCGACGAAATCGCCTTCGACGATATCAAGATCAACTATGTGACCATCGCCGAGGCCCGCGCGATGGGTGGCCTGCGCCTGGTGCTGGGCGGCTACACCATTCCCGGGCCGTGGCGTGAGTCCTGCAAATGCCTGTTCGACGTCAAGGGCATTCCCTATACCTCGGTGCGCTGCTCGAATGCCGACACATCGGAAACCAGCTTTGGCGCCAACGGCTCCCATAGCGAACTCATCGCCTGGACCGCGCAGTCCAGCGCGCCGGTCGCCATCTGGGAGGACGAACGGCCGCGTTCGAGCTGGATAGACCAACTCAATCTCGCCGAGCGTCTCGCGCCGGAGCCGCGTCTCGTGCCGGTGGACTTCGAGGCCCGCGTGCGCATGATCGGGCTGATCAATGAAATCGCAGGAGAGAATGGTCTTGGCTGGAGCAAGCGCCTGATCCTGGTCGAGCAGGCTTTGCAGAACGCTGAGCCGGGCAGTGCCGATTACGCGTTCTGGAAAACCCTGGGCGAGAAGTATCTGTACACGCCGGCGGCGGGGCGCGCCGCCAAGGCGCGCATGATCGAGATACTGGACCAGCTCGACGCCGAGCTTGCCGCGAGCAAGGCGCGCGGCAGCCGTTATTTCGTTGGCGGGAGCCTGTCGGCACTCGATATCTACGCGGCCTGCTTCTACGCGTTGCTCGAGCCGCTACCGCCCGAACTATGCCCGATGGCGAGCGGCTACCGGCCGGCCTATCGCAATGCCGATCCGGACATCGAACAACACATGACGCCGGCGCTGCGCGGCCATCGCGATTTCATTTACCAGCAGCATCTGCAACTGCCGATAGTCTTCTAGTCGCGACTCACCACCCCGGCCAGCGACTCCAGTCGGCATAGGTGCGGTCAACGGCGACCAGGCCGTCACGGATGGTCAGGACCGCGACGAAGGGAATGCACCATTCGGCGCCGCGGTCGGGGTCGCGCAACTCGGCTTCGACGCAGGCCGTGTCGCCGGCGATGTGGGTGCGTATGACCGTCAGGCGCCGATGCGGGGCCTTGGCGAGCACCGCGTCTTCCACTTTCTGAAGACCCTCGCGGCCCTCGATCACGCCGAGGCCCATGGGATACGCCTTGCAGTCCGCGGCATAGCATTCCTGCACCATGCGCGTGGCATCGTCGTTGTAGTACTGGGCCCAGCGCTCGACCAGCGCCTGTTTCGCCTGGATATCGCTCATCGTTGTTGCCCTCGCTTACGTGTGTTCAACCGACCGCGCGCCCGTGACCCGTCCAGAACGGCTCGCGCAATTCCTTCTTGGCTATCTTGCCGCTGCCCGTCATGGGAAAGGCGACGTGAAAGTCGATGCTCTTCGGCAGCTTGTAGCCTGCCAGACGGGGCCGGCAATAATCCAGCAGTTCCTCGGCGCTGACCTGCGCGCCGGCCTTGGGCACGACACAGGCTTTGACCGCCTCGCCCCAGCGCGCATCGGGCACGCCGATGACGGCGACCACCGCCACGGCCGGATGGGTGGACAGCACCGATTCGATTTCGGTGGAATAGATGTTCTCGCCACCGGAGACAATCATGTCCTTCAGGCGGTCGTGAATGTAATAAAGGCCTTCATCGTCGCGGATGGCGATGTCGCCGCTGCGATACCAGCCCTGCTGGAATACTTCCGCCGTGATGTCCGGCTTCTTCCAGTAGCCACTGGCAAGCGAGGGCGAGCGGATCCACAACTCACCCGGCTCGCCTTCGGCGACATCGTTACCGGCTTCATCGACGATACGCAGTTCGATGAGTGGCAACGGACGTCCGCAGGCTTTGAGTTTGTCCTCCCGCTCGAGATTGTGTTCGGTGGGACGCAGCAAGGTGACGGCGCCCGAAGTCTCGGTGGCGCCGTAGAACTGCATGAACTCGCAGGGCATGGCGCCCAGCGCGCGCTTGATCAACCCGAGGGAAATCGGCGAGCCGGCATACATCACCAGGCGCAGCGACGCGAAGTCGGCACCGCTCGCGTCCGGGTGATCGAGCAGCATCTGGATCATGGCCGGCGCAAAGGCGGTGATGGTCGGCTTCAATTGCGAGATCGAGCGCAGCGCCAGCGCCGGATCGAACTGTCTATCGATGAGCACCGCCATGCCGTTGTACATCGACTGCAGGGACAGGCCGATGGCGAGCAGATGAAAGTTCGGCAGCGCGACCAGGAATCTGTCCTCGGCTTTCCATTCAAAAGCCGGTTCGAAATGTTCGCACAGGCGCATGTGGTTAAAATTGTCGTGGGTGATGACCACGCCCTTGGGGTCGCCGGTGGTGCCTGAGGTATAGAGCTGGATGGCGCCCGCTTCCATCGCGACGGGGGGCAGGGCGTCGCACGCGAAATCCGCCAGCCAGTGCCGTAGAGGATCGTCCTCGCCCCGCGAGCGGTCGACTTCCTGGGTCGTGATTGCAAGGCCGGTGGCGCGCAACATGGCTTGCCACAGGGCGACGAATTCCGGTTCGACGAAGGCGAAACGCGCATCGACGTCGGCCAGCACCCGGCATAATTCGGGCTCCGACAGGCGCCAGTTCAGCGGACAGAAGCAGGCGCCGCCTTTGACCGTGCCGAACAAGGCGAGGAAGAAATCATCGGAATTCTTGCCCAGATAGACCACGCGCTCGCCAGGCGCGACACCGGCGGCGGCGAGGCCACGGGCGAGGCGGGTGGTCTGCGTATCGAGCTCGCCATAGGTCGTGACGTGGCCGCCATAGACCAGTGCCGTGCGCGAGCCGGCGCGTCTGGCGTAATAGCCGACATAATCGCCCAGCGTCCGGATTTCCTTGTATACCCACATCGTCGCGACCTCTCCCCGCTAATGAATCCGGCCGCGTGCGCATGCCCGGAAAATCGTAATCATGCGTACTATATGGTAGGTTCTGGAAATCGAACAAGGCGATCGCGGGGAGCGGTGCTTGATGGTCGCAAGGCGTGCCCGTGTCCGCGGCCACACGCCGCCGTGGCCGAGTGCGTCATCCTCCCTCTGCGTGTGAGTCCAGCGTTCGAACACACCGATCACGCCAGGCAGCAGTGAGGAGCATCCCATGATTACCCCGCAGGACATGAGCTATCACCCCGCAGCGATGGCCGCGCTGACCGATGCGGCGAGCCGCCATACCTGGGCCGAAACCTTCTACATGCCGTTTGCCGTGCCGGCGCTCGGCCTGTTCGGCAGCGCCTATGTGATGGCGCGGCCCGGTGTCGGCGTCACCACCAGCGACATCAAGATTTTTCAGGGCCTCGGTCGTTCGCGACTCGATGCGCTGTACAGCGACAACCAGACCCAGATTCCGGCGCCCCAGGAATTCAGCAAGTTCACTCTGCCCACCGGCCTGTCGGTGGATCTCAGCGCTGGGCCTGAACGTTATCGCGTCGTTTACGAAGGCATCGACGACACGCGCTTTGAACTCGATGCCGAAGCGGTGATGGCCGCCTATGACATCCACGACCCGGCCATGGATCCGATGGCGCGCAAGACCCATGACGAGCGCACCGCCACTTCAGGTTATGGCGCTGCCTACGGCGGGCACTACGATCAGCTATGCCGCATCCGCGGCAAGGTGACCGTGCGGGGCAAGGATTACGCCATCGACTACATCGACTGCATGGATCGCTCCTGGGGCGTGCGACCCGAGCGCGGCCTGCAACCCATGGCCTGGCTGCACGCGATCTTCGGCGAGGACTATGCCTTTCACGGCATCTGGTCCATGACCTACGACGCCGCCTGCGATGCGCAGCACAGCTTCACCCATGGCTTCGTGCTGGACAACGGCACGGTGCACGGCTGCACCGCAGGCAAGGTCATCGTGACGCGCGATGGCATGTGGGGCGGGCATTACGAGATTCACGCCACCGACGAGCGCGGCACGCAGCATCGCTTTCTCGGCGCGCCGATCGCGTCGGGCCTGTGGGAACCTTATGGCTGCTGCGGTGTGCCCAATGTGCTGAACCGCTATGTGTCGTCCAGCGGACGGATAGGCTATGGCGAGATTCAGGAAGGCTGGTTCTACGATACCTACCTGCGCCTGCGCGCGGCGGGCAGCTTGTAAGTCGCGGCCTGGTTCGGCATGAATCTCCCGCAGGGAACCGCCACCGATGCGCGCTGGGGCAGGGACGACATCGAAACCCGCATTGCCCATGTGCTCGCACGCAAGATGGCGCGTCGCGACCAGGGTGCCTATCGCGCACGCAGCGACGCGCAGGTGACGGCCCAGCTCGAAGCCCTGTTCGCTCATCAGGGTTTGCGTGGCGTGAATGTCAGCCAGCTCGCGCGCATGACCGGCGGCGCTTCCAAGGAACAGTTCGCCTTCACGCTCGAACACGAGGGGGCGAGCGCGCCGGAACGCCTGGTCCTGCGCATGGATCCCTGGATGGGCATCGTCGAGACCTGTCGAGGCCGCGAGGCGCAGTTGCTCGCGGCGTTTGCCGGTGTGGTGCCGGTGCCGCCGCTGCGTTTCGTCGACGCCGATGGTGAGCATCTCGGGCAGCCGGGTCTCATCACCCGCTTCGTGCCCGGCAGCACCGCGCCCACCGATGTCGCGGCCAAGGCCGTGACCGGTGTCGGTATTCGCTTCGAACACTGGATCCCGCAACTCGCGCCGCAGTTCGTCGACAATCTCGCGCGCATCCATGCCTTCGACTGGCGTCAGGCCGCGCTCTCCTACTTCGATGCGCCGACGCCCGGCACGCCACAGGCCGCCTTGCGTCAGGTCAACTGGTGGGCGCGGGTCTGGCAACAGGATCTGGTCGAAGCCGAGCCACTGGTGACCATGGTCGAGCGCTGGTTGCGCGAGAACGCGCCGGTTTGCGCGCGACCGGTGGTGGTGCACGGTGACTATCGCATCGGCAATTTCATGTTCGTCGAACCGAGCGGTGCGTTCAGTGCGGTGCTGGACTGGGAATTGGCCCACATCGGCGATTTTCATGAAGACCTCGCCTGGTGTGTGCAGCGTCTGTTCGGCACGCCGCGCGAGGATGGCGAACTTCTGATCTCCGGCCTCCTGCCACGCCAGGAGTTCTTCAGCCGTTACAGTCAGGTGGCCGGCGTCGAGATCAATCTCGACACCATCCGCTACTACGAAATCCTCAATGCCTGGAAATGCATCATCATCAACAACAGCTCGGCCTGCTGCGCCGCGCGCGAGCAACAAAGCCATCAGGATCTGGTGCTGACCTGGATGGCCTTTGGCTCGGCGGTGTTCATGGCCCAGCTCGACGAACTCATGGCGGATCTCTGACGATGAACCCCGAGATCGATTTGCGCTTGAAGTCGGTGCTGAAGGCCTTGTCGGAGGTCATCCTGCCGGCGCTGCCCGCCGGCGAGCGCATGGCGCGCGATCAGACCAACCTCGTGATCGGGCACCTGTCCATCATTGCCGAGCAATGGAAACATGCGCTCAACTTCGAGCTCGAGAATCTCGCGCTCGCCAGCGGTCTGGCCGCCGAACTCGCGGGCATGACGCTGGACGCGCGCCTCGGCGACGATTTGATCGCGGCGCTCGCCGCCGCCGACGAGGTCGATCGCAATGACTACGATGCGGTGAGCGCCGTCCATCGGGGCCTGAAAACCGTCATCGATCGTCTGATCGCCGATGATTACCGCAGCACGCCCATGCCGCCCGCCATGCGCGATGCGGTGCTGCGATACAACCAGCGCCGCGCCACGCCCGAACGCATCTGGCATCGTGGCGCGGGTCTCGATCCCGATGGCGCAAGCCTGCCGCCGATAGCGGCGCTGTTCGCGCGCACCAGCGACTGACTACTCAATCTTCCTTGCTCAATTGCGGAGAAAGAATCGCGATGGAAAATCCCATGAATCTCGACGGCCGCGTGATCATCGTCACCGGCGCGGCGCAGGGCATAGGCCGCGGCGTGGCCCTCAAGGCCGCCGCGCTCGGCGCACGGCTGACGCTGGTCGACATCAACGGCGATGGCGCGCGTGAGACCGCCGAACTCATCGGTGGCGACGCCGACGTGCATGTCGGCAGCGTCGCCGACCCGGTCTTCGTGCAGGCCATGGTGGAAGCGGTTGCCGTCAGGCACGGCACGATCAACGGCCTGTTCAACAATGCCGGCATCATTCGCACTGCCATGATCAACAAGATGTCACTGGCCGACTGGCAGGCCGTCATCGACGTCAATCTGAGCGGCGTGTTCTATTGCCTGCAGGCGGTCGGCCGTCACATGCTGGAGCGGGCCGAGGCGGGCGAGGTGGCGTCGCGACGCATCGTCAATGTGTCCTCGATTGCGGGGCGGCGCGGCACCATCGGCCAGATCAATTACGGCGCGGCGAAGTCCGGCGTGCTCGGTATCACCATGAGCGCGGCGCGTGAATGGGCGCGTTTCGGTATCGGTGTCAACAGCGTATGTTTCGGTGCGGTCGAGACCCCGATGACGGAAGTGATCCGCAGCCCGAAGTTCATCGAGCGCACCATGGCCGGTATTCCCATGGGCCGCATCGCGCAGCCGGCGGAGGTGGCCGAGCCGTGCTGCTTTCTGCTTTCCGATGCGGCGAGCTACATCACCGGCCAGCATCTGAACGTCGACGGCGGCGCACAGATCGGTTTCTGACGCGCGCGTCTTGGACCTCGCATGAATGCGCGAATGGATTCGCGCCTACAGCAGTGTGTCAATCGCCGGCAGGACTTCGGGCTGGATTTCCCAGCCCTGCGGCGCGACCCAGGCGCGCTCACGCAGGAGTTGCTGATCGGCGTGGTCCAGCACCAATTGCGTCAGCTCGCTGCGCGCTGCGTCATCACCATCGCGATAGGTGGCCGTGATCACGGCGCCGCTCAGTGCGCGCAACTGTCGGATTGCCGCTAATACTTCATCGGGTCCGGCCTGGGCGCGGGACAGCACTTCGGCGCCGGCATGGCTCGCGGTGGTCAGCACGCCGTCGGTGTCATGCGCTTCGAGCGCGCGGCACAATCCCAACAGCCGCGTGAGTTCATCGCAGTCATAGCGGAAGCGCAGGGGCAGTCGGGCCGCCATCAGCTGCAACATGCCTATCACCACCTGGGTTTGTTCAACGGCCAGCGCATTGCCGCTGTCGACGGCCGGCAACACCACTTCAGTCAAGGCGCGGATCACGGACTTGAGCTGTATGTCTTCGCGCAATTGCATGGATGAAACTCCGGATGCCGTTCAGGCCTGGGCCAGCAGCGAGCGCAGCTCCGCCAGCAGTTTGGGACCGATGCCGAGTATCCAGGCCATCAGTACGTCTTGATGCGTCTTGCCGTTGTGCGCGATGCGCCACGCCGTGCCGAGCGCGATCACACCCTGCAGCCAGCCGCAGTAGATCTTGTAATAGTGCAAGGTGGCGGCATCGATGCGCACACCCGACTCCTGTTCATAGCGTGCCAGGAATTCGCTCTCGGGCACCAGCCCGCCGACCAGCAGGGTCTTGCCGTCTTCGGCATAGATGCCGTAGGCGGGATTGACCACCCAGGCGATGTCGAAATGCGGGTCACCGATGCGCGCCATTTCCCAGTCGAGGATGGCGGTGATGCGTGCATCGTGCTCGGTGAACAGAAAATTGCCCATGCGGTAGTCGCCATGCAGCAGCACCGGCCGTGGACATGCCGGCATGTGACGCCGCAGCCACGCGGCGGCGAGGCGCATGAGCGGAATGTCTTCATCGGCGTCCTCTTCCCACACCCGTTCCCAATGGTTGAGCGCGAGGTCGATGGAGGCCGTGCCGGGCGGCGGCACATCAAAGCTCGGCAGCGTGAGGGTGGCGAGGGGCGCACGATGCACGCGCGCAATGGCGGATACGAACTGCGGGCCCAGGCTGTCGCGCCAGTGCGGTGCGAGTCGCGTGCCCATGCCGGTCGCCTGGCTGGTGGCATCGCGCGGTTTGGTCACGCCGGGCATGAAGCCATAGATGATGGCGGGATAGGGCAGATGGTCGGCGTCGGCGTCCACCCAATACACCGGCGGCACGGGCACCACGCCCTGCATGGCGGCGAGCACCTCGAATTCACGACGCCGGCTGCTCTCGACCAGCGACTCGGCGGGTTGCATGCGCAACACCATGGCGCTGTGCTGGCGCGTATCGCCCGCCGGCGTCCAGTCGAGGGTGAAGGCCATCTGCAGTTTCGACGCGCCGCCGGTCAGCCAGCGTGCCTCGCGGATCGCGAAATCGTCGCCGATATGGGCGCGTATCAGTGATGCGCTGCCGGCGACCAGGCCTTCGAGACTCTGGGTGACATAGCCCGGCCCCGCGCGCTGATCCAGCTTGCGCGTCAGCATGCGGTCGATCTCGGTCTCGCAGGGAAAGCGCGTGCTTAATTCCCTGATCGCCTCCGGCGTGGGCCGATCCTTGTCAAGCGCCGGCACCGAAGTAACGCTCCTTGGAAATGGCCACCGCGTCGAGCGAATCCAGATCGTGCACCGCGTTGGCCATGCGCTCGATGAAGGTCAGGCTGGCCGCGCGCGGCTGCATGGCCGGTGCTTCCGGCGGTTGCCCCAGGGTGCCGGTCCACCACGCGAGAGCGCCGAACATCTGCGCGCGATAGGCGAGCCAGGCGTCGTCGAAAGCGATGGCGGGCACGCCCTTCTGGTGCATGAGTTCGAGATAGTATTTGAGCAGATCCTTTTCCCAGGCGCGCCGCTGCTCGACGCTGAGCGCAGTCGAGATGCCATAGGACAGATCGCGGCTCCAATGGCCTTTGCAGGAGCACTGCCAGTCGGTCAGGCCCATGCGATCGGGCGCCGCCACATACCAGTTCTTGAGATGCACGTCGGAGTGCACCAGCATGCGCGGCAGCTTGCTGTGCAGGGCGATGGCATCGACCGTCGCCGGCCAGATTTCCTTTTCGCGCGTGAACAGTTCGGGGGGAATGATTGCGCGCGCTTCGCTGAAGCCGCGCTGGCAGGCCTGTTCGAAGCCGGCTTCCTTGGCGGTGATGGCGAAATAGTCTTCCCAGGTATTCCAGGGTGCGAGCGTGGTGTCGAGTTCCGCGCTTTCGTAATAGGCCGCGTGCACCGAAGACAGCACGCGCATCTGGCTGCGGGCGAGTTCCAAGGTGATGGGCGTCGAGTAGTTGCAGAATTCCACTTCGCCGGCGATGTCGCGCATGATGACGATGGAGTTCAAGGACTGTGGATTGAAGCGCGCATGCAGGCACACCGGTGCTTCGATATCGAGCTTGGGGCGCACGCGCTGAAAGAAGCTGACCTCCGCTTCGATGCCGCCGTTCATGCCGATGATGAAGCGGTTCTCGAGATGCTGGGTGGACTTGCCGAACACCGTGGCAGGCAGGCCGGCAGCACGCCCGGCATCGTTGTATTCCAGAAAGATGCGGCGACGGCTGGCGGTGCCCTCGTCCTTGCTATCGAGACGATAGGCGGTGACGCGCTCAGCGCGGCCGTCGCCGATGAGGATATCGGTCAACCATTCCGGTGTGATGAGGTCCCAGGCCATCGGGATCTCGTCCCGCGTGTAGACCTTGGTGGCATTGGCCGCCTCCTGTTCGTAGGCGGCCTTGATCTGTTCGAAGCTGAGTCCCATTGCATTCTCCCCTGTGTCGCCCTGTAGCAGAGGGCTGTTGTCATGTCTGGCTTTCGCGTGCGCCGCGCAGGGCAGCGCGTCTGACCTTGCCGGCGTCATCACGCACCGCATGGTCGACGAATTCAAAGGACTTCGGCACCTTGAGCGGCACCAGGTGCTGGCTGAGATAAGTCCGCAAGGCCTCGCTATCCAAGGCGTCACGCGACTGCACCACGGCGTGTACGCGCTGACCATATTCATCGTCCTTGAGACCGATGACCACCGCCGAGGCAATGGCGGGATGGCTGAGCAGCGCCGCTTCGATTTCGGCCGGGTAGATGTTCACGCCGGCGCAGATGATCATGTCGTCGCGCCGATCGGCGAGGTAGAGATAGCCGCCCTCGTCCAGCCGGCCGAGATCGCCCACCGATTCCCAACCGTCGGCGGTGCGACGTGCCTCGGCACCGAGGTAGTGATAGGTCGAACCCGGCCCATTGGCCGGCATGAGGAAGACCTCGCCGACTTCGCCGCGCGCGCAGTCGCGCCCGGCCGGGTCGAGGATGCGCACCTGCGCGCCGCCCGCGACCTTGCCCACTGAGCCCGGTCGCGCCAGCCACTCACTGCCCGAGATCCAGATGCGCGCCAGGCCTTCGGTCGCGCCATAGACTTCGCCGACGCGCTCGGCGCCGAGCCATTCCAGCCAGGCCTGCTTCAACCAGCGCGGAATCGGGCCGGCGGTGTGGAAGGCCATGCGCAGCGAGGACAAGTCGTAGCGGCTGCGGATTTCATCTCCGAGCTGCCAGATGCGATGCATCATGGTCGGCACCAGATACATCCACTCGACGCGATGACGCTCTATCAGCCGCAGCACCTGCTCGGCATCGAAGCGCCGCATGTCGATGACGGTCGAGCCTTTGAACAAGGCCATCGCGACCGCGCTGAAGGGGCCATTGTGATAAAGCGGCGCCGTGTTCAAGACCACGCCATCGCGCGGCAGGGCGATGAAGGCAGCGTCGGGATCAAATGCACCCGGGCGATGATCGACGATGATCTTGGGCCGGCCGGTGCTGCCGCCACTGGTGCAGGCCTTCCAGTAACGGGTGCTCGGGCGCTCGGGAAGCAGCGCGCCGTGCTCGCCGAAGCGCGGCGGCAGATGGGCGACTGTGCTGCCGGGGCAAGGCTGTTCGGCGATATGGAGTCGGGCCTCGCTCAGTTCCAGGATCGCGCGGCACTCCTCGGCGGCAAGACGCGGTGACATCGGCAGCGGTGTCGCGCCGCATTTCCATACCGCGAACATGCTGGCGATGAAATCGCGGCCATTGGGCAGGCTGATGGCGACACGTTCGTCCTGTTGCACGCCAAGCGCGGCGAGCGTCGCGGCCCGGCGCCCGGCGTCGTGCTCGAGTTCCTGCCAGCCGACGGTTTCATCGTCGAGAAGATAGGCGGGGGCATCCGCTTTGCGCGCGGCGTGGAAAGCGAGTATGCGCGTCAGTGCGATGTCCGACATGGCCTGCAATCTCAACGTGCGCGGGCGCTGCGGGCACGGCGCGTCTTGATGGCGGGGCCGAGACCGGCCGCGCGCAATATCGCCACCCAACGTGAACACAGCCGATCGAAGCGTTCACGCCCGGGTTCCACCAGTGCACGCACCGCGAAGCCGCGCGCCACGCTCATGCTGAGCGCCAGCACGTCTTCGGCCTCGGGCAGTTTCCATCCCTGCTCGACCAGTTTCTCCAACCACAGGCGTTCAACGCGGCTGCGGTGCGTAAGCGTGCTCGCGACCAGTGAATCGCGCAGCGCGAGGTCATTGCCGCCGGCCATGAGGATGTCGAGCGCAACACGGAAATAGTCGGAGAAGAAGAATTCCTGGCTGTCGGCCATCAGTGCCGCGACGACGTCGTCGCCGCCGTCGAACGCGGCGATGCGACTCAGCGACGCGTCGGTGGCCTGCGACCAGGCATGGTCGATGGCGGCCTCGGCCAGCGAGTTCTTGGTCGGAAAGTGATGCAATTGCGCGCCCTGCGACACGCCCGCGACACGGGCCACGGCGGCGGTGCGGAAGTTGACATAGCCACCGTCGCGGATGACCTCATAGGCGGCCTGCGCCAGCCGCCGCTGCATGCGTGCCGAACGTTCGGCTTGGGGCACCCGGGACAGGCTGGTGCTGCGCGCTGAGGACATGGGCAAGCTTCGTCGAGATGCGGTGGACAAACAGTGTAACCGGTCGGCATGCGCATGCCAGCCCGTCCCCACCGAGTTTTACGGGCGTTTACTTCACATCGCTTTGCGTGTAACTTTCAAAAACAAACCAGTTGCACGGTTTTTGTCTGGGGAGAATTTCGTGATCGCAAACCCATCATCCCTGCTCGAGGACGATCGCGGTCGCGGTCTGTTCCGGGTTGCGCGTCGGGCCTTTACGGATGCCGACGTGCTGGCCCGCGAACGCAGCGCGATCTTCGATAATTGCTGGCTGTACGTGGGCCACGAGTCGGAGATCGCCCAACCCGGCGATTTCCTCACGCGCAAGGTCGCCGGTCGCGACGTGATCTTCACGCGCGGCAAGGACGACACCGTGCGCGCCTTCTTCAACACCTGCCCGCATCGCGGCGCGCTGGTGTGCCGCGAAGCGTCCGGCAACGGCGCGATGTTCCGCTGCTTCTATCACTCCTGGGCTTTCGATCTCACTGGCAAGCTGGTCAATCGTCCAGGTGACGAAGCCTATGGCGCCGGCACCCGTCAGGGCGGCATGCATGACCTGGTGCGCGTGCCGCGACTCGAACATTACCGTGGTCTCTACTTCGCGCACTTCCAGGCTGCGGGCGTCGATCTCGAGACCTATCTCGGTGGCGCCATCGAGTACATCGATCTGGTGCTCGACCAGAGCGAGACCGCCATGGAGGTGGTCGGCGGCACCCAGCAATATGGCTTCGATGCCAATTGGAAGCTCCTGTGCGAGAACAGCTTCGATGGCTATCACGGTCTGCCGACCCACGTCAGCTATTTCGACTATGTGAAGTCCAAGCCCGGCTCGCTGGTGGAAGTGGCGATCAAGGGCCGCGCTTTCGATCTCGGCAATGGTCACGCGGTGGTGCAATACACCGCGCCCTGGGGGCGGCCCGTCGCGCAAACGGTGCCAGCATGGGGCGAGGACCGGGCGCGCGAAGTGGCCGCCATCAGAGCGCGTCTGGTCGAACGCTTTGGCGCCGAGCGCGCCGAACGCATGGCAACCACCAATCGCAATCTGCTGATCTTTCCCAACCTCGTCATCAACGACATCATGGCCATCACGCTGCGCACCTTCTATCCCGATGCGCCGGACAAACAGACGGTCAACGCCTGGGCCCTGGCGCCCCGCGAGGAATCGCCGGCGATGCGTGAACTGCGCTTGTTCAATTTCCTGGAGTTTCTCGGCCCAGGCGGATTTGCCACGCCCGATGACTGCGAGGCGCTCGCGCTGTGTCAGCGCGGCTACGGCAGTCTCGCCGGTGCCGGTTGGAACGATATCTCCAAGGGCTATCTCAGCGATGAGCCACAGGTCGATGACGAAGCGCAGATGCGCGCCTTCTGGCGCGAGTGGCACCGGCGCGTGATGGAGCAGCCGGCATGAGCGCGCCGGCGACCCGCGCCGAGTTGGAGGATTTCCTCTATCTCGAAGCCGCGTTGCTCGATAACTGGCAGTTGGATGAGTGGCTGGCCCTGTTCGTGGAAGGTGCGCGCTATTTCATTCCGCCGGCCGGCGCCGAGGACGATGCCGACCCCGCCACCACCTTGTTCTACGTGGCCGATGACTATCATCGCCTGTGCGAGCGCGTGAAGCGTCTCAACAAGCGCACCGCCCACGCCGAGTTCCCCCATTCGCGCTGTCGGCGCATGGTCAGCAATGTGCGTCTGCTGGGTGGCGACGCCGCGCGTTTCGCGGTGACCTCCAACTACGTCACCTGGCGCAGCAAGCTCGGCAAGACCGACACCTTCTTTGGTCATCATGTCTATGAGCTGACGCGCAGCGCAGGGAACCTGCGCATCCTGTCCAAGAAGACCTTCCTCGATCAGGATGACATCCGCGATCAGGGCAAGGTCAGCATCATTCCCTGAGGGCCACGCCATGCCACTCGATTTCCGCTATCGACGCCTTGCCTACGTGGCCTTGAACGTCACGGACCACGCGCGAGCCGAATGCTTCTATCGCGACATGCTCGGTCTGCAGGCGGCGGGCGTGGTCGGTGACGGGGAGCATATGTATCGCTGCAGCGCCCATCATCACGATCTGATCCTGCATGAGGGGCCGCACGCGGGCCTGCGGCGCGTGGCCTGGGAAATGGAGAGCCTGGACTCCCTGGCGCGGCTGCGCGCCCATCTGCGGGGACTCGGTATCGCGGTCCACCCCATGGACGACGATTACTGTGCCGCCATGGGCCTGGATCAGGCGTTCCAGATCACCGAGCCCAACACCGGTGCGACCTTCGAGTATTGCGGGCGCATGGCACAGGCAACGAGTCCCTACACGCCGACCGTCACGCGCATCGTGCGTCTCGGCCATGTGGTGCTGGGCGCGAAGAACTACGAAGAGACGGAGAAATTCTTCATCGATGCGCTCAACTATCGCGTCTCCGATCGCATCGACGGCGCGGTGACTTTCATGCGTTGCTTTCCCAATCCACTGCATCACTCTTTCGGCTTGAGCAAGTCCGACAGCAACCGTCTGCACCACGTCAATTTCATGGTCACCGACATCGACGACATCGGCCGCGCCCTGCATCGCGCCCGCAAGCTCGAGGTGCCGGTGGTGTTCGGCCCGGGCCGCCATCCGCCCTCGGAATCGGTTTTCCTGTATTTTCTCGATCCCGATGGCAATACGCTCGAATACAGCTTCGGCATGGAGGAATTCTCCGAAGTTGCGCCACGTGCGCCGCGCCGGCTGCCGCTGGCGCTGGAATCGATAGACTATTGGGGCGCGACGCCGCAGGCCGAGTTCGGCAAGGGCGGGCTCATCGAAACCAGGGCATCCTGAATTCGCACCCGCAAGGATTCATCCAGCTTCATCACGACATGAAAACACCATGCAGGATCTGAACGGCAAGACCGCCATCGTGACCGGCGCGGCCGGTGGCATCGGCCTCGTCATCGCCGAGCGCCTCGCCCTGGAGGGCGCGCGGGTATGCATCGCGGACATCGCCGCCGAGGCCGAGCAGGCGGCGGCGCGATTGCCGGGGAATGCCACGGCCTTCGTCGGCGATTTGAGCGATGAGCAGACGGTGCGCGACATGATGGCGCTGACCAGCGCGCTGTTCGGACGCATCGACATCCTGGTCAACAACGCCGGTGGCGGCGTCATCCGTCCGTTCCTCGACCACACCGCCGAGACCTTGCGTCAGACCATCGATCGCAATCTTTGGACGGTGCTATGGTGTTGCCACGCCGTGCTGCCGGTGATGCTGGCCCAGGGCGGCGGACGCATCATCAATATCGGTGCTGACTCGGTGCGCAATGGTCTGCCGGAACATGCCGCCTACAACGCCGCCAAAGGCGGCATGCATGGCCTGACCACCGGTCTCGCGCGGGAGTTCGCGACGCGCAACATCACGGTCAACACCGTCGCGCCCTGCATGGTGGCAACCCCCATGGTTGAGCAGTTGATGGCGAAGAAGGACCCTTGGGTGATGCAGTTCAACGACGTCATTCCCATGGGCCGGCCGGGGCGCATGGACGAAGTGGCGTCGATGGTGGCCTATCTCGCCACCGATGAAGCGAGTTTCGTCACCGGCCAGGTGATCAGCGTCAACGGCGGCAGCACCATGCTGTGAGTTCGCACGTGCCGCCCTTCCAACTCATCGACGTGCACACCCACGTCGTGCCGGCCACGTTTCCCGCCAATCCTTCGCCCGACAGCAACCCGCGCTGGCCCTGCATGTGTCTGCGTGACGCCGAGCAGGGCGTGATCGAGTTCGCCGGCAAGGCCTTTCGCGAACTCGATGCGCGTTCCTGGAATGTCACGCGGCGTCTCGAAGACATGGATCGCGACGGCGTCGCCGCGCAGGCCTTGTCGCCCATGCCGGAACTGCTGTCCTACTGGTTCACGCCGGCCGATGGGCTGGCGCTCGCACGTTATGTGAATCATCAGATCGCCGAGATGGTGGCGCGCGCGCCCAGCCGTTTCCATGGGCTGGCCATGCTGCCCTTGCAGGATGTGCACCTGGCCTGCGCGGAACTCGCGCGCCTGCAGGCGGATGGCTTTCGCGGCGTGCAGATAGGCAGCAACATCAACGGCGTGTATCCGGGCGATGCGCGCTTCGAGGAATTCCACGCCGAATGCGCGCGCCTGGGGATGGCGGTATTCGTGCACGCCCTGCATCCGGTCGGGGTCGAGCGCCTCGAGGACTGGCCCGATCTCGTGCCCTTCGCGGCTTTTCCAGTCGATACCGGACTTGCGGCGATGAGTCTCATCCGCGCGGGTGTGCTGGAACGCCATCCGCGCCTGCGTATTGCCTTCAGCCACGGTGGGGGCGCGGTGGCGCCACTCACGCACCGGCTCAAGCAAGGCTGGTTGACCAGTGATGGCTTCAATGGCTTGTTGCCCCATCCACCCCATCACTATGCGGCGCGCTGCTACTACGACAGCCTGGTCTATGACACCGGCTATCTCGTCTACCTCGCCACGCATTTCGCACCGGGGCAGATCTTCGCCGGCACGGATTATCCCTATGCCATCGCCGAGCCGGACCTCGCTGGCTTTCTGCGCAGCGCAGGAACTGTCGCCGACGGCAGCATGTCCGCCGCGCAGCGTTTCCTGGGCTTGAGTTAAGCGCGCCAGCCCAGCCTCGATTGCGCGGCCCCCGGCCGCAGCCTATTCTCCGCGCTGACCGCCCACGGCGACGTCACGCACGTTGCCATCACCGCCTGGAACACCATGAGCCATCGCATAGCCACCATCGTCGGCGCCCGTCCACAGTTCATCAAGGCGGCCGCACTCAGTCGCGCGCTCGCGGCCGAACCCTCCTTGACGGAAGATTTGATTCACACCGGGCAGCACTTCGACGCCAACATGTCGGAAGTGTTCTTCCGTGAACTCGCGATACCCGGGCCGCGTTTCAATCTCGCCATCCACGGCGGCCATCACGGCCAGATGACGGGACGCATGCTGGAAGCCATCGAGGCGGTGCTGCTCGATATTCAGCCGGCCCTGGTGCTGGTCTATGGCGATACCAATTCGACCTTGGCTGGCGCGCTGGCGGCGGCCAAACTGCATATTCCCGTCGCCCATGTCGAAGCGGGGCTGCGTTCCTTCAATCGCCGCATGCCGGAAGAGGTCAATCGGGTGCTGGTCGATCATGTGAGCGCGCTGTTGTTCTGCCCGACCTTTGATGCGATGGCGAATCTGCACAAGGAAGGCATCGGCGCGGGCGTGCATCACACCGGCGATGTGATGTTCGACGCCACACTGCATGCACGTGCTTCGGCCATGCAGCAGTCCGGGATCCTGGCGCGTCTGTCGCTGACGAACGGGCAGTACGCGCTGTGCACCATCCATCGCAGCGAGAACACCGATAACGAAGCGCGCCTGCGTGCGCTGCTCGAGCATGTGCGTCTGGCGGCGGCGGGACGACCCATCGTGCTGCCCCTGCATCCGCGCACGCGGGATGTGCTGGCGCGCTTCGGCATCAGCACTCTAGGCCTGCATGTGGTCGAGCCGCTGGGCTATTTCGACATGCATCGCCTGCTCGGCGGCGCGGCCCTGGTGCTGACGGATTCGGGCGGCGTACAGAAGGAGGCCTATTTCCATCGCGTGCCCTGCGTCACGCTGCGCGACGACACCGAGTGGACGGAAACCCTGGCGGCCGGCTGGAATCGGTTATGGACGCAGGCCGACTATGCAAGCCCGCGGGTCGCCATTCCCGAGTACGGCGCGGGCGATGCGGCGGCGCGGATGGTGGCCTTGATCAAGGCCTTTCTGAACGGCTGAGACGACGCTTCAGGGCCCGGTGCCGGTGCTGTCGCGGAGAGAGCGATCGATGAGATCGCCGCGCGGGCGCACAGTGGGTGCCGAGTTGGCCATGGCGGTTCGCCGCCCGGCGATCCCGCTCCTCCCTCTTCGGCAGTTCGCTCGAGACATTCGAAAAATTCCAGGGCAATATCGGTTCGCACTGCCCGGTCGCTGATCAGCGGGTTGGTGAATTCGCAGCCACGCAAGTCAGCCCATGAGTCCCCCGCGGGCGATACAATCCGCGCAGCCACCGCGAGTCTCATCATGTTCACCAAATCCCTCGCCGATTGCCCGCCCCTCATCGCCAATGACGGTTGCCGCATCTATGAATTGCTGCACCCGGCCAAGGACCCCCTGGACCTGCCCTATTCCTTCGCCATCGCCGAAGTGGAAGTGGGCGAGAGCAGCTATCGACACCGTCTGCGTCAGACCGAAATCTATTTCATACTGAACGGGCGCGGGCGCATGCATGTCGACGATGAAACGCGCGAACTAGGTGTGGGCGACGCCTGTGTGATTCCGGCCCAGGCCGAGCAGTGGATAGACAACATCGGCGATGAGCGCCTGCGCTTCGTCGCGGTGGTGAGTCCGCCGTGGCGCGCCGAGGATGACGAGCGACTGTAGCGCCATCAACTTCAAGCAAATTCCCGTTCCCCTTCAAGGCATCGAGAGGAGTTCCCATGCGACGTGCAGCTATCGTCAGTCCCCTGCGTACCGGGGTCGGTGGTTTCGGTGGTTCCCTGCGTCCGTTGACGGCCGACGCCCTGGCCAGCGCGGTATTGAAAGCCCTGGTTGCGCGCAGCGGCATCGATCCGGCGCGCATCGACGAAGTGGTGATTGCGCAGTCCTATGCCTCGAGCGAAGCGCCCTGTATCGCGCGCTATGCGACGCTGGCCGCCGGCCTGCCCATCGAGATTGCCGGTTATACCGTTGACCGTCGTTGCGGTTCGGGTCTGCAGGCCGTCATCGATGCCTCGATGATCATCGCGACCGGCGCCGCCGACGTGGTGGTGGCCGCCGGCGTCGAGAGCATGAGCAACATCGAGTACTACACGACGGATCTGCGCTGGGGCTCGCGTGCCGGCTCGGTGACCATGCACGATCGTCTGCAACGCGGCCGCGAGCGCTCGCAACCCGAAGCGCGCTTCGGCTATATCTCGGGCATGCCCGAGACCGCTGAAAACCTCGGCAAGCAGTTCGGGATCACGCGGGAACAGGCCGATGCCTTCGCCGTCGAGAGTCACCGCAAGGCCGCTGCCGCCTGGGCCGCGGGCCGCTTCGCCGATGAAGTCATTGCGCTCGAAGTGCCGCAGGCCAAGGGCGCGCCGCTGGTGTTTCAAAAGGACGAAGGCATACGCGGCGATACGACCATGGAGTCGCTCGCCAGGCTGCGCCCGGTGTTGAAGGACGGCACGGTCACCGCCGGCAATTCCAGTCAGCAGAACGACGCGGCGGCCGCCTGCCTGGTGGTGGCGGAGGACAAACTCGCCGAACTCGGCCTCGAACCCATGGCCTATCTGCATAGCTGGGCCTCGGCCGGCTGCGAGCCGGCCTGCATGGGCATCGGCCCGGTGCCGGCGGTCAACAAGTTGTTCGCGCGCAATGGTTTGAGCTTTGAGCAACTCGATCTGGTGGAATTGAACGAAGCCTTCGCCATGCAGGCGCTGGCGGTGTTGAAAGGCTGGGACTGGCATGACGCGAGCCGCTTGAACGTCAACGGTTCGGGCATCTCGCTCGGTCATCCGATCGGCGCGACGGGCGTGCGCATCCTCACCACGCTCCTGCATGAACTCAAGCGTCGCCAGGGTCGCTACGGCCTCGAGACCATGTGCGTGGGCGGCGGCCAGGGCCTCGCGGCCGTCTTCGAGCGCGTATGAGTCGGCTGCGCGGCGGCGATCGACGATCGCCGCCGTATGGGCCCATGCACGAGTGGGTCACGCATGTAGGCGAACGCGCACGTCGCCACGCGTCGCACTGCACCATCGCCCATCGAGCCATGACCCGCCGCGTTGTCGGCTTTTGCAGCGGAATGCGCGTGCTATCATTGGCTTGAGATCTGCGTTTGATTTGCCGCGTGACACGCCGTTGTCCTTGCGCCATCAGAACCAGCATCACTTACCGACATGAATTGAATCCGTCGGACGGCGCCGGCGTCGATGGGGTTCGTTGGAGTACTGCATGACCGTTTCCGTATTGGAACGGCAGCAAGCCACGACCCGCGCGCTCGCCGAACACGGTGCCGCGCCAGGTGCCCTGCTGCCGGTGTTGCACGCCATCCAGGACGCGCTGGGTTATATCCCGGACGACGCCCTCGACCGCATTGCCTCCCATCTCAATCTGTCCCGTGCCGATGTGCATGGTGTCATGAGTTTCTATCACGACTTCAAGCATGCGCCGCCGGCGCGACGCGTGGTGCGGCTGTGTCGCGCCGAAGCCTGCCAGGCCATGGGCGGCGCGGCGCTGGAATCGGCGCTGCGCACGCGTCTGGGATTGGGCGCGGATGAACATCAAAGCCGCGACGGTGTCGCACTTGAACAGGCCTATTGTTTTGGCGCCTGTGCCTGTGCGCCGAACGCGATGGTCGATGGCGAACTCCACGGCCGACTCGATCTCGCGCGACTCGAAGCGCTGCTGAGCGAAGACGGAGGCCAGCCATGAGCATCACCACGGTCTATGTGCCCTGCGACGCCGCTGCGCTGGCGGTCGGGGCCGAAGCCGTGGCCCGCGCCATCGTCAGTGAAGCGCAGGCGCGTCGCTGCGCCATCAAGCTGGTGCGCAATGGCTCGCGCGGCATGTATTGGCTGGAACCCCTGGTCGAAGTCGAAGTGGACGGGCGGCGTCACGCCTATGGCCCGGTGCAGGCGCGCGATGTCGCGGCGCTGTTCGACGCGGATTTTCTCACGGGCGGCAAGCACGCCTTGGCGCAGGGCCCGACCGATGATCTCGCCTGGCTGCGCAATCAGGAGCGCCTGACTTTTCAACGGGTCGGTGTGACCGATCCGCTGTCCCTGCACGATTACCTCGCGCACGACGGCTTCCGTGGCTTGCATGCCGCGCTCGCCATGGCGCCCAACGAAATCGTCAAGGCCGTCACCGACAGCGGCTTGCGCGGCCGCGGTGGCGCGGCCTTTCCGACCGGCATCAAGTGGAAGACGGTTGCCGAGGCGCAGGGCGCGCGCAAATACATCGTCTGCAATGCCGATGAAGGTGATTCCGGCACCTTCGCCGATCGCATGTTGATGGAAGGCGATCCGCTGCTGCTCATCGAAGGCATGATCATCGCCGGTCTCGCGGTCGGCGCGACCCACGGCTACGTGTATATCCGCAGTGAATATCCCCATGCCGAGCGTGCCATGCGCGCGGCGATTGAAATAGCCCAGGCGGCCGGCTATCTCGGTGCCGACATCCTCGGCAGCCAGCGGGCCTTCACGCTGGAAGTGCGACGCGGCGCCGGCGCCTATATCTGCGGCGAGGAAACCTCGCTGCTGGAAAGCATCGAAGGCAAGCGCGGCCAGATCCGCTTCAAGCCGCCGCTGCCGGCCCACAAGGGTCTGTTCGGTCAGCCGACCGTGGTCAACAACGTGCTGTCGCTGGCCAGCGTGCCGGTCATCATGCACAAGGGCGCGCAGTTCTATGGCGAGTATGGCCGTGGGCGCTCGCGCGGCACGCAGCCGTTTCAATTGGCCGGCAACGTCAAGCACGGTGGCCTCATCGAGAAAGGCTTTGGCTTGACGCTCGGTGAATTGATCTTCGACTGGGGCGGTGGCAGTGCCACGGGTCGACCCGTGGCACTGCCACC
>Ga0208492_1000339_pt1 | contig 42392 bp, 36 predicted proteins | sample Subbioar_CSW14AB_FD_184820 | JGI IMG/M metagenome (GOLD analysis project Ga0208492, IMG submission 184820) | Serpentinite rock and fluid subsurface biosphere microbial communities from McLaughlin Reserve, California, USA - CR12Mar_CSW14AB (SPAdes) | ecosystem: Environmental > Terrestrial > Deep... | reverse complement strand
CCGTCTTGCCGACAATGCTGGCCACGCCGACCACGCCCACGACGGAAGCCGCGACCATCGCACTGATGCCGTGGTCGACCAGGAACGCGACCTGATGCACGTGCAAGGTCTGCGAACACAGGCTGCCGCAGAAGAAGGTGCCCACCATCAGCCAGAAAGGCGCGGTACGGGTGGCCTGCCTGAGGGTCAGGCTGCGGCCGGCCAGCAGCGGGTCGGCGGCGCGTGCCGTGGCGCTCGGGGCGGCGGGGCGCTTGTACACCGGCGTCTCATGCAACAGGAACAACGCGGCCGGCAAGGTGAAGGCGGTACACACCATGGCCAGTACGCGAAAGGCTTCGCGCCAACCATGCGCTTCAATCAGATGCTCACACAGCGGCACCACCACCAGCATGCCCACGCCGACGCCGGAACTGACGATGCCGAGCGCGAGGCCGAGACGCCGCTGAAAGCGGCGCTGCACCTGCACCACGGCTGGAATCCAGCCACACAGCGCGACCGCGATGGCGGTCAAGCCGCCGAAGCAGACATACAGATGCCAGGGTTCGCTGATGAAGCTGTCGAGGTAGAGCGTGGCGCCGAGCGCGAGGCTGCCGATCGCCACCACCGCCGGTGGGCGCACCTTGTCGCACAACATGCCCAGCAGGGGATTGGCCGCGCCCTGCACCAGCGCGAAAAGCGAAAACGCCCCGCCCAGCACCGAGCGACTCCAACCGAAATCATTGAGCAATGCCACCAGGAACACGCTGTAGGCATACCAGCTGCCATAGGCCAGTGCGAGCGTGAGCGCGATCAATGCCAGGCTCAAGCCCTGACGGGCGAGCGTGGGATGGGCGGCCTGGCCAACGCCGCCATCGGGAGCGGTCATGCGGGAACCTGGTGTAAGGGGAAGGGCTGAGTGTCGCTTGAAGGGCTGCGCGCGGACAAGCGGCGCTGGCGCGCGCCGCCATGCGGGGCATGGTTCCGCGCGCGGGACGAAATCAGACCCGCCCTATCACCTCGTCACCGACACGTTTCACGTAATCGAGAATCTGCCCGCGATTCGCCGTCATCGAAAACAGTTCCTTGGGCGATGTGGTCGGGAACAACAGAATCAAACGCTCGACACCCTCATCGGCATAGCGCTTGGCCTTGTCCAGATCGATGTTGCCAAAGGGCGTCACGCTGATTTCGATTTTGCCCAGCGCCGCCGGCCGCTCGACTTTCTGCTCGGCTGCGCGCAGGCCCTGCAGGCAGCCGCGGGTGGCATCGAGATCGAGGCCGAAGCCATACCAGCCGTTGCCATGACTGACGGTGCGTCGGAAGGCCGCCGGCACATGGCCGCCGAATACCACCGGTGGGCCGCCGGCCTGCACCGGGCGCGGATAGGCTTTCACGCCTTCGAAATCGGCGAACTGACCGTGATAGGCCGGGTTGTCGTCGTTCCAGATCGAGCGCATCGCGTCGAGATACTCCAGGGTGCGCGGGCCCTTGTCCTCGAAGGGAATGCCGAGCGCATCGAACTCGGCTTTGAGATAGCCGATGCCAACGCCGAAGATCAGCCGGCCTTTGGTGACCACATCCAGACTCGCCATCTCCTTCGCCAGCACCAGTGGACTGCGCTGCGGCAGGATGATGATGCCGGTGCCCATCAGCACCCGTTTCGTTTGCGCGGCGAGAAAGGCGAACACGATGTTGGGATCGGCCATGGGATAGGTGGGTGGCAGCGGTGAAGGCGCGACCTGCGGGTCGGGCAGGACCACGTGCTCACCCGCCCAGATCGATTCAAAGCCCGCGGCCTCGGCGGCCTGCGCCACTTCCACCGATGCGTCCGGGTCGCTGAGCGGCCCCATGTTGATGCCGAATAATCCGAACTTCATGGTGCGGTACCTCTGGGTCTGATGTGCCGATGCGTGGGCGGAGTGTAGCGCGAGCGGTGGCCACGCGGCATGGGGTGCATGGACTGAGCGCGCCCCACCCTTCGGGAGGTAGGCCCGCTCCCGCCCAACCGTTACCATGCCGGCCATCACCATGGGAGCTCGATGATGGACTGGTATCGCAAACGCACGCTGGGCGGCATTCTCGATGAGGCCGCGGCACGTTGGGGGAAACGTGAGGCATTGGTGTTCGGCGACCGCCGCTGGACGTTCAGCGCATTGAACGACGAAGTCGACAAGGTCGCCAAGGCGCTCATCGCCCTCGGTGTGCATTCCGGTGAACACGTCGCGCTGTGGATGACCAATCGTCCCGAATGGATCTTCCTCATGTTCGGCGTGGCACGTGTCGGCGGCTGTCTCGTGCCGCTCAACACCCGCTATCGCACCGATGACGTTGCCTACGCCGTGCGTCAGTCGAAGAGCACGACCTTGATTTCACTCGAACGCTCAGGCCCCATCGACTATCAGGGCATGCTGACCGAGACCATGCCGAGCATCGAGCGTCATACCGATGGCTCCCTCATCGTCGAAGGCTATCCCGATCTGAAACGCCTGGTGGTGCTCGGCAACCGCACCTTGTCCCATGCCCTCGACTGGGATCAGTTCATGGCCGGCGGCACGCGCATCAGCGACACCGAACTGTCGGCGCGCAAGACCGCCGTCGATCCCGATGGCCGCATGGCGATCTGCTACACCTCCGGCACCACCGGCAGCCCCAAGGGCGTGGTTCATTCCCATCGCCCGATCCGCAACACCCACGAACGCGCGCAGATGCTCGGCATGACCATGCACGACATCCACATGAACTACCTGCCGCTGTTCCACATCTACGCCTACGCCGAGATCACCATGGCCGGCGTGCTGGTCGGCGCCAAGCAGATCATGATGGATGTGTTCGATGCCGACCGTGCGCTGGACCTGGCCGAACAGGAGAAGGCCACGGTGCTGCACGGCTTCGAGGCGCACTGGCTCGATCTCCTGAACGCGCAGGCGCGCAAGCCGCGCAACATCAAGATGCGCATCGGCACCCTGCCCTCCGGTGTCGAGAGCACCTACCCCATCGCCGAGAAGGTGCAGGATGTGTTCGGCCCCACCGTCAGCGGTTTCGGCATGAGTGAAACCTGGGCCTATGTGTCCTGCGACAATCCGTCGTCCAACCGCGAACAGCGCGTGCACGCCTCGGGCTATCCGATGAACGACTATGAGTTCCGCGTCGTCGATGTCGAGACCGGCGCCGATCAACCGGACGACGAGCCGGGTGAACTGCTGGTGCGCGGCTACACCATCATGGACTGCTACTGGGACAAGCCCGAAGCGACCGCCGACGCCATCGACCGCGACGGCTGGCTGCATACCGGCGACATGGCCAAGAAGCGACCCGACGGTTATCTGGTGTTCATGGGCCGCTACAAGGACATGCTCAAGGTCGGCGGCGAAAACGTCTCGCCGGCTGAAGTCGAAGCTTATCTGCGCATGATGGACGAAGTGCGTGACGCGGCGGTGGTGGCCTATCCCGATCAGCGCCTGGCCGAAGTGCCGGTCGCCTTCGTGATCAAGGAACCGGGCAAGGACATCAGCGCCGAGGCATTGCTCGAACGCATGCATGGTCGCATCGCGAGCTTCAAGATTCCGAAGCACGTGATCTTCGTCGACGCCTATCCCATGACCTCGAGCGGCAAGATACGCAAGGTCGAGTTGCGCGCCGAGGCACGCAAGATTCTGGGCTGAGACCTTGCCCGGTGCGCGGCGCCGGGCAATGTGTCGATTGTTCACAGGGCCTCGGCAGGGATGCCGTGCTAGGTTTGTCGTCATGCCAAGACGCGTACCTGAATTCGGACGGGCTCCGTACCGCTCATGTCGGGCGCTCATCCTGCTGTGTGCGCTGGGCGTGAGCCCATTGTCGGTACGGGCCGCCCCCGCGCTCACGGCAAGCTTCCTGGCGTCCGGGCTGAGCGAGGCCCTGAGTGACCTCGGCCCCTTCCTGGACGGCCCCCCGCCCGCGACCAGCGTCAGTGCCGGCAACGTGTCCACGGCCGGCGTATCTTTCAGTCATCGCCTGTGGTCTGTCACGCTGTCCGGCGCACTCGACGGCGCCGAAACCGGCGCGGTGGTGCTGTCGGGACAGGACCTCCACGGCAGCAGCGATCTCAATCTCAGCCCGGTCACCCTGACGGGTGCGACCGATAGCCATGGTCCGCGCGCCATCACCCTGGAAGTGACGACACCGCGCTTCCTGGCCGGCCAGCAGGCGCCGACCGCGTTCAAGATATTCGCCCTGACGCTCGGCGCCGCGCAAGCCGACACCGCACTCGAAGCTGGCAGCTATGCCGACGCCAGCGCCGATGCCAACGCTGGCGCGCCACTGCTCGATGTGTTTCTCGGCGCCGGCAATTGCCACAGTGCCTCGCGCAGCTTCGTCATCGATGAATTGGTCTACGTCGCTGCGCAACTCGCCCGGCTGACCGCCCACTTCCAATGCGGCACGCGCTTCGCAGGCGTGCTGCGCTACGACGATCTCGCGTTGTCAGGCACCCAGACGGTCGAGGTCGAAGGGCGCGTATGGGCGGACGAAAACGGCGACGGCGTGCAGGCCGGCGATGGTCTCAACCGACCCGACGCGGACCGGCCCGATATCAAGGTCGACTTGTTTCAAGACGGTGTGCGTGTCGCGCGCAGACTGACCGACAGCCTTGGCAGGTTCTATTTCAGTGTGCCGGCGGGCAGTTACCAGCTCGGCATCGAGACGCCGCGCGGAATGCAGGTGACATTGCGCGATGTCGGCGCCGACGAGGCGCGCGACAGCGACTTTGATCCCGTCAGCGCGCGCGGTGAAGTATTCGATACCAGCGGCGGCGCGCCCGCCTTCGTCACCATCGGTCTGCGTCCAGCGCACGGACAACCCAAGCTGCCGCTGCCCAGCACGAGGCTCCAGCCGCTGCTGGCCGGCGATCGCGTGAGTTACCTCGACAGGAGGCGCAGCGAGCAAACGCTCACCACCGATACGGTGGTGCCCGGGGTCACGGCGATGAACGGCAGCGCGGCGCGTCGAGTGCGGGACAACGCCGGCAATCTCCAGTTCGTGTCGAACGATGCACGCGGTCTGCGCCTGCATCGCGCGGTGATGCTGCTGGCCGACGCGGTCACCGTGCCGCCGATCCGGCGGCACGCCGTGATCGATTTTTCACCGCCGCTGGTGCTGCTGCCAGCCAGTGTCAAACTCGGTTCGTTCAGCGCCACGGGCAGCGTGACCGTGCGCCCGCTGGAAGCGACCACCGGCAAGGCCAGGAGCGTGACGCTGCGCTACTCGATCTCCGCACAGGTGACGACAGATTTCGTTGCCGGACTGGCGCCCGGCGTCCTGACGTCCACCAACACCACGTTTGGCGAAATGCCGACTGTGTCGGTCGGGCGTACGCTGCGATTCAGCGGGTCGGTCGACGCCACTCCCGTTTCACGTCAAACCACCAGCTATGAAACCTTTGCCCTGGACGTCGGCCTGATCAACGCCTACGTGCCTGCCGTGCCACGCCACGCTTACGCCACCGCGCTGCGCGCCGGCGCGGGTGACGACGCCGACGGTGATCGTCGCGCCGATCTTTACACGCTCGATATCGCCACGCGCTCGCCGCCGGGCAACGCGGCACCCGCCGCGGCGACGCTGCAGACCCTGCGCATTGCCCATCCGCGCCTCGCGGCGAGCAGCGTCATCGACGCCGGTCGCGTTCCGGCCACGACGATATTGCGTGGTTACTTCGACGCCGATGGCGTGGCGGAACTGCTCACTTACGACACCGCCAGCGGCCTGGTGTCGCTGCTGCATCCCGGCCAAGACGCTGCGCTCGCGCGGCCACTGGCCTTTGCCGCGCCCGGCATGCGTCTGTTTGCAAGCGGCGATTTTCATCACGATGGTCGCCGCAGCCTGATATGGAAAAGCAGCAACGCCGTATTGAGCCAATGGCGCCTCAATGGCACGCCCTTGCCGGATGTCTTTCAGGTGACCAGTCAACCCGGGGCCGCGCTGCGCGTACCGAGCGGTTGGACCATGGTAGGCGTGGGCGATTTCAACGCCGATGGCGCGAGCGATCTGCTGTGGCGAGAAACCGCTGGCCAGCGCAATGTGGTCTGGCTGATGGACGGCGCGGTGCGCATCGCGCTTCAGAACCTGCCGCGCGCGGAGGCGCAAAAGCGGGTCCTCGCGGTCGCCGACTTCGACGGCAATGCCTACAGCGATGTGCTGTGGTATGAGCCGCGCGGCCGTGTGCTTGAAGCGTGGCTCGTGAACGAAACCGGCGGCGTATCGCGCACGCGCGTCGGCCAATCGCCGTCCGGCGCCAGGCTCATGAGCAGCGCGGACTATGACGGCGATGGCAATGCCGATCTCCTGTGGCGCAGCGGCAATCGTCTGGCGCTGTGGTTGCTGCGCGGCGCGACGCCCTACAAGTCCGGTCCAGCCGGCACCCTCTCGTCAGGCAATATTCTGCTGCCCTGAGCGGCGCGACACCGCCGCGCTACGCGAGCCCGCAGGTGCATCGCAACATCATGCATGTGCGACCTGGGTCGTCCCCCTATTTGGGGAAGCATCTACACGGCCGGACGCGTCGCTAATGAAGCCCAGATGATTTCCGTATACTGTCGGTGCCCGAACCAGCAGGAGTATGCGTGATGTCCTATGACCTCGTTATTCGAAATGGCACCGTTGTCGATGGCACGGGCGCACCGCGCGTCCACGCTGATATAGCGGTCAAGGATGGCAAGATAGTTGAAGTCGGCAAGATTTCCGGTACCGCCACCCGCACTATCGATGCGCAGGATTTGATCGTCGCGCCGGGCTTCGTCGATCCACATACGCATTACGACGCGCAGATCTGCTGGGACTCGGTGACCTCGCCTTCCTGCTGGCATGGTGTGACGACGGTGATGATGGGCAACTGCGGTGTGGGCCTCGCACCCTGCAAGCCTGAGACGCGCGAAGTCGCGGCCTGGGACCTGGTCAACGTCGAAGCGATTCCCTTTGATGTGCTGTCCAAGGGCGTGACCTGGGATTGGGAAACCTTCCCGGAGTACATGGACGCCGCCGCGCGGCGCGGTTCGGGTTTGAATCTCGGTTTTCTCTCGGCGCTCACGCCCTTCCGTCATTACGTGCTCGGCACAGAGTCCAGCGAACGCGCAGCGACGCCGGATGAGACGAAAAAGATCGCCGGCCTGTTGCGTGAAGCGATGGACGCCGGTTCCTTCGGCTTCAGCACCACCAATGCCGGTCAGCACATCGGATTTCAAGGCAAGCCCTTGGCCTGCCGTCTGGCCAGCAATGATGAATTCCGCGCCTATGGCAATGTGCTGCGCGATGTCGGCCATGGCGCCATCGAAGTGGCATTGACCAATGAGGTCTCGCGCGTCAGCCCGCAGGAGCGCGAACTGCTCGATCTGCTGCTGTCCTCCAGCGGCCGTCCGGTGACCTGGCTCGCGCTGCTCAATCGCGATGACAATCCGAACCAGGTGCAGGACACGCTCAAGGAAGTCGACGACCTCATCAAACGCGGTTCGGTGCCACAGGCGACCTGCCGTCCGCTGGTCGGACAGATCGACCTATCCAAACCCTTCCTGTTCGCCAACATGCCGTGCTTCAATCCGGTGTTCAACGTGCCGGTGGAGCAGCAGATCGCGGTCTACCGTCAGCCTGAGTTCCGCGCCGCGTTCAAGGAGTCCTTGAAGAAGGCGCTGATCTTTTCGGCGCGCTGGGAAGTCGCCATCGTGCTGGAAGTGGCCGACCCGGCCATGGCCAAGTATGTCGGCCGCAACGTCGCCGAGATTGCCAGGGAGCGCGGCGCGCATCCGGCCGATACCTTCCTCGACCTCGCGATGGAAGATCAGCTCAAGCTGCAATACACCTACGATTTCTTCAACGCCGACGAAAGCAAGATTCCCGATCTTATCAACGAGCCGCGCATCATGATTGGTTTGTCCGATGGCGGTGCGCACGTCGACAGCCTGTGCGACGCCGGTTATGCAACCTATCTGCTGGGCACCTGGGTGCGCGAGCGCGAGGCGATGTCGCTCGAACGCGCGGTGCAACGCATCACCACCGAGCCGGCTGCGCTGTTCGGCATCAAGAACCGTGGTCGCATCGCACCCGGTCTCGCCGCCGACTTCGCCATCTTCGACATGGCCACCGTCGGTTCGAACAAGCGCGGTGAAATGCGTTACGACTTGCCGGGGGGCGGTCGCCGTCTGGTGGTGCCGGCCCGCGGCGTCGAATACACCATCGTCAACGGCTCGCCGGTCTTCGAGCATGGCAAGGACACCGGCTCGCGGCCGGGTGAAGTGCTGCGCTCGGGTCGCTGCTGACTATTGAGGAAAGCTGATGCGCGCCCTCGTCTGTCATGCCTGGGGCGCGGTCGAAGACCTCGTCGTGGGTGAGCTGCCGGCACTTCAGCCGGCAGCCGAACAAGTGCTGATCAAGGTGGCCGCCACGGCGGTCAACTTCGCCGACACGATCATGGTCGGCGGGACCTATCAAACCAAACCGCCGCTGCCCTTCGCACCCGGTCTCGAAACCGCCGGCACGGTACTCGCCGTGGGCGACAAGGTCACGCGCTTCAAGCCCGGCGATCGGGTGATGGCCCTGCTCGCCTACGGCGGCCTTGCCGAACAGGCACTCGCCGCCGAAAGCGACACCTGGGCGATCCCGGCAGGCATGGGTTTCGACGATGCGGCGGCCTTTCCGGTCGCCTATCTGTCGTCCGACGTTGCGCTGCGCTGGATGGGTCGTCTGACTGCCGGTGAAACCCTGCTGGTATTGGGCGCGGCCGGCGGCGTGGGTCTGACGGCGGTCGAGATTGGCAAGGCCATGGGCGCGCGAGTCATCGCGGCCGCCAGCACGCCGGAAAAACTCGCCGCGGCCAGGAGTCGCGGCGCCGATGAACTCATCAACTACAGCGAACAGGATCTGACGGCGGCGGTGCTGGCACTGACTGGCGACCGCGGCGCGGATGTGTGTTTCGACCCGGTCGGTGGCGCACTGTTCGACAAGGCCTTGTCCGCCTTGGGCTGGGGCGGACGCATCGTACTGGTCGGCTTCGTTGGCGGCATTCCGCAAATCCCCGCCAATCGCCTGCTGGTGAAGAACCGCTCGGCGCTGGGATCCTCGCTACGCCATTTCCGCTGGCACGCCTACGATAAATTGACGACCTCGGTCGAGACGCTGTTCGAGTGGTATTCGCAAGGCAAGCTGAAACCGATGATCACGCGCGAATTCAAACTCGATGACGGTGTCGACGCGCTCAAGCTGCTGACGGGGCGACAGGCCATGGGACGGATACTGGTGCGGCCCTAGGCAATTGCTGGCGATACATTCTTCGCAGGTACGAAAGCGCTCAGCCGCCCTTATCGCTGAACAGCCCCGGCAGTTCATTGCGCTTCAACTTGCCGGTGGTGGTCAACGGCAGCACGCCCGCATCGACGAAACGAAAATGTCTTGGCGTCTTGTACGCCGCGAGCGTCGCGCGGCAATGGGCGGCGAGTTCGGCTTCGCTCACCGCCACGCCTCGACGCGCGACGATGACCGCCGCGAGAGCCTCGTCGAGACGTACATCGGGGATGCCGGTGACGAACGCGAGTTCCACCGCCGGATGAGTGCTCAAGACCTCTTCCACTTCCGCCGGCGCGACGTTGATGCCACCGGTCTTGACCAGTTCCTTCAGGCGCCCGCGGTAATAGAGAAAGCCGTCGTCGTCGAGCAGGCCGAGATCGCCGGTGCGGAAATAGCCATCGGCGGTGAAGGCTTCGGCGGTGCGCACCGGATCGTTCCAGTAGCCGGTCAGCACATTGCCTTTCAAGGTGATCTCACCGGCGGTGCCGGCCGCCACCGGCTGACCGGTCTCGCCATCGATGATGCGGATCTCGACACCGCCCAGCGCCTGGCCGACCGTCAGAAGACGTTTTTCCAGCGGCAAGTCGGCATCACTCACGGCTGAATTGCCGTAGGCCTCGGTCAAGCCATAGACGTTGCAGATCTTCTCGACCCCGAGTGCCGCCACGCGGCGCACCTGCTCCGGTGTGCCTATGGTCACGCCGGTGCGCAGCGAGCCGATATCGTGGGCTTCACGCTCGGGATGCTCCCACAGCGCGAGCGCCATGTTGGGTGTGGCGTAGAACACCGTGCAACGTTCGGCTTCGATCAGACGCAGCGCCTCGCCGGCATCGAACTGATGCTGAAGCACGATGCTCGCGCCATGGGTCATGACCGCATAGAGCGCGTTGACGCAGGCCAGCGACCAGAACAGCGAGACCGCCAGCCACAGCTTGTCATCGGCGCGAAGATGCTGGCGCTCGCCTATCTCCCACATGTTGTCGATCAAGCCGCGATGTTGGAGCGGCACACCCTTGGGCAGCGCGGTCGAACCCGAGGTGTAGAGCAGACAGGCGACGTCATCGGGCCGCACGCGCGCGGCAGCCTGGCTGACCACCTCGGCATCGACACCGTCGGCGCCGGCAATGAAGTCCGCATAGGACACCATGCCGGCCAGCGGCGCTTCGGTGCAGACCACGGTGGTGAGATACGGCAGGCCATCGGCCTGCGCACGCGCATCGGCCAGCAAGCTTCGAAAATCACTGTGGCGGAAGCGCGGCTCGATGGCCAGCAACTTCACTTGCGCGTGACCGAGTTGATAGGCGAGTTCGTAGGCCGTCGCCCAGGTATTCAAACCGACCGTGATGGCGCCAAGACTCATCACCGCGAAATCGAGTATCAACCATTCGCTGCGATTGCCCATGAGAACGCCGACGCGATCGCCTGCGCCGATGCCCGCCGCATGCAGGGCACGCGCGGCCGTTGTAACCTCAGCGGCGAACTCGGCATAGGACAAACGTTGACCGCTGGCAGCAATGGCGAGATGCGCGGGATCGCGCGTCACCATTTCAGCCAGCAGGGCGGGAACGGTACGACTGAGTGGTTTGTTCATCGGCGCAGCATAAACCGGAAGACCAGGAGTGCCGAGTGGCTTGGCAGTGTTCCCACGCTCGTGTCTTAATAGCCTCACAAGGCGGAACGACACGCCCACCTTTTTGGGGAATCTCAGCGTGAATGCACACACCGAACCGGCGTGGCCCGCCGCCATCCATCGTGTCTTCCAACAGCAGGGTGTACGTCAGGTCGCCTATGTGCCGGACGCCGGGCATCGCCGTCTCATCGAACTGTGTCGCGCGGACGGCAGCTTGCGCACCGTGCCGCTCACCACCGAAGAGGAAGGCATGGCGCTGCTGGCTGGCGCATGGCTGGGGGGCGAACGCGGCGCGTTGCTCATGCAATCGAGCGGCGTCGGCAATTGCATCAACGCGCTCGCCTCGTTGACGCGCGCCTGCCAGTTCCCGCTGTTCATGCTGGTGACCATGCGGGGTGAATGGGGCGAAGGCAATCCGTGGCAGATACCCATGGGGCGGGCGGTGGTACCGGTGCTGGAGACCATGGGCGCACGCGTGGTGACGGTCGATCGCGCCGACGACGTCGAACCGACGGTCGCCGCCATGCTGAGCATGAGTTACACCACGTCCACGCTGACCGCAGTGTTGCTGTCCCAGCGCCTGCTCGGCGCAAAGGCATTCCAATGACCGACGCATCGAATCTGGATCGCCGTGTCGCGGTCGATGAACTGCTGCGGGATCGCCACGGTCTGCTGGTCGTCAGCGGACTCGGTGGCACCACCTGGGACGTCGCGGCAAGCGGCGATCATCCGCGCAACTTCTATCTGTGGGGCGGCATGGGTGGCGCGGTGCCGCTCGGCCTCGGCCTGGCGCTCGCGCAACCGCAACATCGTGTGCTGGTGGTGACCGGTGACGGCGAGATGCTGATGGGTGTCGGTGCGCTCGCGACGGTCGCCGCGCAGGCGCCGGCCAATCTCACCATCGCCGTCATCGACAACGAGCGCTATGGCGAAACCGGTGGCCAGCTCACCCACACTGCGCTGCTCACCGATCTCGCGCTCATGGCGCGCGGCGCCGGGATCCCGCACACCCAGACCATACGCGCGCTCGACGAGCTGCACGCATTGCGCACGCGCATGCATGAGCTTCCCGGCCCGCACTTCGCGGTCATCAAGGTCGGCACGGCCAATGCCGGCATGGTGCTGCCGCCCCGCGATGGCGTATTGATCAAACACCGCTTTCGTCATGCCCTTCTGGAAGGACCAGCTCCATGAATATCCGCTCGATACTTTGCGCGCTGCTCTGCCTCGTCAGCGTGACGGCGCTGGCCGCGAGCGATCTGGCCGCCATCCGCGCGCGTGGACAGCTCATCGTCAGCGTCAAGAACGAGGGCCACAAGGAAGTGGAGAAACACCGCGACCCGGCGCATTTCCAGAAGCGCGACATGGAAGTCGCGATTGCGCGCGCCATCGCCGCGCACATCCTCGGTTCGCCCGACAGCTTGAGTCTGAAGATGATGCGCAAGCCGGAACGTCTGCCGGCGGTTGCCCGCGGCGATGTCGACCTCGGTATCTCGATGCTGCGTGTCACGGCGGACAACGCCAGGCTGGTCGACTTTTCCACGCCCTACTATCGCAGCGGTCTGGCCGTCCTGCAGGCCAAGGACGGCGCCATCGCCGGCAAACGCGATCTGGCCGGCAAGACCTTCGCGGTGGTCGAACGCAATGACGGTGACGCAGCGGCCATGATGGCGGCGATCGCGGCCGCCACCGGCAGCGCACCGCAGGTCATCCTGGTCGCCAACTTCAAGGCGGGCGCCGAGGCCATAAGCGCGGGACGGGCGGCGGGCCTGATCAGCGAGGCCGTCAACATCGACGTCTTCCTCGCCCGCCATGGCGGCGACTTCAAACGCTCGCCATTGCTGACCGAGGACGTCTTCGCCGTGGCGGTGGCGAAGGGCAACGCCGAATTGCTGGGCGCGGTCAACGAAGTGCTGGCCGCGCTCGAGGCCTCGGGCGAACTCAAGCGCATGGCAAGCGCAGCCGACTTGCCGCACTAGCGAGGACCCGTCGAGTGAGCTCGATAGTCATCGCACATGCGGCAGGAATAATGCTGCATTGCGGTCAGATTCGCCGGGTGGGACGCATGTTTCGACCCCGGCAAGCGAACCGATTTTAGGCGTAGCGGTTCCCAATAAACCGTGTTAGTCTGCTTCGCAACCGCGTGAAATAACGATTACGAATTCCGCCCTTTGAGGTCCTGACCGAGTCCCGCCAACCATCCAACAACGCCCACATACGCCGCGACCGAGCCCGTATGTTCCGTTCGAAGATGACGTCACGCGTGACCAACAGATTCAGATTCCGCTAGCTTGATCGCATACGCTCAGCCAAGGCACTCGCTGCCGCCTCGCCGCCCGCATTCGTTGTTCGACTTGAATCCGACATTCACTCTGCACTCGACTCGACCCCGCTCGCGGGACCGTAGCCGCGAGCGCAAGTGTTTAACCGAGGCAGCCGCCTCATCAACGCCTGGCATCTATTATTTGGAGACTCTCTGATGCAACAGAACAAACTTTACGTCGGCAACTTTCCGTATTCGGTCGGTGAAAACGACCTGCGCGACCTGTTCCAGACGTATGGCCCGATCGAAGAAGTCCGCCTGATCACTGACCGTGACACCGGCCGTTCGAAAGGCTTCGCGTTCATTACCTTCGCGACCCAGAGCGCGGCGGAAAATGCTCTCGAGCAGAATGGCAAGGACATGAAGGGCCGCGCCCTGCGTGTCAACGTTGCGCAGGACAAGGACAAGGTCAAGCGCACCAACGACCGTCCGCGCTGGTAAGCATTACGCGCATCGTGAGCGGGTGCCGGCAGCGGTCTCGCCACGCGGCGTGTGATGGCATCGCCGTCGCAAGATGGAGATGCGGGCGATCCAGGGATGAATTACCCGAATAGATTGCCATAGGCGGATCCGGCAGCCAGGGTCCTTGGGACCCGTCCACAGGTGACGGGTCGGGACCCTGAGCTAGCGGGCCAGGTCGGACTTCCGGGACGGAGTGTCTGACCGCGGTGAGAATGAATTTCGAGTCCGGGGCGCGTTCGCGACCTGGACAACGCGGCGCCCGTTCAGCGGCGCATGCTTCACGCATCTGCAAACCCATTCAGCACCTCCCTCATCGTGTCTGCCACGCGGCATTGTCGTGCCCACCGCGGGCGGTTCAGAATGCATGCTCCAATTCAGGAGACACGCGATGAGCGTTGATTACATGCAGGCCATTCGCGCCCGCTACGAAAGCCTGGGCTACACGCCCTATCGCTGGTACGAAGCCGACGGCACCGCGCCGTGGCAGCCGCTGGTCAAACCCCTGGACCAGGCCCGCCTCGGTCTGCTCTCGACTTCGGGCGCCTATGCGCTCGGGCAGGTCGCGTATCACTACAAGGACGACACCTCCATACGCGCGCTGCCTGTCGGCATCGCGGCGCAGGACGTGCGCTTTTCGCATATCACCGAGAATTATCTGCTCGACCCCAAGCGCGATCCGAATTGCATACTGCCGCTCGCGCAACTGCGCGCCTTGCGCGATGAAGGGGTGATAGGCGAACTGGCCGAGCAGGTGTTCTCCTGCATGGGTGGCGTCTACTCCCAGCGCCGCGTGCGCGAGGAAGTGGCGCCGGCCCTGCTCGACGCCTTCCGCAGCCAACAGGTCGATTGCGCCCTGCTGGTGGCGATGTGACCCGTGTGTCACCAGACCGTGTGTCTGGTCGCACGTCATCTCGAAGCGAACGGCATTCCGACCATGTGTCTGGGCAGTGCACTCGATATCTTTCGCGCCGGACGCCCGCCGCGCGCGACTTTTGTCGACTATCCGCTCGGCCATAGCAGTGGCAAACCCTTCGACGCGGTCGATCAACTCGGCATCGTGCGTGCGGCGCTGGGCGGCTTCGCACGCATGCAGGCAGCCGGCGACATCCAGGTGCTCGGCAACCAATGGGGTGAGGATCAGTGGCGCGCGGAGGCCTCCTCGACCAAGGGTCAGGACACCCGTCAGCCGCGCGACGAGTCACCGCAATTCCAACTGGCGGCCGACCGCGACGCGGCCATTGCCAGCGGTGCACTGACCGCTTGAGGCGAACGCGCCCGCGCTTCAGGAACGAAAGCGCGGGCTGCGTTTCTCGATGAAGGCGCGCATGCCCTCGCGGGCATCCGCTGCGAGGAACAGCGCCGTCTGCGTGGCCTGCTCAAAGGCGAGCACCTCCGCCAGGCTTGCCTCGGCGCCGAGATACACACCGCGTTTGATGGCCGCCAGCGCCGCGGCCGGGCCGTGGGCCAGGCGCCGCGTCCTGTCCATCACTTCTTCCATGAAGTGCTCGACGGCGAACACCTGATTGATGATGCCGAGCCGACAGGCTTCATCGGCGTCGATGCGATCGCCCAGCATCATCAATTCCATGGCGCGACTGGTGCCGACCAGACGCGTCAGCAGATAGTGACCGCCCCAGTCCGGCACGAGACCAATCTTGACGAAGCTCTCGGTAAAGCGCGCCCGTGCGGAGCCGAAGCGGATGTCGCAGGCCAGTGCGAGATTCATGCCGCCGCCGGCTGCCGCGCCATTGATGGCGGCGACGACGGGTTTGCCCATGCCGCGCAGAAACTGGATCAACTCGCTGGCCACACCGGTCCGTGCGCGGATCGGCGCGACGTCATCGCGCGCCTGCAGTTCAATCATATTGGCGATGTCGCCGCCAGCGCAGAACGCCTCGCCGGCGCCGGTGATGACCACCGCACCCACGGCATCATCCCCTTCGGCGCGCCGCAAGGCGGCGAGGATGTCCTCACGCATGCTGCCGCCGAGCGCGTTCATGATCGCGGGCCGATTGAGGGTGATGGTCGCGACGCGCTCGGCGACGCCATACAAAACGTGCTGTTCGTTCATGCTCGTGCTCAGGGGTGCGCGCTCAGGGATTGGCGCGACTGATCAGGCGAAGCAGCTCGCGCAGCCGCCCCTTGACGACACTGGCGTGGGCCGGGCCCATGCGCAGCAACAGCTTCTGGCCCATGGAACGCGACTCCAGGCCTTCATCGGCGAATTTGTACATGACCGTCGGCTGCACCAGCGCCACAGGCGTGTTCATCTCGGGCGTGACCAGCAGATGATCGATGACGTCCACCAGGCGGTCGTTGAAATAGGCCTTGGGATAGCCGAGCGCCTCGAAGGCCTGCTGAAAGCGCGCGTAATCGCGTACGTAGAGCGCGGCGAGCTGTTTCAGATCGATGCTCTCGAGCAGCGCGATATAGGCGTCGTAGCGCGCGGCGTTGTCGGCGGCGATGCGCAAGGAACCGTTCTCGCCGTTGACCAGTGCCTGGCCACCGATGGGACGCAGCGGCCACATCCGCACCGGCAGCTTTTCGTTGGGGAGGTTGTCGACCGCGACCACGATGCGTGTGATGAGGTCATCGCTCACCACCCATCGCCGAAAGGCATCGCTGCCGAGCAAGGTTTCCATTGCGGTTTCAAACTGCTGCTCGGGGAGCAGCGGCGGCGTGATCGCAGAGGGGTCGGCCGGCGCGCCTGTGGCGGACTGCAGTTCGCGTCCGGCGGCGGTCTGCTCGATGGGATTGACCACCGCCGGTTCGGGCAGCGCACTCGGCGTGTCATCGGCAGGGACGGCGACGGGCGTTGGATTGCTCGGCAAGGTGAGGGTGTGCAGACCATTGATGGGCTGCTGCAGACCGCGCCAATACAGCGCGCCGATGACGGCCAGCGCCAGCACCGTCAACGCGATCGGCCACTTCGATTCCTGTGTGCGCTTCATGCCGATGTCCCGCCGCGACGCGCCCTGCACGCACGGTCTGTGCTTGTGAATGATCGCGGTGCGCGGCGCGCGCACGCGATCGTGTGGACCGCGTCAGGCGCCGGGCTCACGCCCGCCCCAGTGCTCCCAGCAACTGACATCTTCGACTGGCAGACGCTTGGCGGGTTGCAAGTCGCCTCCCGTCAACCATGCCACCGGCAGCAATGCCGCCTGGGTATAGTTGTCCGGAATGCCGAGCAGTGCACTCACTTCTTTTTCATGGCGCAGATGCAAGGTGGTCCAGGCCGAGGCCAGGCGTCGCGCGCGCAACGCCAGCATCAAAGACCAGGTCGCCGGCAGAATGGAACCCCACATCGAGGCCTGGGTGAAGACATCGTCCTGCTCGAAGCGGCCTTCGATGCAGGGGATGAGCATGACCGGCGCACGCTCGAGGTTCTCCATGAGATAACCGCCGGACTTCATCATCGCCTCGCGCTGCTGCTGACGCGGGTCCCTGGCATCGTACTCGCGCATCATGGTCACGCCGGTACGCGACAGGCCGGTGCGGCCCTCGACATAGTCGTTGGCGGCCTGGCGATAGTAGTCGGCGATGGCACGGCGCTTGGCGGCGTCGGTCACGATCATGAAGCGCCAGGTCTGGGTGTTGGCCCCGGTCGGCGCCTGCAGCGCGATGCGCAGCGCCTCCTTGATCATCGCGGCCGGCACCGGCCGCTCGAAATCGAGGCGCAGGCGCACGCTGCGGGTCGTGGTCAGCACGTGGTCGACGCTCGCCAGATCGATGGCGCGCGGGGTGTCATTGCTCATGGGAAGGCAGCTCCTGTTGCTGAGGTTCGGGGGATGCGTCGTGTTCAGGTCTGCCAGGTGGCCTCATTCATGTGTTCCCAAAGCTGAATCATGTTGCCGTCGGCGTCATAGAACAGGAATGAGCGCCCGATCGAGGCGCAGGTCCACACGTATTCGGTCTGGGTCTGGTAGCCGGCGGCGCGCACCTTGTCGAACCAGGCATCGATGTCGTCGACCATGAGGCCGAGTTCGTGGAAACCGGTGTGGCCATAGCGCAGGTTCTCGGGCGGCGTCTTCTGGATGCGCGGGTTCTCGCACTGCTGCAGTTCAATCAGCGCCCCTTCGTCCGAGGCCAGCAACACCATCTTCGATCGCGCATTCTCGACCTTGAAGATGTCGTCCAGCAGTTTGGGATACATGTAAGTCTTGGGGCCGGGCCCCGGGCCGTCGGGGATGGTGGCATCGACCACCACCTTGAAGCCCATCACGTCGCGCCACAGACGGGTGGCCTCGTTGATGTCGGTCACGAATATCGCCATATGATGAAAGCGCATTGCAGTCTCCTGTCGGGATTCGGGTGGCTGGTGAGGTGAGGTCGGTCCGCCAGCGGGCCATCTGCGCGCTGCCGCCACGGTCCGGGTCATTCTCGACGTAGCGCCGGCGGGCGCGCAACTCGCTATCGGGGGGGCTGCAGACTGCCGAACCCGGGCTTTTTACCGCGCACCCTAACTGACACTTCTGATCCGGTGCGACAGCCGCGATAATGTCGGCCGCCGTCACCTTGAGCACCCTTCACGTCGCCGGTCCGGGCCGGGAACGGCGCTGCACGGGGTGGTGTTGAAGCGCGACCAACACCGACCGCCGGTCTATCGCCCAACATTCGCGATAACGCCGCCACGCCATTTTGGAGAGTATCGTTTGAACCGTAGATCGTTTCTCGCAGGGATGACCGTCGCCGCGGCGGGCAGTGCACTGCCCATCACCGGTCGCGCCGCGCCCTCCACGCCCTTCACCTTTGATCTCGAACCGCCGATGACCGAGCGCGCGGCCTATGTCGAGTGGATGGTGAACAATCGCGGAGAAGACCGGACCTTCCTCGGCCAGCGCTGGGATCGACTGCAGGCCATGGTCGAGCACAAGGACGTGTGGGACGACATCGTCAAGCGCGCCTTCCTGCTGACTCCGCGCGAAGAGTTCGTGCAGAAGGTCAACCGCTCCCATTCCTACGATCACAATTTCCTCGACATCGGCTATGGCGTGACGATCTCCGGTCCGCACCTGGTCGGGCGCATGACCAACAGCCTCGAGATCAAGCAAGGCGACAAGGTTCTCGAGATCGGCACCGGCTCAGGCTATCAGTCATCCTTCCTCGCCCATCTGACCGACAAGTGCTACTCGATCGAGATCATCAAGCCGCTGGCCGAGCGCACACGCGCCGTGTATGACGACCTCATCGCGCGCGGCTACAGCGAGTTCCAGAACATCACCACCCGCAATGCCGATGGTTACTACGGCTGGGAAGGGTTCGCACCGTTCGACAAAATCATCGTGACCTGCGGTATCGATCACGTGCCGCCGCCCCTGCTCAAGCAGTTGCAGCCCAATGGCGTGATGCTGGTGCCGATCGGTCCGCCCGGCGCGCAGCGCGTGTTGAAGATCATCAAGGACGTGGAAGCCGACGGCAGCACCCATATCGCGCGCACCGACATCTACAACGGTCGCATCGTGCCCTTCGTGCCATTCAAGAAACTCGATGGCGACAAGATCTCGGGTACCCACAACACCTGAGCTCGTGGACCGCAGCGGCCGCCACTCGAAGTGACGGCCTTCGCGCCGGGTCTGCGCCGGCGACAACAGGAACACTATGGAACAGCCTCGCGAACTCGAGTGCGGTGCACGGCTTTACCTTGCCGTCGGCCTGCTGGCGGGCGCCGTCATCGCGCTCCAGATCGCCGTCATGCGCATCTTCGCGGCCGGCAACTGGGCACACTTCGGCTCATTCATCGTCAGCATCGCGATGCTGGGGGTCGGCATTTCGAGCACCGTCATGTGCGTGCGACAGCCGTGGTTCGAGCGCCACTGGCGAACGGTGGCCACGGCTGCGCTGCTGGCTTTCGGCCCGGTCGCGGTGGCCGCCAATCTGCTCGCCCAGCAACTGCCCTTCAATGCCATCTTCCTGATTGCCGACAGCAGCCAGAAATGGCGACTGGCGGGCAACTTCGTGCTCTACCTGCTGCCCTTCTTCACCGGCAGCCTGTTCCTGGGCGCGGTCTTCCTCAAGACCCGCCAACAATTCGCGCGCATCTATTTCGCCGATCTCGCTGGCTGCGGTCTGTGTGGACTCGCGACCCTGGGCGGCATGTGGCTGTATGCGCCCGATCATCTGATTCTGATTCCGCTCATGCTGTGGTTCGCCGCGGGTCTGGCCTGGGCTGCGGCGCTCGCGAGTCGCCGCGTACTCACGGGCTTGGTCATCTGTGCCGCGCTGGCCTGGTCGGGCCAGACCTGGGTCGCCGATCAATTCCAGCTCACGCGCCTCGCGGTCTCGGAATACAAGGGCGTGTCCTATGCCCAGCGTTTTCCCGATGCGAAGCGCGTTTACGAACGCGCCACGCCCTTTGGCCATCTCGAGATCTATGCGAGTTCCTATCTGCATTTCGCGCCGGGCCTGTCGGACAACGCCGCGCTCAATCTGCCGGAGATGCCGGAGAACGCCTATCTGGGTCTGTACATCGATGGCGATGGCCCGATAGGCATCATTCGCGATCTGCCGGCCACCCAGACCGCCTACTTCGATTACCTGCCGACGGCGTTACCGTTTGTCTTGAAGCAGGACGCCGATGTCTTCGTCGTGCAGTTCGGCGGCGGGCTTTCGACCGCCAGTGCCTTGAACAAGGGCGCCCGTTCGGTGACCGTCGCCGACAGCAACCCGGCGGTATTGAGCGCCTTTCGTCACGACCCGGGATTGCGCGATTTCACCGGCGACATCCTCGCCAAACCACGCGTGAAAGTGGTGAACCAGGATGGGCGCATCTTCCTGTCCAACACCTCACAGCGCTATGACGTGGTGGATCTCAGCCTCGCCGATTCGGCCGGACTGTCCAATCCCGGCGGCTTCGCCATCGCCGAGAAATACAATTACACCGTCGAAGCGATGCGCACCTACATGCGCGCCTTGAACGACGGCGGCATTCTCGCCGTGACGCTGTGGAACAAGGAAGAGCCGCCGAAATCGGTGCTGCGTCTGTATGCGACCATGGTCGCGGCGGCGCGCGACATGGGTGAAGCCGAACTCGAACGCTGCTTCTATGTGGTGTCGAGCTATCTCTCCACCGCCACCGTGCTCTATCGCCGTGGCGGCTTCAGCGAGGCGGAAATCGCGACGCTCAAAGCCCGCACCCGCGCGCTGTCCTTCGACGAGATTCAATCGCCCGGAACGCTCGCCGACGCGCATGGCGCCGACAGCGTGATGGCGGCCTATCGCGCCCAGATCTTCGGCAGACTGCCGAGTTCGGGAGACGCCAGCGTGCCCGACGAAAACAGCATGGCGGGCGATGCCAGCCTGCCGGGTGGCGACGACGGCATGGGCGCCGAGACCGGTGACGCACCGGCCGTCATGCCCTCCATCGCCCTCGCCCGCGCGGCCTGGTCGGCCTTGCTGGCCGGCCAGTGGCAGCCCTTCGCCGATACCTATGTGTACGATCTCCACGCGCTGACCAATCAACGCCCTTACTTCGCCGCCTATCTGCGCCCGGCCTCATTGCCCGCCGTGCTGGACAGACTCGATCTGCTGCAGGACGAATGGGGCTATCTGCTGGTGTGGGCGACACTCATCATCGCCTGCTGTGCCGGTGCCATCCTCATCGCACTGCCGGCACTGTTCGGCTGGCGCGGACTGCTCGCGCGTTGCCCGGGCAAGCTCGGCACGCTGTTCTATTTCGCCTGTCTCGGCGCCGGCTACATCATGGTCGAGGTGGTATTGATCAGCCATTTCATCCTGGCGCTCAGCAATGCCACGGTGTCGGCGACGGTGCTCATCACCGGCATGCTGGTGTTCTCGGGACTCGGCAGTCTGTGTGCCGATCGCTATCTCGATTCCGCGCGACGGCTGATGCCCTATATCTTCGTCGCCATCGCCGTGCTGCTGATTGGCTACGGTCTCATGATCGACCGCGCTCTCGATTTCGTCGGCAGCCTCCCCTATGCCTGGCGCCTGCCCTGCTGTTTCCTGCTCATCCTGCCACCGGCTTTCCTCATGGGCATGCCCATGCCAACCGGCATGACCTGGTTGGCACGGCTCGGCAAGGAACAGATGTTCCTGTGGGCCTGGGGCGTGAACGGCTGCATGTCGGTGATAGGCGCCGCACTGGTGCCTATCCTCGCCACCTCCTTCGGCTTGAGTTCAGCCCTGGTGCTGGCCGGCCTGCTTTATCTCGCCGCGCTGCCTGCCTTCCATGCCCTGTTGCGGCCGATGATGCCGGCCGCGCACGGCTGATGGACATGGCTTACGCGCCATGAACCGACCGCGCGAGTTGCTGACTGTCGAGCCCTTTGTCGCCAGTCCGTTTCCCCTGCGTCAGGGCCGCGGCGCGGGCGGAAGACCATTCTTCGATCAGCGCGCGGGCACACGCCGCGGACGGACCACCCGTCACGGCGAAGTGTTCTGGGAAGACGAGACCTATGGCGACTCACGCGTACTGCTCTCCATTCCGGCGGCCTTCGATGCGCGGCGGCCCGCCACCCTGGTGGTATTCATGCACGGCAATCGCGCGCAACTCGAGCGCGATGTCGTGCGCCGTCAACATCTGCCGCGGCAGATAGGCGATGCCGATATCAATGCCGTGCTGGTCGCGCCGCAGTTCGCCTTCGATGCGCCCGATTCGAGTGCCGGCCGCTTTGCGCTGCGCGGCGTATTCCGCGACTTCCTCGCCGAAGCCGCGCAGCAACTCGGCCAGCTTTATCACGCGCAGCACGACGGCGCGGTGCATGTTCCGCTCAAACGACAGTCGTTCCAGCAGGCGAGCGTGATCATCGTCGCCTACAGCGGCGGCTACTGTCCGGCGGCGGCGGCGCTCACCGTCGGTGGCGCGCTGTCCCGGGTGCGCGGTGTGGTGCTGCTCGACGCGCTCTACGATCACGAAAGACTATTCGCCGACTGGCTGCATCACCGTCGCCAGCATGCCTTCCTGGTCAGTGCCTATACCCACAGCACGCGCCCGCGCAACGTCCGTCTGCGCACGCTGCTGAAGGAACGCGCGCAAAGCTGCACGCTCGGACTGACCAGCCGCCTCGCCGCCGGCACTGCCTGCCTGGTGCCGCTCGACGGCACGGTCGAGCATGCGGATGTGGTGACCCGCGCCTGGTGTCCGGACCCGGTCACCGATGTCCTGCGCCGCGCGGGACACGCCTGAGACGCCTCGCGCAATCCGCGCAGGCCGAGTGACGCGTGGCGTCCGCGCAGTACAATCCGGCGACGCGCGCGACGCGCCACGGTGTGGATATGGAGCGCGGCGACATCGACTTCCTGGGGAGGAGGATTCATGACCCGTCATGCCCGGCGCTCGCGCATTCTGCGTGCGGCGCGTGCCGCACTGTGCGGCCTGCTGAGTGCATGTGCCTGCGGCGCCACCGCCGCCGGCAAGGACAGCGCAGCCACTGCACCGCCCTTCAGTGTTGGCGGTGAATGGGGCAGCTACAACAAATCGCTCGACGGCCAGCGCTATTCGCAGCTTCGTCAGATCAACGTCGGCAATGCCGCCGAACTCGCCGAGGTGTGTCGCATCCGCATCGAAGACCACGGCTCATTCCAGGCCGGCCTGGTGGTCATCAATGACGTGATGTACGCGACCACCAGCACCGACACCATCGCCCTCGACCCCACCACCTGCGCCATCAAATGGCGTCGCAGCTACCGTGCCGACGAACCCACGCCCTTTCCCGTCAACCGCGGCGTCGCCTATTACGGCGGCCGCCTGTTCCGCGGCACGGGCGATGGCCACGTGCTCGCGCTCGACGCCAGCAACGGCGAAGTGCTGTGGAAGAATGCGGTCGGCGAGCCCGATCAGGGCGAGTTCGTATCGGGCGCGCCGCTGGCCTGGAATGGCCTCGTGATTGTCGGCACCGCCGCGTCGGAATTCGGCGTGCGCGGTCGCGTGATGGCCTATGACGCGATGAGCGGTCGCGAAGTGTGGCGCTTCTATACCATTCCGCTGCCGGGCGAACCCGGTTCGGAAACCTGGAAAGACACCGTGTGGAACAACGGCAGTGGCGGCGGCGGCACCTGGTCGCATTTCGCGCTCGATGCCGCCAGTGCCGAACTGTTCATTCCGGTCGCCAATCCCGTGCCGGACTTCGCGCCCGGCGATCGGCCCGGCGCCAATCTCTACACCAATAGCGTGGTCGTGCTCGATGCGCGCAGCGGTCAGCTCAAGTGGTGGTATCAACTCGCGCCCAACGACGGCTTCGATCATGATCTCGCCGCCGCGCCGGTGCTCTATCGCAACAGTGCACGCAAACAGATGGTGGCGGCGGCCGGCAAGGACGGCTACGTGCACATCGTCGACAGAGTCACGCGCAAACGGGTGGCGAAAACGCCGGTCACCACGGTCGACGAGAATCCGCCACCACCGACCGAGGAAGGCGTGAAGGTCTGCCCGGGTGTGGCCGGTGGCGTGGAATGGAACGGGCCGGGCTTCGATCCGGAGCGCAATCGCCTGTTCGTCGGCGCGCTCGATTACTGTTCGGTGATGCGCCGCGAATCCGGCACCAAACCCATCGCCGGCGGCCCCAATTACGGCGGCAGCTTCAGCGGTGTCGGTCAGCCGAGTGGCTGGTTCACCGCGCTCGATGCCGACACCGGCAAGATAGCCTGGCAGTACCACGCCGATGCGGCGGTGCTGAGCGGCATCACGCCCACCGCCGGCGGCGTGGTGATGGGCGGTGACAACGCCGGCAACTTCTTCGTGTTCGAAAGCGATACGGGTAAGGTCCTGAAGAGCATCGCGACCGGCGGTTCCCTGTCAGGTGGCGTCATCACCTATGAGAATCGCGGCAAGCAATATGTCGCCTTCACGGCGGGCAATGTTTCACGCTCGCTGTTCGGCGCGACCGGACGCCCCAGCATCGTGGTGATGGCCCTGCCGGAAGCGGTCCTCGCACGCGAAGCGGCGGCGCGGCAGGCCGATACCCGACGCGGGCGTGACCTCTACTACGGTCTGTGCGGCGCCTGCCATGGAATGGACGGCAAGACCTGGCAACCGGTCGATCTCACCAAGGTCAAGAACAAGATGACCCTCGACGAACTGGTGGCCTTCATCAAGAAGCCACGCGCGCCCATGCCACAGCCCTTCCCTGAACCGCTGAACGCGCAGGACGAGCGCGACGTACGCGATATCGCCGCATTCATCATGCAATGGCAGTGAGTATCGAGCAGGCGAGGCGATGAGTGCGGCCCATGGCGCGAGCTTCCATCCGCTGCGCGCCCTCGCGCTGCTGGTCGGCGCGCAGATTCTGTTCGCGCTGCTCGATGCCACCGGCAAGACGCTGGCCCATGACATGGGGATTCCGCTCATCGCGCTGGTACGCCACGCCGGCCAGGCCTTGCTGATGGTGGCGATACTGGGGCCGCGCATGGGCCGGCAGTTGTTCGTCACCCGTTATGTCGGCCTGCAGCTGTGGCGCGGCCTCGCCATGGCCGGCTTCACCTTGTTCTTCTTCACGGCGCTGTTCCGTCTGCCCCAGGCCGAGGCGACCGCCATCAACTTCATCGCGCCCTTCATCGTCATGCTACTGGCCGGTCGCATGCTGGCGGAGAAGGTCGCGCGGGTGCGCTGGATAGGCGCCGGCATCGGCTTTCTCGGCATGCTGGTGCTGGTGCGTCCCGGCAGTCAGCTCGATCAGATTGGCGTGGTGTTCGCGCTGTTGACGGTGGTCTGCAACGTCAGCTTTCAACTGCTCACCCGCCACCTCGCACAACTCGAAAACTCCTTCACCACCATGTTCATCTCGGCGGCGGTCAGCGTGGTGATTTCCGCCGCGCTGCTGCCGCTGCAGGACTACTGGGGCGGCTGGCCGGCGAGCATCAGCGCCACCCAGTTGCTGATGCTGGCGACACTCGGCGTGCTCGGCGCCGTCAGCCAGTGGTGTCTGATTCGCGCCTATGTGTGGTCCAGCGCGTCGTTCATCGCGCCGCTGCTGTTCATGCAGTTGATCTGGTCGACCACCACCGGTTATCTCTTCTTCGACCAGTTGCCGGACATCTACAGTCTCATCGGCATCCTGGTGATCCTGGGCAGCGGCGTGGCGACCATGTTCTTCGCCGCGCGTGGCGAACCATCCCATTGAACAGCATGTCACGCGCACTGCCGCCGCGCGCGACCTGCAACAGGAGTACGACATGAGCAGCATCGCCTTTGACCTACCCGAAGAGATCGTCGCCGTCCGCGACGCGGTCACCGCCTTCGTCAAACGCGAAGTGTTGCCGCGTCACGAACGTCATGCCGCGCTGCTGGACTCCCCTCTTCGTCGCTATGGGCACGACGGCCGCTATGCCGACGAGGTCTACGCCCTCATTCGCGAAGTGCGCATGGCGTCGAGCGAAGCCGGCTTCTTCAACATGTGCGTGCCGACCGCCATCGGTGGCGGTGGCCTCGGCCATCTCGCCTATTTCGTAGCCTGGCAGGCGGTCTATCACACCTGTGGCGCACGCAACTTCCTCGCGCCCTACACCATCGGTCACTGGGCGTTCGCGGCAAGTGCCGTGCTCGAACATGTCAGCGAAGAAGTACGCACCCGCATCCTGCCGGATTTGTTGAGTGGACGCCGCTCGATGTGCTTTGGTCTTTCGGAACCCGGCGCCGGCTCCGATGCCAGCATGATCAGGACCCGCGCCGTCGCCGATGGCGACGGCTGGCTGCTGAGTGGCCGCAAGCTGTGGACCAGCAATTCACCCCATGCCGACTATTGCATCGTGTTCGCCGTCACCGATGCACAGGCCGCCGCCGCCCATCGCGGCGGCATCTCGGCCTTCCTGATACCGACCGATGCGCCGGGCTTCAAGCTCGAAAGCGTGGTCAGGCTGTTCGGCCATGCCGGCGGAGACGAAGGCGCGCTGGTGCTGGACAACATCCGCGTCGAGCGCGCGCAACTGGTCGGCGAACTCCACCAGGGCTTTGGCACCGCACTGCTCGGTGTGTCCCTGGGCCGCGTCTACAACGCCGCCCGCGCGGTCGGCCTCGGGCGTTTCGCCATCGAACTCGCGCTGACCTATGTTCAACAGCGCGAGGCCTTCGGCCATCCCATCGCCGAATACCAGGGCATCACTTTCCCGCTCGCCGAATCCGCCATGCAATTGCATGGCGCCCATCTCATGGGACTCAACGCCGCAACCTTGCTCGACCGGGGGCAGCGCGCCATCAAGGAACTGTCGATGGCCAAATGCTATGCGGTGGAAGTCAGTCTGGAAGCGGTCAATCGCGCCATGCAGGCCCATGGCGGCATGGGTCTGACCAACGAAGTCGGGCTGGCGGAAATCTGGCAGACCCTGCGCATCATCAACATCGCCGATGGAACGAACGAGATTCTGAAGCGCACGATACTGCAGCGCATGCTGAAGGGCGATGTGGAGTTATAGAGAATTCGTGGCGCTGAGCAGCGCTGAAAGCTTGTCGGCCGCCACTCTAACCGCGGACTCGATACCGACTGTCGAGCGCTAGCAGGACTCGGCGAACCTGCTACGCAGCATCGCGATCTTGGACAGCGGTTCAGCGTACGCATCGGTCAAGGAGGTCGTTTCGCCCAGTGCCGCCTGCTCCCCGCCGGCCTCGCACTCGTGCGCGCCCGCGTAATGCGAATCGGCAATCACGAGACAAATCGCGCGTTTCACATCGATGTCTTCCTGGCTGATGCCGGTCGGGCCGAGCGCCCACCAGATGCCCTGGCTGACGTCATAGCGCAATTCAATGCGATATTTTTCGACCAGCGGGCCGCACCAGTGCCAGCTCGTCGTGTACTGCGGCGGGCAATTCTGGTGGAGCGTTCCCCATTCCGCGTGTTCCCAACGACCAAACGGCGTCGCGCGCCACCCTTCTATCAGGGCCACTTCCCAATCTATTTCGCGATGGCTCATGACAGCAATTGTCAGCCGCCCGCCTGCACGGCGCCGTCAGACGCCGCGCAAGTCGGCGTAGGATTTTTTTACCTCACATGGCAGCCCGCGATGGGTGTCATGGCAGCGGGCATGCAATGCGGCATCGTCGCACTCGGATGATCGTCCACGGCGCCGCTTGCATCCGCACTGCTCGACGCGATTCGGGCAGCTGACGATCGCTCAACTTCCTACGGGGTGATGGTGTTTTTCTGTAGGACAAAATGACCTTTTTCCTACAACGCGACCCATGGGGCGGGAATCCGCGCGGGCTTGTAATCACTCCTACGCATTTTCATCGAGCTGTGAAATGCTGTCGCAAATCTTTCGTGCATTGATGCAGGCTTGCGATATATTTCCGTGCGCTGTGCGCCATGGCTTACAGCGCAGTGTTTGGAAACGGGCATGCATCCGCACTTTCAAGCAAAGTGATTGTCCTCGCGCAGGATAAAGACACGAATACGCCTTGATGACTTCGTACTGCCCAGGATAGACAAAAGGGAGAATCCCGGTGACGACCACTCTGCCGCTTGCCGTCTTGCTTCGCGATCACGCTGAGCGAATTCAATCGAACTGGCTGAAACAACTCGCGGCCAACAGCAGCGAGCAGAATCGCAGCTTTTCCACGCAACAGATTTCCCAGCAGGCTTCCGGATTCCTTGCCGTGCTCCTTGATTGCATGCAAAACAGCAACCAGGACGATATACGCACACCGGAATGGGATGCCATTCGGGACGCGCTGGAGGAATTGTCCAGCAAGCAGGCGGCCGGCGGCTTCTCCGCCGACGAAACTGCGTTTTTCATCTTCTCCCTGAAGCGCCCCATGTTCGATGCCATCCGCGAAGCGGGCGCGCAGGACCCGGTCGCCGCCGCCGATTTTCTCAACGTCGCCAGCGACCTCATCGACAAGCTGGGCCTCCATACCGTCAAGGTCTATCAGAAGGCACGTGAAGCCATCATCAATCGCCAGCAGGAGGAGATGCTCGAACTGTCGACGCCGGTCGTGAAATTGTGGGACGGCATCCTGGCCTTGCCGATGATCGGCACACTGGACTCCGCCCGCACCCAGGTCGTGATGGAGTCTCTGCTGCAGAAGATCGTGGACACCGATTCGCAGGTCGCCATCATCGATATCACCGGCGTGCCGACCGTCGATACCCTGGTCGCGCAACATCTGCTGAAGACCGTGGCCGCGCTGCGCCTCATGGGCGCCGAGTGCATCATCAGCGGCGTGCGACCGCAGATCGCGCAGACCATCGTCCACCTCGGTGTCGACCTGCAAGGCGTCGCCACCAAGGCCAATCTGGCTGATGCACTGGCGCTTGCGCTCAGCCGCACCGGCGTGACGATCAGCAAGGCCTGAAGCATGGATCGCATACCGGTACTGCGCATCGGCAATCTATTGCTGGCCACCATTCAGATAGACATGCAGGACCAACTGGCGCTGCAGTTGCAGGATGACCTCACCCAGGCGATTCAGAAATGGAGTGCCAAGGGTGTGCTGATCGACATTTCGGCGTTGGAAATGGTCGACTCCTTCATCGGCCGGATGATTTCGGACATCGCCGGCATGGCGCGCATCATGGATGCCGAGACGGTGCTGGTCGGGATGCAGCCAGCCGTTGCGATCACGCTCGTCGAGCTGGGTTTGTCCCTGCCGGGCGTCGCGACGGCGCTCAATCTCGAGCGGGGAATCCGCCTCATGGGTAAGTACCTCGAGAGCTAGTTGATGGACGACGGCCGCGCCGGCGAGTTTCCGCTGAACAGCGAGCACGACATCGTGCTCAGCCGTCAGGCGGTACGTCGCATCACAAAGGAATTGGGATTCAGTCTGGTCGATCAGACCAAGATGGTGACTGCCGCCAGTGAACTCGCGCGCAACGCATTCATCTATGGCGGCGGTGGGCGACTGACCTGGCAGGTGGTGAACAAGGGTCCGCGGGTCGGCTTGCGCTTGACCTTCGAAGACCATGGCCCCGGCATCGAGGATCTGGAACTGGCCATGACGGAAGGCTGGACATCGGGTAAAGGGCTGGGTCTTGGCCTGACCGGCGCGCGACGGCTGGTCAACGAGTTCGAAATTTCCGCGCCGACCGGCATCGGCACCCAGGTCACGATCACCCGCTGGAAATGAGCCTGCAGTCTCTCCATGGCCAAACCCAGCTGCGGCTCGCCGTGCATCACGCCAGCCATGTGGGTGAATGCAGGAGAGCCATCCAGTCACTGGCTGAAGCAGTGGATTTCGATGAAACCTCTGCCGGCAGAGCCGCCATCGTGGCGGTCGAACTCGCCACTAATCTGCTGCGTCATGCCGAGCACGGTGAACTGTTCATCCAGACCATCGTTTCCGGCGAAGACGTACAGCTCGAACTCCTTTCCATCGACCGCGGCCCCGGCATGCCCAATGTCGCCGAATGTCTGCGCGACGGCTATTCCACCGCCGGTACTGTGGGCAACGGCCTCGGCGCCATTTCGCGCCTGTCGGAGACCTTCGATGTCTTTTCGGCCGATGCCCGCGGCACCGTGGTGCTGTCCCGCGTAGCAAAGCTCAAGCCACTGCAGAGCAGAGCGCAGAAGGCGTTTGCGGGCGCCTGGAGCATTGGCGCCATGAACGTCGCGTTCAGCGGCGAAAAGCACAGTGGCGACTGCTGGGCGGCAGCCCTCGACGGTTCGACATTCGCGTTGACGGTGGTGGACGGACTCGGTCATGGGCCACTCGCCTGCGCCGCCGCCCACAAGGCGGTGCAGGCATTCAAGGAGAAGCCGCTCAGCCCGCCCAGTGAATCCATAAGGCGCATGCATCAATCCCTGACGGGCACGCGCGGCGCGGCGGCCGCCTGCTGCCTGTTCAATCCTGTCAGCCAGACGATTCAGTACTGCGGCATCGGCAATATCTCGGGTTCCGTCGTCTCACCGCAATGCTCCCGTGGCATGCCATCACATAACGGCACGCTGGGCATGCTGCCCCTGCGGACGCGGGAGTTCGAATTCCCGTGGGCACCCGGCAGCTTGTTGATTATGCACTCCGATGGCGTTTCCGCCCGCCACGCGCTCAACTCATACGAGCGGCTGATCAACCGCCACCCCGGCGTAATAGCGGCCGTCCTATATCGCGACTATGGTCGAGGACGCGACGATGCAAGCATCGTAGTCACGAGATGCCCGTCATGAGCGACGAATTGAGCACATTGAGAGCGGAAGTCGCCGCCCTGACGACTGAACTCGCGGAGACCAACAAAGGCGTCGTCGCCCTCTATGCCGAACTCGATCAGAATGCGATTGAGCTGCGCGAATCGGCCGATCTCAAAAGCCGTTTTCTCTCCTACATGAGCCATGAATTCCGCACGCCGCTCGCCGCCATTTCGAGCATGTCCGCGATATTGCTGTCCGGCCTCGACGGCCCACTGACCGAAGAGCAGAGGGTGCAACTGAGCTTCATCGAAGAAAGCGTGAGGGAATTGCGTGAGATGGTGGATGATCTGCTCGACCTTGCCCGCGTCGACGCCGGGCGCATAACCATATCGCCCGAGTGGTTTGAAATGGTCGACCTGTTCGCGGCCCTGCGGGGCATGTTCCGACCGATCGTGGGAAGCGGCACCGTCAGCCTGGTATTTGAAGAGCCCAGGCATGTGCCGCGCATCTACACCGACGACAAGAAGCTGTCGCAAATCCTGCGCAACTTCATTTCGAATGCGCTCAAATTCACGCTCGAGGGCGAAGTACGCGTCACAGCCAACCTCGTCGGCGATTCGCAGGTCGAATTTGCCGTCATCGACACCGGCATCGGCATCGCGGAGGAACACCTGCCAGCCCTCTTTTCGGATTTCGTGCAAGTCGATACGCGCATTCAGAAACGCCTGCGCGGTACGGGCCTGGGTCTTTCCCTGGCCAAGAAATTCACCGAGTTGCTCGGCGGCTCGGTGTCCGTCGTCAGTACGTTGGGGAAAGGGTCGCGCTTTTCGGCGACCATCCCCACGCGTTACGTGAAACCCTCAGACTTCCGCTCGCCCTGACGCGCAGCCATGATGCCGACCAACCCGAAGATACTCATTGTCGACGACAACCCGGCAGCGCTGTACGCGACCGCGCGTATTCTGCGCTCGGCCGGCTTCGAGGTTCAGCAGGCGACGACCGGCCAGGCCGCCCTCAGCGCCGCATCCGATGCGGATCTCGTGGTGCTGGACATCAACCTCCCTGATATCGATGGCTTCGAAGTGTGTCGGCAGCTACGCGCCGATACGCGCACCGCCAAGCTGCCCATATTGCATCTGTCCGCCACGTTCATTCAAAGCGAGGACTTCGAAATCGGTCTCGCCGCCGGCGCCGACAGCTATCTGACCCGGCCGGTGGAGCCGCCCGTTCTCATTGCCACCATCCGCACGCTACTGTTCACCCGCCAGGCGGAGATTTCGCGACGGGACCTCGATGCCAAGCTCCGCACCATGTTCAATCTGAGCCCGGTGGCCATCGCGATCCTCGATGGCGACCTGCATTACGAAAGCGTCAACCCGGCCTATTGCGCATTGACCGGCTATGGCGCCGACGACCTCGTGCGACGAGTCGACGGCACCAACGGCCATCCCCCGACAGACCCGCTGCTGTCCTCGGTCAGTCGACAAATCCGCGAGTATGGCAGCCGCTCCGGCAATGTGGTCATCAAGCGTCCCGATCATTCCGATGCCGAGGTCAGCTGGGATGTCACCAAGGAGGATGTATCCGGCGTCACCATTCTCCTGGCGCGCGATGTTTCCGCTCAACGCCTCGCCGAGCGCGAGCGGGAAAGTCTGCTGGCCAGCGAGCGGGCCGCGCGCGCCGAGGCGGAGCGCAGCAACCGTCTCAAAGAGGAATTCCTGGCGACCCTGTCCCACGAACTGCGCAATCCGCTGAATGCGATTCTGGGCTGGGCGACGGTGCTCACCACCGTCAAGAATCTGCCCGCCACGGTCAGCAGCGGGGTGCAGGCCATTCAACGCAATGCGCAGGTCCAGGCGCAGATGATCGGCGACCTCCTGGAATACGCAGGCATCTCCTTTGGCAAGATTCGCTTGCAGCCACAGCTCTTGAATCCTTATCTGTGCGTCCAGGGCGCGATAGATATCCTGTCGTCGACCGCGCAGCAGAAGGGCGTGACGCTGCAAGCCGAACTTGCCTGGGATGGCGCGCATATTTCGGGCGATACGATCAGGATTCAGCAGATAGTGCTCAACCTCCTCGGCAACGCCATCAAGTTTTCGGAGGTCGACGGCACGGTGCGCATCTCGGCACGGAGTAGCGGGCAGGCGTTTCACCTGGTGGTGAGCGACGAAGGGATAGGCATATCGCCGGTGTTCCTGCCGCACATCTTCGAGCGATTCAGCCAACAGGACGCCACCACCACGCGCTCCCACGGCGGCCTCGGGCTGGGCCTCGCCATCGTCAAGCATCTGGTCGAATTGCATGGCGGCACCATCGAAGCGGCGAGCGCCGGCACGTCACTCGGCGCGACATTCTCGGTCTCCTTTCCCATCTGCCCGGGAGCGCCCGCCACCACGCTCGAAAGACGGCGCGATACCGCCACCACCAGCATCGCTGATCTGGTCGTGCTGGTGGTGGAAGACGACGTCGACTCACGGGAATTGATAGTCCGCATCTTCAGCGATGCCGGTGCCAGGGTCATTGAAGCCTCGAGCGCGGTCGCCGCGCTGGCGCTACTCGAAACCGACGACATCAACCTGCTCATCAGTGATATCGGCATGCCGGGCAAGGACGGTTATCAACTGGTCCGCGACATACGCGCTCAAGGCTATGACGCGAAACGTTTGCCGGCAATTGCCGTCACGGCGTTTGCGCGTCCGAAGGATCGCCATGACGCCATCGAGGCGGGTTTCCAGCACCACCTCGTCAAACCCATCGATCCGCGGGCACTGCTGCGCATCGCAGCTGATTCGACAAGACACGGGATGTGGACGCATGAATAGCACAAGCACCGCGAAGAAGCCGGCCGTGGGTTCACGCGCAGGCCGTTGTCCCGAGTGCTCGGCAGCGAGAGAGATCGTTCAAGCCCGCGGTGCCAATCCAGCGATGGTTCGCGCCGCGGTGATGGCGTCTTGTTTTGGGAATTGCAGGTTTCGCCGGTGCCTGGACTACACTGCATTAATGAGTTCGCTGAACGGCCGGGCCCAGCACTGCGGCGACAGCACCAAGTTCCGACGAAGTTCACAAAACAGGCGCGCCTTTGTACGCGACGGGTACGGACGAATCGGCGCCTGCTATTGTCCACCTATCAAAGCTGCTTCGAGTACTGCGAAGCGGTATCCAGTCGAGCGTCCTGAGACACGAATAGCATGGGAGGGAGCACGATGATACGCGTGTTAGCTGTTGACGATCATGCAGTGGTCCGTGCGGGCCTGCGCGAGTTCCTCAAAGATGTCGGCGACATCGAACTCGCAGGCGAAGCTTCCACGGCCGAAGCCGCGCTCGAGGAATTGAGTCGCGGCCCTTTCGACGTCGTGTTGCTCGACATCTCCATGCCCGACCAGGGCGGTGTCGAGACCATGAAACAGATCAAGCAGATGTATCCCGCCGTTCCCGTGCTCGTTCTGAGCATGCATGCGGAAAGCCGCTATGCGGTTTCCCTGTTGCGCTGTGGCGCCAGCGGTTATCTGCAGAAAGAAGCACTGCCCACCGAACTGGTCAGTGCCATCCGTCTGGTGCACCGCGGCCGGCGCTATATCAGCCCCACCCTCGCCGAGCTGCTGGCCTCCGGGCTGGATATCGATGACGACGACCGGCCACTGCATGAATGCCTCTCGGAACGCGAGCGGCACGTGTTTCTGGCGCTGGCAAAAGGGGACACCGTGACGGCCATCGCGAGCGACCTCAATCTCAGCATCAAGACCGTGAGCACGTATCGCTCGCGTCTGCTGGAAAAGATGAAAGCTGTCTCGAACGCCGATCTGACCTACTACGCCATCAAGAACAACCTGCTGGATTGATGTCCCGGACGCGAAGCGCGAAGCGCACCGGAACATGCGCTTGATGACGTGACGCCCTACAAAAAAAATGCCGGCGGAGTGCGGAGCATCTCACACCGGCGCAATTCCTTGATGACGGCTATGTCAACCAGTGTCTAGGTATTCTTGACTGGCCCGGCCCAGCCTAGTACAGCTCGCAGGTCGCAGGGGTAGGACCTGCTTACCCTGCAAGTAGGCTGGTTCGAAATGATGTAGGTCATCGGCGGCGGATGCGTCTCGAGACACAGCCGGACCCGCTTTCAAAAACCCTTTCCAACGCGTGGCGCGCGCTTCACACAGCGCAGTCCGTAGATTCGTGCTGCAAGAGCCATTGTCGTCGCCTACGGCATCGCCTCCTTGTCCTCGCCATAGGATTGGATCGGCAGGAGCGCGCCCGATCCCTCGATCGTCTGGCGCATGGCCATCAGTATCTTCCTGCCGCAGCGCGAACAATGAATGAAAGTGCCCGATTCGTCAGACAGGATGGCGGGCGGCTGCTTCACATACTCGAGCAGCGTCGGCACGTCGCTGCGGGCCTGCACCTGATAAAGAACGTGATCGCAGTAAGGGCATCGCACATCGGAAATCATGGGTACCTCGCGCACGCTTGCGGACGGGTAGGGACGCCACCCCATGCAATGGGCAGGATGGCGACCGGCCTTACCGAGCGGGGAGGATACGGCGGAGTCTGGCGCACCCGCTGTCGGCGTAACACGCAACCGCCAACTCCTGACGCCGCTTGCCAAGGACGCGACGCATGACTCGCGCGTACACCCGAACCCATGCCGCCTTTTGTAAGATGTGCATGCGTGAGCCACGAGGCCTATCGAAGCGCACGCCGATGGTCCGCGCGCGTCCGTCCGGCGCTATGATATTTGAGACCCACGGCCGGACCGGGACAGGCGATGCAAAATACCTTCGAATCCGACAGACCCGTCACCGATCACGAGTCCCACGGTATTGCCTTCCCGGTGGTGGGCATAGGCGCGTCCGCCGGTGGTCTCGCCGCTTTGATCAAACTTTTCGAGCATGTGCCCGCCACGCCCGATATGGCGTTCGTCGTCGTGCTGCATCTCTCGCCCGAACACACCAGCAACGTCGACGCGATTCTTCAGCGGGTGACTACGCTTCCCGTCAGTCAGGTGGTGGGCAACACGCGGATTGAAGTCAACCATGTCTATGTCATTCCGCCGTCAAAACACCTGGTGATTGAAAACGCAGAACTGCGTTTGACCGAGCTCTCTCGGCCGCAGGGCACACGTCTTGCCATCGACGTGTTTTTTCGTAGCCTGGCACGGGCCCATCGTGCGCGAGCCATCGCTGTCGTCCTGTCCGGCACCGGTTCCGATGGCAGTCAGGGCTTGCGCAGCATCAAGGAACACGGTGGCGTCTCCATCGTCCAGAGCCCCGCCGACGCTGAATACGACATGATGCCTCTCAACGCCATCGCGACGGACGCCGGCGATTTCATTCTTCCCGCCGTCGACATCGGACAGAAACTGATTGACCTCTGGGACAACGCGCGACGCATCAACCTGCCTTCACCGCCGGCTGACCTTCCCGCACATTCAATCGACACACCGAGCGAGCGACAGACGGCTGAACTGGCATTCAGGAACATCCTCAACCTGTTGTCCGAGCGCACCACCCACAATTTCCGTCACTACAAACGCGCGACGGTCATGAGGCGCATCGAGCGACGCATGCAGGTAACGCGTTGCCCGGACCTGCCCGCCTACCACGACCATCTGCGCGACAATCACGCCGAAACCGCATTTCTCCTGCAGGACATGCTGATCAGCGTCACCAATTTCTTTCGCGAAGCCGACACCTTCGACGCCTTGCAAGTGCTGATGAAGCCCATCGTCGAGGGCAAACCGTCCGGAGAGCCATTACGCGCCTGGGTTGCGGGTTGCGCGACGGGTGAAGAAGCCTACTCCGTGGCAATAGTACTGACGGAGCTCGCGCGCCGCACTGAACCACCGACAGCCATACAACTGTTCGCCTCGGATATCGACACCCGCGCGATCGGCACGGCGCGTGCCGGGATATACGCCGAAGGTATCTCGGCTGATGTCTCGGCTGAGCGCCTCGCGAATTATTTCCAGGTGCAGGACAACCAGTACCGCATTGCGCCCTTCATCCGCGAACACATCACTTTTTCCGTGCATGACCTGCTGCGCGACCCGCCATTCTCGCGCATGGATCTGGTGTGTTGCAGAAATCTGCTGATCTACCTCAATCGGGATGCGCAAAGACAGGCGCTGAGGGCCATACACTACGCGCTTCAACCCCACGGAGTGCTGTTTCTCGGCTCTTCTGAAACAGCCGATGTAGCCGACGATATCTTCACGCTCGAGGACCGCAAACACCGGCTTTATCGTCCGATCAATTCACGCAAGCAATTCTCCGACAACCGTTCCATCCCAAGGATCAATCCCGAACTGCTGTCGGGCAGCGTGCCCATCGGGCGTGAGCGTTTGATTGCCGATATCCACCAACAGTTGATTGCCGAATATGGCCCGCCGAGTGCCATGATCGACCAGGACTTCAATCTCCTGCATGTCTCGCCCCGATGCGCGCGCTTCCTGCGCACCCGAGTGCGCCCTCATGAGGCGTTGACGAACATGGTTCTTCCGCCGCTGCGCTCTGGGTTGCGGGAGGCCTTGACCCTGGCCAGGCGGACGGGCCAGAACCTCAACACCCGCACCATCGGACTGACCATTGCGGACAAGGTCCAGTACGTGACCATATCGGTTCATCCCTTGCGCAACCTGCAGGCAGGTGACCATTGGATGGTGGTGATGTTCAACAGCGTTGATGCCGTGGTCGATGCGGTCAACGCCATCGAATCGATAGTCGATGACAGGCGCGACAGGGCTGCGTTTCGTGCCAGCTTCCGGCCCGTACACGAGGCCGATGCGGAGGAACTCCATGCTGCCAACGAAGAACTGCAGTCCGTCAACGAGGAACTGCGTTCGGCGACCGAGGAACTCGAGACCAGCAAGGAGGAACTGCAGTCGGTCAATGAGGAACTGCTGACCGTCAATCAGGAATTGCGATCCAACATCGATGAAACGACCAAGGCCAACGACGACCTCACGAACCTCATTGCAGCCAACGACATCGCCACTATCTTTGTCGACGCCGATCTGCACATCAAGCGCTTCACACCCCGCGCCGCCTCGGTGTTCAACGTGATTGCCTCCGATGTCGGACGCCCGCTTTTCGATCTCACGCACCGCCTCGAATACGATAATCTCGCGGCCGACGCGCGCCAGGCATTCAGCACCTTGGGCACCATCGAACGCGAAGTGCGCAGCAACGACGGCCGCTGGTATCTCGTGCGAATGCTGCCTTATCGCACCATCGCTCACCATATCGACGGCGTGGTCCTCAACTTCATCGATATCAGCGGCCGCCGCCGTGCCGAGGAGGAGTTGCGCGCTGGCGAAGCCCGTTTGCGCCTGGTCGCGGAGAGCACCGAGGATTTCGCGATCATCACGCTGGACTCGAATGCCTTGATCACCGGCTGGAACAAGGCGGCGGAGAAGATCTTCGGCTACGACGAGGCCGAGTCCCTGGGCGAACCCATAGACCGGATATTCACCCTGAGCGATCGTCGTATCGGCGCGCCGGCCGCCGAGCGGCGTGGGGCGCGTGAAGAGGGCAGCGCCAAGGATGAACGCTGGCATCTGCGCAAGGACGGTACGCTGGTCTATTGCAGTGGCGTCATGACCAGCCTGCCCGCGGACGAAGGGGGCGGCTTTGCCAAGATTGCCCGCGACCTGACCCAGACCAAACGCGTGCAGGAGCAACGTGAGGCCCTGCTGGAGTCCGAACGCTTCCTGCGTTCCCAGCTCGAGACGGCCAACCGTCAGAAAGACGAGTTCCTCGCGGTTGTCTCACACGAACTGAAGAACCCTCTCAATCTGATCGCCCTCAACGCCGACCTGCTGCAACGATTACCGGAGACCCGCAACCTGCCCTCGGTGGTCCATATCGCCGAGGTGGTGCGCACGACAGTCAACAATCAAGCGCAGATCATCAACGAGCTGCTCGATCTGTCGCGCATTCAAACCGGCAAGATGACGCTCAACCGTGCGCCGGCGCCTTTGAACCACATCGTCAGTCGGGTGGTGGATGCGGTGCGGCAGGACGCCGAGCGGCAGCAACTCAATCTCGAGCTCGAAATTCCCGATGCGGATTTCACCGTCGATGGGGATGTTGCGCGCTTGGAACAGGTCGTCTGGAACCTGGTCAGCAATGCGCTCAAGTTCACGCCACACGGTGGCAGCATCCGGATTTCCCTGACATGGGCCGGCCCTTGCGTCGAGTTCAGCGTGGTCGATAGCGGCAGGGGATTCGAGCCATCGTTTGCTCCGAATCTCTTTGACATGTTCAGTCAGGCCGATTCCGGCGTGGCGCGACGCGAAGGTGGCCTTGGCATCGGCTTGGCGCTCACTCGAAAAATCGTCGAGCTGCACGGCGGCTCGATTACCGGACATTCGCCCGGCACTGACCGCGGCGCCACTTTCACCGTGCGGCTGCCCGCTGTGAACAAACCGACCGCCGCGCGGCTCGACGGCGAGATTCGAACATCGGCGGCTTCAGGCTTGCATATCCTGGTGGTCGACGACCATCCGGAAACGCTGCAGACCTTCTCGCGGCTGCTCGAAATCGCCGGCGCTTTTCCGGCGATTGCGAGTTCCGCGCAGGAGGCGCTCGCAATCGCCGAGAGCCGGCCCTTCGACCTCCTGCTGTCGGATCTCGCGATGCCCGCCATCGACGGCTATACGCTGCTGCAACGTATGCGCGCGGCCGGCTTCCACATGCCGGCGGTCGCGGTGTCGGGCATGGGTCGGGCGGTGGACCGCGAGCGGGCGCTGCAGGCCGGCTTCGTGGACCTCGTCGGCAAACCCGTCGACATGGACGTGCTGTTGAGCTTGTTGAGTCGTCTACGCGTTGGCCACGCCGACGCCCCATCGTAGTAGCGTGCGAGCCCAGCGACTGCGATGCTTCCGATGCGAGCTTTTGTTGATGCTTGCCACCGAAAATGCGAAGCATGACGATTTCATGCAACCGGATTCGGCCTATCCTGAGTTTCCGGCGGCTGTACTCAGGCCGGCGGCCAGCAGGCAATCGCACAAGGGCCACGAGGCCGAAGGCCGGCTCACGCCGGGTCGCACGCGATCATGAAACATATTTTCAGTGAAACCGGCAAAGCCGCCCTGCGCGAAGTGATGTCGCGACATCCCTTGCTGGCTTTTGATTTCGACGGCACGCTCGCCCCCATCGTGCCCCTTCCCGATGCGGCTGCGACGCCGGCGAGCATTTCGCGACGACTGACCGTTCTGGCCGACCAACTCCCGATTGCCATCATCACCGGTCGCACGGTGGCCGATGTATGCGCGCGCCTGGGCTTTCAGCCCCATTACGTACTCGGCAGCCACGGCGCGGAAGGCTGGTCCGGCGTGGATATGGCCCCCGCCGCCCAGCTCATGGATCCGCTACGCGTCTTCCTCGAGGCTCGCGCGCCTGAGTTACGGCAATTGGGGGTGAGGGTGGAAGACAAGCACCTCTCCCTCGCCCTGCATTACCGTAGCGCCCCTGATCGCGAGAAGGCCATGGCCTTCATTCACGAACTGCTGCGGGAATCCACCGCGGGGCTGGTGGTGTTCGGCGGCAAGTGCGTGGTGAACGTGGTGCCCGCCAATGCACCCAACAAGGGGCATGCACTGCAGGCGCTGGTGCAGCAGACCGGGGTCGATACCGTGGTATTCATCGGTGACGACTTGAACGATGAAGCGGCGTTTTCCATCGCCCTTCCGCATTGGCTGACGATACGCGTCGGCGGCCCCGATGCCAGCTCCTCGGCCCGCTATTTCATTGAAGACCATAAACAGATTGCGATTCTTCTGCAGTTCATGACCGATCTCCTGGCGGCGTGAGGGCAGTGGTCGCCTTGATCTGCAGCGCGCTTGCCGTGGTTATTTGAAACGCCGCGTGCGCGTGAGGAGGCATCGCGCGCGCCCGCTGCCTATGCGACCCTCAGGACTTGAGGTCGCGCGCACCGGTGGTGACCTGCGCATCGTGAATTGCACCCCGCCAGGCGCCTGTTTCCCGCTCCCGCGCCTCGATGAAGGCCTTGAAGCCGTCTATGCTTTCCTGCACCTGCATGCTCGTTACACCGAGGGCATCGCCGATGTACTCGAGCGGTCCTTCAGGCACGTAGGCCATGGTCAGATGGACCAGCGTGCGGTTTTCCTCCAGGGCTTCGAAACGCACAGTGCCCGCATTGCGAACGCCCTGGATGCTGCGCCAGGAAATGCGCTTGTCCGGCGTCTGTTCGGTGATCTCCGCGACCCACTCGTGGCGGCGACCATTGACTTCCACCCGCCAGTGCAAGTGCACGTCGTCTATCTGTCGGACTTCCTTCACGCCCGCCATGAAATGCGGAAAGTCCTCGAATTGCGTCCACTGGTTGTACGCCGTTCGCACGGGACAGTGGACTTCCACGCTCTTGTCTATTCTTTCCATTGCCACCTCCGCGCTTGCGCCTGAAGAGTTGGGGTCGTCTGCGGGGAAGTAGCAATATACGTACCGGTCATCGACCGCGCCGGCCGTCGTGGAGACAGGCGGCTCGTTCCCGTGCAACCGGTGAGCCAGCGCTATTCTCCCGCCGGCAATAGCGAATTCCTCTGACATAAGGTGCGTGCGGAAGTGTCTATCCTGACACTACAGTTTGAACCCCCAAGCGCACCCCCGCGCGCTCCCAAACTGAGGTGCCCCACCCCGGCACTGCACGCCGCCCTCCCTACCCCGGGAGGGCGGCGTTTTTGTTTGCTTCGACACCCGCCGGCCCCCGCGCTGTTGGCCATGACCATCGAAATGTATTGCCTCGATGCATGATTTGCGTCGTGTAATTTTCACTTCCGGCTGAGTAAGTTTTATTACTTTGCCCTCGCACCGACGCGCGGATTTTCGAACCGCCGCGGAGTGTGACCTCGCACTTTCCCAAAGTGCGCGCGCATGCATCGCATCCCGTCGCTTTCGCAGCTTTGTCAGCGCGCAAACACCGGTTTTCCATTCACCCGAACGGGTGGCGTGGAATTTGCTATTCCCGCATTTGTCGGCCGCGTTCTGCGGCTGTCCATCCACCCTTTCATCATCCCAGGAGAAGAAGCAATGCAAAGAGGAATCTTCAAACTGATCCTCAGTCTTGTACTGACATTACCCGCGATCGCAAACGCGGCGATTTGGAATTTCGCCGGTGGCATCAATTCAAACCAGGAGAACACCCACTCCCTCAATCTTCCCAGCGTTTATTTTGGCGCCGGATTGCTCTCCGCATCATTGGACGATGTGACGGGCAGTTTCCAGTTGAGCGCCTACTATGCCGGACTGACGGGCGAACCTGTCGCGGCCCACATTCATGATGCGCCTCCCGGTGTTGCCGGACCCATCGTGTTTGATCTTGGGGCCACGACCACGACTGCGCCTGGGATTGGGTCCTACAACCTCGTCACGACCTTGAACGCTGCGCAGATTGCTTCGCTGACGAACAATGGGAGCGCTGTCGCGGGTGACGCGACGAACTTCTATGTGAATATCCATACGGCCGCAAACCCCGATGGAGAAATTCGCGGCCAGCTCCTCGTCGCACAGGCCCCTGCGCCCGTGCCGGTGCCGGCAGCCGTATGGCTGTTCGGCTCGGCCCTGGTGGGTACGGCCATCGTGCGCCGCAAGCGCTAGAGCTCTCTGCAAGGCGAGCAGGCTTCGCTACAGCGAAGCCTGCTTTTTCGGACCAGACTCGAGGCGACGG
>Ga0208492_1000338_pt1 | contig 42431 bp, 43 predicted proteins | sample Subbioar_CSW14AB_FD_184820 | JGI IMG/M metagenome (GOLD analysis project Ga0208492, IMG submission 184820) | Serpentinite rock and fluid subsurface biosphere microbial communities from McLaughlin Reserve, California, USA - CR12Mar_CSW14AB (SPAdes) | ecosystem: Environmental > Terrestrial > Deep... | reverse complement strand
CGTGAGGTTCGCGAAGGGGCCCCGGCTTTTCAAGCCGGGGGGAACGGGTCACCAGAATCAACGCGATCGAGAACTGCTCTAGGTAGCTCCCTCCGTGGTCGCGTCGCGCGGTCGCTCGCGGCGGGGCATCTGAGGCGGCGTGTACTTCCGCATCTTCGTCGTCGCCGCGGTCGTGATGGGGATGTCGCACACGCTCGCCAAAGAGCGTGTGTTCGCCCCGTTGCGCGATCGCCTCGGCGGTCGCGAGACGTACCTCGGCTACCTCGTGTCGTGCCCGTACTGCAACTCGCACTGGGTTTCGTTCGTGCTCGTGCCGCTCACCGGCACGTACGTGATCGACATCGCGCCCGATTGGGGGGTTCTCTCGACGATCGCGCGCTGGTTTCTCTCGTCGATCTTCATCACGGTGATGGCCGCGTTCCTCCGCATCGCGTTCTATCTGGTCGACGAGAGTCAGGGGCTCTTGCGTCGCGAGATCGTCAAGGCCGAGGCCGAGGCGCGGCTCGCGCAAGAGACCGCCGCCGAGATCACCGGCGAGCCACCCCGCCTGTCGACACACTGATCACCCCGGACAGGAAGCCGTCGATCGGACGAGGGCGCGGAGCGCTTCGGCGGAGAAGGGCTTCTCGATCGACGGTTGGTCGGTGCGGGCGAGAAAGGCGACCGCGCTCGGTGTGACCGCGCCGCCCGTCATGAACGCGACCCGCCGGGCGAGCTTTGCTCCGCGCGCGACCAACGCGCTGTAGAGCGCCTCGCCGCTCTGTCCGCGGAGCATCAGGTCGCAGAGGACGCAGTCGAACTCCTGGCCTTCGCACGCGGCGAGCGCATCTTCCACGTTCGACACCGCTGTGACCTCGTGGTCCGCGAGCACCTGCCGGATCGTGGCGGCGACCGCAGTCTCGTCGTCGACGACCAGCACGTGCAGTCGCGCATCGCCTCGAACCTCGGTGTGGCTCGGGGGCACGCGCGGCGGGCGAGGCTCTCCGGCGAGGAGGTGAACGGTGAACCGCGCGCCCTTGCCGGAGACGTTGCTCGCTTCGAGCTTGCCGCCGAAGCTGGCGACGATCTCGTGCGCGATCGAGAGGCCGATGCCGGTGCCGCGCCCCACCGGTTTGGTCGAGAAGAAAGGCTCGAAGATACGGGTGAGCGCCGCCTCGGCGATGCCCGGACCGGTGTCGGTGACCTCGGCGACGATGGTGCCGTCTTCATCGCGCCTGGTCTCGACGCGGACGCTGTGGTCCTCCCCAGGGACCTCTTCGATCGCGTCGGCGGCGTTGAGCATCAGGTTGACGAACACCTGGCCGAGCCGGAACTCGTTGGCCCGCACCAGCAAGCCTGGCGTGAGCTCGAGCTCGATCTTCGCGAGGTGCCGGATTCGATGTGCAGTGAGCGTGACCGCGCCCTCGATCACGCGCGAGAGCTCGGCGGCGCCGACCTTCTCGGACTCGCCACGGCCGAACGCGCTGAGGGTGCGAACGATGGTGGCGATGCGGGTGGTGCCCTCCTGCGCCGCGACGATGGCGTTCTCCAGGTCGGCGCGCGCGTCGTCCGACCAGGGCCCCGAGAGCTTCACCTGCGCGAGCTCGAGGTTGAGCGACGTGTAGGCGAGCGGGTTGTTGATCTCGTGGCCGATGCCCTGGGCGAGGCGACCGAGCGAGGCCATTCGATCCATCGCGACGCGCTCGGCGTCGGCGCGTTTGCGCTCGGTGACGTCGCGCGCCACCGACTGGAGCCGGCCGTCGTCGAGGATGACGCCGTGCAACTCGACGTCGATGACCTTGCCGTCCTTGCGCACCAGCCGACGCTCCGTGAAGAACGGGACGCCCCGTTGAAAGGGGGTGAGGTCGACCGGACGCTCGCGCAGCTGGCGCGCCTCGATCACGTCGGAGACGCGCAGCTGCGTCAGCTCCTCGCGCGAGTAGCCCAGCATCGCGCAGGCAGCGGGGTTGGCGTCGAGGTAGCGGAGCTCCTGGTCGGCGAGGAAGATGCCGTCGCTGGCGAACTCGACGAGCGTGCGGTAGCGCTCTTCGCTGACGCGCCGTTGGCGGTTGGCGTCGATGCGATCGAGCGCCACCCCGAGATCCTCGGCCAGCGCGTCGAGGAGCTCGACCTCGCGGGGGTCGACGAACCCCGGCTCGGCGGCGTAGACATTGAGTGCGCCGAACGCCTGACCGCCCCGCGCGATCGGGAATGCGCCCGAGGAGCGGAATCCATGTCGCATCGCGGTGCTGCGCCATGGCGCCATCCGCGGATCGTGCTCGATGTCGACACACACGTCGTGACGACCTTCGCGGATCGCCGAGCCGGTGGGCCCACGGCCCTTCGCGCTGTCGTCGAGCGCGACGTCGATGTCGTCCGCGTAGCCCTTTTCAGGGCCGAACTCGGCCAAACGCACGATCGCGCCCCTTCCGTCGATGCGACCGAGCCACGCGTACCGGAACTCGCCCACGCGAACGGCGAGCTCGCAGGCACGTTGGAAGAGCGTTTGCTCGTCGTCGAGTCGGAGCAACTCGCGATGAATCGCCAGCGACAGACCGTGGAGGCGGACCAGACGCTCCAACTGCGTTCGCGCGGTTGCGTCGTCCATGATCTCCTCTACATGCGTAGGCAGGGAGTATAGCGAAACGGGCAAGCTCGGGTCGAGGGGACCTAGCTCATCAATTCGGCCGCGCGCTCCCCTGGAACTTCGCCGAGCTCCGTGAACAACCGGGTGACGAGCCGTGCAGGGGTCACGTCGAAGCCGGGATGGCGCGCGCGCACGGTCTCCGGCGCGATCCGCAGGTCGCCGATGCGCACGACCTCGTCGCTCGAACGTTCTTCGATGACGATCGCGTTTCCGTCGGGCGTATTGGGATCGAGGGTCGAGCGCGGCGCTGCGACGTAGAACGGGCGGTCGTGCAGGCGCGCGAGGCAGGCGTGGCCGTACGTGCCGATCTTGTTCGCGACGTCGCCGTTCTTCGCGACCCGATCGGCGCCGACGATCACCGCGTCGATCGCCCCTCGGGCGAAGAAGTGCGCCGCCATCGAGTCGGTGATCAACTCGACCGGGATGCCGTCGCGGTCGAGCTCCCAGGTGGTGAGCCGTGCGCCCTGCAAATAGGGACGGGTCTCGCAGGAGAGCACCCGGATGTCCTTGCCGAGCTCGCGGGCGGCGCGGATGACCCCGAGCGCCGTGCCGTAGCCGCCGGTGGCGAGCGCACCTGCATTGCAGTGGGTCAGCACCGTGCCTCGATCGGGCAGGTGCCGTGCGCCGAGCGCACCCATCGTGCGGCAGGCCGCGACGTCCTCGCGATGAATCGCGCGCGCCTGCGCCGCGAGCTCGTGCGCTCGATCTTCGTGGGATGCGAGCTCGCGCACGTGGCCGAGCATGCGCTCGATCGCCCACCGCAGGTTCACCGCTGTGGGGCGCGTGCTGCCGAGCAGGTCGCTGGCGGCGGTCATCGCGGCGACGAAGCGCTCAGGCGTCGTGCCCGCGTGTCGTCGCGCTTCGACGGCCAGGCCGTAGGCGGCGGCAATGCCGATGGCCGGCGCCCCGCGCACGATCATCACGCGAATGGCTTCGGCCACACCGGCTGCGTCGCGCAGCTCCACATACCGCTCCTCACGGGGAAGCATGCGCTGTTCGAGCATGATCACCACGTTGTCGTCGGGGGAGAGCTCGACCGCGGAGTAGCTGGCGCCGCTGAGGGGAGCGGGGTGGGGGACCGGCATGCCCCCCTGGATGCCACGGACGCAGACGCGCCGCATGTCGCCCGCGGGTATCATCGGGTCCGTGCCTTTCACCGTCGAGTCGTTGTCGGTCGAGCCGCTCCACGTGCCCCTGCGCGAGCCGTTCGTCATCGCGAGCGCGCGGGTCGACACCACCCGTGCTGCGCTCGTGTCGATCACCCTGCGTGAAGGAGACCGCGTGGCGACGGGCCTCGGCGAGGCCGCGCCGTTGTGGCCGGTCACGCGAGAAGACTGGCCCGACCTCGAGCCCACTCTGGGAGGACTCGGGCTCGTCGGTTCGAAGCTCGAGGATGCGACCTCGCTCCCAGCGTTGGGGCATTCGCCCGTGGCGCGCGCGGGGCTCGAGACCGCCGTGCTCGATGCGATCGCGCGCCTCCGCGGGGTACCGGTCGCGGCGCTGCTCGGACCGGCTCCGTACGTCACGACGCTCGAGACCGACATCACGCTGCCGATCGCCGGCGCGGAGCACATGACCGAGCTCGCCCGCGGCTGGCGCGCGCGCGGGTTCCGTTGCTTCAAGGTGAAGGTCGGCAAGAACCTCGACGACGACGTGCGTGCGCTCCGCGCCGTGGGAGCTGCAATCCCCGACGCCTCGTTCCGCCTCGATGCGAACGAGGGCTTCTCGGCCGACGAGGCGCTCGGCCTGCTCGCCGCCGTCGATGGGCTGGTCATCGAATGTTTCGAGCAGCCGTGCGACCGCGAGGACCTCGATGCGATGGCGCGCGTGACGCGCGAGTCGAAGACCATCGTCGTCGCCGACGAGTCCGTGCGAACGTTCGCGGATCTCGAACGCGTGCTCGCGCACCGGGCGGCCGGAGGCGTGAACCTCAAGCTGGTGAAGCACGGCGGTCTCCTCTCGGCGTATGCGATCGGCCGGCGCGCCCGCGAGGCGGGGCTCGCTATCATGTGCGGTGCGATGGTCGAGACCCGCCTCGGGCTGGTGGCGATGGCGCACGTCGTCGCCGCCCTCCGTGGGGCGCAGTTCGTCGATCTCGACACGGCTTTTCTGCTCGGCGAGGAGCGATTCGAGGGCGGCTGGACCGTGAATGGACCCCGCATCGAGACCAATCTCGCGCCTGGGCTCGACGTTCGGCGTGCCGGACGCTAAGTCCGGGGACCATGTCACTCGACGAAGCCCTGCGCGCGCGTATCCAGGACACCCTCGCCAAGAACGAGGTCGTGTTGTTCATGAAGGGGAACAAGAGCTTCCCCCAGTGCGGCTTCTCCTCGGCCGTGGTGCAGATCCTCAAAGGCCTCGAGGTCCCGTTCGAGACGGTGAACGTGCTCGCCGATCCGGCGCTGCGCGAGGGCATCAAGGTGTTCTCCGAGTGGCCGACCATTCCGCAGCTCTACGTGCGGGGTGAGTTCGTCGGCGGCAGCGACATCGTCCGCGAGATGTTTGCGAGCGGCGAGCTGCAGAAGCTCCTCGGCGTGCAGCCCAAGCCGACCGAGCCGCCCATGATCGAAATCACCGAAGCGGCCGTCACCGCATTCCGCGGCGCTGCGGCCGAGGGCGAGGCCAGCGACGCGCTGCGCCTCTCGATCGACGCGCGCTTCCAGAACGATCTCTACTTCGGACCCAAGGCCGCGGACGACATCGTCGTCACCGCCAACGGCATCACGCTCGCCATGGACGCGCCGACGGCGGCGCGCGCCGCCGGACTGAAGATCGACTTCGTCCAGACCCCCCAGGGCATGGGGTTCAAGATCGACAATCCCAACGCGCCGCCCAGTGTGCGCAGCATCCGCGCCGAGGATCTGCGTGCGAAAATTCAGGGGGGCGAGCGCCTGGTGCTCGTCGACGTGCGCACGCCCCAGGAACAGGCGATCGCGTCCGTTCCTGGTTTCCGTCCGCTCGATGCAGAGCTCGCCAGCGAGCTCGAGGCGCTGCCCAAGGACGCCAAGGTGGTTTTCATGTGTCACCACGGTGTTCGCAGCATGGCGGCGGCCGAGCGGTACCTCGAGCGTGGGTTCACCAACGTGTGGAATCTCGCCGGGGGAATCGACGCGTGGTCCGCCGTCGATCCGTCCGTGCCGCGTTACTGACCTCGAGCAGGTCCTCGGCGCGGTGCGTCGTTGGTCGACGCCTCCGCGAGCACTAAGCTTGGTAGGTGTCGTCGAGCGAATACCCGCGCGACTCGCCCCGACCGCTCCAGACGGTGGCCGTCGGGAACATCGTCGGCACGCCGCTCGTCGGCGCGATGGAGTGGTTCCTCAAGCGGCACGGCAAGGCCGCCGGCCACGAGTTGGTCAACCGCTTGCCGCCCCGTTGGAGCGGCATGCTCTCGCCGCATGCGCCGAACCTCGGATTGCTCGGCGCCAAGAAGTACCCGCAGAACTTCATGGGCGACGTGCTGCGCGGGATGGTTCAGGCGGCGCACATCACCGACGAAGACCTGTTCATCCGCGACGTCGCGACCGCGGGCATCGACGCGAGTGTCGGCACGGTCGCTCGGATCCTCCTCCGCCTCGCCGCGACCCCGCAGTCGCTCGCCGCGCGCGGGCAGGAGGCGTGGAGCCTGTTCTACGACTCGGGACGCGTTCGGGTCGAAGCCACCGACCATGAATACCTGTCGACCACCACCGAGTGGGCGAACCACGATGCGATGGTGTGTCGCGTGTCGATGGAGGTGCGGAGGCGCCTCATCGAGCGCACCGGCGTCACCATCCTCGAGGTTCGCCGCGATCGCTGCGTCGGCTGGGGCCACGACGCGTGTGTGGTCCGCATCCGCTGGTGACTACGGCTTCGCCGCCGCTCGGCGCTTCGCCAGGCCGAAGGGCAGGAGAATCAGCCCGATCACCAGCAGGATCGCGACGATGATGAACGCTGCCACCTGGAGGATCACGCACATCTCGTTGATCGTCGAGATGGGTTGGTAGTGCTCCGCGATCTTCTCGAGGTCGAGCTTGCGTGACTCGTCGAAGGTGAAGCCGTGGTCGGTGTAGAACGGGACGTCCTCCGCGTCGATCTTGCTGTTCTGCGGTGCGGGCACTTTCAGCGTGACGACCTCTTCGGTCTCGAGGTTGTACGCCGCGGGGCCCTTCAGCCAGGGCATGTTGGTGTAGACCCAATTGCCCTTCTTGTACTGCGGCAGGTTGAAGATGCTGCCCTCGGTCTGGCACGCGCCGCACATGCGGAAGAGTGGGAAGCCGTCGCCGTACTTCACGACGGCCGCAGAGAAGTACTTGCCACCGTGGACGACGAACGCGCGACGGTCGTCGATCTTGTAGAGCTGTTTGTCGTGCTCGCGGTTGAACGAGAACGACTTGCCGCCGTACGCGAAGCCACTGGCGCCAAAGAAGTAATAGAGATTGATGAGAAGGATCGCGACGAGTGCACCACGCGCGCACGCGACGAAGAGGTGCGGAAACAGCGGTGGCTTCGGGGGGGCGCTCATCTCGCTCTCACTTCGGCTTGGGGCACTCGGTGTCCAGATCGATCACCGCGGCGCTGCGCTCGCCGCGGTAACCCTCCTCGTTCCGTCCCCCGATGTCGCCGGTGACGAGCACGAACCGGTGGTCGAGGAGACACACGCGACTCGTGTTGCTGGTGACGATCGAGTGGCTCGTGAGCGTCATCACCCGACGCCATTTCGGCTTGGCTTTCGGTGACGCGCACGCGAGGTCGTATTGCCCGAGCGCCTTGCCGCAGTGCCCTCCGGGGCAGCCGTAGCCGTGGTCCTCGAGCGTGAGCCTCACCGAGAAGGTGGGCAGATCTACCCGGGCGGGGCTCTGTTCGCTCTCGAGCACCTTGCACTCTTCGTCGTCGGCGATCGCGCGGTAGTGCTTTTCGGCGATGCGGGCTCGCAGCGCGGCGCGCGCCGGTTCGGGCACCATCGAGGGAGGAACCTCGGTGAACGCGTCGCCTTTGAACTTCGCGAGCGTGAGCTTGTCGGCCTTGCCCTTGGCGCTGACGAACGAGAGCTCGTGCTCGAGCCCGAAGCCGAGGTCGCGGCGCAGCGTGCACAGCGCGGTCGATTCGTCGGAGGACCAGAGGCACTGGTCTTGGACCTCGCGGTCGACGCGGAGAGGCTCCTCGGGCTCGACCGGCGGGGGCGTCACCGGAGCGACCGCTGCTGCGGACACGGAGGTTGATGGTGGTGGTGCCGCAACCGAAGGGGGCGAAACTGGGGAGCGCGCCGGCGCGGGACGCACCTTCGCGCCAACACACGCCCCAGCCCCGCAAAGGAGTGCCATGGCCAGGGCGAAGTCAGGACGACGCATGATCGGCGAGGATTGTCGCACGGCCCGCCCCATCCGGGTGGGCACGCCGCGCGCAACCAGCCGCCCATGCGCTCGACCGAGTGGTTCGCAGACACTACGATCACCGTCGTGTCCTCTCCCGCGGAACGTCTCCGGCATCGACGCGCGCCGCGTCCGATCGTGTTCCCGGTGGAGGAGCAGGTGCCCGAGAGCAAGCGCCATTTCAAGCTGCGTACCGCGCTGTACGCGATCCTCGAGCTGGCCTTGGGAAAGAGCGCCGTGCTCGGCAGCGACCAATTCGTCTACTGGAACGCGCGCGATCCGCGCCGTTGCCTCGCTCCGGACGTGTTCGTCTTCGTCGGACGTCGAGACGAGGACTTCACGTCTTGGAAGACGTGGGAACGGGGCGGACCGCCCCAGCTCGCTGTCGAGATCGCGAGCGAGAGCGACGACGAGCCGATTCGTTGGGCCGAGAAGCTCGAGCGCTATCACGAGCTGGGTGTGCGCGAGCTCGTGCGGTTCGACTCGGAGGCCGGGCCCGGGGGACGGATCCGGGTCTGGGATCGGGTCGCCGACGACTTCATCGAGCGGGTGGTCGAAGGTGACTCCACGACCTGCCTCACGCTCGGTCTCGAGTGGGTCGTCGCGCCGGTGGCAGAGTATCCGGCGGCCCTGCGACTCGCACGAGAACCTGTGTGGGACGCAAGCGTCGGGTTACACTCGGCCCCATGCATCGTCACCACGTCGAGACGCTTCGGGTGAAGGGACTCAACCCGGGCGGAGGCGCCGTCGCTCTCAAGGCGAACGACCAACCCTTGCAGCAGTACCTCGATCAGAAGAGCGCCGAGGGGTGGGACGTGGTCTCGGTGGCGGCGGTCGGGCACCTCGAGGTGCTCATCACCTACCGAGCTCGCGGCTAGAGCGCCGTTCGGTGCTCTAGGCGTTCGCGCGCGCGAAGTCGTCCATGAAGGCGACCAACGCGTCGACCGAGGCCGGCTCGACGGCGTTGTACGTGCTGACGCGCACGCCGCCGACGGAACGGTGACCCTTGAGGCCGACGAGGCTCTTGCCCTTGGCCTCGTTGACGAACTTGTCGTCGAGCTCCGGAGTCGGGAGGGTGAAGACGACGTTCATCCGCGAGCGGCTCTCGCGCTCGACGGGGCACCGGTAGAACTCGGGGCGCGCGTCGATCGCCGCGTAGAGTACGTCGGTCTTCTTGCGGTTGCGCTCCTCGACGGCGGCGAGGCCGCCGAGCGACGTGATCCAGCGGAGCACGTTGCGCGCGAGGTACACCGAGAAGGTCGGCGGGGTGTTGTAGAGCGAGCGCTCCTTGGCGTGCGTCGAGTAGCGGAAGAACTTGGGGATGTCCTTGCGACCGTTGGCCACCAGGTCCTTGCGGATCACCACCACGGTGATGCCCGAGGGCCCGACGTTCTTCTGCGCGCCGGCGTAGATGAGCGCGATCTTCGACACGTCGATCGGGCGCGACATGATGTCGCTCGACATGTCGATGACGAGCGGCTGTTTGGTCTCGGGGAACGTCTGCCACTGCGTGCCGAACAGCGTGTTGTTCGACGTGATGTGCACGTAGGCCGCGTTCGGGTCGAGCGCGAGCTCGCTCGCCTTGGGGATGCGGCGGTAGACCTGCTTGCCGCCGACGTCGACGCCGGTGGTGCACGCGAGGCGCACGCTGCCGACGTTCTTCGCCTCTTCGAACGCGCGCTCGCTCCAGCCGCCGGTGAGCACGTAGTCGGCGCTCTGACCGGCCGACAACAGGTTCATCGGGATCTGCGCGAACTGCTGGTGGGCGCCGCCCTGGAGCAGGAGGATGTCGTGCGTGTCGGGCACGGCCATCAGGCTGCGGAGCGTCCCGAGCACCTCGTCGTGGACCTTCTCGTACTCCTTGCCGCGGTGGGAGTGCTCGAGGATGGACATCCCGCTGCCTTCGAAATCGAGCATCTCGTCGCGCGCGAGCTCGAGGGCGGAGAGCGGAAGGGCGGAGGGGCCGGCGTTGAAGTTGTGGACGCGCATCGGGAGGCTCCAGTCAGTCGTCAGTCGTCAGTCGTCACGAGAGGAGACGAGAGTCTACAGCCGCCAGGGCCTTGGTCGACGGTCGAAGGTCGAATCGAGAACCCGAGGCGCCCTTCCGGCCGGGACCTTGGAAGCGACCAGCCCGCGTCTTGGACCCATCTCGACCGACGACTGATGACTGACGACTCGGGATCAGTGGTGGTGGCCCGGGTCTTCGTTTCCGTGCATGAGATCATGCGAGAACGCGTGCGCGTCGCGGGCGCCCTGCGTGCCGAAGACGAAAGAGCCGTCGTTGCGCAGGTACATGACGAACGGCAGCGAGCGCGCGTGCGACATGTGCTTGGCGCCGAGCGCGCGGACCTCGGGCTCGGGCGTGTCGCAGTCGGTGGCGAGCAGGACGAAGTGCTTGTCGAGCTCGGCGCGAATGGCCGGGTGGGGCATGACGTTCTGCACCAGCGCGCGGCAGCTGCTGCAGGCGGCGCGCCCGTACTCGATCAGGACGTGCTTGTTCGAGGCCTTGGCCTCGGCCAGCGCATCAGCCAGCTTGGTGTGCCACTTGAGACCTTTGTCGTCGAAATGGGGGTGCGTCGAGGCCATCCCCGAATCCGTAGTACCAGGGTACGCTCGCGTCCATGGCGAGCCTCTCGCGCGAAGAGCTGTTCCAGATCCTCGAGGAACGGATCACCGACCCGCCCAGAGCCCACGAGATCGACGGGGACGTGTGGGCGCGCTGCGGTGCTGACCGGGCCATCTTCGTCAGCGATCTGTCAGGGTTCACCCGGCTGACGAAGAAACACGGGATCCTCCATTTTCTCGCGGTGTTTCGCCGCGCCAACACCCTGTTCACGCCGATCCTCGAGAGGCACCACGGTCGCTGCGTGAAGCACGAGGCGGACAATCACATCTACGTCTTCGCACGCGCGAGCGACGCCATCGCCGCGGCACGCGAGATCGTCGCCGCGACGCGTGCGCTCGACGATTCGCTTGGCGAGGACGAGCGGGTGTACCCCTGCATCGGTGTCGGCTACGGGCGCGTGCTCGAGCTGACCGACGACGTGTTCGGCGACGAGGTGAACATCGCGTTCAAGCTCGGCGAGGACGTGGCGACCCGGCGCGAGATCCTCATCTCCGACGCCGCGTTCGCGCAGCTCGACCAGGAGGGCACGTCGGTCGACACCGAGGCGCGCGAGGAGGAGATCGGTCACGTGATGATGCGGTATCACGCCGTGAGGTGATCTCTCCTGCGACCATGAGGGCGTCATGAGCGGGGAGGGCAACCATCCTGAGTCCGAGTCGATCGCGTGCGCGGTCGAGCGCACGCTTTCGGCTTCGGACAAGCTCGCGTTCGACGCGACGATCGGCGTCCGTCACACGCTCCGTGCGAACGTCGATACGGCGCTCGCCGGCACCCTGGCCGCGCCCCGCACCTCTTCGCAAGATGGGCCGCAAGGCGGACCCGACACCGTCGACCTGCGGAGCCTCCCGCAGATCGCGGTCGCGGGCGCCGGGTCGGTCAACGACGTCGAGGCCGACCTGACTCTGGGGCGTGTCCTCGGCGAGGGCGGAATGGGCGTCGTGCTCCTCGCCCGGCAGCGGTCGCTCCAACGGGAGGTCGCGCTCAAGCGCGTTCGCGACCAGACCGGTGACGAGGCGCACGCCGCGGCGTTGCTCCGAGAAGCTGCGTTCACCGGGTATCTCGAGCACCCCAACATCGTCCCGGTTCACGCGCTCGGTCGCGACGCCGACGGCCGACCGGTGCTCGTGATGAAGCGTATCGAGGGCATCACGCTCGCCGCGCTCTTGCGAGACCCCGCCAATCCGTCGTGGGCGCGGGCCGGCGACGATCGGCTCGGGTTCCTCCTGCGCGCGCTCCGCGACGTGTGCGACGCGCTGTCGTTCGCGCACGCACGCGGCGTTTTGCACCGCGACATCAAGCCCGAGAACGTGATGCTCGGCGCGTTCGGCGAGGTGTACCTGCTCGACTGGGGCGTCGCGCTGCGGCGCGACGACCGCCTGTCGGACGACGCGATCGTGGGCACGCCCGTGTACATGGCTCCGGAGATGCTCCGCCCGGGGAGCGAGCCGATCGACGAGCGGACCGATGTCTACTTGTTGGGGGCGACCTTGCACGAGTGCCTCGTCCTCGCGCCGCCCCACCAGGGGCAGAGCATGCGCGAGGTGCTCGTGTCGATCGCGCGATCGGCGCCCCGCGAGTACCCCGTGGACGTTCCCGAGGAGCTCGCCGACATCGTCCGTCGCGCGATGCACGCCGATCGCAACCAGCGGTTCGCGTCCGCCGAGGCGTTGGGGCGTGCGCTGAGCGAGTTCGAGCGCCACCGTGCCGCGGCTGCGCTGGCGAAGGTCGCCGTGGAGCGCCTCGCCGAGCTCGAAGACGCCATCGCCCGCGGCGCCGCTTCGGCGGTGGTCGAGCCGCTGTTTCACGAGTGTCGGTTCGGCTTCGAGCAGTCGCTGAGGGCGTGGCCCGAGAACCGCCGTGCGCGCGAGGAGCTTCGACGTGCGCTGACGCGGATGTGCGGTTTCGAGATCGCGCAGACGAACCGTGCCTCGGCGGCGACGTTGCTCGCCCTGATCGACGAGCCGCCCTCCGACCTGAGCGAGCGGCTCGCCGCGCTCGACCGCGAGCTCGAGCACGACGTGGCCGAACGCGATCGGCTGAGGCGGCTCGACCACGAAATGGACCCCACCGTCGCCGAACGGGAGCGAAAGCTCGCGGTGCGCGGGGCGGCGGTGCTCCTGTTCTTGTTCGCGATGTCGCTGACCGCCGGCTACGTCCTCCACGTCTTCACGCCGACCGCCGGGGGGATGGTCGCGTTCATGGTTCCGACGCTCGTGCTGATCGCGGCCGTGTCGATGCGCTTCCGAAAGCAGCTGTTCCAGAACCGCGTGGGGCGGCAGATGGGGTTGACCATCGCCGTCGCCGCCGTCGCCGTCACCGTGAACCGAACGCTCGGCTACGTGCACACCCGACCCTTCGCGGACATCCTCTCCGGGGACTCGTTGATCCTCGCCACCCTCGCGGCGGTGTCCGCGCTGTCGCTCAGGCGGGTCTATCTCGTGCCGGCGACCTTGTTCACCGCGGCTGCGATCATCGCGCCGCGCCTCGGCACGCTGGCGTTCGTGCCGATGCTCTCGGCAGCGATCCTCTCGGTCGCGACCGTCGTCCGCTCACCCGAACGGCTTCGCACGCCGCTCCTCTGATCCAATCACAGTCGCTGCAGGAAACGCTTGGTGAACAGGTACGCGTCGCCCGGCCAGCGCGCCGACACGTACGCGCCATCTTCGACCACGAATGCGGGGCGATCGTCGTCGGCAGTCCCACGCGCGGTGAGCACGCGGGGGCCGCGGACGAACTGGGACGGATCGGCGAGCGCTCCTTTGACCTCGTCTTCCACGTACTCGGGATACGTGCGGTAGTAGCGACCGAGCTTCCACGCGGTGAGCAGGTACGCGCTGCGCTCCATGTACTTGGGCAGGCAGGTGGTGCGCTTGTTCCGAAGGACGCTCTTGCCGTCGACTTTGGTGCGCGCGAGCACGAGCACGCCGTGGCAGATCGCGCCGACGGGGCGACCGAGCGACCAGAACGCGGCGACCTTCGCCTGCAGCTCGGCGCTCCCGAGGTACTGACGCATGCCGGGTGCGTGCCCGCCGGGGAGGATCAACCCGTCGTACGCCGAGGGCTCGACGTCGCGCCAGGCGATCGGCGCGTGGAATTCCGGGCTCGCGACCATCTCGCGGTAGAAGACCTTCGGCTCCGGCTCGGCCCCGAGCTGGCCGAACAAGACGCCGGTGAGCAGCAGCGGATCGCACGTCGGCGCAGCACCTCCGCGCTCGGTCGCGAACACCACGTCGTGTCCCGCGCGCGTGAGCAAGCGCCAGGGGACGGCGACCTCGGTGGTGTCGAAGTCGGTGTCGGGGAGGGGGATCCAAATCCGCATCGGCCGAGATGGTAGAACACCCGGGTGAACGCATACCTCGCAGCGACCGAGTACCTCGATTGGCGGCACCCGGCGGTGCTCGCAAAGGCCGGGGCGCTCGGCGTCGCGAGCAGTCCCAACGAGACCGCTCGCCGCTGCTTCGAATTCGTGCGCGACGAGATCAAACACAGCTGGGACCACCGACTCGGTCCGGTGACCTGCTCGGCGTCCTCGGTGTTGGAGCACGGCACCGGCTACTGCTACGCGAAGAGCCACCTGCTCGCGGCGTTGCTGCGCGCCAACGGGATTCCCGCGGGTCTCTGCTACCAGCGACTCTCGGTGGGCGACTCCGGAGCGCCGTATTGCCTGCACGGTCTCAATGCGATTTGGCTGCCCGAGATCGGTTGGTATCGCGTCGATGCACGCGGGAACAAGCCCGGCGTCGACGCGCAGTTCGGTCCGCCGCTCGAGCGACTCGCCTTTCCCTTGAACGATCGGTTCGAGGCCGATCTGCCCGAGATCTGGCCCGATCCGCTCCCCGTCGTGATTCGTGCGCTGACTACGTGGGCGACCGTCGAGGAGGTCGCGAGGAACCTCCCGGATGTCGAGTTGGCGTTCCGACGCTAATCTGTCGCTCCGATGAGCGGCCCCAAGACGAACCCTGCGAGCTCGCCGTTCGCCAAGCTCGCAGCCTTGCGTGACACCCTGCCGCAGGGGCCGACCCCTCGAGCGCAGCCAGAGCCGGCGCCCGAGAAGCCGAAGCAGGCCGAGGACCTGGGCGACAAGCTGGTGGTCTCGCGCTCCAAGAAGGGGCGGGGCGGCAAGACGGTCACCACCATCGCGGGCGTTCGCGACGCGGCGACGCGCGACACGCTCGCCGGCGAGCTGCGCCGCGCGCTCGGGTGTGGCGCCAGCGTCGACGACGCGCTCGTGATCGTGCAGGGCGATCAGGTGCCGCGCGTGTGTGCGCTCCTCGAGGCGCGGGGCGTCCGCAAGGTCGTCGTCGGCACCTGACTGTTTCGGTCAGGGCTGCTCGTCGCGAAGAGCATCGACGAGAAAGGCTCGGAGCTCGTACATCTGCTCCGAGCCGATGCCCTGACCCACGTACGCCGCGCCGTACGAGAAGCCTCCGCCGAACAGCATCAAACCGAGGATGGCGAGCCCCATCCACGGCGATTGGCCGATCATCCAGACGCTGAACACCCAGACCGCGGCCGCGACCGACAGCACGCCGAACAGCAGTTGGATCGCGAGGAACGTGGTCCAGATCGTCGGACGCGGCGCGAACATCGCGGAGAGGTGGGTGCCGCCCTCGGCTTCTTCGAGCTGAACGTCGAGGTGCGGGGACCAGAAGTGCGTGTCTTCGTCGCAGACGGTGAGCATCACCGTCCGACGGAAGACCTTGCCGGTCACCTTGCCGCTGGAGCGCGCGAGGTGAGCGCGCACACGATCGGTCACCACGTCGGGAGCAATCGGCAGCTCGAGGGTGAACCGGGGGCGCGCGCGCGGGCGGGACATCCGTGAAGGATAGGCTTGCGCCCAGCCAAGTGACGGGCGCCCTTGACAGGGCCGGGGTGGACCCTCAAAGTGGTTGGACCACCGGATGACTGGATGATGTGTCACGACAGGGCGCGATGATGAAAGAGCTCAGTCCGCTGACCAAGACGAGGTTGCACGAGGACATCGTCGAGCAGCTGAAAGACCGCATCATTCGCGGCGACCTGCCCGCGGGCACCAAGCTGCCGGCCGAGCGTGAGCTCGCCGAGCAACTCCAGGTCAATCGCACGACCGTGCGCGAGGCGCTCCACAAGCTCGAGAGCATGGGCCTCGTCGAGATCAAACACGGGGCAGGCATCTTCGTCCGGGACTACCTGGAGAGCGGGAGCCTCGAGCTCGCGCGTCACATCATCTTTCTCGACGGCAAGGTGAACGTCGACGTCCTGCGCAATCTGCTGACGCTCCGTCGCCTCCTGGTTCCGGAGATCAGCTATCACGCCGCGCTCCAGCGGAGCGACGACGACCTTCGCGAGCTCGAGCGCGTGATCCACCAGAGCGAGGGCATGCCGCCCGACGAGAAGGACTGGCGGGTCCACAACGTGATCGCGCGCGCGAGTGGGAACGTGCTGTTCGTCCTCTTCCTCAACGCGTTCACCTCGCTCGCGCAGGACTCTTCGCGTTTGTACTTCGCGGTCGAGGGCAATCGCGAGCGCTCCCTCCGCTTCTATTCGGAGATCTACGAGGCCATTCGCGGGCGGAAGGCGGAACGGGCCAAGGCGATCATGGCCGAGGTGCTCGAGTTCGCCGAGCAGCAGACCCTCGGTGCGGTGGGGAAGAACACCCGCAAGGCCAAGACCCCGAAGTCCGCGGAGAAGTGAGTCATGGAAAACTTCCTCGAGACCTGGGACCCGAACGCCGCCACGGAATTCGACCTGCTGGTGATCGGCGGCGGCATCACCGGCGCGGCGGTGGCCTATGACGCTGCGCTGCGCGGCATGTCCGTCGCCCTCGTCGAGAAGCGCGACTTCGGTTGCGCGACCTCCTCGGTGACCTCCAAGCTCATTCACGGTGGGTTCCGCTACCTGGCCAATCTCGAGCTGGGCCTCGTGCGAGAGTCGTTGCGAGAGCGGCGCACGCTCGAGAACATCGCCCCGAACTTCGTCTACCCGATGCCGACCATTCTCACGGCGTATGGGAAGAAGCCGACCAACACGCTGCATGCCACGCGTGTCGGCCTCGCGCTCTACGACATGCTCTCGTTCGACAAGGGCGACACCTGGGACAAGGCGAAGGCCATTCCCAAGTCGCGCATCCTCAGCGCCGAAGAGGCTCTGAGACTCGAGCCGAGCATCAATCCGTCGGGGCTCGAGGGCGCGGGCTTGCAGTACGACTGTGCGAGCCTCTGCCCCGAACGGCTCACGCTGGCGTTCATCCGCTCGGCGGCTGCCAACGGCGCACGCGTCGCCAACTACGCCAAGGTCGAACAGTTCCTCCAAGCGCGCGGTCGCATCACCGGAGTGGTCGTCAAGGACCTGGTGCGCGGTCGCTCGGTCGAGCTGCGGGCGAAGCTGACGGTGAACTGCAGCGGCCCATGGGCCGATCTCGTGCTCGGGATCGCTCACAGTCGAGATGGGACGCCCGAGAAGCGGCTCCGGCGTTCGGAGGGGATCCACGTCGTCACCCGCAAGCTGACCGAGAAACACCTCGTCGCCTGCGTCGGACCGAACGGCGGACATTTCTTCCTCGTTCCGTGGCGTGGTCACACGCTGATCGGCACGACCGACAAGGAGTGGTTCGGAAATCCCGACGAGTTCAAGGTGACGCGCGCCGCGATCGAGGACCTGCTGGCGGAGGTCAACGGCGCCTTCGGGCGCAAGGTGCTCGGCTACGAAGACGTGCTCCACACGTATGGTGGATTGCGACCGCTGGTCGAAGACCAGACCAAGGGCGTGTACGAGTCGTCGCGCCGATACGAGATTCACGACAACGGCGAAGACGGCCTCAACGGTTTGATCACCGTCGAGGGCGGCAAATACACCACCAGTCGCAACCTCGCCGAGACGACCATGAAGATGGTCGAGGCCAAGTTGGGGCGCGCGCCGGGCACCTGCGAGACCGCCAAGCGACGCCTCGTCGGCTGCGAGATCGACGACGTGGACGCGGCCATCGAGCAGGCCAAGAAGGACCACCCCGACTTCGAGGCTCGAACCATCGAGTTCCTCGCGCGGCATTACGGGACCGAGCTCGGCCGCGTGCTCGAGCTCGCCAAGCAGGACGAGCAGCTGGCTCGGCCCCTGGATGACGACGGCGAGATCGCTGCGCAGGTGGTGTATGCCGTGCGCGAAGAGATGGCCCAGACCCTCGACGACATCATGATGCGCCGCACGGGTCTCGGCACGCTCGGATTTCCCGGCGACGACGTGCTCGACACCGTCGCGGCCGTCGCTGCACGCGAGCTCGGTTGGGACGAAGACCGCAAGGCGAGCGAACGCGCACGAACGCGCAGCGCGCTCACGTTGCCCCAGTAGGGATCATAGGAAGGAACCAAGATGGCCATGTTCGACAAGTTCCAGCCCAACTGGCGAGAAGACGTTCCGGCGCAGAACAGCTATCGCGCCATCTTCAAATACGATCCCAACAAGTTCAAACACCCGAGCCGGGCGTGGTTCGAGATGTTCAAGTCGGAGTTCGGCATGACCGATGCCGACTTCCAGACGCGGCGGCCCGGCGGCGACGAGCCGGTGAAGCTCGATCTCCCCATCGGCTTGAGCCAGGACCAGATCGAGTCGTTCCGAAACATCGTCGGCGCGGAGAACGTCGCGACCGACGACTTCAGCCGGGTGAAGTTCGGTCACGGCAAGTCGCTCGACGAGAACCTCGATCTCCGCAAGAACCTCGTACGCAAAGCGCCCGATCTCGTGCTCCACCCCCGCAACAAGGAGGACGTGAAGCGGATCGTCGAGCACTGCAACCAGCAGCGGATCGCCATCGTCACCTACGGCGCAGGCTCGGGTGTGGTGCTGGGGAATCGAGCCGAGCGAGGGGGGGTGGCGGTCGTTCTGCGCACGCACATGAATCAGGTGTTGAAGATCAACGAGCTCAACAAGACCTGCGTGGTGCAGCCAGGCATGATGGGTCCCGACTACGAAGCCGCGTTGAACCAGGCGCCGGTGCGTTTCGGAACCAAGATCCCGTACACCTGCGGGCACTTTCCTCAGTCGTTCGAGATCTCGACGGTGGGCGGCTGGATCGCGGCGCTCGGCTCGGGCCAGGCCTCGACCTATTACGGCGACGCCTATCACATCGTGCACAGCCAGGAGTACGTGACGCCCGCGGGGGTCATCAAGACGAACGACATCCCGGGGACTGCGGCCGGGCCGAGGGTCAACGACATCCTCAAGGGCAACGAGGGCGCGTACGGCATCCTCGTCGAAGCGACGATGAAGGTGTTCAAGCACCTTCCGGAGAACCGCCAGCGCTACGCGTTCATGTTCCCCTCCTGGGAGGCCGCGGTGGCTGCCAGCCGCGAGATCGCCCAGGGCGAGTTCGGTCTACCCGCCGTCCACCGGATCTCCGATCCGGAGGAGACCGAGCTCGGACTGAAGCTCAAGGGCTTCGGAGACGGGCTGCTCAACAAGCTGCTCGAGACCCGCGGCTACGCACCGATGCAGCGGAGCCTGTGCATCGGCACCGTCGAGGGCGAGAAGTCCTACACGCTCAACGTGAAGAAGCAGATCGCGAAGATCGCCCGTGCGCATGGCGCGATGTCGCTCACCAGCGTTGCGACCAAACAGTGGGAGCACGGGCGTTACTCGGACGTGCACATGCGCGAGGACCTGCTCGACCACGGCATCATCCTCGACACCCTCGAGACCGGGGTCACCTGGGAGAACGTCCTCCCGCTGCACCGTGCGGTGCGCGAGTTCGTGAAGCGTCGCCCGAGCACCGTGTGCATGACGCACGCGTCGCACTTCTACTCCCAAGGGACGAACCTCTATTTCATCTTCATGATGCGGCCGGAGCACCAGGAGGAGTTCTTCGCGTTCCGCTCCGCGGTCGTCTCGAAGATCGTCGAATCCGGCGGATCGATCAGCCACCACCACGGCATCGGACGGATGTTCGCGCCGTGGATGGAGAAGCACCTCGGCCCCGAGCAGATGGGCGTGCTCCGCGCGCTCAAGCGACACTTCGACCCGAACGACATCATGAACCCCGGCGGCGTCCTCGCGCTCGAGTGAGGACGTCATGACGGAGGAGCTGATCCTCGCGATCGACGTGGGAACGCAGTCGGTACGCGCAGCGTTGGTCGATCTCGCGGGGCAGGTCCATCACCTGGCGAAGACGCCGGTCGATCCGTACTTCTCGACGCATCCCGGTTGGGCCGAGCAGGACCCGGAGACCTACTGGCGCGTGGTCGGGGACGCCTGTCGGCAGGTCCTCGCGGCGACAGCCGAACGTGTCGTCGCCGTCACGTTGACCACCCAGCGCGCGACCGTGATCAACGTCGACCGTGACGGCAATCCATTGCGGCCGGCGATCGTCTGGCTCGATCAACGCAAGGCCGATGCGCGCAAGACCCTCCCGGGCCTTGCGATTCCTCCGCTGCGCGCGGTCGGAATGTATTCGTTCGTCGAATACGTCACCCAATATTGTCGCTCCAATTGGATTCAGCAGAACCAGCCGGAGATTTGGGCGAAGACCCACAAGTTCCTCTTCCTCTCGGGCTTTCTCACGCACCGACTGACAGGGGAGTTCCGCGACTCGGCGGGCAACGTCATCGGCCCGATCCCCTTCGACGTGAAGAAGCTCGGGTGGGCGGGGAAGTGGGACCCGAAGTGGCGACTCTTTCCCATCGAGCGGGAGAAGCTCCCCGAGCTGGTCGCGCCGACGGAGCTCCTCGGCACGATCACCGCGAAGGCTTCGGAGCACACCGGGATCCCCGCGGGCCTGCCGATGTTCGCTGCGTCGAACGACAAGGCCTGCGACGTGCTCGGTTCCGGATGCCTCTCGCCCGAGCGCGCGTGCATCAGCTTCGGCACGACCGCGACCCTCAACACCCAGAACCCGAAGTACGTCGAGCTGAGGCCCTTGCTCCCGCCGTATCCATCGGCAGTTCCCGGGCAGTTCTACTCCGAGGTCAGCGTGCTCCGCGGCCTGTGGATGGTCTCCTGGTTCAAGGAGGAATTCGGACTGCAGGAGCGCTTGCAGGCTGCGGAGCAGAAGGTCGCCCCGGAGGAGCTCCTCGAGAAGCTGTTGAAGGACGTACCTGCCGGAAGCATGGGGCTCGTCTGCACGCCGCACTGGACGCCCGGGCCCGATCTCTCGTCGTCCACCAAGGGGGCGCTCATCGGCTTTGGCGACGTTCACACCCGCGCGCACGTCTACCGCGCGATCATCGAGGGGCTGGTCTTCGCGCTCAAAGAGGGGAAAGGCCGGACCGAGAAGGCCAATCGGGTCCCGATCACCGAGGTCCGCGCCACCGGCGGCGGCTCCAAGAGCGACTCGATCCTGCAGATCACGGCGGACGTGTTCGGTCTCCCCGTCATGCGTCCGCACACGAACGAGACCTCGGTGCTCGGCGCCGCGATGGATGCCGCGGTGGGCGCGAAGCTCCTCCCAGACTTCCCGACCGCGGTCGCGGCGATGACGCGAGTCGCGCGCACGTTCGAGCCGATCGACGAGAACGAAGACCTCTATCGAGACTTGTACGAGAAGGTCTACTCGCGCATGTACGAGCGACTTCTGCCTCTCTACGAGGACATGCGGACCATCACCGGTTACCCGGAGTAGTCGCGCCGTAGAAGCCGAACAGCTTCAGCTGGGTTCGGTAGCGGAGCTTGTGGAGCGAGCGCCCCGCGACTTCCTCGTCCTTCGTCGCGCCATCGGGTTGCCACCCTGCACGCTCGTAGAACCTGCGCGCCCGCGGGTTGTTCGCGAGGACCCAGAGTGTCCCCATCTCGAACCCTGCGTCGCGCAAAAGTCCCGTCGCGCGCTCCATCATCGCTCGACCCACCCCCGTACCCCAGACGTCCGGCGTCGCGTACATCGCGTAGATCTCCGCCACGCCCTCGCCATCCTTGTCGCGACTCGGCCCGAAGCTCACGAAGCCGACGATCCGATCCGCGAGCTCCGCCACCCAGCAATGCACGCCAGGTTGCGGCGCCTTCAGCGATTCCCGCCACGTGCTCTCCTTCGCCGACACCGAGAGCCCGGCGAGGAAGTCCGCCGGCATGATCTCCACGTACGTCGCGCGCCACGTGTCGACGTGCGCGACCGCGAGCCCATGCGCATCGTTCTGGTCCGCTGCTCGCACCTTGAATGATTTCCTCGCGCTCACGAACCGAGCACACCAGACGCAACTCATCTAGGTCAACCACGCCATCGCGGCGCATCCGGAAGGCCGAGGGCGTCTTGGAGCGTTCTCGCTCAGTGTCACAACGACGCGTACACCGCGTCGATCAACGCAGTCGCGCGAGGATCCAAGAGGATGCTCGCGCCCATGCGGTTCACCGTGTACGCGAAGCCGATACGGGCGGCGGGATCGGCGAACCCGACGGAACCGCCGGCGCCGGGATGACCGAACGCGCCTGGATTCGGACCGAAGGATGCATCGCGAATTGCTGGTTGCGAGAGCATGAATCCGAGCCCGAACCGGGTCGGCACGTCGAGCACTGCGTCGACTCCGTGCGCGTGCTCCGTGCGTGCGCGTTCAATCGACTCGGGCGTGAGCACACGAACTCCGTCGAGCGTGCCGCCACACGCGAGCGCTCCGTACAAGCGCGCGATTGCCCGCGCCGTCGCGTGACCATTCACCGCGGGCAGCTCGGCCCCGCGCCAGCGACGCGAGGCGAAGTTGCTCGGCATGAGCATCGAGAGCGGGTTGGCGAACGCGCGCGCGGTCATCGAGGTCGGATCGGCCATGATCCGATCGAAGAGCGTCGGCGTGTCGGGACGCGGTCCGCTGCGGAGATCCGCGCATCGCGCGTCGTGCTCGGGGGCGAGCCCGATGTGTGCGTCGAGCTCCAGCGGTCCAGCGAGCTCTTCCCGGAAATACTGGCCGACCGTGCGTCCCGACGCGCGGCGGACGACTTCGCCGACGAGCCACCCATAGGTGACCGCGTGGTACCCGTGCTGCGTGTCGGGCTCCCACCAGGGAGCCTCGGCAGCGAGCGCGCTCGTCATCGCGCCCCAGTCGAACAGCGCCTCGTTCGGGAGAACCGTTCGCACGGCCGGGAGACCGGCGCGGTGATCGAGCAACGCGCGCACGGCGATCGTGCCCTTGTCGGCCTGCGCGAACTCCGGCCAGTACCGGGCGACCGGGGCGTCGAGATCGAGCACCCCCTCGTCGACCAACCGATGGGCGACGATCGCCGTGATCCCCTTGGTGGTGGAGAACACGTTCACCAACGTGTCGGCTTGCCACGGTCGAGTACGATCGGTATTGGCCACGCCGCCCCAGAGATCGACCACCGGCTTGCCATCGATGGTCACCGCGACCGCGGCGCCGAGGGCGAGCCGATTCTCGAAGCTCTCGGCGAACACTTCGCGGACGCGGGCAAACCGCGGATCACAGATCCCTTGGACCATCGCCGCCGAGTCTAGTGCACAAAAAGCAGAAACCCGCCGATCGGCGGGCTCTGCGGTCATCTCAGTCGGGCTGGCTCAACCCTCGAAGAGGGCGCGGAGCTGCTTGCTGTGACGGGGGTGACGAAGCTTGGCGAGCGCCTTGGCTTCGATCTGGCGGATGCGCTCGCGGGTGACCTCGAAGGACTGGCCCACCTCTTCGAGGGTGTGCTCGCTCTTCTCGTCGATGCCGAAGCGCATCTGCAGGACCTTCTGCTCACGCGGGGTGAGCGACTGAAGGATCTGACGGGTGTGCTCGGCGAGGCGCATGTTGGTGACCGCGTCGCTCGGCGACACAGCGCTCTTGTCCTCGATGAAGTCACCGAGGAACGCGTCGCCCTCGCTGCCCACCGGCGTCTCGAAGGAGATGGGCTCCTTGGCGACGTCGAGGATGGCGCGAACGCGCGGGACCGACAGCTCGAGCTTCTGCGCGAGCTCTTCGACCGTGGGCTCGCGGCCGTACTCCTGCACCAGCTGGCGCGAGGTACGAACGAGCTTGTTGATCGTCTCGGTCATGTGGACCGGGATGCGGATGGTGCGCGACTGGTCGGCCACCGCGCGGCTCATCGCCTGGCGGATCCACCACGTGGCGTACGTGCTGAACTTGTAACCGCGCTTGTAGTCGAACTTCTCGACTGCGCGCATGAGGCCGATGTTCCCCTCCTGAATGAGGTCGAGGAACTGCAGGCCGCGGTTGACGTACTTCTTGCCGATGGAGACGACGAGACGGAGGTTCGCCTCGACGAGCTCCGCCTTCGCCTTCTGGGCGCGGCGCTGACCCTCGCAGATCTTCTGGTGGGTCCCGCGCAGGTCCTCGAGCTTGACGCCGAGGTCGTCGGCGACGCGCTTGCGGTTCTGCTTGGCGCTCTTGATGGTCTCCTCCATGGCGAGGAACTGCTCCACCGTGAGCGAGAGCTTCTTGGCGTGGCGCTTCTGCATCGCCGGGTTGGCCTTCGAGTCGCGGAGCATCTTCTCGAGCTCCGGAATCGCGACCCCCGTGCGGCGAGCGAGGTCGGCCTCGTGCGCGCCCGCACGCTCCACCCGCTGCATCATCTGCTTGAGCTTCGCGACGATGCCGTCGATGACCCGCTTGTCGAGGTCCATCTCGCGCATCGTCTGGAGCTGGCTCTCGCGGATGCCGCGGATCTCGGCGGCGGAGGCGCGCTCCTTGCCGAGGTCGTGCAGCTTCTTGTCGAGACGCTTGATCTTCTCGATCGCGTCGAGGATGCGCCGGTCGGCGGCCTCCTCGTCGAAGGTCTCGAGCTCCTCGGCGTCGAGCTCGCGCACGATGGAACGTACGCGAATCTTTCCGGCGCGGAGTTGCTCACCGAGATGCGCGATCTCGCGCACGGCGATGGGCGACTCGAGGACGGCTTCGAGCACCATGACGGCGCCGCTCTCGAACCGCTTGGCGATTTCGACTTCGCCGTCGCGGGTGAGGAGGGGCACCTCTCCCAGCTTCCGCAAGTACATGCGGACGGGATCGCTCGAGCCGACGTCGACTTCGGCGTCTTCTCGGCGTGGCTCGCGCGCCATGATGTGCGCGCTCGCACGCTTCTCCTCGGCCTGCTCGTCGGCGAGCTGGGCAGGGGCGATCTTCACCTGGGTGGCGCCGTCGACGAGGTCGATCTCGGCGTCGCTCATCCTGGAGACGAGGTCATCAACGGGATCGACCGAGCCCTCGTCGACGGTGAACGACTTGGTCTTCTCGGCAGACTCGGGGGCAGCTTTTTTGTGCAAGTGTTTCCGGCTCCACCGGCGTCGCGGCGACAAAGACAGTTTCGCCGTAACCCTGCGACAAGGGCCACGGCGACAGAACGGCGTACGCTACGCGATCATGGGCCCATGGGCAAACCATGGGTGAAGCCCGACCGTGAGGTTTTTTTTCGTCCCGGGTCTCACCCCGCGACGATGGCCTTCCAGCGGGGCACTGGCACGGCTTTTGAGGCGGCCAGACGCGGCGCTAGCGGAGCCGAAAGGCGATCGTCGTGGTGCGCTCGAGCCCGCGCGTTCAGCCAGAGCCCTTGAGCGACTTGGCCGTGCGCGCGCGCAGACGCGATTCGGCGACCCACTCGTCCCAGCTCGCGGCGTAGCCCACGTAGTGGACGCGGTACTTGCCCGGTGCGAGCGCGATCACGTTCGCCTGGTACCAGGCGCCGTTCCAGTTCGCGTCCACGGCGTCGCCGACCTTCCACTTCGCGCCGGCAACGGCCTTGGCCTCCTTGCAGACGCCGTCACCCTTGCTCGGAAAGTGGAAGCTCGTGTCGTACGGGCCCCAGCTCGAGGTCGTGACGCCATTCTGCGGCGAGCCCGAGTACTTGGAGCACCCCGGCGACGCCTTGGCCGTGATGCTGCCGCCGTCGGCCTTGGTGATCACCCCCGCGTGCACCGCGGCCGCGCACAAGCTCGAGTCCTGCGTGTATGGATGGCTCCCCCATACCGCGCCGGATGCGTTGGCCGCACAGGTGCAGGTCACCTCGGTGTCGTCGTCGCGATCGGGCAGGCTCTTGAACGTGCTCGGGCAGGTGTCGCTCTTGGCGCACTTCCCGTCGTCCTTCTCGGGGAAGTAGAAGCTGCCTTCGAATTTGCCCCAACCGTGGCTCGTCACCGCGTTCTTCTTGGCGCCGACGTAGGACGAGCAGCCCTTGGCAGCCTTCATCGTGATCTTGCCGCCGGTGTCGGCCTTGATGACGCCGGCGTGGATCGCCGCAGCGCACGGGTTCGAGTCGGTCGTGTAGATGCCGCTCCCCCAGAGCGCACCGCCGGCGTGATCGGCGTCGCAGGTGCAGCTGACCTCGTCGGCGCTGTCGTGATCGGGGAGGGCGCTGAACTTGTCAGGGCAGTCTTTGACCTTGCCCTTCTTCGGCTTCTTCTCCTCGTCTTCGTCGTCCTTCTTCCCCTTCTCGGACTTCTCGGCCTTCTCGGACTTGTCGGTCTTCTCGACCTTGTCCTCCTTCGTTTCGTCGGTCTTCTTGCAGGCCAGCAGAGCGAACGTGCCGAGCACTGCGAACGCGAGGATTCGGAGACGCATGTCGAGGTACCTCCCAGTCGGGACCACGCGATCCCGCCCGGTCCGACGATAGGCCGCGCATCGATCCACGATCGAAAAAACACCCGTTCAGCACCGAAAATCGTGCCGACCTCCGTGCGAAGCTGTGGTCATTGCATCACGAAGATGGAATGCGCGAGATTCAGACGAGGCCCGAGCGTTTGACGAACTGTTCGGGGGCGGTCTTCGCCGCACCCAGCGACGAGGCCACGCCGGTCGCGACCGGGTTGGCGATGCCGTCTTTGAGCACCTGCCAGTTCCACCGACCATCGCCCTTGGGCGACACCTTGAGGGCGAATGGTCCGGCTTTGCTGGTCCAAACGTCCTTCGGGTCTTTGCTCCAATTCATGGCGGCGCCAGCCTAGCTCACCCGGCGACGGCCTTCACGAAGGCGCCGATGCGACGCTCGACCTCGCGACAGCGCGCGAAGAGGCCTGCGAACGCCAAGCCGTTGTGGATCATGTCCGGGTCCTCGAACAGCTCGACCCTGGTGCCGGCGGCGCGCGCCTTGTCGGCGAATGCGCGCACCTGATCGAGCAGCATCTCGGCGGTGCCGACGACCACGAAGAGCGGCGGGAGGTTCGAGAGATCGGCGCGGAGCGGTGACGCGCGTGGATCGTCGGCGGAGGCGGAGGCGAGATAACACTCGGCCCACCGCTCGAACGTGCCGGTCTCGGCGTAGTCGAAGGCCGCATTGGTCTCGAGCGAGCCGCCGCGTGCGGCGAGATCGACCCACGGCGAGAGGAGCACCGCCGCGGCGGGAGGATCGCCAGCGTCGCGCAGCGCGATCGCGAGCGCAGCGGCGAGGTTTCCTCCGGCGGAGTCGCCCGCGAGGATGATCCTCTCGTGACCCTGCGCGCGGAGCGCGCGATACGCGGCGAGCACGTCGTCGAACGCCGCCGGGAACGGGTGCTCGGGTGCGAGTCGGTACTCGAACACGACGACCCGCGCCTTCGCAGCCACGGCTACGCGGGCCACCATCTCGGCGTGCGTGGCGATGGAGCCATAGATGAACGAGCCGCCGTGGATGTACAGCACGACGGACTCCGGTGCCTTCGGGACGAACCACTCGGCCTTCATCCCCGCGAGCTCCACGCGCTCGCGGGTGACCTCGCGGAAGATCGGCCCGGGCGGTGCGGTCATCGCTCCCCACATCCGCCGCTGGTCCGCCCAATCGTGTTTCTCGATGACTGCGGCGCGCGCCTTCATCGCCATGGCCACGACCTCGAAGCCCCACGACCAGGTCGGCCGGAGGCGGCGGGAGAAGCGACGCGCCGTGGTTTTTACGGCCGACGAGAGGAGGTTCCCGGCAAACGCGAGGGAGGCCATGCGGCCGAACGTACGACCTCAAGCCCGCGCGATCGAGCGGCGCGTGAGGATGACGAATCGTACGATCAGCGACGCGGCGATCACCACGAGCCCCGCGGTGAGCCCACCCCACAGACCCTTCGCGCCCCAACCCAGCGAGAACGCGAGCCAGAGGCCGAACGGAAGCCCGACGCACCAATGCACCAGCACGTTCAGGACCAGTGGCCAACGCGTATCGGCTGCACCACGGAGCGCGCCCGCGGCGACGACCTGGGCGCCATCGGCGAGCTGGAACAAAGCGGCGATGCGGATCAACGCGGTGGCCACCTCGATGACCGGCTCGTCGGGAGAGAACGCGCGGGCGAGGAGGCGTGGCGCGGTCGCGAACAAGAGCGCCCAGAACGCCATGATCGACACGCCGAGCGCGATGCCGACGAAACCCGCGCGGCGAGTGTCCTCGCGCGAGCCCTCGCCGATGGCGGTGCCGACGCGGACCGAGGTGGCCTGCGCGATCCCGAGCGCACCCATGAACGAGAGGCTCGCGAGGTTGATCGCGATCTGGTGCGCGGCCGCAGCGCGCCCGCCGATGCGGCCCATCAGCAACGCGACCAACGAGAAGATCCCGACCTCGGCCGCGAGCTGCAGGCCGATGGGAAACCCCAGGCGCAAGAGCTTGCGCTCGAACGCGCGGACCTCGTCGCGCAAGAGCGGCTCGTTCGGCAAGAGCGAGTCACGTGCGGTGGCGGGAACGCGTCCCCGCGGCCCGAGCATCCAGAGCGCGAGCAGCGCGTGCGACACGCTCGTCGCCACGCCCGCGCCCGCAGCGCCGAACGCGGGGAGCCCCATCGCCGGGAGCCCGAGCCGCACCAGACCTGCGTCGCCGAAGACGGCGATCCACCCTGCCGTCAGGTGCGCGACGTTGGCGAGGATGACCGCCTCGACCGCGACGCGCGTCCGCCCGGCGGCCTGGTGGTAGGTCTTGGCCGCGAGGAACACGAAGAACGGGAGCACCGAAGGCAGCCGGGCGAGCAGATACGCGCGCGCATCGGGGATCGCCGTCGGATCGACCTTCATCGCCGGCAAGAGCCAGAGGCTCGCCCACGTGATGAGGACGACGGGGACCGAGAGCATCCACGCGAGGCGCAGCCCCGCGGTCAGCGAGGCTCGCGCGCGCCTGTGCTCGCCCGCGCCGATCGCCTGCGCGGCGAGGGGCTCGAGGGCGAGGAACACTCCGATCGCCGGCATTCCGACCGCGACCGCGAGCGTGTTGCCGAGTGCCACGCCCGCGAGCGCCTGCTCGCTCACGCGGCCGACGATGGCCGTGTCGACCAGGCCCATGGCCATCGTGCCGAGCTGCGTGACGACGATCGGCATCGCCAGGCGCAGGTTCGCCCGGATCTCGTCACGGGTACGAAGCGACGCAGGCACGGGGCATCGTCAGTACACGATCCCCAAGCCCGCGCCACTCACGATGGAGGCGTCACCGGAGGATGCGCGACAGCAGGCTGAACTTCAGCGAGCGATTCGCCTGCGCCGCGAGGACCGTGGTGAGACCGAGCGCACCGGCGAGGCATGCCATGTGCGCGATCGAGATTCCTTGGACCGCGTTGAACACCTTCTTTGCCTTGGGCGTGCTCGCGTCGGTTGCGTGCATGCCGCTCACCGCGATCTCTCCGTGATCTGCCTCGTCCTCGAGGACGCGATCGAAGTACACGCCGGCGATCCCCGTGAGGACCGCCCCCGCGACCAGCGCGTCCTTCGCGTAGATCATCGCCCGGGTGCCGCGACTGATGAATCGCCCGTTGATCATCGAGCGGCCCACCAGCCAGGTGCCGGTGATGATTCCGAGCGACGAGAGCTCGAAGGGCGCGTTCTTCTTGTAGCCGCGCGCGAGAAGGTGTGCGCGCTGTTTGTCGTCGCTGACCTTGGAGAGCGCGTTCGGGAACGTGGTCTGCCGGAACAGCGAGCCGCCGAGCCCCGCGGCGAGCGCCATTTCGTGCGAGACCCAGGCAGCGGTCGAGAGCGTCGTCATTGTGGTGTTCTCCTTCTCTGACTCCTGAAAGGACACGGGGGGCCGCGTCGGGTGCGGCCCCGCTTCCCCCTGCAGGCGAGGTGCCGCGGCCAATGCCTCGGCGGTGCACGAGGCCACGGGAATTCGAGCGCTGCCGAGCTATGCTCCGCCGATGTGCTCCGACGACACCACGAGCGCGGCCGATGCTCCGAGCGGTGACAGCCTCGTCTTCTTCGCGGACAGGTGAGCATGGCCCGGACTCCCCGCATTCGCACCCGCGGTCGGCCCGATCGACTCGTCGTCGTGATGAGCGACATCGAGATGGGCGCTGGTGGCGCGATCGACGATTTCCCCAATTCGCCGTGGCTCGGCGACGTGCTGCGGCGCTACCTCGATCCGCGGTTCGAGGACGTGCACCTCGACTTCGTCTTCAACGGGGACACGTTCGACACGTTCAAGACGAGCCATCGCGACGCGTGGCCCCACCACGTCACCGCGGAGCTCGCGGTCGCCAAGATGGCCCGGGTCGCAGACGCACACCCCGCGTTCTTCGCGGCGCTCCGCGACATCCTCGCGCGTCGCGGTGCGCGCGCGTCGGTGCAGTTCGTCGCGGGCAACCACGACCTCGAGCTCCTCTTTCCCGAGGTGCAGGAGGCCGTGCGCGGGTTGCTCGTGCCCGACGAGCGCGTGCGGTTCCATGGTCACGGGTTCGAGCTCGGACGCGCGTGGTTCGAGCATGGCTCCCAGCTCGATCCGCTGTTCCGTGTCGACCCCGAGGTTCCGTTTCTCGAGCACGAGGGGCAGCCGATCCTCAACCTCGCGTGGGCTTCGGTCGCGCTGCTCGACGTGGCGATGCCGCTCCAGTGGCTGCTCCACCACCACGACCGACTCAAGCCCAAGAAGCTGGTGCTCGATCTGGTGCCCGAGGTGCGTGAGCTGCTCACGAGCCGCGCCTGGTCGTATTGGACCCGCGACTTCTGGCGCGACTATTTCGGCACCAAGAACCCGGTGAAGCGCATCAGCTGGACCATGCTCAAGGAGGTGGTCTGGCGCATGGCCGCGGGCGAGGTCGACGTCTCGATGGACGACGACTTCCAGCGGCAAGTCCAAGAGGACGACAGCTACGACCTGCGCGTGGTGGGCCACGTCCACGAGCCGGGCTGGTGGAGCTTCAGCGGCCGTCGCGTGCTCCGCACCGGTGCGCTCCGCGACGAGTTCTCTCTCGATCGCGAGGGGCTCGTGCAGACTGCGGTGAACAAGACCTGGGGCGAGGTGTGGATGTCGGGTGACGAGGTCGTGCGCGCGTACCTGGTCGACGAGGCCGCGCCGCCGCGACCACCGGGCACCATGCCGCTCTCGATCTTCGACGTGCTGCCCAACGTGCGTGCCCAGCTCCGCAACGACGCCGCCACCGACGAGGAGCGCAAGGCCTGGGAGGCCCAGGAGCACGAAGAGCGGCGCTGACTGGTGTCAGCGTGATGGGGCGGCGAAGAGGCCGAGGTTGCGGGCGCTGAGCGATGCGGGGAACACGGTTCCGAGCTCCACCGTGAACCCGCGCTGCTCGAGGAACCGTGCGCGGTCGCAGAGGACGAACACCTCGAGCACGCGCGCGAGCATCGTGCGGGGGAGCGACAGACGTCGGGCGCGCGCGTGGGCCTGGTGCGCCCAAGATGCCGCGGCTGCACGGTCGATCGCTGAAGGGAGAGGGAGCCGGCGGTGTGCGAACGCTCGCTCGACCAGCGTGTCGAGCGAGGCGTGCGCGGTCCTCCGGTTCAAGCCGTCGATCTCGGCGCCGAAGCGCAGCGGGCCGACCCGCTCGCTCAAGAGGCGGTGGAGCGCGAGGCGGCGTTCGCGCGCGCGGAGGTTCTCTTCGCGCGTGGCCTCGACGCCCTCTTCGCGGGCGGTGAGGTTGCTCAGACCGAGCAGGCGTGTGGGAAGCACCAGCGCATCTTCGGTGCGCGAGTCGATCGAGAGGGGGGCACGCGCGCTGTCGCGGCGCTTCTGCAGGCAGCAGCCGACGAGCGCGACGGACGCACGATGCTCCGCCGCGCTCTGCACGATCGCGTCTCCCAGCTCGCCGCACGCGTGGAGGCCGATGACGCAGTCGCCCTCCTGCACCGGCAGTCCGTCGCGCAGCACGTCGAGCTCGGCGAACGAGACCTGCCCGGGGAGGCTCCGCGCACGTTCGGCGATTCGGCGGTCGCGCTCGAGTCCGACGACGGGGAGGGCGATGCGTTGGGCGAGCTCGCGCCCGAGGTGCCCATGCCCCGAGCCGACGTCGAGCACTCGCGTAGCCCGCCTGGCGTAGGGAAGGACCAGCGGCGCGAACGCGTCGACCTGCGCGCTCTTGCGTGGCGTCTCGAGCTTCCGCTGTGGCCGACCCGTCGGCTGCGAACGGTCGAGCTCGGGGACGGCGCAGATCTCCCGCGCCGCGCGGACGAGCTCCCCGAGGGACGCGGGCATGTCGCTCGGCCAGTCCGCCGCGAGTCCCTCGATCTCCAGCCGCTCGAGGCTCGCGTCGCTCAGCGACTCGAGGAACCCCGCCCATCCGCGCGAAACGAGCGCCGCCGGCGGGTCTCCCCCCGAGGGGCGCGCGTCGAGCACGTCGCGGCTGTGCTCCACGAGGAGCGCGACGGTACCGAAGCGGCTCGCGAGGTCCACGATTTGCGAGGATGGCACAGCGACTCTGGTGAAACACCCGTGTTTCGCGTTTCATGAACCCATGGCGAAGAAACCTGTCGCGCCGCTCCCGGTCGAGAAGGTCCTCGTGGCCGCGCTCGAGGAGCTCGGCGGTGGAGCGGTGATGGTGCTCGACGCCGAGCTGCGCATCGTCGCGACCTCGCGCGCGGCCGATCAGCTGCTCGGGGCGGCGCCGCCGCTCGGCGCGCGGGCACCGAGCATTCTCTGCGGCGGCGCGGTCGAGCGACCGGTCGCCCAGGCGCTCGCCGCGGGGCGGGCGATCACCGCTTCCATTCCCCGTCCCGATCGTCGGGGCGACCGCACCCTTCGCGTGACCACGACGCCCATTCACGACCAGGGGCAACGGATCGCGTGGGTGCTCGCCCTGCGCGAGGAGCCGCTGTCGGTCGATGGTCCGGTGCTGTTTCACCAGATGTGGACGGCGGACCCGGCAATGAAACGCGTGTTTCGCATCGTGGAACGCGTGGCGCTCACCGACACGAGCATCCTCGTTCGTGGCGAGACGGGGGCGGGCAAGGAGCTCGTGGCGGCAGCGTTGCACGACCTCTCGCCTCGAAAGGCGGGGCCGTTTCGCGCGATCAACTGCGCCGCGGTGCCGGCCGCGCTGCTCGAGAGCGAGCTGTTCGGACACGTGCGCGGCGCGTTCACCGGAGCGGTGCGGGACAACCCCGGGCACTTCCGGCAGGCCGACAAGGGCACGCTGTTCCTCGACGAGGTCGCCGAGCTCCCGCTCGAGCTGCAAGCGAAGCTGCTCCGCGTGCTCGAGTCTCGTGCCGTGCTCCCCGTCGGCGGCCGCGAGCCGATTCCGATCGACGTGCGCATCGTCGCGGCGACCCACCGTGCCCTCCGCCGGGAGGTCGAGGCGGGCAGATTCCGCGCCGACCTGATGTACCGCCTCCGGGTGATCCCGATCTTCCTTCCGCCGCTCCGATCGCGCGGAGAAGACGTGGTGCTCCTCGCCGAACGCTTCATCGACGAGATGAGCCCGCGCGCGGCGCGGAAAATTCTCCGCATCGCCCCGAGCGCGAAGGACGCGCTCCTGCGGTACGACTGGCCGGGCAACGTTCGCGAGCTGAGGAACGCCCTCGAGTACGCGTTCGCCATCGGCGAGGGACCGGTGCTCGTCGAGGCCGATTTGCCGCCCGAGCTGATCGATCCGACGCAGGCCGGCGAGCCGCCCCCGGCGAACGTGCCGCCCCGGATCGACGAGGCGCTCGGGCCCGAGGCGGCGAAGATCGTCCGTGCGCTGGAGCGCGCTGGCCAGAACAGGGAGCGCGCCGCGCAGATCCTCGGCATCAGCCGCGTCACTCTGTGGCGACGTCTGCGGGATCTGGGGCTACTCGAGGGACGTTGACCACCGCAGACAGCGCGCCGGTCGTGCGGCGTTCGAGGAAGAACCGAGGCGGTCAGTTCCACACGATGCCCACCCGCAGTCCGCCCCGTAGGAACAGCATCTGCGGGCGGACGCCGGGCAGGTAGTTCTCGTAGGCGAACACCACGCCCGCCCACGGAATGAGGCCGCGGGTACGGCGCGATTGAATGCCGCCACTGAGTCCGAAGCGAAACCCGTAGCTGCGGCGGGTGTCATCGGCCTGGAAGAGCGCGACGGGCGCGAGCTCGACGTCGTAGTGCCACGTGCGGTCGTGCATCCGGAGCACCAGCGGCAGCGCGGGGAAGTAGTTGATGACCAGCGTGCCTCCGCCGTCGGGTACGCGGAGCATCGCACCGCCGCCGAGCTCTGCACCGAACAGCACCGAGGTGTGCTCGAACCCACGCCCGATGAGCGCGCGAACGACGCCGCCGCCGCCGTAGGTCCAGCGATCGGCGCTGCGGCGCAGCTGCACGAGCCCGCCCGTCTCGACGTTGAGCGTGAAGCGGTGGCGATCGCTCTGGATGCCCTGGAACGAGGGGTCGGGCTCGAGCCACACGGGACACTCGGTGGCCGCGCGTCGGTCGGCTTCGGCGAGCAACCCGCGTACCCGCGAGAGGAACAGGAGCGGTTTGAGCGAGGAGAGGTCCTTGGACTTCTTCCAGGCCTCGTCGACGGGGCCGCCGAGCGCCGCGATGCGCCTGTCGTACCAGGCGAGCGCGCGGGCGCGCGTGGCCTTGGGGACCCGGCACACGGTCATCAGGGCAGAAGGCATCATGTCTTCGATCTCGTACCGATCGATGCGCCACCCGGCCGACTGCTGGACCTCGATCAGCCGCTCGAGATCGGCCGCGAGGGCCTTGAACGCCGGCTCCTCGCCCGCTGCCGGGTCCGCACGCGACCCGGTCGCGGCGAGGGTGACGACCCCGGCCGTCAACGCGAAGAGCGCCGCCCGCATCCCAACCCATGTCCCCCTCTTGTCCCTCATGTTAGGGAGCCCATGGTACAGGGATGCCGTTGAGGCACTCGGAGGTCACGGTGATGTCGGAACGTCTGGTGAATTGCGTGAAGCTCGGCAAAGAGCTGCCGGCCATGGATCGGGTCCCGTTCAAGGGCGAGCTCGGGCAGCGTCTGTTCGACAACGTCTCCAAGGAGGCGTGGCGTCTCTGGCTCGAGCACTCGAAGATGCTGATCAACGAGTACCGGCTCGACATGACCCACCCCGCCCACCAGAAGACCTGGTTCGCCGAGTGCGAGAAGTACTTCTTCGGCGAGGGCTCCGAGGCCCCCAAGGAGTTCAAGCCGGTCGACGAGAAGGCTCCCGAGGCCAAGTGAGCTTCGGTCCACGGGGGCCTCGATGTGCTGTTTCTCGCTGCCGGTGAACGAGGTCTCCGCGACCTCGATCTTCGCGCGCGCGCTCGGCGACGGGCGGCAGGCGTTGATCTACGAGATGTCGCTCGACGCGGCCTCGGATCTCGCCATGGTGCTGCCCATCCCGGTCGTGCCGCGTGCGGCGGAAGACGCGGTGCGGTTCGTGTCGCTCGCGGGGTACCCCGAGCTGTTCCGTCACCTCGAGAGTGCCTTTCCGGTCGAGGGCTTCGCTCGGTTCCAGCCGCAGGCGCTCGCGGGCGGGCCGGTGGTGCGGGCGCCGTTGGTCGTGCACGACGTCGGTGACTTCGAGGCGTCGTTCGTGCCGACCATGGCCGATCTCGATCGCCTCGACCCGCGCTTCCGCTTGCCGCGCGAGGTGTGGGCGGCGCTCGGCGGCATCTACGACGATTGGGGGTTCGCGGTGTTCAAGCTCAAGGTCGTGCCACAACGGCCCGAGCCCGCGCCGCCCGGTTTCTTCGCGCGGCTGCTCGGTCGCGGCGGCGCGCCCATGGCGCCTCCGTCGGGACCCAAGCGGTTCCACCCGATGGCGTTCACCTTCCCGCAGCGCGACCCGTCGAAGCTGTTCTTCCCCACGGTGCACGTGCACGACGGCCGCGTGCATCCGACGGCGCACTTCGATCACGCGCTGTACCTGCAGACGACTCCCACGAGCGACGTTCGCTTCGAGTCTTTCGAACGCAGCGAGCGTCCGGCGACGTTCGCCGTCGATCACCACCGCAGCGGCGAGCTGATCGAGCTGATGTCGGTGCTCCACCGCCGCAAGATCGTCGGCGACGCACCGAACCGCGACGTCTGGATCGACCTGCCTTCCTGATCAGGGGAGGCCGAAGACGCGTTTGGCGTTGTCGTACAGGAACAGGCGCTGGGCCTCGTCGTCGAGGCCGAGCGTCGAGATTTCGGAGAGACAGGCGGCAGGCATGAGCATCGGGTAGTTGCTGCCGAAGAGCACCTTCTTGCGGCCGCCGGTGCGCAGGTACTCGACGAGCTCGGGTGGATATCGGCTCGGCTTGTACGCAGACGTGTCGATGTAGACGTTCGGGTATTTGCGCGCGAGCGAGATCATCTCCAGCGTCCACGGGTAACCGATGTGTCCGCCGACGATCACGAGCTCCGGGAAGTCGAGCGCGACCTCGTCGAGATAGGGAATCGGGCGCCCCGGCTCGGAAGGGGCGAGGGGGCCCGTGTGGCCGACCTGCAGGCAGAACGGTACGCCGAGCTCGATGCACTCCGCGTAGATCGGGTAATAGCGTCGGTCGTTCGGCGGCAGTCGCCAGAGCCACGGGAGCATGCGAACACCGCGGAACCCGAGGGTGCGCACGCACCTGCGGAGCTCGCGCACCGCGTCCATCGGACGAAAGAGATCGACCGAGCCGATGCCGACGAAGCGGTCCGGGGCCGCGGTCACCGCCGCGGCGACGTCGTCGTTCGACAGCATCGGGCCCGATGGACCCCACCAGGCCGAGACCAGCGCGCGTTCGACACCGCCTGCGTCGAGCGCTGCCAGGGTGAAGTCGACGGGGATCTCCGGAGGGGCTTCGCCGCCCGTCCATCGCCGCAGCGACGCGAACATCGGGTTGGCCGCGAAGGCAGGTGTCGGGTGTTGAATCCACGCGTCGATGATCTTCATGACGGTCGGTCTCTCTCCGCGAGTGCGACGAGCCGGGTCGCTCCCGCGACGCCAGCGGGCAGGAACAACAGTCCCGCGCAGGGGATGAGGCCGATGAGCGCCACCGAGACCCCGAAACCCAGCGCGGCGCCGAAGTGCGTGGAAATCCAGTCGATCCGAGCGCGCACGCCCGCGGCGCGCAGGCTCAACGGGTAGTCGAGCAGGTCCCACGCGACCATCAGGGCCGTGACCACGAACTTGAGCGGCACCGTGACCACGACGAGGACGGGAACGACCACCTCGACGATCGTCAGCCCGACGATGATCGGCACCGTGATCACGAGGCCGAAGAGCGTGACGCGGAGCGAGCGGAAGAGGCCGGCGAGAAAGCCGCTCTCGGGCAGCGCGGGCGCACCGATCGCCATGCCCTGCTTGCGCGCGAGTGACTCGAGCGCGGGCCCGGACAACGGCTGCGCGAGGGTCAGCGCGGCGAGCACGGCGACGGTCAGCGCGGCGAGCCACCCGAGCACACGCACGACGTACAGCAAGAGGCTGAAGCCTTCGGCGTGCGCGAGGTGCGGCGCGAGCAGGTGCTCGACGAGGGTGATCCCGCCCCACGAGCCCGCGCTGACGAGCGCGGTGAACACCACCATCGGCACCAGCGCGACACCCCACGCCGACGGAGTCGAGACCAGCCAGCCGAGCCCATGCCAGGGCGCCGCGAGCCCCTCGGCGAAGCGCGTGGTGACGACTTTCTTCGAGAGAACGGCGCTCACGGCTGCAAGCGTACCGTGTTCGGGGTAGATTCCCCGGCCATTGCGATGAAGGGCGAGATCCTCCGGCTACAGATCGAAGGCAAAGAGGTCGTGGGCGAGCTCGCGCTCGAGCTCCCGCCCGGGACCACGGCTGCCGTGCGCGACAAAGCGATCGACACGCTCCTCGTCGAGCCGCTCACCGAGCGCGCCGCGGAGCTCGATCTGGCGCTCGCCGCCGCGCCGAGCCGGTTCGCGCTCCCGCGCAACGGCAAGGACGAACGCGGTCGCACGGTGTTCGATCTGCGCGGTCGCGCCGAGGGCGATCGCCTGGTCCCTGTTCGCAAAACGGTGGGGTGAAATGTCGGCTCCGGGCGAATCGACCGCGCACATCGTCCAGTCGTTGTTGGTGAACCTCGCGATCGCCATCATCAAGGGCATCGCGGCGGTTCTCACCAAGTCGGGGGCGATGCTCGCCGAGGCCCTCCACTCCAGCGCGGACTGCGGCAATCAAGTGCTGCTGCTCATCGGCGTGCGCGGGGCGCGGCGCCCACCCGATGAAGATCACCCGCTCGGCTACGGGCGCGACGCGTACTTCTGGTCGTTCATGGTCGCGCTCCTGTTGTTCTCCGGCGGCGGAATGTTCTCGATCTACGAGGGCGTGCACAAAGTTCTCGCGCCCGAGAAGGTCGAGAAGGCGTGGCTCGGTCTCCTCATCCTCGGCGTTTCCATCCTGCTCGAGGGCGCAGCCACGCTCTCGAACATCCGTGAGATCAACAAGCGCCGCGGCGCGAAGCCGTTCGGACGCTACCTGACCGAGACCAAGGACTCGGACCTCATCGTCGTCTTCGGCGAGAACGCCGCCGCGGTGCTCGGTCTTGGGTTCGCCATGATCGCACTGTTCCTCGCCGACCGAACCCATGACGGTCGGTGGGACGGCTACGGCAGCATCGTCATCGGCCTCGTGCTCGTCGGCGTCGCCGTCTTCCTCGCGCGCGAGGTGAAGTCGCTGCTCGTGGGCGAGGCGGCCGATCCCGAGATTCAAGCGGCCGCGCGGAAGATTGCAGAGGAGCACCCGAACCTCGAGCGCGTCTTGCACCTGGTGACCATCCAGCAGGGACCGGGCGAGGTGCTCGTCTCGATCAAGGTGTCGTTCGCGGCCGGCCTCGCGATCGACGACGTCTGCCGGAGCATCAACGAGTTCGAGGCGACGCTGCGCGCAAAGTGTCCCGAGGTGCGTTGGCTCTACGTCGAGCCCGACATCCCGCGCGACGCTTCGAAGAACGCGGCGGCGTGATGGAGAGCGACAAGCGCATCGCGTTCGGCGAGGAACGGTTCCGCGAAGAGTCTCCGTGTCCGGGCTGTGGGGTCTACTATTTCGAGCTCCACGTGCCCGGCTGTCCGATCGAGGAGTGCCCGCGGTGTGGTGGTCATCGCGCCGAATGTGACTGTGACGGCGACTGACTCGGCCGGCCGATGGACGAGTGCGACATTTTTCGACACTCGAATTCGACGCAGTGCACGCCGTGCGACATTTTGGATCACCCGCGAATCCACGGCAGAGACTCTTGGGCCGACAGTGAACACTATGTGAGCGCACCGCCACTGGGCTGCTATGGTCGGCGGTCTTGCGCGTGGAGCTTGTAGCGATGGACCGTCCCGACGCGCTCGGGACGGAGTGGGAGGCGCTGATTTCGCGATCCTCCGCGCGCGGACCTGCGGCCACGACGCCCTGGCTCTCGACGTGGTGGCGGATCTTCGGCGGTTCGGATCGCGGTCTGCGCGCCGTCACCGTCCGTGACGGAGAGAGCCTCGTCGGGCTGGCGTTGCTCGTCTTGCGCCCGATTCGACTGCTCGGCGTCCTGCCGGTCCGACGCATCGAGTTGCTCGGCAGTGGCGAGGACGAGGCGGACGAGATTTGCTCCGAGTACCTCGGCGTGCTTGCGGAACGTGGCCGCGAAGCGGAGGTCGCCGATGCGCTGGTGTCGGCGCTCGCGGAGCACCGGCCCCGCCCGCACGAGCTCGTGTTCCCTTCGATGGACGGCGACGATCCGATGGTCGCCGCCCTCGAACGCGCGCTGAGCCGAGACGGGTACGTGGTCGATCACACCGAGACGACGAAGGCGCCGTTCATCAAGCTTCCGAGCACGTTCGACGCGTACCTCGCGGCGCTGCCCTCGGCGCACCGTTACCGCGTCCGGCGCTCGCTGCGCGACTTCGACCGATGGGCGGAGAAAACGGCGCAGGTCCACTGGGTCACGACACCCGCGGAGCTCGCCGAGGGCCTCTCTGTCCTCCAGCGCCTGCACGGTGAGCGGTGGGCCCATCAGGGCGGGGTGTTCGCCTCCCCCCGCTTCCGGGCATTCCACGACACCGTGACGCCGCAGCTGCTCGAGCGGGGAGAGCTGCAGCTCGCGTGGCTCGAGGCGCACGGGCGGCCGGTCGCGGCCATCTACAACGTCGTCAGTCGAGGTGCCGTGTCCTTCTATCAGGCGGGCCGCGTGCTCGACGTGCCACGCGGCATTCGCCCGGGCTACGTGCTCCATACGCACGCCATCCGCCGAGCGATCGAGTTGGGGCGCACCGAGTACGACTTCCTCGGCGGCACCTCCCGCTACAAGCTCGAGTTCGCCACGCACACCCGACCGATCGTTGTCTTGCGCGCGGCGCGGCCCTCCTTGCGAGAGCAGGCCCACCAGCTCGCGCGCAAGGCGCATGCTCTCGCCTCGCGCGCGCGGCGCGCGGTGTACGCGCGCCTGAACCAGACCTCAGAGACTGTTCAAACTTCGGCGCCGAGCGAGGCGGAGTAGCAGAGTCGGTCGGGGGAGCGGCAGCTGGCGCTCCCCCTGACCGTGGCGAGTCAGTCGTGGATACCGCCGGGTAGCTTGGTGCGGCCGTCGCGCGTGCGGTCGTTCCACGTCTCGTGCGGGTTTCCGCTCTCGACCTCGACCATCGAGATGCAGCCCGGCACCGGGCACACCAGCTGACAGAGGTTGCAGCCGACGCACTCGGGGTCGTCGATCCACGGCACGCGCTCACCGGCGATGAGGCCGACGGGGAACGGGTTGGGCGGCTGCGCCAAACCGAGCGCGTGGGCGTGCGGCGGGCGCTGCTTCTCTTCGTTGCCGGTGAAGATGCACTGGTGCGCGCCGTCGTTGCAGGCGGTGACGCACACCTGACAGCCGATGCAGGTCTTCGGATCGATGCGCGCGACGATCTTGTAGCCGAGATCGAGCTCGCCCCAGTCCTTGTACGAGGGCACCGCGGCGCGGTGGAGCTCCATCACGCTCTTCATGCCGCGCGAGTCGAGGTACTCGCTCAAGCCCTCGATCATGTCCTCGACGATGCGGTAGCCGTGGTGCATGACCGCGGTGCACACCTGCACGCTCAGCGAGCCGAGGGCGATGAACTCGGCGGCGTCGCGCCAGTTGGAGATGCCGCCGATGCCCGAGATCGGCACGGTGATGCCTGCGTCGCGCGCGAGCGAAGCGACCATGTGCATCGCGATCGGTTTGACCGCCGGACCGCAGTAGCCGCCGTTGGTCGAGGCGTTCCCGACGCGGGGGAGCGCCACCATGCGATCGAGGTCGATGCCGATGATGCTCTTGATCGTGTTGATCAACGAGAGGCCGTCAGCCCCACCCGCGACCGCCGCGAGGCCGGCCTCGTTGATGTCACCGGTGTTCGGCGTGAGCTTGATCAGCACCGGCGTCTTGGCGAACTCCTTCGCCCAGCTGGTGATCTCGGTGATCAGCTTGGGCTCCTGACCGACCGACGAGCCCATGCCGCGCTCGCACATGCCGTGCGGACAGCCGAAATTGAGCTCGAGGCCGTCGGCGCCGGCGTCCTCGGCCTTGCGGATCAAGACGCGCCAGTCTTCGCGCGTCTCGGTCATCAACGACGCGATGACGGCGTGCTTCGGGTAGCGCTTCTTGACCTCGTACATCTCCTTGAGGTTCACCTCGAGGGGACGGTCGGAGATGAGCTCGATGTTGTTGAAGCCCATCACCTTGTAGGTGCCGAGGTCGACCGCGCCGAAGCGGCTCGACACGTTCATGATCGGATCGCCGAGCGTCTTCCACACCGCGCCGCCCCAGCCGGCGTCGAACGCGCGCATGATCTGCTCGCCGGTGTTGGTCGGTGGCGCGGAGGCGAGCCAGAAGGGGTTCGGGCTCTTGATGCCCTTGAAGTCGATGCTCAGGTCAGCCATTCGTCACCTTCCACTGCGCAATCAAGTGCCGAGCCGCGTTGCGACCATCGGCCACCGCGTTGACCACTTCTTTGCCGCCGTTGATGCAGTCGCCGCCCGCGAACACCTTCGCGTTGCCGGTCTGACCGGTCTTCTCGTCGACCACCACGCACCCGCGTTTGTCGAGCTGAACGCCCGGGAGCTCCTGAACGATGTCGCGAAGCTTGGACTGTCCGATGGCGAGCACTGCCAGGTCGCAGGGCAACTCCCATTCGGTGCCCGGGACCGGCTTGCCGCCCTCGGTGCGGGCGAGACGCACGGCCGCGAGGTGTCCCTCGCCGTCGCGCACGAACTCGACCGGGATGGCGTGCTCGAGCATGCGGACGCCCTCTTTGCGGGCGCCCTCCATCTCGTGCGCGTAGCCGCTCATCACGTCCTTGCCGCGGCGATAGACCATCACCACGTCCTTGGCGCCGAGCAACGCGCTCTCGCGCGCGACGTCGATGGCGGTGTTGCCACCGCCGATGACGACGACGCGGTCATTCGGACGCGTCGCCTTGGGATCGAGCTTCATCCGCTCGATCCAGTCAACCGCGCCGATGACGCCAGGGCCGTCTTCGCCCGGGGCGCCGAGGCGTGAATCCTCGCCGAGACCGACGCCGACGTACACCGCGTCGTACTCCTCGAGCAGCTGCGAGCCGCGCACGCCGCCGGGACCCACGGAGACGTTGCGCCGGAGCTCCACGCCGAGATCGAGCACCCATTCGACCTCGCGCAGCGCGTCGGCTGCCCGGAGCTTGTAGGGCGCGATGCCGGTGGTGTTGAGGCCGCCCGCGAAGGCGCGCTTCTCGAGCACCACAGCGTCGACGCCCTCGAGCGCGAGGTAGCCGGCGAACGCGAGGCTCGCCGGGCCGCCGCCGATGCACGCCACCCGCTTGCCGATCTTGGCTTTGGGCGTGTGCAGCGCGCGGAGACCCTTCTCCTGCATCGCGTTCTCGGTCGCAAACCGCTGCAGCCGGCCGATCTGGATCGGCTCC
>Ga0208492_1000337_pt1 | contig 42683 bp, 39 predicted proteins | sample Subbioar_CSW14AB_FD_184820 | JGI IMG/M metagenome (GOLD analysis project Ga0208492, IMG submission 184820) | Serpentinite rock and fluid subsurface biosphere microbial communities from McLaughlin Reserve, California, USA - CR12Mar_CSW14AB (SPAdes) | ecosystem: Environmental > Terrestrial > Deep... | reverse complement strand
ACTCGTTGCCATATTTGCCCATGGTGACATGTTCCCCGTTTTTGAGAATGCTTTCATAACGCGAACTGTTGGCCTGGGCGTAGCCGGCAGTAGCAAGCTGCCAGATATAAGTGCGGGGATCGTTGGCAAAGCCTATATTATCGCTGGAATGCTTTTTCACCTTCCAGACATAGGTCTCCAGCTGGTAATCATACGTGGTTTCGTTAAAATACCCCACATGGAAAAAGTCGACGCCAAACATGGCAATGGCCTTTAAAAAGCCAAGGTATTGTCCCGGTCGCATGGTCGTAACATCCCGGCTCCAGCGGGCCGAAACAAAGGGAGCAAAAAGGCGTTGCCCGCCAAGAGGGATCTCATATTTCAGTCTATTCTGCATCTGGTCAAGGCCCCACCAGGGGCCGCCGCTTTTAAACCAGCCAAAAGGCCCACCCCAGGGATAAAGGCCGGGAGTTGAATGAATATTGGTAAAGGTGCTGGTGCCATTAGCAATGGTGTAGGTTGGGTTGCAGTGGTATTTGGTGTTATAATTGTCGTAATACTGCGAATTTTGCGCTGCATTGGAAGATATCTGGTAAAACATGCATTTGGTGGTCAACTTGAAAAGGTCGCTGCTTGTTTTGCCTGCATAAATGGTTCCGGTTGTAGAGGCTATAAGGTCATCGGCGTAGCGTTTATAATCCTTTCCCACCAGGTGGCCAAAATAGTCGTCCCAAGTGGCAAAACCGCCATTGGCTTTATCCGTTGATATAAACGAATTGTTAGAGTATAGGCAAGTAAATAAGGAAGCCTCAGGGGCATACATGCCATGCTCCCAATCGTTCTCTGAAACAAAATCTATCTTGTGAGTAAGGCTGGTTATCGGAGTAACTGTCTGGCTACCCAGCAAGTAGCGATCCACTGCATCCTTGAAGGTGATCCTGCTCAGCAGCTTATAATAGTCATTACCAATAGGGTTCCATATATAGTTATTGGTATAACCGGCACAGGATGCCGTGTGCGTCAGAGTAGCTGTTGGCAAAGCCAGGTCTGTGGTGGTGATGATCGTCGTTACCGTTGGCACTGCGGTATAGGTCTTATATGACTCATTCATATTCGTGATCAGGGCCAACTTCCAGGAGGGGTTGCTGTTGAGCGTGTTGGTAATAACGCTTGTTTTAGCGTCGGTGTCATACTTGGCAAGCGAGAACATATAGTTCCAGTTGGTGACAAGCTCCTTTTGAATGGTAACGTCGTTAGACGGGTCAGACGTCCATGTTATCGCAGAGCCTGTGCCGATATATTTACCGCCCAGGTATAAAGGGTCGGTCCAGTTAATATTCGGGTTAAGGGCATGAGAAGGTCGGAAGCGGGGTACAGGATAACCTGTTATCTGCCTGGCTGTTTCATGCAAAGAGGTCAGATCGCTGTGGTAATAGGTAAACGCTTTGTTTGGCGTAAGCACATCAGCATCATAACCAGGAACATATTCATAGGGATCATAAGTACCCGTGGTAGCGCTGGCCGAGGGCACGGTGGTGGCCGTACTTGTATTGCAGGCTAAAAAGTGATCGGCGCCCATACATTGAACAAAATGCTGGTAGATCACATTATCAGGCAGTGCCTGGGCATAAAAAGCCAGCTCGTCGGTAGCATTGTATTGTTGGTAAGATAGTGCCATGTGCTGGTAATAAACAGTGCCTGAGGGCGGAACAATGGTAACCGAGGAAGGCACTGTGAGCTTAAATTCGGGTGGAGACTGCCCGTCGATCCATAAGGCGAAATTTTTCGATGAGGCGGTGTACGACATGGCCACATGGTGCCACTTACGGTCAAAATAATGATCGGGCGACAACATGCCTATCCCCGCCAGCTCCAGGTCTATCTTGGCATAATCGCTGCTTGTATTAAGAAAAACCTGCAGGTTATTGGATCCGAGGCTAAAATATGGCAACTGGTAAGTACTGTTATACCAGGTATACTCATCATGGTCCAGCTTCATCATAAATTCGACAGTATAATCGCCATTATAACTGGAAGGAAACTGGGTAGGGAATCCAAAATAGCTCGTGTTTACGGTATTCGAGAGTGCGCCATTAAAACACATTCCCACCTTGCCACTGTTAATGTAAAACGCAGTCAGGGAGCCAACGTCATAACTGCTATTACCAATAAACGGCCAACTATACGAGGTGTTACTACCAAAAAATGTTTTGCCTGAGATGCAATCGGTGCGCGGCATGCAATCGTTGTCAAAGGTATAATAAGTAACCGGTGTGTAAGTGCAGCCACCTCCGTAAGCCGGGCAATTATAAGGATCATCGGGTGTGCATGCATCGGTTGTAAACTGGCATACCGCCCCTGGCTTCGACCAGTTGCTCATGGTAGGCGTTTTAACCTTAACCCGTACATAATAGGAGCTATCATAAGCCATGTTCGGGAAGAGATAGCGCAATGTTGGCGTATTTACCGGTGTCTCGGCTCCCTCATAAACAAAAAGAGGGCGATGTGGTACGCTCGCCACAAAATTCGAGTTCCGGCAAAATTCATATCTATAGTTGTAGTACCTGGGGTTCAGATCGTTTTGAAGCGGAGCAGAAAACTTTGTGTTCAAAGCGTTATTGTTACAATAATAAAATGTCCTGGTATTAACCGTCCTGAAATATATTGTGGTGGTCCCCGGGCTCGACCAATTAGTCATTGTAGGTGTTTTCACCCTTACTCGCACATAATAGAGCGTGTCTACCATAAGGCCTGTTGCCGTGCCAATAAAGGGCCCATCGGTGCCTTCATAATAAAGGCCGCTAGGAGATGACACTGGTGATGAAGAATGGTCGGAGAAAGTTGAAGAAAGCGAAAATTCAAACCTGTAGTTATCGTAATATTGATTAAGATCATTGGCTGCCAAACCAGAACTATTGTCAAATATGTCCAAATTGCTTGCATCCGCATAATAAAACCTTGTTGTATGAGTGGTTACAAATGAGCTGGTGGCCGGCGCCGACCATGTATCCTCATCATCTCCCTCATAGTGGTAGAACACTTTCACATAGTAGGTCCGCCCTACCTCCAACATCGGAATTGCCTGCACGATATATGGTACACTGCTTCCACCCGAAGGGATCTCGACAGACCAGCCGCTGGCGCTGTTGGGACTTTGATATTCCGGAAAACTACTGTTTACAGAAAACTGAAACCTGTAAAAGTCGACACTATTACCCGAAATTATAACCCCATTATCGTTACTCGATAACAATGCGGTTTTCAAATCAATGGTTTGCCCGGCATATTTAAATGTGATTTGGGCATTGATACCTGAATAAAAGAACATAACAGTTAAAAAGCAGATGAAGCAGATTTTTTTCATGCGATTGGGTTTTTAAATTAGGTAATAATTTTGATAACGAACCTCTCCTTATATTTGTATCTAAAGTTAAGAATTTTGATTTATTCAATGCGATTAGACACCAAATTGTTCAAATCCTGGCCCGGCTATAATTTAGTCAGGCTTTTTCATTTTAGATTGGCTAATGTTCTTACAAACGTTTAATCGCATAAATCATGAATATCCCCCCTTGATTTTAGAGATCTAAAAGCAGTAATCTGCGGCAAAAACAATTCCTCTATTTAGCTTTAACAATATTCGTAACCTTTATATTATACTTATACCGCGGCGTACCTCCCAAAGGAAACGTATACAAAGGAACGGCCACATCGTATTCATTCGTGATATACAAAACCATGTCATTCCTGGAATTTCCTTTTTTCATGATCTGAAGGTCCAGGCACTTGTTTTTTTCTTCTTCTTTGATGGGATGTTTACTACTACTCCAGTCTTTGTCATTTCCCATTTTTACCAGATGACCATTTTTGACTTCGGAATATAATTTTGTTTGCCCGTCTTCATCAAAATCAAAACAATGAATAGTAAACGAAGTGATCAGGTTGTCGGCAAAGGGATACAGATGCAGAATGGAACCGGCCTCCATTTTCATCCTTACCGAATATTCATATGTAAAGGCCCTGGCACCTTCCATTGCAACATTTTCGGTCTTTCCGGTGCTTAAAAATAATTTGTAGAGATTCCCGTCATTTCCTTTCATGCCATCGATCACCACTTTAATAACATACCCATCCAGTTCCGGCACATACTCCCCCTGCCCGGGATTAAACGGACCCATTGTGATCCACTTTTGATCCGTTGTGGCTTCGCTTCCAAACACGCGTGATTCGAGTAAAACTCCGCTTTTGTAGTTCCCGGCAGGCTCTGTTCCGCGGGCATCTTTATGTGAATACGCCTCGTTTCCACCATACACAGAATAGTTCATCTTTGTATCCCAGCCCTGGTTCACCTCATCCAGTTCCCCTCCGGTTTCAGGATCAAAAATGCGAAGATAAACAGGCACCGTCTGACTTTTTGGAAGAATGAAGAACACTGTTTGTGAAAAATCATCGTCACCCAGGGAATGATCCGAATTGAGGCCAAAGGTAACAAGGAAGGGAATGTTTTGCTGCAATGAAGGCACTTCCTGCGCAAACTGCCTGTAGGATGCGGTAAGAAACAGGATAAATAAAAACAGCTTTTTATAATTGTTATTTTGATTCATTTAAAGAGTCTGAGAATTTTTTATTGGGCATTTCATAGTTCTCTCTTATTTCAAGTTTTTTTGTTGCTGAGTAAATTTCTTTATTCGTTGTATACTTACTTTGCGCGAGTACAGTTAGTTTAATACTGTAACTTCTGCTTTCGTTAAACCGGAATTTGATCTTTTTCCCATGTACCATTTCTCCGTTATCCATGTCCCATATATAATCAACAATATTATAACCCGCGACCTCAGCCTCGCTTGCATCGAACTCAATATAAAAATACTTCCTGCCCACCTGCGGCATTAAAAACTGTAGGGGCAGTCCATCAATAAAAATAGTTAATGTAGTGTCGGTTCTGGTAGTTCCTGTCATCAGGTCCCTTGTACTCAATACTATTTTATGTTCTCCGCCTTTTGCAAAACAATGTTCCACACGCAAGCCCTCTGCTGTTTTCCCGTCATCAAAATTCCAAAGGTAAAACAATGGTGCGGCGGCTGAATCCACCGATCCGGTCGCATCCACCGTAACGCAGTTGTATTCGGCATCCAGGTCGTATACCTTCGCTGCCTGCAAATTATCAAGATAATATGTATAAAGTTCATACTTGTTTTTCGCAGTTTCGTCCTGCGTGATCTCATAAATTTTCCGGTACAATTTAACAGCAAGCGCAATTTTTCCGGTTACGTTGCTGGCATTGGCATAATAAGTAAACTGGGGAATATGCTCATAAACGCTATCCCTGAAATACTCCACGTAATATTTTTGTGCCTGGGGATAATTTTCGTTCAGATAATTCGCATCCGCAAGTCTCAATAAAAAAATACGATCCCTTTTCTTTTCATATAATTTATTATACAGGGGAATTGCCTCACTGTATTTTTTTTCATCAAACAATTTGTTGGCCTGCGCAATTAGTTCCTTTTGCGAAAAACCTGGCTGACTACAAAACAGCAAAATAAGTGTAAAGCAACCCTTCAGGAGAATGCGCGATGCAGGGATAAATGAAGTGTGTGCTTTCATAAAAGCGGGGTCTGAACCCAAATGTATCGAAAAGGCTCAACTATTCAAAACTTAGGGCGTATTTAAAGGTACAAAGCCCATGCGGGAACCTCCTCAAGCTCAAAAAAAATAAGTATTTTTACCATGATCTATGTACCGCATATTTAAACTTTTCTGGCAATATAATTTACCCCGTTGGTCGATCCTGATTATCGACACGTTTATCTGTGCATTTGCATTAAGTCTTGCCTTTGTCATCCGTTTTGATTTTTCATCCATTCCTGAAAACGACGCGCGCAATCTTCCCTATGATTTTTTAATAGTACTGGGCATTCGCCTTGCCTCTTTCGCAATTTCCAAAACTTACAAGGGCGTGGTGCGTTACACGAGCACCCGCGATACGATCCGGATCTTTTCAGTCGTAGTAAGTGGAAGCATTCTTGTTTTTATACTCAACCTTGTTTCGTTGTCAGTGAACGGGTATTATTTTATTCCCAATTCCGTGGTGATTATTGACGCGCTTGTATCCTTATTCCTGATGATCAGTTCCCGGCTCGCGGTTAAAGCCCTGTATTTTGAAATAAAAAATCCTGCGCGTGAAAAAATGAATGTGATCATTTATGGCGCGGGCGAATCCGGGATCATTACCAAACGTACGCTCGACCGTGATGCGGCTATAAAATACAAGGTGGTGGGCTTTGTCGACGACGACGAAAAAAAGCACGGAAGAAGCATGGAAGGTGTTTTTGTGTATGGGCCGGAAAAGATGGTGGAACTGATCAAATTGAACGATGTTGAATTTGTGATCATCTCCATCCAGAAAATTTCTATTAAAAAGAAAAACCAGATCACGGATCTTTGCCTGGAGAACAATGTCCGCGTATTAAACGTTCCGCCCGCTGCAAAATGGATCAACGGTGAATTGAGTTTTAACCAGATCAAAAGCATCCGGATCGAAGATCTTCTTGAGCGGGAACCCATTAAACTGGATACGGATATGATCCAGTCCGAATTAAAAAATAAAATCATTCTTATTACCGGGGCCGCCGGTAGTATAGGAAGCGAGCTCGCACGACAATGCTCCAAATTTAATCCGAAAAAAATATACCTCCTCGACCAATCTGAAAGCCCTTTGCACGAACTCGACCTTGAATTCTCAGACAAACTCATTAAGCCGCCTTACGAAGTGATCATGGCGGATGTACGGAATTACGACCGCATGAAAAACGTATTTAATACTTTTAAGCCGCAGATAGTATTCCATGCCGCCGCGTATAAGCATGTACCCATGATGGAGAATAACCCTTCAGAGTCCATCCTCACCAATGTTCTTGGAACAAAAAATGTGGCGGACCTTTCTCATGAATATAAAGTAGAGCGTTTTGTTTTTGTGAGCACCGATAAAGCGGTGAACCCTACAAATGTGATGGGAGCCAGCAAACGGATCGCGGAGATCTACATTCAGAGCCTTGGAAAGAGTTCAACAACTAAATTTATTACCACCCGTTTTGGAAATGTGCTCGGCTCTAACGGTTCCGTGATCCCACGCTTTAAAAAACAGATCGAACAGGGCGGACCCATTACAATTACACATCCTGAAATTACCCGTTATTTTATGACGATCCCCGAAGCCACCCAGTTGGTGCTGGAAGCGGCGGCTATTGGGAAAGGCGGCGAGATCTTTGTGTTCGACATGGGAGATTCTATAAAAATTGTCGATCTCGCGCGGAAAATGATCCTCCTGGTGGGAATGAAAGAGGGCAAGGACATCAGCATCGTATACACAGGCCTTCGTCCCGGCGAAAAACTCTACGAAGAGCTGCTTGCAAACAACGAAAACACTTTGCCGACACACCATAGCCAGATCCTCATCGGGAAGGTACGGGAATATGATTATAAGGATGTAAAAGTGATCATCGAAGAGCTGATCAAATCTTTCGATACACAAAACAACGAACTCATCGTGCAACGCATGAAAGATCTTGTTCCGGAATATATCAGCAACAATTCTGTTTTCCAAAAATTAGATTGATGAAAAAAAAACGATTACTGCTTAGCATGCTTTTCCTTGTGCTAAACTGGTGCCTTATACCCGCCCAGGTAAAAAAAGAAACTGCTGCAGTTGCCAAACCCAAACTTGTTATTGGTATTGTGGTAGATCAGATGCGCAACGATTATCTCTACCGATACTGGAACCGTTACGGAAACGGAGGCTTTAAAAGGCTCATCAACCAGGGTTATTATTTTAAGAATGCGCACTACAATTATGTGCCAACCTATACGGGTCCCGGTCATTGCAGTATTTATACAGGCGCCACACCTCGCGCGCATGGCATTATAGGAAACGACTGGTTCGTACGAGCAAATACCACCATAACCTATTGCACACAGGACAGCAGTGTTGAAACTGTGGGGTCTGCCAGCAAAAATGGGAGAATGTCGCCCAAAAACCAGCTGAGCTCTACAATGGGGGACGAATTAAAAATGAGCACCAATCAAAAGTCAAAAGTGTTTTCGGTAGCGCTGAAAGACCGCAGCGCTGTTCTCCCGGCAGGGCATGCCGCGGACGGAGCTTTCTGGTTTGACGACGTTATCGGCGGTTTTATTTCTTCCACCTGGTATATGAAAGAACTTCCATCCTGGCTTCAGAAATTCAACGATAAGAAATTAACCAAAACCTATCTTGAACAAGGCTGGAAAACACTTTACCCAATTGAAACATATACGAACTCTATTTCAGACGACAACAACTATGAAGGAGCCCCGGGAAAAGAAAGACCTGTTTTTCCTTACGATTTTAAAAAACAGTTAGACAAAGCCAATTGGGGAATTATTAAAGCTATTCCCGCCGGAAATTCTTTGACCAAAGATCTGGCCATTGCCTGCCTGTTAAATGAAAGACTTGGTAAAGGAAACGAAACAGATCTTTTGTGCATTAGTTTTTCAAGTACAGACTATGTCGGACATAACTTCGGGACACGCGCGATTGAAACGGAAGATATTTACCTGCGCCTGGACAAAGATCTGGAAGAAATCCTGAATATTCTCGACCGGGAGCTTGGTAAAAATAATTACACGGTATTCCTCACGGCCGATCACGGGGGAGCGGATGTACCTCGTCATCTGCTGGATCATAAAATTCCTGCGGGTTATATTAAAGAAAAACAGATCATAAAAGAAGTCCGGAATTTTCTCAAAACAAATTACGGGGATAGTTCGTTGTTGGCAAACATGAGTAATGAACAATTATTTCTGAACGAGCAGAAAATTACAGACCTGAAATTAAATAAAGAAGAGGTGGAAACACGTGTATGCGCCTTTCTTACCACGCTGCCAGGTATTGCAGAAGCGTATCCTTCTCCTGTTCTTAAAAACATGGCCTTTGATAAAAACGATTTCCGGGCGCTCCTGCAAAACGGGTACAACCATAAGCTCAGCGGAAATATCGCTGTCATTTACCTTCCGGGCTGGATGGATCATTCGGAAAAGGGCACCACGCACGGAGCGGCCTACAACTATGATACGCATGTTCCGGTTATTTTTTTCGGGAACGGGATCCGGAAAGGAGAAAATTTCAGTTACATAACCATTACCCAGATCGCCCCGACTGTATGCGAACTCCTGCGGATCAATCAACCTAATTCCACCACCGCGGAACCTTTAAATGATTTTTTCAGATGATCAGAAAAGTCCCCGCGGCCTTTGTTCTTATTTTTGTTTTACAGTCCTGCCACGTTGGGCGCTTTTTTATTTACAATTTTGCGGATGTGCGTGATTATAAAAAATTTCCTAAAGCGGAACTCCACCGCGCGCCGGAACCTTTTTATTTCACAGATGGCACACGGAGTAAAAAACTGCGCCTTCCCGAAATAACCGGCGGTAAACATAATACCCCTTATACATTTGAAGAAACGTTAAAAAAAACAGGCACGATTGCCTTTCTGATCATTCGGAACGATAGCATCCTTTACCAATGGTATGGGAAAAACAAAGATAAATCAACCATAACCAGCACTTTTTCCATGTCGAAATCGTTCATCTCCGCGCTTATCGGAATTGCCCTTGATGAAGGATCTATTAAAAGTATGAACGACCCTATTACAGATTACCTCGACTTCCTCGACAAAAAGGAATTTTCGAAAGTAACCATACAGCATGTATTGGATATGCGCTCCGGAATTAAATTTAGCGAGAACTATTTTAGCCCCTTCGGTGATATCGCTAAATATTATTACGGTACCAACTTAAAAAAATACATGAAGCGGTTAAAGATGGAAGGAGAACCCGGGAAGAAATTCAGATACATCAGCCTGAACACGCAGCTTCTCGGCCTGATCCTGGAAAAGGCTACATCAAAACCGCTCACTGCTTATCTGCAGGAAAAATTGTGGACACCGCTTGGAATGGAATTCGATGCAAGCTGGAGTGTAGATAGTAAAAAAAATAAAACCGAAAAGGCCTTTTGTTGTATCAATGGAAGAGCGCTTGATTACGCCAAGCTCGGCAGGCTTTACATCAACAAAGGAAAATGGAATGGAAAACAACTGATCTCCGAAAACTGGATAAAACAAGCATACATATTTACGGAACGGAAAAACAATTTTGTTTATTCCAATCATTGGTGGCACACCCGCGACAACATTCCCGTTAAAGACAGCGCAACCATACAAAAACCTTATTACTCTGATAAATATGCCGCTGTCCCCGATTCATACCTGGTGAAACCCTCCCGTGATTTTTTTGCGCAGGGAATTTTTGGCCAATACCTGTATGTTTATCCGGAAAAAAACATTGTGATCGTAAGAGTAGCAAAAAGAGAAGGCCGGAATGTTTTTTGGCCCGAAGTGTTCAAAAGGATTGCAAGAGCAAATTAATACCGGGAGATATAGGCCCTGGCTGTTATGAAAACACCTTTCCCTGCTCTTTATGACCGAGACTGATCTTCATCTTTTTACTTGGACCGTTAAAATTTAATTTAACCCCTTTTGTATTCTCAGCGCTTTCACCCGAATTTTTCGGAATATAATTTTTCCCTCTCTTTTTTAAATTGCTCCATGGAATAAGAATGTTTATGTTTGAAACTCCCTTGAAATTATACAATCCGTCTACGACATAAAGGTTAAGCACATTAGACCCGATCTCAAGTTCCTCGATCTGCATCTCATAGCCTCTCAGCTTAAAACTCTCATTTAATTCAGAAAAAGCAACATCATTAAAATCCCTGTTCCTGAAAAGAAAATTCGAAAGATTTTGTACCGGCTCAAAATTTATCAAGTGCCCGTTTACCAGTTTTAGTTTAACGTCACCAACCATCGTTTCCGGTTTTAAATTCATTTTTTCATCCAGTTGTGTCTTAAATTTTGCCTCGAAACTGATATTGCCCTTCAGATTCTCACTTACGACCGCTTCCTGGCCAAAGTTCTCAAACTGCACAAACAGCTTATTTACATTCACATCCTGCACGGAAATATCGGCGTTCACCTTTTCAAAATCTTCGATCTTCGCCTTTGCCAGTATCCTTCCATCGCAGGTGTTTAAAGAGGCCGATTTAATATTAAGTGTATTCGCTTTATAAAAAAGATTCACGTTTGCGTGACCAGCTTCTATTTTCCGGAATACCAGTCGTTCTGCATATAGGTTTACAGTGAATTCGAACTTTCCGTCATTGATCTTTTTATTATCTGTTTTAGGAGTGGCGGCGGTTTCTTTTGTTTCCGGATCGTTCTTCACGAACAAAGGATTCAGGTCCAGGTTTTCTGTCCGCGCAGAAATATCCGCTCTGAATCCTTTTGAGAAACCAAACAGATATGATACAAAACCTTCCGCTTTTCCCTTAACCAAAGCATCGGCGATGTCTGCTTTTACACGCAGGTTATCAAACTGCATATCCCTGTTATTAAAGCTGGCGGCTCCATTAACAGTGTACACATAGGGCCGGTCGATTTCTTTATAGCTCAGGTTTTTAAAGTTTACCAATGCGCTCAGATGCATCGGGCTTTGCAGGAACTGCTGTTTATTAAGTTTATTTGCCGGACCGCTGTATTTAATTTTTGCTACGGCGGAGCCTTTTAAAACAAAATATTTGGATACGTCAAACGGGATCTTGTTGGCTTCGATCAGCAAACCTGCTTCAAAGGAAATTTGAGGTTGTGTCAGGTTAAGCACCCTGACAGAAGCAGTAAAAGGAAAATCATACACCTTTCCCTTCAACGGATCAAAAATTATTGTAGCATGTTCCATATCACCTCTTCGGCCCGTTGAATCAAGGCTCCTGATCTTCCCTCTAAAATAAAGGCCTGAATAAGGTATTTTACTTTTACCGATCGAAAGATCACAGTTCTCGCCAACTATCTCGGCAAGCAATACAGGCTCTTCCCTTTCTCCAAGGTTCGCCACCAGTAATACGTTTGCATCGATGGGTCTTTTCACTTCAAAATTTTCCATTACCTTCCTGATCTTAGGTGTAAGCATGGTGGCAACACGTTCATACTTTATTTTTGCACTTTTAATATATAACGCCAGTCTTTTATGCTCTCCCAGATTTATCAGGGAAGTAACAGCATACTCATGATTTTCAATTTCTACATACGAGGGAGGATAGATGCAAAGTGTTTTTGTCTCGTAAAAATAATTCAGATCCAGGTTTAATTCCGCTCTTGTATTTTTTAAGAACTCCCCGTTTTTTGCATTGAACATAAGTCCGTCCACCAGTGTCTTCCCCTTCAGGCGCGCTTCCACTCCGTCAGAATATTGTTTTAAGCGAATAGAAAGGTCCGCGAAAGTGAAGGAAATATCCTGCACCCTTTCTTTGTTCAAGAATTTAAACCTTACATTTTCCATGGAGATCTTATTTACCTCAAAGCGGATAGCGGTGTGCAGGGAGGTGTCGTCAGGCGGTTTCTTAAATTCAAAATTCCGCGTGCCGTCTGCGTTGCGCAGGAGCAGGATCTCCGCATCGTTTAACGAAACATATTTTACAACAAATTCCTTGTGGAACATTTTCTCCAGGTTAAAGGAAAGAGCCAGCGAACCTGCCATGAGCATGGCTTCGTTTTTTCCATTTACCTCACTTGCCAGGCGAACGTCCTTTAGCTGCATAGAAGCGTGCGGCCAGTTGCTGAAAAAGGATACGCGAATGTCTCCCACTTTCAGATCAAGTCCATAATTTGTTTTTAAATTCTCGGTCAAAAGACCCTTTAATTCCTCTTTGTAAAAGGTGATAAGAACAAAAACCGCTCCCCCGGTCAAGATCAATAAGATAAACAATCCTATAAAAAAACGTTTTATGATTTTCATTGCTCCTGGTATCCGCAAATATTGTGCACATGCGGTATTAAGCTAATGTAATAAATATTGGCTGTAAAGCGCCCTGTTTGGTCTTTAACGGGACGGGATTTGTCGAATTATTGAGCAAAAGATTTCTCAATTGGTAATGGTTGGCATAACTATTTTTACCCCAATCGTATAAAAAGGCATTTCAGGATAACGGCCCATTATAAAATCACCAAGCCGGTATTCAAAAAACAATAAGGCCGGATAATAACCCACATTTACAAAGGCTCTGAAATCCGTAAACTGGTGAATGCCCAGGGCTGTCAGCTTCTTATTGGTTTCGTACCTTCCTGTATACCTGCAATACATAGGAAAATTATATACCGTTCCAAGTTCAAATAAAAAACCCGGGTTCTTTTTTTGCTGGTTACCTCCTGAAAATCTCATTTTAACAACCACATGTGCATCAATATAATTGTATGCCTCCCTCTTTTTTATAAACGATCCTCCGTCAATAAAGGAGGTATCATTTCTGACTTTAATATATCGGTACGAAAATCCAAATCCACTCATTAATCCGAAGTGTTTGGTATAGATATGCCATGCATAATTTGCGAACCCTCCGTAAAAGCCATTTTCAAATACGCTTTTCGGGTCAAAAGCTCTGTCATCAATGTAAGCCAGTGTTAACTCCCCCTCTGTTTTATACTTATCGGCACACACGCTGTCATTTGCATTGGAACTGGTAACAGTCATATCAATATCGAGCGTGGTAGTTTGAAAAGGGAAAATTTCAAAACGTTTGGTAAACACCATGTCATGTTTTTCATAGGAAACAACCGCACAAAATAGTCTCCGGCCTGCAAACTATCTATAACCTTGGGGACATTCCAGCTTAATTTTTCTTCAAGCAACAATTTGTTTTCGTTTGTCTTAAACACAGTGATCCTAAACGAATCCGTATCCAGGTAAACGGAAGTGTAAATTGCTAAACGCCCATACTGTGCATGAACACATACGGCTAATAAAACAAATAATGCGCTTAAGTATTTTTTCATGCTACTTTTTCTCGAATATATAACAGCCAAATGTCACTTCTCCACTCGAAGAGATCATTTTATATCCTTTTTTGCTCAACCTGTTTAGTGTTTCGTTGATCTTCTGCATATTGATTGCAAAATTTGAATATTTCGCCTTTTCAAGCATGATTTCCTCAACCTCTCCGTTCTCATAAACAATAATGATCTTTGAATCATACATGGCGGCGTACTCATATGTTTTCATCATGGCATACCTTGCAGAAGTTTCCTGCGGTGCAAAAGAGCTTAATGTTAATACTATGGCCGTTAATGCAGCTCCAATAATAATTCCAAATGACATTGCTTTTAGTTTCATGGCTTGTTGTTTTAAAGGTTAATAGTATTGAAGATAAGACATCCGCCCCACTACTCAAAATCAATATCAAGCAAGCCTGAAACGGTTCTGTATCCTATTTCTTCATAAATTCTTCTGGCGGTTGAATTACTTTCGTATACAAGGAGCCCACTTTTCCGGAACCCCTTCTTTAAAATATAATCGCTCAGGCCATGAACACAACTTTTTGCAAAACCATTGCCCCTTAATGAAGGGGGCGTATACACCAGGCCAATAATAGCCGTATTTTTTGTTCTGCGGATAATGGCCGCCATGCTCACGATTTTATCTTCATGGATCCAGGAAAATAAATTTCCGTGTTTCATTAAATTTTTGACAAAGACTTCTGCTTCGGCAGTACTTTTTTTTGGTAAAAGATTTTCTTCCTCAAAAAACTGAACTACCCACTTCTTTAAAACGGGGAGGTCAGAAAGCCGGGATGGTTCAAAAGAACCCTGTGCAAGGTGCAAATCATTTACTTTCTCAAGTTCTTGTATCAGGGTGGTTCTTTTTTGCTTTATTTTCTTCCGGTTAAGTTCTGCAAAATACGATGAAGCCCGCTCCGGACCAATAACCCCGGTATAAGCAATCTCATTTTTTGTATAAAAGTCCAGTATTTCTTTTATAGCTTTCTTCGAGTCTCCTGACAATGCAATTTTAGCTGAAACCTTTACTGAAAATGTTTCTTCGCCCGCGTCCAAAAAATAACAGTTGCTGTACTCGCGGTTTTCAAGTATGATATTGTAGCAATTTCCCAGGAGAAGGTTGTTTTGCATTTCAGCAGTTTCCAATAAAGAACCACAGGATTCTAAAAAGGATTTCGGACCTGGGTAAATTGTGAAACTGCTCATCTCTGACTATGTTATTTATTTTTTTGCAATGATCACCAGGTCCTTCGTGGTTGCTCCATCCTGTCCCGGGAAGTCTTTCCTTTCCACATGTATCTTTTTGAAACCACTTTCACTAAATGCCTGTATCAAATAATCTTCCTGGTGAAAATAACGATACATTTCATCTTTTCCATCGCTCGATTGCTGAAGCCCTGAATCCCGGTAATCACCTTCCATAGTGCTTATGTACATTACGCCCTTTTCATTGAGAATTTCGGAAGCGTCGCGAATTAACGTTATTGCCTCTTCCTTTGAAAGATAGGGTATACAAAAGCCACACATCACTCCGTCGTATTTTTTAGCCAGGCTTAAAATATCCCGGCAATCCATGAGTTTAAATTCTGCTGCAGGATTGTTGGCTGCGGCCAGCCGGATCATGTTTTCTGAAAGATCCACGCCCAGGATTTTAAAGCCGGGCGCTTTTTTTAAAAGATAACGTGTAATATTTCCGGGTCCACAGGCCAGATCAAGAATGCAGGCATCGCTCCCGGGTAACAGGTCACAGAATAGGTCGAAGGTGTCATTATACAGGTCAAAATCCATGAATTTGTTCTGATAGTCCTCTGCGCGCCTGTTAAATATGTCTACTGCCTGTTTAGTTCTATGCATGCCAGGTGTTTTTTGTAAGAGGGTGGCTCATAAAAAAAGTGATCAGTGCATCCAGCTGTGATTTCTTTTTTAATTCGTATAACGGAAAACGTTTTGATTTATTTTTAACAGTCACTGTCAATACTGGTCCGGTCATCATAGAAAAGTAAACAGATACCGCCCCTAAGATAAGCGGCAAAACCGGAAGGATAAATTGTTCGGTATAAAACAAACGGAAGTTATCCGCGAAAAAATATTCGTAAATTATTTTTACTGCTGCATAAAGCCCGGTTCCAAAAAGACCAAGCCCCAAAACCAGAAGAAGCAGCCAGTTGTTAACCTGTTTCCCTTTGTGAATAGAAATTTTATTTACCTCGGTAAATTCAATGGTTTCATAATTAAACCGGCTCCTCAGGAGGTGGATCCCGCCCTCCGTGATCCCAAACTGATCTGTTTCAAATTGATACACGCTCATTGCCTTGGCCCCGTTTTTAATAATCGTAACTATAGCTTGTTTTGCTCCTGCTGCGGTTAATAGTCCTGATCTTTTGCACCATTTCATCGATCAGTTCTTTTTCGCTGTCCCCTTTGCCGATTTTTTTTGTTTCCACGTCCAGCATGTCATCCAGTATCAATTTTTTTTCATCGGCCGGGAAAGCGCCAACAACGTAAATACTGTAATTGGTGGCGTCCTTTTTCTTTAATTTATAAAAATAAGCGTAACCGCTGTGATTCTTAAATCCGACCAGGCGCCTTTCTATGAATTTCACGGTATCTTCCGTTTCGTTCAGGTGCATCTTCCCGAAAGTCAGGGCATATGCGAATTCTTTTTGTGTCGCGTATTTTACATCAAAGAATTTCACCAGGTCGTATTTTTTTAAATTACTGTACCAGTTCACCCGTGAATATGGATCACTTGCCAGTGATTTCAGCACGCTATCCGGAAAGTTATGACCCTTACTGAGTAAATACGAAAGAATAATACTTTTTGTAAAACCTGGTTCGAGTCGCTGAACCTTCTCCATTAATTGTACACATACCGGGTCTTCCTTATACGACTCTATTAAAATATACAGGGCATAGAGATGTGCGTTCCCCAGGACGTTATTATTGGCAAAAGAAAAGATCGTTTTCTCGGCAGGTGATTCTTTGGTGTTGACAGCCTGATATTTACTATAGGAATAATCGCTGGCAGATTCCTTTTCGGTACTGAACTGCCTCCTTAATTCGCTTTTACATTCCTTAAAAAGAAATGGCTTATAATCCCTGAACATTTCTTTGGTAAACGTTTTTTTGTAAACGCCATAGGCCATCAGCTTGTGAATGGCATATTTGTATTCGGATGACCTGGTAAGTTCAAGCAGCTGTGGAAAAAGCTGTTTCGCGAGATCGAGGCTGTCATAAAACGGGAACAGGATATCTGAAGCATCTTCTTTATTTTCAAGTTGTGGGGTATCGTTGATCAGGATGTCCAGTAATGTTTTAGTGCAGGCGCTTGTTTTTTCTTTCGCCAGCGTTTCTATGATCGCCAGCTGAATGTCCGTAGAGTCAGTATAGCTGTCGTAAAGTTTTTTGAGTTCCACATGTATGTTAGGATTTTTACTTGGCGCCAGCGAATGGATCAAAAATCTTTTCTCTTCCATGTTTAAGCCGTTAAATTCGGGTCTTTTTATATTACGTAAAAGTATGGTGTCATCCGATTCGAAAAAATCAACATACTCTTCCTTCAGTGCATCCCGTGCGCCAAGCCGTGTGGCCTTATCGGAACTATAGAGATCGTTAAAAAAAATGTTTGCCTTCGAAGTGTAGATGCTGCTGCCAAATAATGTGTCCGTTGGCTCAAAGGTCCTCATGAACTCATTTACGAATTTACCCGCATAGCGGGCGCTGTCGCTATTCGTTTTAAGAACATAAAACATTTCTCCTTTTAAGATCTGCCGCGTTCGTATTACCTGTCGTGTATTTGTATCGGCATAGGTTATGTTAGCTTCCTGCCAGCCTGGTTTTACTGAAAATGATTTGTTTTTTACAATAAGGTCGCCATAATTGGAATACCGCCTGCTTCTCCTGGCCCAGAAGGAATCAGGTGCAAGTGTATTGCTGTATTTGGCAAACCAGATGGCGTTCACCTCCACGCATTCTTTTGTTGCCGGCGACGAAAAATAATGGGTCCTGGAAAAGGAATACTTTTTAGGTTCGATCTCCTTTTTTGATATTTTGCCGGTTTTCGTTTCATAGTGCGCCAGGTTCTTCCTGTCTTTATCCACAAGCTCAATTGTATTCACCTTAAAATAAAGTGTAGAATCAACAAACCCCGAAAAAGCATTGGTATAAACAGGCGCGCTCAGCTGCAGGGAACTGAAGAATTTTTCCGAATTTTTATCCTTTGCATTGGTGAGCATCAAATAATAATAAGGCTGGGCCACGCTGATTTTTCCGTACACATCTGCATTTTTATATTTACCGGTAAACAGGATCGAAGGGTAAACTTCTTTATCCAGCAACTTGCTGTACTTCAACTTTATTTCCTGTTCCTTACAAAAATTCTCAGCCAGCATATTCAGTTCAAATGTATCCTCCTCCAGGTACTTAAAATCAAGAAAGGCGGACTGCATAAATACATATTGATGATTGGCCTCGTCAACTCCGTTTACGAGGTTGTTTGTATACGAGCGGTAATTAAACGACTCCGCACTTTGCCTGTGAATTTTCAATGGCATATAAATTCTTGCGCCGCACTCAGGAAAATAATGAGACGCAAATGTTTTGCTGTTTGAAGGATGTAGTTTTATTGATTTAAAGAAGCGCTGGGCATCAGGCCCTTTGGCATAATCATCGTTACCGATAACTTTTACAACAATCAGCTGATTGGGTGTAAATATAATTTTATACAGCTGGTGGTCGCCGCGCTTGGTAACATTTTCAATGTCATAACCAATCAGTCCGCTCTCTGTAGTTAAAGGACTTTTTTTCAGGATCTTTCCCGGAATATTTTCAAATAGCAAACTGTCGAGTCTTTTTGAATAATCGCTTGTTTTTATTCCAAGCAGGGCTCCGTAATTCTGGATGGTCATCACCAGGTAAAAACAACCATTTACCATATCCGGGTATAAAAAATATTTATAGGATTTTGTCCTGGCCACTTCATACATCTGGCCGGGCACCTCAACCGTAAAAATACTATCAGGGTCGGTGAAGGAAATAAAATTAACAGGGTGATGGATTTTCTCCACTTCTTCTTTTTGTTTACTATCCAGGTCCTTGTTTAAGGTCACCGGCCGTATCGTGTACCCTTTTTTCGAAAGGTAGTTAAGCATGCCTTTTTCACCGGGTAAGTGCGCGGCCCCCACACCGGCAAAAATACTCTGGCTTTTCATAATGCTGTCCATACTTTTTACCATGACCTCGTTCCGGATTTCCAGCATGTATTTATGATAGTTCTTGGAAGGGTAAAATATTTTTGAAATAGAATCCATATAATCCAGGTCGGCCCGGCGATATGCGTCCTCGATAATTTCAGTGTAGGAAGCTCCTTTCAGGATCTTATTTCTTTTGGTGTAACTTATTTTATCTTCTTCATTCTCATCAATACTTTCTTTGGCAAGATCTACAAGGGCTTCTGAATATTCAGGATCCTCGAGACTCGCTATTTTCTTTCCGTACTTTTTACCCGATTGCAATATAAACAGATCCAGATAGGTATTCTCCTCAAAATTATCCTGGCCTTCTTTTTTCCTGTACAGCAGATTATTGATCACGTTAGGATAATATTTAAGAAGCTTCTCCAGTTCGCGGTTGCCGGCAATATTTAAGTTGAAACAATTAGTGTAAAAAGAGCTTGTCGGCTGTGGCGACCTGAACCTGATTTCCATTTTGTTTTCAGGCTTACCGTAAAGTTCTTTCATCCAATTCTCGGGATTGGTCTCAAGTCCCACCACCTCCACACTTTTAAGCGCAACAAAAAAAGAATCGCTCAGGTGAAATGCGATCTTATTGCTCACATGCATGGTCCCATAAAGGTAACTTGGTTTTTTCATGCTGTTGCCGGTTATTTCCCATAACAATGAGTTATAACGCTGTGCCACCTGACCCGGACAAGCAGAAGTAATCAAAACAGAAACCAGGAATAAAAGAGGTTTTTTAAACATATCCATAAGCGTTCTAGTGTGGATTAAGGTAAAGGAAATTTTTCAAATGTTTGCAGGAAGTAAAAAGATAGGGATATCTTTTAGAGTCTAACACATGGCCCCTGCCGTCTATTGCATGCCCGCTCCGATTATTCTTATGCGGAAAATAACCGGCCGGTAAAAATTATTTGCGTTAATCGCAGGAGCCCCTTCCTTAATACTTGAAATCCCGTGAAATAAGTCTTAAAAACAGTTTCAATCCTGTTTTAAATTCATTTTTACTAATTTCTATACGCTGCTTGTAGGAATCAATTTTAATGATGCACCTCCCCAACCTATCTTGGCTGAAATTATTAATCCATTTAAATTTTTGAATCATGAAAAAACAACTATTTGCGATCCTCCTGGTATTTACAACTGTTGTGTATTACGCCCAAAGCGGCTTAAGCAATCTCAGTTTTGAAACCTGGTCAAACTCTGCATGAGGCCTGTCGCCTGCTGGCTGGACAGGCTTTGAGATAAGTAAACAAACCTCCGGTGCCCAGCAGGGTTTAAACTATGTAAGAATAAGCAATACGAACATAAACCAGGGAGTCCTCATGTTAGGCGATATGACCACCTTTACCACAACATTTAAGGGAGGCGCGCCGCTCACGCAAAAACCGCTGGCGGTTACCGGCTTTTTCAGAACCTCGGGCCTGGTTTCGGCCGATGTGGTTGGTCTAACGGCGTACACCTCCAAAAGCGGCTCCATAAACGCCATTGCATCATTTTCTCAAAGCAGTAATGTAGCTACCTGGACGTCTTTCTCCGCAACATTTATGACCATCGGTCCCGGATCGGTCGATTCTATATTTCTGGTAGCATCTACGTCAAATCTTTTTGGAGGCGTAGGAAATAATTCAATAAGCGCTGTGCTCGACCTGGACAACCTGTCACTTGGGATCACAACAGCAATTGATAAAAACGCTCTTGGCACGGCATTCCTCGTATATCCCAATCCCGCTTCTGATGAATTGAATATTATCTCCAAAGATACAAGGGCCGCTTCGGTAATAATTACTGACCTCAGCGGGCGGATACTTGATGAGATCAGCCTGGAAACAGAACACACAAGAATTGACCTTCATACCTATGCCCGCGGCATTTATTTTTATTCCATTTGCAACGCAAACAGATCTTCTTTGCTCAGTAATAAATTTGTGGTGAAGAATTAGAAACCATCTCATCTTTATGCGGCACTGCAAAATACCCGTAGAATATAAAACAGGGATGAGTCAGAGCCTTGCCGAAAAATTTTTAGAAGCTAGTGTTTTAGCCGTATTACCGGGATAACATATCTTAGCGTTATCCTGTTATGCCTTAATTCAGTAGTGATATCTTTTTTATCCTTGTAAAAACTATAACCATAAAACACCTGGAAATTATACGCAGCCAGGCCTATAAAAGGTTTAAATCCTGAAACTTTTCCTGCGTGCGTGGTATTATAATTATAGTTCAGGCCTAATACAATCGGACCATAGAATCCGAGTTCAGCTTCAAAAGCATTGGTTTTGGCAGGGCCTATACCTTGTTTATAAAAAAGGCCGCCGCCAACCATTCCACCGGCCGCTGAACTTATAAGCATGTCAAGAGCATTTACCGCAATCCCAACTAGAAAATTTTTTGTTTTAAGCCCTTCATAGCCAACCGCCAGGGCAATATAAGGAGGCACATGCTCTCCGGTATAAGGCCATTTGGCCCGTGTATTACGCCTATTGCGTGAATTGCTCTGAGCTATGCCCGTACTTATTGCACTAACGATAATAAAAACAAGGAGGAAGGTTTTAACTGAGGAAAATGGGTTTCTTTCCATACCATCCTAAACGGAATTTGTCACGCGATATTGTCAGAGATTCGTTCCCGGCCATCAGGCTATCTTCAGCACAACATTCCCGGTTTTTTGCCCTGTTTCCACATATGTGTAAGCTTCCACAATTTGATCCAGCGTATAGTACCGGTCGATTACGGGTTTAAATTTTCCTTTTTCAGCAAGCTCTTTTAAAAGAACAACGTCTGCTTTTGTGATCACAGGGATTGGGAATAAGACCTTTTTACCGCCCAGCAAGGGGGTTGCAAGAGCTAAAAATACATTCTCCGCATTCTTCCCCAGTTCTGTCGAGATGTAAATCCCCTTTTTTATAAGCAAAGGCTTGCACTGCCCAAACGAGCTTTTACCAACCGCGTCAAAAATAAAATGAAACCGGGTTTCTGTTTTTGTAAAATCCTGTGTCTGGTAATCAATTACAGTATCTGCGCCCAGCGATTTTACCAATGCCACACTTTTTGTATTACACACCGCTGTTACTTTGGCTCCAAAATGTTTCAGCAGCTGAACGGCAGCCGAACCAATTGAACCCGTTGCTCCATACACCAGCACATGTTCACCGCTTTTAATTTTAGAGACCCGTATGTTGTTTAAAGCATAATGCGCTCCTTCGGTAAGGGCTGCCGCTTCATCGAAGCTTAAATTACCTGGTAAAAGCGCAATGCCTTCGTTTTCTCCGATCGTTAAATATTCTCCGTGTCCTCCCCAGGTTTTATCATTGTAACCAAAAACTTTATCGCCTTTTTTGAATGTGCTCACATGTTCCCCGGTCTCTTCAATGATCCCCGAAAATTCACATCCCAGTACCTGGCATTTTGGCCGCAGGAGACCGCTCCAAAACCGTGAAATAAAATATTCCGCGCTCCGGAACCCGGAATCTGTCCTGTTTACGGTTGACGCAAAGACTTTTACCAGCACCTCATTATTTTTCGGCACCGGTTTAGGAATGTCCATTAACCTGGCTACTTGCGGTGGTCCGTATTGAGTATGTACACTTGCTTTCATTTTTTACACATTATTAGTATCCGGAATGACCCCGCTCACCCGTTTAACGGCAAAAAGATCGCCGTCTCGCTCTTCGCAGCTGACAATGTCCGGGTGCTTAAACTCGCCTGAGGATTCATTGTCATTCAACTCAATGATCCTGTACGTTTTGTCTGATAAACTCTCGGCTTGCACGGTCATCCAGCTATTGTCTTTTTTTCTCACCTGTATGGTGGTCGTTACCCCAAAGCCTTCGGCCCAATGATCTTTGTTAAGCTCATATTCGTTTATGTAAAAACTTTCAGGCCTGTCCCGGAATCCCGGCAATTCCTTAAGCCGGTTCACCGCATCCCCGGCATCTTCCTGCGTTGAATACACCCCAATGAATTTTGTTTCCTCGTTTCCATTGACTTCGTACGAATGTTGTAAAACGAAAACTGTTTTCATCTGGTTATTTATTTTACCTCCCTGAAGTTATTGCAAAACTCATCGATCAAACCCAGCAATCTTCTTACATTTTCTTCCTCTCCTCCGAATTGCAACTCAACCGAGCCGCTTCTGCCATTATCATAAACGAATCCCTGGTACTTATAGTTGTATCCTTTATACTTCAGTTCACATTCAAAATAGTCAACGGTCAGGTACCTTAGTTTTCTCTTGTAGATCTTCAGGTTTCTGACTTTTCCTATATCCTCAAACTGAGCCTTGATAGTTTGTTTCAGTTTGTCCGGGGCAATAAAATATCCGAGTTCCTTAAAGTATACGGATATCAGATCATGTGTATCCCTGAACTCCACGTCCCAGTCTGTTGTTTTATCAAGAATTTGCCATTGTTCCTTATCAAAGTCAACCTGGTAGGTCTTTTTCTTTGAAACATAGGCTGTCAGTTTCTTGCTGCTGTCCTGTATATTTTGTCCCTGCAATCCGAAGATAAAAAACACAAGAAGGATTATCATGCCTGTTCTCATAAACTAAACCAGTTTTTTAGGTAAGATACGGATGTTCGGGAAGAAATTAAAATTTTGTTCCTCACCTCTTCACTTTAATTAAGAAACAGTTCACTTTCGTTTTAATGACGCATCTATGATCTTCTTAAGAACCTCGAGGTCGACTTCTTCCAGTTTGTTTATATAGAGACACCCTACGCCCGTTTTATGTTTTCCGAGTTTTTTGAGAGCATCGGCGTGTTCTTTAATACTTATGGTCAGGTACAGCGACAGGTTGGCCTTCCGGGGAGAGAACCCGATCAGGAACCAGTCTACTTCCCTCCCGGTGGTGGGGCTTTTGTATCTTTTATTTCCAAAACCAATGATAGAGCCGCCCCATAATACCGGCGATTCCCCGCTTGCTTTTTTCATCATTTCCATCAGCGCAAAACTATCTTTGCGCTTTTGTTCATCCTGTATAGCGGCGATAAAATCCTCCACGCTTGCCTGGTTTGGTTTTGTTTTGATCTCAACGAGTTTTGATTTTTTTCCAGCCATTTTGAATTTTTTGCTCAACGGTTATTTTTCTAATGAAGTTGTTCTGCCAGTTTTAAACTATGTTCCAGTGATTTTATACTTGACCAGTCATCATGCCCTGGAATGATGTAGTTTGGATTTTTACATTTTTTCCTGACATTTTTCAGGCTTGTCGCATAATCCTTTACACTGGCATCCGACAAGTTGCCGAGATCAACAGCTTCCACACTTTTTATTAAGCAACCGCCGTAAAGTATTTTTTCTTTCTCAAACCAGATCACAATATTATCCGGGGCGTGACCCTGCCCCGGGTAATACGTTTGAAAAGAATACTGGCCAACGGTAAAAACGGTGTCCCGGTCAATTAAAAATTCAGCTCGTTTCATACCTGTTTTCCTGCTTAGCTCGTCCGTTTTCCTGGTTGTATAAGTTCTTATACCCTGCCGCCTGTAATACTCCAGTCCCCCGGTTCTGTCTTCGTGAAAATGTGTAGCTATACATACAACGGCATTTGTGTGATGTTTTAGTTTTATGCTGTCAAGCAAGGGCTGAAACTGGGTTGTATCCCACGGTGAATCAATTATAACGGCGCCCTCATTCGTCACAAGATACATGCCATTAGCGGGGAACTGTTTCCCTTTGTAAAAATTATACGTTGTAAAAATATAAAAGTTGCCGGTCAGTTGAGAGATTTTCAGGCTGCTGCCCGCAGCTTGACTCATCACTGTTGTTAAGGCAAATAAGGAAATTGCTGTTAGTATTCTTCGCATATGGTTTTATAAAAATACGGCTTATTCATTTATAGTGTAGTCACAGTTCCTGTTAGGACCCTTTGTTAAAAATGTGCTTGTTAAGCAGGCTCCCATAACTCAATTTTGTTGCCTTCCGTATCCATAATATGTACAAATTTTCCGAAGTCGTAAGTAGCAATCTCATCCAGTATAGTTACTCCGTTTTCTTTGAGTTTATTTACAAGGCCTTCGATATTCTGAACCCGGTAGTTGATCATAAATTCCTTTTTTGAAGGCGCGAAATAGTCACTGTCTTTTTTAAAAGGAGTCCATTGGAGTGTGTTGATCTCCTCGGGCCTGTTAAGGTTCCTCGATTCAAAGCTCGACGAGCCCCAGTCATTGATCTCAAGTCCTAAATTTTTGGCGTACCATTCTCTCGTTTCTTTGAGACTCTCTGAAAAAAAGAAAATGCCGCCAATTCCGGTTACCTTTGGCTCAGCCGGTGAATTTGAATTGGCTGTTTTGTTTTTTTGGTCTTTCATACGGTTGTTTTTAGTTTTATTTCCTGGAATTTTTTTTCGCAAAAGTACCTCAGGCCCTTTCATTTTCCTTCACACTTTTGGGTGACTCCTTTAGCAATTCCTGTTTTTCATGCTAAAGTATGAATTAGAAGCCATCTCAATTTTAAAACTTAAAGAAATACTCTAAACACCTTGGAAGACCCAGAAACACTGGGTTTTTTCAATTTGAAGGTTTAGGTATCAAAAGGTAAAAAACTGCCCTTATTGGCTTTTTTTGTTACCCGGTTGTTACCCTGTTTTTCTCCACTCATGGATCGCTGATCCGCGCGGTATTAAATGTTATCTTGTCCTCGATACCTTATCGTCCTTTCTGTTCCATCATAATCACATTTTTCAAAGTCCGGTAAGTAAAAAGAGTTTTTAAAACTTTTGCGCATAAATTTACCACATTTTGGGCACTTGTTTAATTGAAATAACTTATAGATATAAGACAATATTATAAAAGTAAAAGCTCCGTTCGTTATAGATTCTTGAAATTTTGCTAAATAACACCAATACAACATTAGAAAGACTAGAGCTATTAATGCTAACAAATAAAAACCTCTGCTAAACATGATTATTTTTTTTGAACTTTTTTTGAATGTAGCAATTTTTTATATCCTGCTCCTAACTCCTGTTTCTTTATTCCAATTCCGACTTCTATAGATTCAAGTGATCCATCTTTTAATACATTAGTATAGTTAAAATACATAAACCCTAAAAGTGGAACAGTGAAAGTTATCTTGTCAGCTTTGGGGTTTGATTCCTTGATATTGCCTTTTATGAAGAACACCGCATTAGCTATTACCAATGAACAGAACTTTTTTCGTTGTTCCCGTTTGGCAGAAAGCCTTATTTATTGAACAGAAAAAAGCAACTGTCAGTACTAAGTAACGGAATGATCTCATACAAATTTCAGTTATTCATTTATCAAATAATAGACCCGGGAAAAGCATTTCAATTTTCTTTGAAATTAACTTAATTAAAAGATAAAGGTAGGCTATTCTCGCGTAAATCAGTGAGATCAACTTAAATCTAGTTGTGAGGGGGCGCAAAGTTTTTACTTGGCTAAAAGAGCGTCGATCTCTACCTGGAGTTTTGGAATGTCCCGAATCACAATTGCCCAAATAATGTCGTCAGAAACGCTGTCATAACCATGAGAAATTCTGTTCTTGTATTAGTGCGCGAATAAATTATTTTCGCTTTAATCGCGAACGATCAACCGCCAGACCCGATTAGCCAAGACCACCGTTATAAGTTGGTTGCGACACACAATATTTATATCATTGTCTTATGATTATAAATTTGCGATAAAACTGTTTCTTGTTGTCCGACGTAAGATTAAGGAAATATATTCCTTCAGAAAGACTTGAGACGTCTACGGAAATTGTCCGGAGATTAAATGAGGTATTCTGAGATAGAATTAGGGTGCCTAAATCGTCGAATATTTTTACTTCAATATACTCATGTATATTATTGTTTAACGCAACCTCTAAAATATTTGATGCAGGATTCGGGAAAAGTAAAAATGCATTTTGGTCAATTTGTTTTTGCACGTTAGTTGCAGTAAGAGAATTACAAGTTGTGGAATTGGTTAATAAAGAAGTAAATTTTGTACTTACAATGTCTTGATTCCAGATTTCCCAATAACATACGCCATCGGAAATAGCTAATTGCAATGCTGCAGGCATGCCTCCTGCTCCATATTGTGCGGAGTCGGTCACACCGCTGTATGCCATTTGAATTCCTGTAAAATTGTTATAGGCTGCGGAATTTAGTATGATGTTATTCTGGGAAGAATAATAGGTAGTATTGTTTTGAGTCCACCACCAGGCATTCGCACCGTAGCGGCTGCCGATTTTAGCCTTAGCATATGCATAAATCGAGTCAGCAGGTATATTACTGCTATTAACAGGATGAAAATCGTTTGTTAGATAATGATTCGGGAATGCGACTTTGAAACTGTCAATTACTTGTTTCCATGAGTTTATAACTTTTGTGTCTGTGTAACCCAGTGAAGTATAGGATGGAGTGGGATTAAAAGGGAGTTGCATTTCGAAACCATTGGAAGTAGAATTAGTAATATAAACTAATCTGATTGTTGTATCATTTTTATATTTATTTCCTAAAGCTCCAATAAATTCTGTCCACTTGTTTAAGAAAGTCGAATTCCATTGAACTGCGATTGTAGCACTGAAAGGTACAGTGAATGAAAGGGACTGTGTACCTAAAGAATATAGCCAGCTTGGAGAGTTAGGTCCGCAACCAATTGCGAGTGAGATTTTTTTACCGTAAGATTGAGCAGCAGTTATTTGATTATCAAGGAGTGTCCAATTATATACATTGTCCGTAGGTTCGATATCCTTCCATCCAATACGCACTAAAATGCCTTTTACAAAAGGTTTGGAGGCAACTGTAGGGTCAACCGAACCAAATCCAACTGTAGACGTCGTGGGTGGGCAACTGCAATAAACTCCTTTTGGAGCGGGATATGTCGGCTGTGATATTGAAGTAATCGTCAATAAAAGGAGAAAAAGTAAAAAGGTATTTCTCATATTATATTTTTTGTCATGAAGATATATATTTTATCTACCCTTACGAACAGGATCTCCATCGGAAATTGAAATTCAAAGAGGTAAAAGAAAAGGGGCTGTCCTTTTTTTTAGATAGCCCCTTTTCAATGTTGTGCAGTTAAACTAGTTAACAACTACCTTAGTGTAGACAGCCTGTGTTAAACCGGTGCCGGAGCTCAGGTAATACACGCCCTTAGCCAAACCGCTCACTTCAAGACTAAATCCGTTTTCGCTGTTGAGTTCAACAGTCCGGATGATCTGTCCGAGAGCATTGGTTAAGTTCAGGGCAATGGCTGATTCAGAGCTTACAAAGAACTGGCCGTTGTTTGGATTAGGGTAAACTCTGATCAGGGATTTATTATTGTATTCCTCAATACCGTTACAAGAACTAACCATGGCTACCACCATTGTTCCTGTAGTACAACCCTGGGCATTTGTTCCGCTCAGGGTATACGTTGTCGTGTTGTTGGGACTCACAATCGCTGTGCTGCTGGTACCCAAGGAACCCTGCCATGTATAGCTGGCGGCCCCGGTGGCGGTAAGGGTATTGCTTTCTCCCTTACAGATCACGCTGCGGCTTGCTGCTACAGAAATTGTCGGATTAGGATTAACGGTTACCAGTACGGTATGAGTACTAGGGCACACAACAGTACCCGAATTGGTATTTGCTTTAAGTACGTAAGTAGCTGTTTGCGCAGGTGTAGCAACAAATACATTGTTTGAGCCCATGGGGGTCCCGTTCCATGTATATGTGTTTGCACCTGTTGCAGTGACAGTTGCCGAGCCGCCGGCACACGTGCTTACCGGAGAGGTAACGTTCACGCTCGGAATGAGGGCCGAGACAGTGATGGTTTTCGTTGCCGTACAGGTGTTCGTGGTATTGAATCCGGTCACCGTATAAACTGACGTTGCCGCCATAGAAGTAACCAGGTAATTAGGAGTATTTGGACCGTTCGTCCAGGAATAACTGTTTGATCCGCTTGCTGAAAGGTTGACGGATGCGCCGGAGCAAACCAGCGTACTGCTGGCACTTACAATCAGCGGCATAGGTTGAACTACGATCACCGGTAACTGTGCGCTCGCAGTACAATTCAGAGAATTGGTTCCGGACACAGCGAACAAGGTGGTGGAAGGAGGAGAGGTTGTGAAGGTCGCAGTGGTTGCGTTACCCGGAGTCCATGAATAGGATCCTCCGGCACCAGCACCAATTGCAGTGATGGTGATAGTTTCACCCAGGCACATGGTAATTAAAGTCTCCGTTATCGAAATGCTTGGAGTGGTTTTGGTTGTGAGTAAAACAGTCTGGGTGCCGGAACACATACCATCGCTGGCCGTTACGGTGTACACGGTTGCCGAGGTCGGAGAAACAATAGCCAGGGAAGAGGTAGTGGTCCCCGGTTCCCAGGTATATCCGTTCACTGAAGACATTGCGGTAAGGGTTGCCGCTTGACCTTCACACACGAGTGTAGGGCTGGAACTTGCCGTTACCGCCAATGGAGCAACCGTAATAGAGGTTACAGCCGTACCGGTTCCACAACCGTTGGAACCAGTTACCGTATACACGGCAGTAGACACAGGGGCAAAAGATTGCCCGTTCACCACACCGGGATTGGCCCAGGTATAAGATAACGCACCTGAAGCGGTGAGAGTTGCCGTTTGTCCAAGACAAATATTATTGCTTGGATTTGAAACTGACAACACAGGCATGCCGGCACTAACAGTTATAGAAATATTTTTGGATGCAGTGCAGTTTGATGGAGAGGTGGCTGTTAACGCATAAACCGTATTGCTTGACGGCGTAACAACCAGGGAAGAGCTTGTGGCGCCGGTGCTCCATGAATAGTTGCTGATGGCATTGGTCATAAGCGTAGCGCTTTGCCCGGCACAAATGATAGGGTTAAGGCTATTGGCACTGCCGGCTGCATACAGATCAATGCTGCACAGTTCTATTATTCTCACCATACCATTTCCTGTAGCATTAGGGTTAGTCACAAAACCGGTTTGACCGAACATGATCGTTGTTCCACTGGCTACACCACCAATATAGGATGAACCGCCGCCGCCGGCGCCACCATCACCGCGACCACCACCGCCACCATAATAGCCGGCACCACCGCCGGCACTGTGGTCGTTTCCGCCGGTAGAAGTACAGCCGCCGCCGCCGCCATTCCATCCACCTGTACCACCGTTGCCGCCGGCACCACCGGCGCCATGCATAACTCCCAGTGTACCGCCATTTGCCGCGCCCCCACCATATCCATATCCGCCGGGAGACCCCGCTCCATAACTACCGGCTACTGCAAACCCACCGGCAGTTTGTGACCCACCGGTAGCTGCTGTTCCTGTTGATACACCAGTATTATCCTGGGCAGTGCCACCGGTTAAACCGCCGCCGCCGCCGCCAATGCTTGATTCTGATGCAGTACCTGAAGTGCCACCACCACCACCGCCAGCTGCAATTATAACTAAGGTAGTGTTGGATGCGGGCGTTATATCTGACATGCCGCCGCCGCCGCCGCCAACATTAGAGGCACCAGAAGCATTCCCCCCAAGCCCACCTACATATACATTAAATAGTGTTGTACCCGTATTCGTATAAACACCCGTTGAATAACCGCCTTTTCCGCCAGCCGTTGGATTTGTTCCATTAGTCGCACTGCCACCATCGGCACCCCAGCACTCAATTGAATAATTACCTGCCGGGAGACTTATGGTTTGTGTATTTCCCGTATAACTGAAAGTATAGGTTGTTTGTGAATATGCCGTACCCGAAAATACGGTCAATGCAAGTGCAAAGAATCCTTGTTTTGCGCCTGAAAATAATTTGTAAATTTTTCTTTTCATGTGACGGAGTATTAAGTTTTATAATAAAGATAATAATTTTGTTCTAAAAAGCAAATTTTTTTCGGGCCGCTCTTTTCCTGCCCTGCAAGGTGCCCAATGGCGCACAGTTCACTGCTGGCGGGGTTTCAGTTCACTCGCCGGCAAAAATCCGTTATTTGTTAAAAACACAGTTCCGAAAAAAGTACAAGACAACTACAATTTGAAAAAATGGCTCAATAGGCGGCAATGAATTCTTCTTCAACAAAACAAGTTGGTAAAACTTCCAGTAAAAGTTCAAATCAAATAAATTCCGGACCCGTAAATGTCCAGCGAGATTTTAAAATTGCACTAAAACAGGCATTGGGCAAAACTGCAGTTATGCATAGTATTTACCGATAGTCCTCAGGTCCAAACTGAAACTTGTGTACCAGCCGACTGGTACTGTCGTTATAATGAAACTCGAAATAAACCGAGCTATCACGAAGTAATTTAAGTCCGGGGTCATTTATAATTGTCTTAAGAAGTTCATGTCTGGTGGAATCCTGAAAATACTTCAGATCAAAGTTGTCCCAATCAACGTCATGAAGAACGTAGTTCATTCGTAAACTGTTTGGAGGAATGTATTGTGCTTTAACGACCCTTGTATTTTCGTCTAGGTCCATAGGTAAACTCTTATTTAGTTCATGGGCCTTAATGTTTAGAATTCCTCCGACTGTAACTTCCGATGAAGTGTCGAAGAGAAATTTATTTACAAGAAGTCCGGTAAGAATCAAAACGAGTATGAGTCCAATTCCTTGAGGTGTCCTTTTTTTCATGAGGTATAAGTTTGGAGTTAATAATACGTATACGTAAAATTACTTTCTTCCAATACTACCGTCTTGTCGCCGTTATCCATAGTATAGCCTGTTGTTAGCACGCGAGTAATCAAACCTTTTTCGTTGTAAAAAAGTTCGTCTTTTGTTGGATGAGTACCTTGCTTTATTTGTTCTACCAATTGGCCCTTGCTATTGTATTTAAAGGTGTAGCGGGTGCCATAGTGTTCTTTTTCGATCATGCGACCCTTGGCATCGTACACTTGTTTTACTTTAGGGCGACGATCTGTTTTTAATTCTCCGTTTAAAACAGCTTTAATAAATTTTGGTGATATTATTCCGTAGGAAAATTCCTCCGGATGTTCAGACATAAACTGTTCTATCGCTGGATCGTAATCTACTTCTCCAAATTCAATCAGTCTGCCTTTGTCATCGCCTTGGTAATAATAGGTTTTAATATCATCGGGCGTTTCAAGGCGGCCATATACTTTGTACTTGACGATGTCTTCATACCTGCAATTATTCTTGATATAAGACCTGGTCAGTTCTTTGTTACCTCGTTTTCTACCTTTTTCATCCACATCTTCGGGGCGATATTCGTACTCAATGTGATAGTGCAAGTTGTTGGCGCTGCTATCAAGCGAATAGGTGATGGTGTAAATATCCTTGAAGCCATATTTGGTGGTTTGCCAGCGTGACTTATCTTTTTCTTCTGAAATCAATTTGCTTTCCTCTTCAACGTAGCTAGTTAACTTGCCCTGTTGGTAATAGGTTGGCTCTGTTTTCAGTAATCGGTTTTTATTGTCGTAGGTATATTTCTGCCAACTCTCAGCACTGTCTTTATTATTGTAGCGCGTTAGTTTTACAAGTACATCACCATCGTATTCATAACCGGTCCTGCCACTTTGAGTGAGCATATAAATCACTTTACCTTTTTCATTGTACTTAAATTCACCGTAGGTAAATGTATGGTTAGTGGTAGAAACTAATTGTGAAATTGATTTTACTTTGTTCTGTTTCACCAGGGCTACCAAAGTAGAATCGCTTCTAAAATCATAGATGTTATCAAACAGCGCAGTACCGCTTGGGTAGCTCAATTGCGCATAGAAGCAAGTACTTGCAAGTAGGAGTAGAGCTATGACTAAAAAGCGAATTTTCATGGTATGCTAATATGTTTGTGTAATAGAAAAAAAAGGACAATTAAAAATATGTATACGTGTACAGAAATTCAAAGCTCTGTTTTGGCTCTGCCTCATTTTCCACATTCCAACTACTTTGCAGGGTTTTTGTAATGAGGCCTTTTTCATTGTACCAAATTTCCATTTTTGCTCGGTAGCCTTCTTCACCTTCCAAAGTATAATCACTCACTTGATTTTTGGCATTGTAGTGCAAAGTATAGCGCCAGTTGTCTTGTGATTTTGTTTCTATTTGTCCTAAGGCATTATAGGTCATTTTTAATTCTATTTTCTTCTTGCCGGTAATTTGTCCTGCATACAACGCGGTAATAAAGGATGGAGAGTAGCTACCTTCACTATAGTCTTCAGGATGTTCTTGTGCAAAATCCATAAAGGCCTCTTCGTAAGTGATGCTTCCGTATTCTAACAAACGTTTTTTATCGTCGTACAACACATAAGTACTTGAAACCTCTATTGCTGTTTGGTTTTTACCGAAGGCGCGGTAAGTAATAATGTCGGTGTACTCGCCATTGTTTTTGGGGTACGTGCGTGCAAGGGTGCGTTCACCATACTGGGGCTCTTGTTGAGACCCCGACTCCTGGCTTTCAAAATTAATGGTGTATTTTATATCGCCCACAAGGCTGTCGTACGACACCGTTGTTTTTGAAGGCTCGGGTCTGTAATCGATATACGATTTATAGCGACGCACTTCCGCTCCTTTTTTGTTGGTAGAATAGGTTGCCTCAATTGATTTGCCTTTTAAATTTTGCCCGCCATAGTGTTGTCCGCGTTCCTCAAGCAGCAAGCGGTTCTTGGCATCGTAGGTCCTTTTTTTCCAACTCTCAATGTGTGTGGTATCTCCATTCACATAACTAATGTCTTCAATAATGGCGTTGGCATTGTTATAAGCGAAGTGTTTGCGGTAAAAGGCACCATTGCGGGCGGTTGCCAGTTTTATCACCCTGCCTTTGCCATCAAATACATAATACCCGTTATAATGTTTCACGCTATCTTTTTGCCATTCGCTTACCGTACGTACCTTATTTGTTCTGATACCGGCCTGCAAGAGCGTATCGTAAAAAAAACTGTTGATGTCTGAGAATTGCGCTCGTGCAGTAGTGACGAAGAAGAGAGAAAGGAGCATGAGATTTTTCATTGACACTAATAACGGTTTTGAAAAAAGTATAATGACTTTTGGAAGGCTTAAATTTTTCATAAAGGTAACGCTAAGGTAATAAATTTAAAATACAACATTACCGGCATGACGCCACTGCTTGCTGTTGCCACCAGTTGCGATGTCGGCACGGAAACGGGAAACGGGGTTGAGCGTTCTAGCCAGCCGGAGCGCGGTCAGCCTGCGCGGTCGCAACGAAATACAAAGCTAGACTAAAGCAAATAAACGAGTTAAGTCTTCTTAAGTCAATACTCTTCCTCCACTCGCTTCCCCGCCCCGTCAATCAAAAAAGTCTCTTCATTCAAAGTTACTTCTGCTGTATATCCATCAAAAGCTTTTGCCTGATCGTAAATAACTTTGATGACTTCTTTGCCTTTGAGGTTTACAAAACCATATTTGTTATTGCGTCTCACCAGGGCCAGACCGTAAGAAAAATTTTCTATCTCGTCGTAGATAACCGGAATAATAAGGTGTTTTGAGGAATTCATCAGTCCTGTTTTTGTGCCTATACCTACTTTCATCAAACCATTTTTATAATCATCGGCATAAGGCATATGCACCACCTCAATGCGATCGTATTTAAATGGGTGGAGTACTTTTCCATTATCATAAATGAAACCGATTTTGTCTTTTTTTCTGGCAGCAATGCCGTAGTTAATGAATTCCATTGATTCGTAGATGACTGGGATTTTTATCTGCAGGTTAGAGTCCAGACTACCAACTTTATTGTGCGCGGATACCAAAAATGTTTTTCTTTTTTCATTGAGGGTGCCTAATCTTGAATATGGCAATGTGGCAATATGTTTTCCAGTATAGTCAAACACATGATGAACAGAATCTTTGATGCCAATGATGTATTTGTCATAATACCTCCGGAGATTGGCCTGGTCCATTGGATCAAAAATACAAGGGATGATTTCTTTACCTGTTTTATTAATGTAACCACAATGGTGCCAGTCTTTCCAAACCTTAGCAATGCCGCTAATAAAAGATTCTACTTTCACATATTTGAACGGAATCACAATTTTTCCTGAGGAATCCGCGAATCCATATTTTCTGTTTTCCGCCAAAGCCACCATGCCGTCATAAACATTATAGACCTCATCAATCCATTGGTATTTAACGGGCACAACTTCGTGTCCTTTTTTGTCAATGATCCCGACTCTGACATCATCTTTGCCGAAGTTTTTATATACAACCGCGTAACCGTTGTTATTATATCTGTCAATGCGGTCATACCTGGCCGAAATAAGTTCGCTACCGTTTTCATCGAGAACACCCCACTTACCATTCTTTCTGAAAATGGCCCTGCCATTAAAAAAAGCGTCAATAGATTCGTAAACATGCGGCAGCACCTGTTTACCGTTGAGATCATAAAGACCATACCATCTATTATTGCCAGTTTTATCAGCTTTTTCAGCAACGCAAAATCCTTCTGGTACCACAAAGGCAGTTGTGAATTCAAAAGGCAAAATTGTTTCTCCCTTAAAATTGATCATCCCGTATTGATTCCTGGACAATGTTATTCTTTGCTGACAAGGTAAAATGACATTGACCCCCGAAAGCATTGGCAATATGACCCTTCCGGCAGTATCGTAAAGAACAACAGGACCAAAACCATTTTCAAATGCTATATACCCACATTTCATTTCACCTTTGGGCGCTTCATAAACAGGCTCCACAATTAGTTTGCCGGTCCTGTCTATCAGTCCGAATTTATCGTTAAGCATTACAACCGCGAAACCTTCTTTAAAATCCCAGATCTGTTGATAGCGGTAATCCGTCACAAGTTTTCCGCTGGCTGTATCTCTCAGTCCCAAGTAAATACCTTTAGGATCTTGTTCGGCAATAATGTTGAGCCTTACAATTTTGGGTACTTTTGTTTCTACCTGTTCAGGTTTATTCCAACGGACAATTTGTGTGTCAGCATTTTTTGTTGTGACAGTCTGCTCCTTTTCTTTCGGAACATCTTTACAAGCTAGCATCTGGAATAACAGAAGAAAAATCAAGAACAACCTGCTATAATTAAATGTCTGATTCAGAAAACTCATGATTTAAGGCTGGCGAGTACCGAAGGTAGTAAAAAGTTCGGTTAACCGTACAAAAATCAGGGGAATCAGGATATAATGCGATTACCACAAAGCCTTATATCGTATGCGATTCCTCCTTTTTAGTTATGACAAAATTAAAGAAAAAAAATCTCCGGATTTTTTAGCTGTGAACATATAGAAACTTTAAACCCGGTAGGGCGGCTTTAAGACTTTTATTACAAGCATTTAAAAAATTACCGCCAATTTTTCTAAACTAAAAATCTAATTCGCTACAAACGTTTTAACAAAGGAACTTTTATATTTTTATCGGGAGTTGTGCAACAACCACTGCTGTTAGCGGGTCGTTACTTTGTATATGTTGGATTGAATTCTCTAGAAAAGCCGTACTCACCGGTGTAGTGTCTTGTATGAAGGTTGCCTTTGTGATATACGGCCTCCACTATAGTCACCTGCAAATTGTCTTGATCAATTACTCTTAGTCCGATATAAAGTGCATTGTATGGATATTCCGGATATTTTTTGTCAAGGAGCACCGTCATAGTGTAGTCTCCACCGTGAATTGAGTCTATTGCGAATTTTCCTTTGTCCTCAGATATTACCTTACTTCCTTTCATAGTTGTCAATGAAAATAAACTGTCCTGTAAAATCATTTTCAAAGAAATGGAGTCTTTGTCCATTGAATGACAAGAGATAGTTATGCCATTCCATTTTCCAGGAAGTACTTTCCGTACACTGTCAACCGAAATCTGATTCCTTTGTCCGTTAAGTTGTAAGGTTAGTAGGACATTTAGAATTCCGAAAAATGTAAAAAGTCGTGTCATAATTCAAGTAATGCCCTATAACGGACTGCAGCCTTGCGCCGTGCAGGTCCTCTGCAATACGATAAATGCACAAATGTCCGCCGAAATATTAAAATAAAAAGAACCCAGCATGACGCAAGACTGCTGTGCTTGTTGCACAACTAAGATACTATTGTTAATTAAAATGAAAAAATATTTCTTGACAAACTCATGTCAATTTTACCGGCATGCGAAGAATCTGGACTAGGGATTAAAAACGCAAATAAATTCTTAATTGGTACGGCCATTACATACATTCTCAAAAAGTGGATCATTTGGATTGAGAAATCCCCAAAGAAATCAACCGGTATCATCCAAAATCAAAAAAAGGAGCTCGATTAACGCACATCACAAGTGCTTTGGTTTAAGATTTTGTCCTGCACTTTTTACAACTTCGTCAATGCGTTTTTGCCGGGTTTCTTGTCGTTTAGCAAGGGCAATCCAGCCTAATATTATTTTTTTTGTCGATTTACTCAAACTTAGATAAAAATCCTTTGAACCCTTGTGATTGTTGAACGCTTTTTCTAAATCGTTCGGGATTATCAGTTCTTCTACTTCGTCCAAAATTCTCCAGGAATCGTTTTGTTTTGCGATTTCAACACTTTTGTAACCCGCTTTTGTCATTTTTTTACTGTCAATGAGTTGCTGAATTTTTTCTTTGTTGATTTTTGACCAGTTGCTTTTAGGTTTACGTTTGCTAAAAAACTGCATATACGATGAATCGTTAATCGTTTTTTTTGTGCTGTCAATCCAACCGAAGCAAAGTGCTTCATCAACGGCTTCACTCCAGGTTATTGAAGGAAGATTAGCCTTTTTTGTGTAATAAACAAGCCAAACAGATTGTTTGGACTGATGGTTTTTTTCCAACCATTGCCTCCAATCTGTTCGGCTTTGAGGACAATATGTTTCTACTTCCTTATTAAGCATTTTGTTGTTCTAACCATTTTAAAATTGATTGGGTAGTTTCCTCTGGCTTTTCTTGTTGAATCCAATGACCACAATCCAGACTAACAATATCCAAATTAGGAACAATATTCTTTAGATTTTCAGACTTTGGAATCGTGTCCTGTTCACCATATATCATAAGAGCCGGTTGATGAATGATTGGGGTTACGTTCGCCATTAAGTGCCAGTTTCTATCAAGGTTTCTGTACCAATTTATACTTCCTGTAAACCCTGATGATTCGAAGGCGGAAACAAACACAGACAGTTCGTTGTCTTCCATTAAGGGTTCCCCAAGTGGTTTTTCTGCTCTTGCAAGATTGATCATGAGCATTCCTGGCTCTGGTGGTGCTGGAGGTACGTTTTTGCGGAATATGTTATGGAGGAACCGGGATGTATTTTCATTCATGATAGCATCTGCTACTCCTGATTGCCGATTGAAATGAACAAAATAGAAGTCTCCTCCAAAAATTGCTTCCATAAACTCGATCCATGGCTTTTCTCCACGCTCCTGATAAGGCAAAGCCAGGTTTATTACTTTTTTTACCCGTTCAGGATGCAATAGTGCCAGACTCCAAACGACATTTGCGCCCCAGTCGTGACCAACAAAAGTGGCATCTTCATATCCAAAGTAATCGAGTAGTGCGACTAAGTCACCTGTCAGGTGTTCAATGTCGTATTCAGTTACCTCGGTCGGACTGGATGAGTTGCCATAACCCCTCTGGTTTGGAATGATGACATGATAGCCAGCTGCAGCAAGTGCTGGCACCTGATGTCGCCAGGAAAAAGCATGTTCTGGAAAGCCGTGACAGAGTACAATAGGGTTTCCAGCATTTTGTTTACCTACTTCAAAGACTTCCAGTTCCACATTGTTGACTGAAATAAGAGTGGGTTTGGGAAAATTGCTTGAGTTACACATTGAATTAATTTCGTTTGTCATTTTTATTCTTTTAAAGATTAATTAATGATGCAAACTTATTCATGCCATGTGACAGCCTTATGTCAGGGGTGAAAAATAAATTAGTGATATCTCTCAAAATACTCCTGCAAGGTCATTTTGTGAGGTTCAAATTTGTCGGTAAGTATTTCCAATTTATTAATTCTGTCCAAACGAAAAAAACGAAATTCTCTTCTTAATCGGCAATAGGCAACCAACAACCAGTTTTCAGTACTTAGTAACGCAAATGCTTCAATGTGTCGTGTTGTGGTTTTGTTTTGTTCGTTGGTGTATTCAATTTTTGCTATACGAAAATTTGTCAGGGCAAATTGTAAGTCAGATAAATGACTACTATTTCTTTCCTGATAGTTATTTTGATCAAATCGTATTCTTTCTGAAAGTAAGTTAGCTTTGTCTTGTATGTTGTATTTCAAAACCGATTTTATTTTTTCAATGGCTTCGGTATAATCTTTAATGAATGAAGTATCTTTATTTTTGAGAACTAATTGTTCTGCCGTAATTAACGCGTTTGCCTGTGCTTCTGTAAACATTACGGGTGGCACTCTGTAACCTTCCGTTAGCGAATAACCTTTTCCATCTTCAGTAATGATCGGAACACCTGCTTGCTCCAAAGATCTTATGTCACGATAAATTGTTCTGATACTCACATTGAATTTTTCTGCAAGTACTGTTGCCGTCAAAAGACGTTTTGTCTGCAACTGGGTTAATATTGCAGTCAGTCGTGAGAGTCGTTTAGTGTCGTTATCGTTCATTTTTAGTCTGACTGTTGATGTTTACAAGGGGTTGTTCGTGGCATTACGGCTAACGGATCGCGCAAAGCCGCCGGCCCTTACGAGAACTTTTGTTGTCAAAGCGACCAAGCGTCCAACGTAAAGTTAAAATAATTTGAGCACCGCCACTAAAAAATGTCTGCCCGAAAACAGGCGCTGCATAACGAAATAGCAGGCCTCTCTTGTCCGGGCTGGCGGCTGTGCGATGTTATAGCCAGTCTATTTAATACTCAGTCAGAAATATATTGAACTGTAAGCGATACTTTCATGAGTCGAAGTAATAGATAGGTCCCAATAATTAATGAGTTTTTTTAAGGATATGTCTTGGAAGCTCTTTAGGTAACGGTATTGTTATTCCGTACGTGATTATCACCGAAATAAATAATACAAAAAATTCTCTTACCCTAAGAACAAGTCCGAAGGAGTTATAATAATCGTAAAATATATAGATCTCCATTAAGACAACTGATATAAGGCCAATAACCCTGGATAACCAAGGTTTGTTGATAATCGCAATAGCTGTCCTCGGAATTGCTACAAGAAAAAGAAAAACTATGCAATATTTTATAACATTAATTGATTTGTCGCTTTTCACTGAATCGTAGTCAAAAAGTACTGAAAGAATGTCGTCAATGAACGAAAGAACATAAACAGAAATAAAGAAGAGGAGTAATTGCCAGAAAACGAATTCAATGGTCCGTGCAAGTAATTTATTAGGACTAAGTTTCGTTTGTGTCATTAGAGTCTAGATAAAATTGGCTACAACGTTTGCGGCCTTGCCTTGTGCCAGCGTCCGCGATATTAAAAGTACATAAGTCCGCCTGAATTTAAAAGTACGAAATTACTGGCATAAGGCAAGGCCGTTGTTATAACCGGTAAGGTCGCGCCCAGTTTACATATTGCATGCGTGTCGGTTAATTATTACTTTTTAAAATTGAAGTTTGTCCGTGTAATAATTTCCATCCGTCCTGTCGTTTGATTAAAACACCAGTTTCAACAAGTGAGAAAGTCAGTACTTTATTAGAAGTATCAGTCATAGTTGAGTTAAGTCGTCCGGTATATGTTGCGAGCTCGTATGTCAGAGGAATAATTCTTATAGTGTCAAAGGAGTTGTCAATTGATTTGTATGTCGGTGCATTTTGTTTTAGAATTGTCGCCACGCTGTCGTACGAAAGCGAACTTGAATAGCCTGGAGGAACCCAAAAGAATTCTGATGAAGTGTCAAGATATTTAAATTCCGCTGTCAGACCAGATTTTCTAATGTCGTTGTAATATTTGTCTAGTGTCTGCTGAACATCGTTAATAATACTTGCTTTTTCATTTTCAGTCAACGTTGTTGATTGTCTGCAAGAAACAATTGTCAAAAGGAGGATAATTGTCAAAAGTTGCCGTTTCATAATGTTTTTGTCCTACTAAATATTTGTCCGCCCTTATTGGTTATAACGTTTAGCGAATAGGCCTTGTGCGCTATTTCACATGCTACAAGTTCGCTTGTCCGCCGTAAAGCTAAAATAGTACAACGAACCGAGATCCGCAATGGCAGGTAAACCGCCCTTTTTAGGGAAAAAGAGGTCTTTTTTGTTGAGATGGGTCATTTAAGCAATAGAGAGTCTGAATCTATATCACCTTTAAAAAACGGTAAAATCCCTTTGCTTCCAATTTTCTGAATGTTTTTAATCCCTTTTTTCTGCAAAACCTTTTTTGTTTCCTTTTCAAAAGAATTCTTTACATGCTTCTCAAATTTCTTTGTGTCAAATTTCATAATCTTCAATTTTATACTTAAAGGTAACATGATAAGTAGCGGTTTCTTGCTATGAATTGTAGCAACGAATTAACATATTACAAACATTCTGCATAGTCGTGCGTTGGAATTTAGTTATTTGTTTTTTGCCTGTCTCTTGCAAAAACAAATGTGCTAAATTAGCGATAGCTGTTCTAACGGCTTCCGAAGGAGCCGAAAAAAGCCCGGCAAATGTCCGGTGGACATTTGATCGAGCCCGTGCGAAGGAAGCAAAAAAATAAACACACCGAAATTTTGCCATGCAAGAAAAAGTCCGAAAACTCGTCCTTGGTCGTCGAAGCGAAAATTATTCTAAGAACCGAGTTCAATTGTCAGCCGTCCCGATAGATTTCTATCGGGAGCTACTGTTCTTGTCAAGCCAAAATGTTAATTCGTCCACCGGGCGCGTTGAACATAACGTTTCGGGTATTGCCGAAGTGGGGGCATCAGAAATCCGTCAGTACAAATATTGCACATAGGCTGATAGAAGTACAAATGTTGATATACTTCTGTCAGCCACCATTTCGGCAATACTTGTTAGCCGTTCGTTATTTTCTCTAAAATCTGTTGGCCTTTGTTACCAAGGAATTTCTCCTGTCGTTGGATTGTTTTCTTCACTAAAAAACTTCCCTGTCGGACCATCTTTGTCAATCATTGCATATTTCACGATTCGCCTTCCTGCATCTTCCAAAGTTCCAGTTCCTCTGTGTCCATTAAAATCTGTTTTTGTATATCCTGGGCAAATGGCATTTACCTTAAAGTTAGTATTCCTTAATTCGTAAGCCAAAACAACTGTGCACATATTCAATGCTGACTTTGAAGAAAGATAAACCACACCTTTGTAATCGTAGTGTTTGTATGATGGGTCGCTGTGGAAAGTAACAGAACCTTGACTTGAACTAACATTGACAATACGAGGTTCAGCGGATTTTTTTAATAAGTCAATAAATGCCTGTATAACTCTTACAACTCCAAAAACATTTGCATCAAAGGTGGCTTTGAACTGGTCTATTGTTGCAGTAAGGGCTTCTTGTTAGTTGCTTTTTCGGCAGAATAAATTGTGACCGGTGAGTTTTGGTCACGTCCAGGATAGTGCGGTGGTCCCGACATCTGTCGGGAGCGATTTGGTGCCAACCTGAATTTTTTTACATTTGGGCCTTGCATTTAGGCGTCTATGCTAAAAATTCAGGTTGGCAAATCGCCTTGACTTTTTTGTTACTTTTTTCGTCAAGTCTATGACAGTTGACACTCTCAATCCGGTGAAGTAACTTGGTAGAGGAAGCAGTGTTTAAAAAAACCGTCTTTTTTATTGGTGCCATATGAGCC